>Ga0193753_10001451_pt1 | contig 20214 bp, 17 predicted proteins | sample H1c2metaG_FD_144925 | JGI IMG/M metagenome (GOLD analysis project Ga0193753, IMG submission 144925) | Soil microbial communities from a riparian zone of the East river system, Colorado, United States - H1c2 | ecosystem: Environmental > Terrestrial > Soil > Riparian zone | place: USA: East...
CGTGCTGGAGGTTCCCTCGGACTTTGGCCTGCAGGCGCTGGCCAAAGTCCGAGGGAACCTCCAGCACGATGTTGTGCGTCTGTTTCGCCACGGCCTGGCGTGCCCCGGCCTCGTCGAAATCCACCTTCACGATGTTGATGCCGCGCGCTTCGAGGTAGTTGAGCAGGTTGGGCGCATGCTCGGCGTGGATCACCGCCAGCGAAATATCCTGGTCCGCCTGTGTTTCCGTGCGCGAGATCAGGAACTGCACCAGCACCGCGACGAGAATCGGGCTGATGACCGGGCCGAACACCAGCGCCGACAGCAGCGTGCGCCTGTCGCGCAAGTTCTCACGGAATTCCTTGCGAAACACCGTCCAGATGCCGCGCAGACTCATTTCGGTTCCATGAGACTGACGAAAGCGTCTTCGAGCTGACTGTTCGCGGCGCGCGCGCGAATGTCAGCCAGCGTGCCCGCGGCCACCACCTGGCCGCCATTGATGACCACGACCTCGTCGCAGAGCTGCTCCACTTCCTGCATGACATGGCTCGAGAACAGCACGCAGTGGCCCGCGTCGCGCAGCTGGCCCAGCAACTTGCGCAGATTGCGCACGGCCATCACATCGAGGCCGTTGGTGGGCTCATCGAGCAGAATGTTGCGTGGCCGATGCACCAGCGCACGCGCCAGCGCGGTCTTGAGCTTCTGGCCCTGCGAAAATCCTTTCGCCAGCCGGTCGGCGAACGGCTGCATCTCGAGCATCTCGATGAGCTCGGCAGCACGTGCTTCGCGGTCGGCGCGATCGAGCCCATGCAGCTCGCCAAAGTAGGTGATGTTCTCGCGCGCGGTGAGATTGTTGTAGACGCCGGCGCCGTGCGACAACACGCCGATCGACCGCCGTGCGGCCAGCGGGTCCGCCGTGACGCTCGTGCCGTTGATGAAGGCATCGCCCTGGTCCGGCTTCAGCACCGTGTACAACATGCGCAGCGTGGTGGACTTGCCCGCGCCATTCGGTCCTAACAAGCCCGTGATCTGCCCGTCGCGCGCGGCGAAGCTCACGCCGCGAACCGCCTGGATCTTGCCAAAAGACTTGAATAGAGCGCGGGCTTCCAGCATGGCTACGGTGCGGGCCCCGCCAGGGTGATGAAAAACGGCATGGGCTTGAGCTTGCCGGTGCAGCTCGTGTCGAGCCCGCGGGCCGTACCCGCGGCCACGAAACTCGCGATGATCCTGTCCACGCATGGCGCGCTCAACTGTCCGTGCCCATGCCCGGCGATGATCACGTGCTTGCTGTCGGCGAACGCACGCTGCGCCGCTGCCGCATATTCCGGCGGAGTCACCGGATCATCCGCGCCAGACAACAGCAGCGCGGCGGCCTCGCTCTTGAACGAGGCGTGCAGATCCTTATCGACGACGCCTTTCGGCCAGTCCTTGCAGGCTTCGATGAGCTGCTGCACCTGTTCGGCGCCCATGTGTGTCGCGTTCAGCGCAACCAGATCGAGTTTCGCTGCGTCGATCAGCGGCGCGTCTTCACTACAGGCCACGCTGTTGTGCATGCCGTACGCGAACGACGCATCGAGCGAATTCGCGAACACGCGGAACTGGCTTGCGAGCGGCGTGAAATTCCCTTCGTGCGTCGCCAGGTGCAGTGACAACGGCAGCAGCGCGGCCTGGTCGTCGTTGTAGCTCGCGAACCTCAGCACGGCGGACAAATGCCGTTGCGTGAAATCGAAGTTGATCGGCCGGCCCGTGGCGACGTCGCTGACCATGGTTCGCTCGGGTTTGGCCGTGAGCCGCGCGCGCAGAGCGTGATAGTCCGCGGAAGGATCCTGGAAGGCCCTGGTGCAGTCGGCGTCCGCGGCACAACGCTTGAGGATGCGTTCGAGCGCGCGCTCCGCGTCGATGGCGATGGCCGGCCCCAGCACCACCTCCGGATTCACGACGCCATCGAGAATCACCGTGCGCGTGGATTCCGGATAGCGGCGCGCGTAGTGCTGCGCTACGCGCGTGCCGTAGGAGTTGCCATAGAGGTTGATGCGCTGATACCCCAGCAGCACTCGCGCATTCTCGAGGTCGCGCACCGCGATGCTGGTGGTGTACATGCGCAGGTCGGCCTTCTTCGAAAGCTCGTCGCGGCACTTGATGTTCTCGGGGCCGACTTCAGCGTCATCGATGCGATCGAAAATATTCGCATCGCCGTAGTCGCAGTCCAGCCGGTGCGAGCGGCCCGTGCCGCGCTGGTCGACGAGAATGATGTCGCGATCGCGGCGCACGCGATCGAACGGACCCGACGACGAGGTGTACAGGTCGACAGCCGACGTGCCCGGTCCACCCGCAATGAGAAACAGCGGATCCGCTTTCTTGTTGAGGCTGATGGCCGGCACACGCGCGACGAACAGTTCGATGGTCCGGCCGCCTGGCAGATCGGGATTCTCGGCAACGCGCATCACGCCGCACTCGGCGGTCAGGGCCAGCATGCGCGCGGGATGTTCGAGACGGCACGGTTCGAGCGCGAGTTGCGGCGGAGGAAGACTGTCCGCGGCCGCCGGGACAGCGAAGCCAATCAATGCAGCCAGAACGCAAAGTCGCATCATGCGGCGCGCAGGATACATGCCAGGGGCTGCGCCCGGAATTTAATCCCGGCTTCGCCGGCTCCGCGCATGTGAAAGGGCACGTACCCTGCGATACGTGCCCTTCAAGCTTTGCGGTTCTCTGGTTAGTTGCGATCCTGGGCGTCGTGCTTCTGGCGATAGATGCGGCGCGACTGCTGATTCGCTTCGTGCTGCAGGTGGGCACGTTCGCGGCCGGTCACCACACCATCGGCTTCGGCGCGTCGCTCGACACGGTTCAGATGCACCTGGCCACCGGCAAGGCGGCGTGTCTCACGCATCGTGAGCTCGCCGTTCTGCACTCCGTTCACGATGCGCGAGCGCTGGTTGTGCTGCCGGGCGTCGTAGCGCGGGGTATCGGCATTCGCGGAACCCATCATCGCCATCGAAAGGGCCAGACCGATTCCGGCCAGTAGGGTCGACTTCTTCATGGTTCTCTCCTGTAACGCCCAATCCCTAGGATTAAGAATTCGGCTCTGCTGGGATAAACAACGGCACCGGGGAGGTGGCGTTGACACACCAGCCGGGATACCATCCCGCGCCTTAACTCCTTGATCTGGCGGCGATTCCGTGGCTTCGGCAGGCATCTTTGACGTAATCATCGTGGGTGGTGGACACGCGGGCACCGAAGCCGCGCTCGCGGCCGCGCGCATGGGCGCGCGCACGCTGCTGCTCACGCAGAGCATCGAGACGCTGGGCCAGATGAGCTGCAACCCCGCCATCGGTGGCATCGGCAAGGGACACCTGGTCAAAGAGATCGACGCGCTGGGCGGCGTCATGGCGCGTGGCGCGGATGCGGCGGCCATCCAGTCGCGCACGCTGAACGCCAGCAAGGGTCCGGCGGTGCGCGCGACGCGCGTGCAGGCGGATCGCGTGCTGTACAAGGCTTTCATTCGCCGCGCGCTCGAGAACCAGCCCAACCTCACGTTGTTCCAGCAGGAGTGCGCCGACCTCATAGTCGAGAACGGCGTGGTTCATGGCGTGGTCACCGTGACCGGCATCGAATTCCGCGCGCGCGCCGTGGTGCTCACCGTGGGCACGTTCCTCGGCGGCCGCATTCACGTCGGCCTCGACAACTACAGCGGTGGTCGGGCGGGCGATCCGCCGTCTAACAAGCTTGCCGAACGCCTGCGCGCGCTGCCGTTCCACACCGCGCGCCTGAAGACAGGCACACCGCCGCGCATCGATGGTCGCACCATCGACTACTCGCAGCTGGCCACGCAGTTTTCCGACGAGCCGCGACCGGTGTTCAGCTATCTCGGTCGCGAGAGCGATCACCCCGCGCAGTTGCCCTGCCACATCACGGCCACGACGGCGCGCACGCACGAGATCATTCGCGCCGCCACCGATCGTTCGCCGATGTTCACGGGCAAGATCGAGGGTGTGGGCCCGCGTTACTGCCCCAGCGTCGAAGACAAGGTAGTTCGGTTCGCCGACAAGACCTCCCACCAGATCTTCATCGAGCCCGAAGGGCTGAATACGCACGAGGTCTATCCGAACGGCATCTCCACGAGCCTGCCGTATGACGTGCAGTTCGAGTTCGTGCGCACCATCAAGGGCTTCGAGAACGCGCACATCACGCGTCCGGGCTACGCCATCGAGTACGACTTCTTCGATCCGCGCGATCTCAAGTCATCGCTCGAGACCAAGGCGCTCGCGGGCCTTTATTTCGCGGGCCAGATCAACGGCACCACGGGGTACGAGGAAGCCGCGGCGCAGGGCCTCATCGCCGGCATCAACGCCGCTCGCTCGGCCTCCGGCAAAGAGCCTTTCGTGCCGAAGCGCAGCGAAAGCTATGTCGGCGTGCTCATCGACGACCTGGTGACCAGCGGCACGCGCGAGCCCTATCGCATGTTCACGAGCCGCGCCGAACATCGCCTGCTGCTGCGCGAAGACAATGCCGACCTTCGGCTCACGCCCATCGGGCGCGAGCTCGGCCTCGTCGACGATGCGCGCTGGAGCTTCTTCGAAGCCAAGCGTGAGGGCAGCGAACGGGAACTCGCCCGCTTCAAGGCAACGCGCATCAAGTCGGCGGAAATACCCGCGGAATGGGCGAGCCGCGTGCTGGGTGAAACTTCGTCGCGTGACGCGCTCTCCGCGTTCGATTTGCTGCGCCGGCCGGAAGTCTCCTACGAACACGTGGTGGAGCTCATCGGCCCGATGGCAGCGATGGACGACGATCGTCTCGCAGTGCAGGTTCGCACCCAGCTCGAAGTGGCCGCCAAGTACTCGGGCTACATCGAGCGCCAGGAAGAGGAGATTGCGCGCCACCGACGCAACGAGGAAACGCGGCTGCCCGCGGGTCTCGACTACGCCCGCGTCAACGGGCTCTCCAACGAAGTTCGCCAGAAGCTCGAACAGATTCGACCCGCCACGGTCGGGCAAGCGGCGCGTGTTTCCGGCGTCACGCCCGCGGCAGTTTCCATCCTGCTGGTTCATCTCAAGAAGTCACGCGCCGCCTGATGCGCGTAGTAACCCGACGCCACGTCATCGCGGCGCCACTCGCCGCTCTCGCCATCACCGCCTGCGGCAGTCGGGATGAGAAGCCGGGCAAGCAACCCGCCATCCTGTTGCGCGGCAATGGGCCGGATCCGGATTCGCTGGATCCGCACAAGGCACGCTCCACCGAGGCCATGGTGGTGCTGCGCGATCTGTTCGAATGCCTGACGCGGCTCGACAAGGATGCAGTCACGGTTCCGGGGGCCGCCGCCAGCTGGACAGTGAGCGACGACGGCCTCGTCTACACCTTCAAACTGCGCCCGAACCTGCGCTGGTCGAACGGCGAGCCGGTGGTCGCCGAGGACTATGCCGCGGGCCTTCGCCGGCTGGTCGATCCGCACACCGCTTCGCAGTACGCGAGCGTCATCGAAGTGATCCTGAATGCGACCGACGTCATCACGGGGAAGAAACCCCCGGCGTCGCTCGGCGTTGCCGCGCCCGACGCGACCACGGTAGTCGTCACGCTCGGCAGCCCCGCCGTCTATCTACCGGGTCTCATGGCGCATCCGTCCACCGCGCCGTTGCACGGTCCGTCGCTGGCGCAATTCGGCCAACGCTTCTCGCGGCCGGGCGACCAGGTGTCGAATGGCGCCTTCGTGCTCAAGGAGTGGCTGCAGGGCAGCTACATCCGCGTCGAGCGCAACCCAAACTACTGGGGCAATGCCGCCAACAAGATCGACGGCGTGAAATTCCTGCAGCTCGCGGATGAAAACGCCGAGCTGCGCGCCTACCGCGCCGGCGAGATGCATTGCACGTACGTGCTGCCGCGCGGGCAGTTCGACTGGATCAAGGAAAACCTGGCCGCCGAGCTGCATGTGTCGCCGCAACTCAGCACCTATTACTACGGCTTCAACCTCGATCGCGCGCTGTTCGCGAAACACCCGGGCCTGCGCCAGGCGCTGTCGATGGCCATCGATCGCGAACGACTGGCGAGCTCCGTGCTGCGCATGGGCGAGCTGCCCGCGTACGGCTGGGTTCCGCCCGGCATGTACAACTACACCGCGCAGGCGTTCGAATATGCCGCCACGCCGCACGCCGAACGCATCGAAGCCGCGCGCAAGCTGCTGGCCGACGCCGGGTTTACGCGCGAGAAGCCGCTGCGCTTCGAGCTGCGCTACAACACAGGCGAGGTGCACACGAAGGTGGCCGTGGCGGTTACGTCCATGTGGAAGGAAGCGCTGGGAGTTGAGGCGCAGCCAACGGCAGTGGAATTCAAGTCACTGATGCAGGACATCGACCGCCGCAACATCGACATGTATCGAATGTCCTGGGTCGGGGACTACAACGATCCCTACACCTTTCTGCAGTACCTCAAGGGCGGCTTCGGCATCAATCTGCCGCACTACGCCAGCACTGCGTACGACGCGCTGCTCGAGGAAGCGTCGCGGCAGACCGACGCTGCGAGACGCCGCGCGCTGCTCGAACAGGCTGAACGCACCATGCTCGCGGATCACCCGCTGATTCCGCTGTATTACTACGTGAACAAGCACCTGGTCAGCCCGAAGCTCAAGGGCTGGTACGACAACGTCATGAACGTCGTTTATTCACAGGATCTGGAGCTCGCTCCCACGTAAGCGTCCGGCATCGTCTTACGTTGCGATGCGCGCTCAGCCACAACTGGATACGTCGGCTCACCGACATTCAGCAGCAACACGCATTCGCGATGATTCGCTCACCCCGGCACAAACAGACGGCCAGGGGAACAGGAGCGGTCGTGAGACAAACAGTCAGCCAGGGTTACGCGTCCAACGCCTACGCCCCCACGCAGTTTGAGGATGACGTCGATGTGGCCGAGTGCGCCCTCGACGAACAACTGGAGCAACTACAGCGTCACTACGCCACGGCCAGCCGCGCCGCGTCGCGTGCCCGATTCGAAATCGAATTGCTCGAGAAGCGGGACGACGTTCCTGCGCACCTGGTGGCGAATGCCAAGCGGCAGCGCGCCGCAGCGGAAACCCGCTGCGTACGCCTGCTCACCGCAATCGAAGCTCTCGAAGACCGGCTGGAGAACGAGTGATGCGCCGCCGGACTATCGAGGATTACCGCCGCGCGCTCTGCGCCGCGATCCAGGAACGCATCTCCGTATCCAATACGGCCAATGGCAACGGGCCCATTCCGAGGAGCTGGTCGTGGAATGCGCGGATGTCGAAGCGATCGCCGAGCGCCTTCTCGGCCTCGGCACGCAGCGCCTGGATTCTCATCTGACCTAACTTGTACGCCAGCGCCTGGCCGGGCCAGGAGATGTAGCGGTCGATTTCGTTTTCGATGTCCTGCTGGCTCTTGCCGGTGTTCTGCTTGAAGAAGTAGATCGCCTGGTCGCGCGTCCACTTGAACTGGTGCATGCCGGTGTCGACCACGAGGCGAACCGCGCGCCACATGTCGTAGTTGAGCTGGCCGAACTTCGAGAATTCGTCCTTGTAGAGCCCGAGCTCGTAGCCGAGACCCTCGGCGTACAGCGCCCATCCTTCGATATACGCGTTGTAGCCTGCGTTGCGCCGGAATTCCGGCAGCCCGGTCAGCTCATACGACAACGCGATCTGCAGGTGATGGCCCGGCACGGACTCGTGCGCCGTCAGCACCTCGATCTCCCAGGTCGGGCGCGACTCCGGCTTGTACAGGTTCACGTAGTAATTGCCCTTGCGCGAACCATCGAGTGACGGCGGCTGGTAATAGGCCGTGGTCGTGGTGGGGGCACTCGCCGCCGGAATGGGGCGGATGCCGAAGCCGGCCTTCGGCAGCTTGCCAAACAGTTTCGGCAGCTGCGGCTCGATGCCGCGCGCGGTCTTCTCGTACGCCGCGAACAGCTCTTCGGGCGTCTTGTAGAAGAAGCGGGGGTCGTTGCGGATGAAGGACAGGAACTGATCGAGCGTGCCCAGGAAGTTGATGCCCTCGAGCGTCTTCTCCATCTCCGCGCGGATCCGCTTCACTTCCTCGAGGCCGATGTTGTGGATGCGCGCCGCGTCGGGGTTGTCGATGGTGGTGTAGTACTTGACGCGGTCCTTGTAGTACAGCTCGCCGTCCGGCGTGTCGTAGATGCCCACCGTGTCGCGCGATGCGGGTAGATAGACGTCGCGCAGGAACTTGTCGAAGCGCTGGAACGCCGGCACGCCAACCGTCTGGATGGCGGTCTTGGCGGCGGCGGTCAGCCGCTCCTTGGTGGCCGCATCGAAGCTGGCCGGCATCTTCTTGAATGGAGCGTAGTAGCCGCTGGCTTCCGGGTCGGTGACCAGCTGCGGCTTGATCTGCTCGAGCACCTTGTTCACGATGACCCGCGGCTGCGTGCGATGCTCGGTGGCGCCCTGGCCTAACAACAGGATCCACTGGTCGAAGTACACGCCGCTGGCATTGATGCGCGCGATCCAGTTGTCGTAATCCTTGGCCGTCTGGAACGGATGAGTCTCGGAGAGTTCAGGAAGCTGTTGCGGACCGCCGCCCGTTTGCATGGCGTACAGGTACGGCTTGAACTGGCCTACGTTGAGTTCATTGCGGGTTTCGCGTTCGAACAGGTCGTAGTTGAGCTGATCGGCTTTCTCGAGCTTGGTCTTGTCGATTTTGCGCAGCGCGGCCATGCGCGTGAACATGAGCTGACTGCGCCTGGCGATATTTTCCACCGACATGTCCGGCAGCAGCGCGTCGTAGCGGTGGTCACCGAGCGCGGTGGCGGCCGTGGGATCGTTTGCCAGGTCTTCCTGCCAGCTGGTTTCGAACAGCTTGAGCAAAGGGGCGTTGGCGGGCTTCTTGGCAGCCAGCGCAGCATCGACCGTGAGCAACCCCACGAGGGGGACCAGCAAGGCAACTATGTTTCGGCGCATGGCGCCGATTTTCAGCTACCGAGGCGCTGAGCGGCAAGGGGCTCGCTGCGAACGTGTCCCATTGCGGGACGAAATTTGAGCAATTGCACGTGATCCACGTGGGTATCGCAGGACACCAGCTTCACATTGGCGTCGGCGAGAAACGCCGAGAGAAAACTCTGGATGCCATCGAAGCGCTCGCGTGCGCCAGGCAGGTTCTGCACCTGGCCTACGACTTTCGCCTGCCAATGCTGCGCGCGCGGTTCCATCTTGCGCAGCTCGACGAAGCAGCGATCGAGCAACAACAGGTCGGTGGACAGCGTGGTGTCGGTGAGATTGGGGTCCTGCACGCGGCCGGGTGGCGCCACGCGCAGGTGAATGAGCGCCCCGGATTCGAGCACCGCGTCATACAGACATAATGCGAACGTGGATTCGAGCCGCGCGACCAGCACGACATCGTTGTTCACGACGTCGAAATGATCGGGTTCAACGCTGATTTCCGGAACGGGGGCTTCTGACACGGCGACCTGAGCTTGAGACTGTTATCCCCGGGGCACGTGCGTCAGCTTCTGGCGGCTGGCGTCTCGCTGGCTTCCCTCGGGCCGGATCATCGCAGAGTCAGCGCCGCATTCCCATGTCGCAGGGCGGCTACGTGCGGAAAAGGCGACCCTAAGCGTATGATTCCGAGGCATAGAGCGCGGGAACATTAGAGGGGAAACAAACATGCTTGAGTCCGGCACCATCTGGGTCGTTCTTGTCGTCATCGGCATCATCATCGTTGCGATCAAGACACTGGTCATCGTGCCTCAGGGTTTCGAGTACACCCGCGAGCGCCTGGGTAAATTCGACCACTCCATGCCGCCGGGACCGCACTGGCTCATCCCGTTCTTCGACAACGTGGGTCAGAAGATCAACATGATGGAGCAGGTGCTCGACGTCCCCCGCCAGGAGGTCATCACCAAGGACAACGCCATGGTCGCCATCGACGCCGTGGTGTTCTACCAGGTGCTGGATGCTCCGAAAGCGGCCTATGAAGTGGCCAACCTGCGCCTCGCCATGGTGAACCTGACCATGACGAACATTCGCACGGTGGTCGGCTCCATGGACCTGGACGAAACACTGTCCAAGCGTGACGAAATCAACCACCGCCTGCTCAAGGTGGTCGACGACGCCACGACTCCGTGGGGCGTGAAGTGCACGCGCATCGAAATCAAGGACATCACGCCGCCGGCGAATCTCATCGAGGCGATGGGCCGCCAGATGAAAGCCGAGCGCGAGAAGCGCGCCAACATCCTCGACGCCGAAGGCTTCCGCCAGGCAGCCATCCTGAAGGCCGAGGGCGAAAAGCAGGCCGTCGTGCTCGCCGCCGAAGGCAACAAGGAAGCCGCGTTCCGTGAGGCGGAAGCGCGCGAGCGCCTGGCGCAGGCCGAAGCGCGCGCCACGGCCATGGTGTCGCAGGCCATCGCGGCGGGCGATGTGCAGGCCATCAACTACTTCGTGGCGCAGAAATACGTCGAAGCGTTGAAAGAGTTCGCGAATTCGCCAAACCAGAAAGTGTTCATGATGCCGATGGAGTCCGCCGGGTTGTTAGGCGCGCTGGGTGGCATCGTCGAGCTCGCCAAGGACGCCATGCAGCGGCAGCCGAGCAGCCTGCCGCCAGGCTCACCGGGCGCAGTGCGCACACCCCCGCGAGTGCCGCAGTCATGAGCGAGTTCCTCCAGAACCTCGATTGGTGGCACTGGATGGTCCTGGCGGTGTTGCTCGCCGCGGCGGAAACCCTCGTTCCCGGCGCCGTCGTCATCTGGTTCGCTGCATCTGCGGCATTCATCGGCCTCGTCATGATCGCGGTCGATATTCCCTGGCAATACCAGCTCATCGGCTTTGGCCTGTTAGGCATGGCTGCGTTGCTGGCATATCGCGCCTATCGCAAGAAGAACCCCGGCACCTTCGAACAGCCCAACCTCAATCAGCGCGGGTTGCAGTACGTCGGCAGCGAGTTGGTGCTGAGCGAACCGATAGAGCAAGGTTCGGGCAAGGCCAAGCTTGGAGACGGATACTGGAAGGTATCGGGCCCCGAGCTGCCTGCTGGCGCGCGCGTGCGCGTCACGGGCGTCAACGGCACGATCCTTACGGTGATTCCCGTCTGAAGTGTTCGAGATACGGAGGTCGCGATGCTTTCCGTGGAGCAACTGCTGGATCAGAAACCCAGGGCCATCTACTCCATAGGCCCTGAGGAGCCCGTGCTCGCCGCCATCAAGAAGATGGCCGAGCATCACGTGGGCGCACTGCTGGTGATGTCGGGCGAGAAGCTCGTTGGCATCATGTCCGAGCGCGACTACGCTCGCAAAGTCGTGTTGTTAGGCCGCTCGTCGACCGAAACGCGCGTCGACGCCATCATGACCGGCAAGGTCGTCACCGTTACCGCGAAGCAGGATGCGCATGATTGCATGCGGCTCATGACGGACATGCGCATCCGGCATCTGCCAGTGGTGGCCGGGGAACGCGTGATCGGCGTGTTGTCCATCGGCGACCTGGTGCGTGCGGTCATCGAAGAGCAGGAACGCACTATCGCGGATCTCGAGAGCTACATTCGCAGCTGAGGTGTAATTCAGCCGCCGGGTGGTTGCTCGCGCAACCAAGAGCGGAATTCCGCGAGACGGATTCTGTGTCGTGCGATATTGCCTTCGTGCAAACGCCGAAGCTCAGTCGTTACAAGCGCGACGAAAATCGGAAGATCTGCTTCGGCAACTGACGGACTCGCAAGAGCGAGTATTTCTGCCTCTTCCGTTTTCCTGCGCTCATGAACGATTGTGCGTACGACCTCGGAAAGCGCATTTCGGTATCTCAATCGAAACAGATCGGGCTCGATCAGCGAATCGCGGACGACCACATACTTCTGGCATGAGCGTTCGTACGCCCAGGCAAAGACCTCTCTAAGGAGATCTACGCGTGTTGTCTCGTAGATGCTCGAGATCGCGGACACGTAGGCGCGCTCCGGAACATCCACGAACGAAAGTGGACACAGATTCGACTGAATTAACGGAATGTTTGCCGCCAGACGAGATACTCGCTTGTTTACGTCTTCGAATGGTTGCAAGTACGGAAGTTGAACCATGACGAAGAATGCCCGCTCAAATGGATCAACGATTGCACCCGCCTTGGCGATCAGCGTCGCGAAACTTTCCTGAATCAGCTGTGGTACTCCCGTTGGCGTATATGCGCTTCCGCCGATGTCCACCGGGCGACGACGCAGTCGTCCCGAAGCTTCTGGATCCGCCATGAGTCCGTCCGAAAGAATCGCGTGAAGATTGAGCAATGTGTGCTCGTTGATGCTAACGGTGCGATCTTCATCTTCCACAAGTAGTTCGATAGCCTGTTTGTGGTTCAGGATCATTTGGGTTTCTTTTGCATCCTTTCCAGGTGCGGCTTCACCGAACTGAATCAGTCTTTCTGTGTCGAGGCGCGAATAGGTGTTCCCTTCGAGGCGGCTTGACGCCCAAGAAAGATCGATGAGCAGACGACCGAGAATGTCACGTGCGAATGTTCCCGCAGGGCGTATGGCGGCGATTGGTTGTCCGATGCGATAGAGGTGCGCCTTCAGGCGGTCGGGTAGATAGGAAGTTTCGTTCGGGATGTAGTCATCCAGAAGTGCGCGCTCATAGCCGACGGGGGGGCGCCGTGACATCGGGCGCGAAACATAGTCGAGCAAGTCTCGTGCAACGGTGGAGAGATTGAGGGCTGTTAGCTCATCCGACGAGATGAGTTCTGGTGACGCCGCCGCGAGTGCCAACTGTCCCGTAGCCGGTGTTATTACTACCGGTCTGTTCATTGGCGCCCCAGCGAAGTATCTGGTGCCCGGTCCCTTTCCAATCTTGTGCGCCCTGCCATCCTTCAGAAGCGCGCTGATTCGACGAGCCAAAGTGCGTTGGCTTTCCTGGATGCCTAGTTGGGCATGGAGGTCAGCTAAGGAAATGCCCTCCGGCCGCTTCTGTAGCGCGGCTTCCACTTCTCTATATGTCTCGGAGCCGATTCTTTTTGGCACGATGTAATCTTTCTGTCACAAAACGCGCTATTTGGCAAGATAACGTGTAATACGTTGATTTTTAGCAGTTTTATTTGTCTGTATAACCGCATCCGGACAAATAACCCGGCCAGCGGCGCTACTTCCGCCAGAACGTCGCGGTGAACAGCACCAACACGCTGAAGATTTCCAGGCGGCCGATCAGCATGGCCAGCGTGCAGATCCAGGTTTGTGCGTCGCTGAGCGCGGCGAAGTTGGTGGATGGGCCCACCGCACCCAGGCCAGGGCCCACGTTGTTGACCGAGCCCACGGCCGCCGAGAACGAGGAAACCAGGTCCAGGCCCGTCGCCAGCAGCGCGAACGTGAGCACGAGGATCGTGCCGAAATAGAGAAAGATGAACGCCAGCACCGAGTGCACCACGCGCTCGGGAATGGCGCTTCCACCGATGCGGATGGGAATCACGGCGCTCGGATGGACGAGTAGTTTGAGCTCTCGACGCGCCTGCCGGACCAGCAGCAGCGTGCGGAACATCTTGATGCCGCCGCCGGTGGAGCCCGTGCTGCAGGTGATGCAGCTCAGGAAGATCAGCCATACGGGCAGGAACGCCGGCCACTTCTCGTAGTCTTCGGTGACGAAGCCGGTGGTGGTGGCGATCGACACCACGTTGAACACCGAGTGCCGGAAGCCTTCCATGGTGGTGGGGTAGGTGCCATCGAGCGCCAGCAACGCCGACACCAGGAGCACCGAGCAGCCGAGAACGATGAGCACTGCCTTGCCTTCGGAATCACTCCGGTAAGGCCGGAACGACAGGCTGCGAAATGCGAGGTAGTGGCGTGAAAAGTTGAGCGCCGCCACCACCATGATGACGATGAGCACCAGCTCGACGGCGAAGGAATTGAAATACCCCACGCTCGCATCATGCGTGGAGAAGCCGCCGAGACCGATGGCGGAAAAACAATGGCAGATGGCATCGAACCAGCTCATGCCTGCCACGCGCAACCCGATGATGCCCGCTATCGTGAGCGCGAGATAGGTGAACCACAGCGCCTTGGCCGTCTCGGTGATGCGCGGCGTGAGCTTCTCGTCCTTCACCGGTCCCGGCGTCTCGGCCTTGTAGAGCTGCATGCCGCCGACGCCTAACAACGGCAGCACGGCGACGACCAGCACGATGATGCCGATGCCGCCAATCCAGTGCAGCAGATGGCGCCACAGGTTGATGGACTGCGGCAGGTCGTCGAGGTGATTGAGCACGGTGGAACCCGTGGTGGTCAGCCCCGACATGGATTCGAAGTAGGCGTCGGTGAAGGTGAGGTTGGGCAGCGCGATCATCAGCGGAATCGCCGCCGACGCCGACATCAGCACCCACGAGAGCGTGACCAGGATGAAGCCATCTCGCGGCTTCAGCTCGCGCCGGAAGCGCCGCGTGGCCGTGGCTACCGCCAGGCCGACGAAAGCGTTGATGAGCGCCGCCGTGACGAAGTCGATGACGGCGCCGTCCTGCACGGCCAGCGACCAGGCGATGGGCAATAGATAGAGCAGGCCGAAAAAGGCCATCATGAGCCCGAGGACGTGGGCAACGGCTAACAAGGCTTCGGGTCCTGCCGGATCAACGGCCGCCGGGACCGGAGAACAGGCGCTCGACCTGCTCGACGTGGCGCCGGTCGGAAAGGAACACGATCACGTGATCGTCGTTCGCAATCGTGGTGTCGTGATGCGCGATCATCACCGAATCGCCACGCACCACCGCGCCGATGGCCGCGCCTTCGGGCAGCGGTATCTCGGCCACCTTGCGGCCCACCACGCGCGACGTCTTGTCGGTGCCGTGCACCACGGCCTCGAGCGCTTCGGCAGCGCCACGGCGCAGGGAATGCACGCGCACCACGTCGCCGCGGCGAACATGCGCCAGCAGCGAACCGATGGTGATGGTCTGCGGAGAAATGGCGATGTCGATGCTGCCGCTTTCCATGAGATCGGCGTACGAAGGCTTGTTGATGAGCGCCATCACCTTCCTCGCGCCGAGGCGCTTGGCCAGCATGGCGGACAGGATGTTGGCCTCTTCGGAATTGGTGAGCGAAGCGAACACGTCGCAGCTGTCGATGTTCTCTTCGATGAGCAGTTCTTCGTCGGCGGCGTCGCCGTTGAGCACGATGGTGTTCAGCAGCAGCTCGGAGATGCGCCGCGCGCGCTTCGGATCGCGCTCGATGAGCTTCACGTGGTGCTGCTCTTCGAGCTTGCGCGCCAGCGACAGGCCGATGTTGCCGCCGCCGGCGATCACCACGCGGCGTGCAGGCGCTTCTTCCTTGCGTATCTCGCTCATGAACTTGCGGATGTCGTCGCGCGCCGCGATGAAGAACACCTCGTCGCCTTCCTCGACGATGGTCTCGCCATCGGGGATGATGCTGCGGCCGCCGCGGTAGATAGCCACGACACGCGCCTCGGTGTTCGGGTGGTGTTCCTTGAGGGCGCGCAGCTTCTGCGTGACCAGCAGGCCGCCCTTGCGCGCCCGAATGCCCACCAGCCGCACGCGGCCGTCGGCGAAATCGAGCACCTGCAGCGCGCCTGGAAACTTGATGAGCTCGCCGATGTATTCGGTGACCAGCTGCTCGGGGCTGATCCACACGTCCACCGACAGCGCCTCATCGGCAAACAACTTCGGATGGCGCGTGTACTCGGACGAACGGATGCGCGCGATCTTCGTGCGCGTGCGGTACAGCGTGTACGCCACCTCGCAGGCCATCATGTTGACCTCGTCGCTGGAGGTCAGGGCCACCACGATGTCGGCCGAGGCGCCGCCGGCGGCTTCGAGCACCGATGGATAGGCCGCGTTGCCGGCGACCGTGCGGATGTCCAGGCGATCCTGCAGATCGCGCAACACTTCTTCATTGGTATCGACGACCGTGACTTCATTGGCTTCTTCACGCGACAGGTGGTAAGCCGCTGTGCGCCCGACTTGGCCGGCGCCGAGTATCACGATCTTCATGGGGGCGTTATTGTAGTTGCCTTGCCTGCAAATCGGGAAAGCGTTTGAACACTTCGAACCCGAACGACCATGCCGCGCACGAATTCCGCGTGCGCTACAGCACGGGTCAGCCGGTGCGTTCCGACCAGCCGCTCAACAACACTTTCGGGCTCACCGGCGAAGGCAAGCTCAAGGTGGACCGCGGCGTGCTGGTTTTCGAGGGCACGCGCAGCGGGTTCACCCTCACCGGGACGCCGCGCATCGCGCTCGCCGATGTCGCCAATGTGGACTACAACGCCGGCAACAGCGCGTTCCTGATCCGCACGCGCGACGGGCGGCATTACATCATCGTCTGGCTGGTTTCACGCGAAGACGCCGAAGTCCTGTGGGCGCTGCTGCCGCAGGAAAAGACACCGGAATTCCTCGCCGACCAGGCGGCGCATGAGCGTTTCGGCAAGGCCATGTCGGTACTCGGTGCTCGCTCGCTGGTCACGCCCGCCATCATCGCCATCAATGTCGCGGTCTTCATCGTGATGCTGTCTGCCGGCGCGGACATCATGAATCCGAACCCCGCGGTGCACATCCGTTTCGGCTCTAACTTCGGCCCACTGACGTGGACCGGCCAGGAATGGCGCCTGCTGACTTCGGCGTTCCTGCACTTCGGCCTCATCCACATCGCGTTGAACATGTACGCGCTCTACCAGGGCGGCGCCCTCGTGGAGCGGTTGTTCGGCAGCACGCGTTTCGCCGTGATCTACCTGCTGTCCGCGCTGTCGGGCAGCGTGGCGAGCGGCTGGTGGGATCCGTTGCGCAACAGCGCCGGCGCCTCGGGCGCCATCTTCGGTGTGTATGGCGCCCTGCTGGCCTTCCTTGCCGTGCGCCGTGTCGACATTCCGCCCAGCATGCTGAAGAGCATCAGCAGCAGCGCGCTGCTCTTCTGCCTGTACTCACTCGTCATCGGCGCTGCGCATCCGCTCATCGACAACGCCTGCCATGTCGGGGGGTTGTTAGGCGGTATCGTCTCTGGAGTGACCCTGGCGCGGCCGTTCACGCCGGAGGCGCGCGCAATTCCACAGCCGGCGAAGTTGCTGGTCGCCGTACTGGTGGTCGCGCTGCCGCTCGCGTGGCTGGCTCAGCCCTTGACCGCCGACGGTAGCGAGGCCTCCGCCAGTCTTCGGTTCGAACGCGACGTGGAAGCCTTTGGCCCGGCCGAAGCGGAGATCGTGCGCCGCCAGGCCGAAATCCTCACGTTCCCACCCAACGCACGCGTGAACCGGCTGGAAATCGCGCAGCGGCTGCGCCGGGAAGTGCTCGAGCCTTGGCGCACCGCATCGCGGCCGCTGCTGCAATCCACCACGCTTCCGCCGGATGGTTCGCGCTCCGCACGCATGCAGCAGGCGTTCCGCGACTACCTGCATGCCCGCGAAAGCGCCATCAAGCTGCGGGCGCTCGCATTCGAGTCCGCCGACCCCGCGGACGAAACGCGCGCTGCCCTGGCCGAGACCCAGCTCGGCAAAACCCTGAACCTCGTCAACCAGCTCGCCAACGAACGCTGAAATGGGGACATTCCGCCGGCCCTCTCGGACCGGCCCTAGCAAATGGGGACGCGCCTCGATTTGTGGCGAACTAAGCTCAATGCCAAGGGTCGCACTCTTGAGGAGGCGGTGACATGAAGCGTGTGGGTTTGGGACTGACATTGGCGATATGCGTGGCTGTCGACGCCGCCGAGCCTGTGTCCACTTCGCCTACCCCCGTAACGCCAGCTCCCGCCGCCGCCCCGGCGCCCGAGCCGGCCGCGAATCCAGCCCCGATTTCCGCCCCCAAACCCGCGACCAAACCACTCGATCTGCGCATCCGCGACGTCCGCAATTACATGATGCCGAGTGAATATCGCGCGGCGCTGGGTGCGCCCGACGCCGAAAAGAACACCGTCGTGGTCGAGGCCAAGCGCGAATTGCTGCCGGTGGAGTACGAGAAGGCCATTCCCACTTGGCCGCTTGGGCCGCTGTGGTGGGGACTCAAAAATCCCGCGCAGAGTTGGCGCATCTTTCTGCCCGATATCAACCGGCCGGAGGACGGCCCGCCCGACGTCGTCCCGCCGCCTATCTTCCGCTGGGGCCCATAAAGGGGAACACGACAGTTGAGGCGTGTCCCCGTTTGCTAGGAAACGAGGAATGTCCCCATTTACCCCATTCAGCGATGCGCGTTGATGCTGTCGCGCAGATTCTGCGCGGCCTTGCGCGCAGCGCTCGCAAAATCCTCGCCCGAGCTCGCATAGAGAATCGCGCGTGACGAGCTGATCACGAGCCCCGTGCCGGCCTTCGTCTTGCCCGCCGCCATCACCTTTGCCACATCGCCACCCTGCGCGCCGACGCCCGGCACCAGGAACGGCAGATCGCCCACGCGCCCGCGAATGTCCGCGAGCTCTTCGGGATACGTCGCGCCCACCACCAGCATGCAGTTGTTAGCCGTGTTCCATTCTTTCGCCACTGTTTCGGCCACGTGCTGGAACAGCTTCTTGCCGCCCACGTCCAGGTCCTGAAAATCCTTCGCGCCCGGATTGCTCGTGCGACACAGGATGATGACGCCCTTGTCCTCATGCTTGAGGAACGGCTCGACCGAATCACGGCCCAGATAGGGATTCACCGTCACCGCGTCGGCGTCATAACGCTCGAACGCCTCGTGCGCGTACTGCTCCGCCGTGCTGCCGATGTCGCCGCGCTTCGAATCCAGGATCACCACCGCATTCGGACACGTCGACTTGATGTAGTCGATGGTGTGCTCGAGCTGGTTCTCGGCGGCGTGCGCCGCGTAGTGCGCGAACTGCGGCTTGTACGCGCACACCAGGTCGCGCGTGGCGTCGATGATGGCGCGATTGAACTGGAAAATGCCGCCCGGCGCATCGCGGAACTGGTCCGGAAACTTCTTCGGCTCCGGATCGAGCCCCACGCACACCAGCGAGTTCGTGGCCTTCCACGCCGCGGCCAACTTGTCTGCAAAGCTCACCTGACCACCTCGAGATATTCCAGCATCATGATCTTGACGCCCAACGAGGCGAAGTTCACCTGAATATTCGCTTGGGGCCCGTGGCCTTCCACCTTGAGGATCACGCCCTCGCCAAACTTCTTGTGCCGCACGCGCGCGCCCAGTTTCACACCCGGGGCCAACTCTTCCGTGGGCGGCTTGAACCGTCCCGCGGCCACCGGCCGGGAAATCTGGATGCGCGGCCGCACTTCCTCGATCAGATCCTCCGGGATCTCCGAGATGAACCGCGACGGCGTGCCGTAATTGTCCTGGCCATGCAGCCGGCGCTGCTCCGCGTAGGTCATGTACAGCTGCTTCATCGCGCGCGTGGTGCCCACGTAGCAAAGGCGGCGTTCTTCCTCCAGCCCTTCCTCATCGTTCAGCGAACGCTGATGCGGGAACAGCCCATCTTCGAGGCCGCACAGGAACACCACCGGGAACTCGAGACCCTTGGCCGTGTGCAGCGTCATCATCTGGATGCAGTCTTCCCAGGCCTCGGCCTGGCCTTCACCGGACTCCAGCACCGCGTGCGACAGGAACGCGTCCAGCGGCGGCAGTGCTTCCTCGTCCGTGTTCGCACCATCGGGTTCGAAGCCGCGCGCGGCCGATACGAGTTCGTTCAGGTTCTCGACGCGCGCTTCGCCGCGATCGGCCTTCTCTTTCTTGTGGTGATCGACGAGCCCCGAGTTGTTGATGACGTGGTCGACCTGCTCGTGCAGTTCGAGGCCCGCAATGTCGTTGCCTAACTGCTCGACCAGCTTCAGGAATCCATTGACCGCGGCTTCGGCCTTCGGCCCCAGCACGCCGTGCGCCACGCAGTGCGCCGCGGCATCCCACAGCGATGACGTGGCCGCCTTCGCCTGCTCGCGCACCACATCCAGCGACTTGTTGCCGATGCCGCGCGTGGGCAGATTCACGACGCGCTCGAACGACGCATCGTCGGCATGATTCGTGATGATGCGCAGGTACGCCAGCGCGTCCTTGATTTCAGCGCGTTCGAAGAACCGCAGGCCGCCGTACACCTTGTATGGAATGCGTGCCGACATGAAGATTTCTTCGAACACGCGTGACTGCGCGTTCGAGCGATAGAGAATCGCCACGTCGCGCCGCACGCCGCCCTGGTTGGTCCATTCGCGGATGCGATGCATCACGAATTCGGCTTCGTCGCGCTCGTTGAAGGCCGCGTACAGCTTGATGCGCTCGCCGTCCTTGCCTTCGGTCCACAGGTTCTTGCCGAGGCGCCCGGTGTTGTGCGCGATCAACGCATTCGCGGCTTTCAGGATATTGCCCGTGGAGCGATAGTTCTGCTCGAGGCGATACAGCTTCGCCGCCGG
>Ga0193753_10001452_pt1 | contig 20214 bp, 18 predicted proteins | sample H1c2metaG_FD_144925 | JGI IMG/M metagenome (GOLD analysis project Ga0193753, IMG submission 144925) | Soil microbial communities from a riparian zone of the East river system, Colorado, United States - H1c2 | ecosystem: Environmental > Terrestrial > Soil > Riparian zone | place: USA: East...
GGAAGCGCCGCGGTGGGGGGCAACAAGGCCATGCCGGGCTTCAAGGCGATATGGGCCAGCCAATCTCCCTGGAGCGATGCGTTGGATTCGGGCGCACGATCGAGCTGGGGCACTAATGGCCTGCTGGGAACCAAAACCTCGTGGGGCACCCGTACGTCCTGGGGTACCGGCGGCGACGCCGCCAACCGGACCAGTTGGGGCACTGACGGCGATGCCGCCAGCAAGACCAGTTGGGGAACCGGCGGAGTTGGCGAGCCATAGCCGGCGCGGGGCAGACGGTGCGCCGTCTGCCCTGGCCACTTACGACGGGATGAGCCGTTCCTGAATCGCCCAACGCACTAAGTCGATCGTCGAATGCACGTGTAACTTCTTCATCAGCCGGGCGCGATGCGCTTCGACCGTCTTGACGCTGATGTTCAGGTTGTGGGCCATTTCTTTGTTACTTTCACCTTGACCGATATGTTTGAGGATTTCGAGCTCTCTAGATGACAAATTCGTAATCCGCGGACTCTGCGTGTTGCTTGAGTACGCTTTGGCAAACATGAGGGCAATCGGCGGCGAGAAGTAGGCGTAACCGGAACGGAGGGCATTCACGGCGTCGATGATCCAATCCGGCGGATCGGATTCCAGGACAAATCCTTTGACGCCCGACTGAATGGCCGTCGCTAGCGCGATCCAGGACTCCTGCATGGAGACAAATAGAATGTCGGTGGTTGGCGACTCTTGCTGCACGGCTTTAGCGATAGAGATTGCGTTACTCTTGCGCAGTTGGTAGTTGACCAAAGCCACCGAAGGTTTAAATTCCACCGAGATCTTCAGCGCCTTCTCGAGGTCATCCGCATCCGCTAGCTTGTCCACCGACATGTGCTCGCTCAGCAATTGCCTTAAGGCCGCCCTCGAAAGGGGCCGGTCTTCCACCACGAGCACCTCGATCTTCGTTGGGGTAGCGATGCTACCGCAACCGTTAGCACCCTCAACCCCCAAAGACATAAGCTCTCCTAGCAGCGTGGGAACTGTTACCAATTGTAATGAAATTCGGGCTAGTGGCAAATACTAATAACATCAGATTTTTCCTAGGATAGACTGCTCTGGACACTTCATGAATCATAAGATTTGTAATGGCGACGATTCGCTAACTGCTTTATCTGCAACAAGTGTCCGAAGGAGTAGAGAGCTTGTCTCGAAACGCGGGGAAATAGTCGCTAGTACCGGAATTGCCCTCCCATCATGCCACATAGTTGGCTGGTTAACATCAGCATTACCCTGCTTATTACCTGCGGAAGACCCTTAGGCCTACCTAGTAAAACGCCACCTTAACGATAGGGAAGGATGTTTTCGTTCTCGTGAATGGGCTTGTCGATATGGACGGCGAGGTCATCTTAGTGCCTATTTGTAGCCGGAAACGAGCGTGGCGGCGAGCAATCTGCGTATCGCTGCTGTTGGGCGGTGTATCGCCGCTATGCGCCCAAACACTAACCGCCGGCCAGACTGTCGCTATCACGATAGCGCCCGCCGCGAAGCTCAATTTCTTACCAGCCGCGCTCACCTTGCTATCGAGTGGCTCCTTTTCCGCCTATAGCGGATCCATGACAGCGCAGAGCGAAATTCGAACGAGTCCTTCCGGGAGTGGGTCGGTGACCCTACGGGTGACCTCGGAATTTTCTCCCGCGACCGGTCCGCGCGCGAGCGCCGGGGACCTGTCATACCAGTGCACGGCAGCTAGCTATGGTACGGCGTGTTCGGGTAGTGTTACCGCCAGCGGGACGAGCCAGACCCCTATCGCCGCATACGCAGGGGCGAGTTGTACCGGCGGCGGGTCCGGCTGCAGTAATACCGACCCGAATTCAGTAGATATTCGCTTCAGCGTTGCGGATAAGTCCTCGTTCCGAACGGGTAGTTATACCGCCACGATCACCCTGAGTATGAGCGCCACATGAGAGTAATGAACGCAGTCCTCCGCAGTCTTTTCCTAGGTGTCGTCTCCGCGTATGTATTAGCGGCCCAGACGACAGGCACCTCGACGCTAAGCCTCAATATTCCGGCGGAGGCGTCCATCACGATTACCACGTCCACCACAAACCTGACGTCGGCCTCGGCCTTTGCACCGTATACCGGAACAACCGGTTTCAGTTTTTCGATACGAACATCGGCGAGCGGCGGTACCGGGAGCATTCAACTGAAAATCACCTCGGATTTTACGCCGTCCGGCGGGCCCTCGGTCGGGACGCCCCCGACCGCAGGCGATTTACTGACCTACGCCTGCACCGCTTCGACCGGAACGGCCTGCTCGGGGAGTCAGACGGCGAGCACCGCGGCGTCTACTCCGGTGGTGGTCTTCGGGGCGGACGCCCACTCGCCAGGGGCGGGAGCGAGCGGCACCGTGAGCTGGTCCCTGACCAACGACCCAACTTACAAATCCGGAAGCTACAATGCGACGGCAACTTTTACGATTAGCGCGACCTAGTCAGGCGGAAACGGTATGAAGACGGCGCTCGGCTTGGGTTTGGCATTATGGATCGGCAGCGTATCCAACCTGGTTCCCAGCCCCGGGTCATTGCCCATCTTTTCGAGCGTTCCTGGCGGGGTGGTCACCAACACGGCCACGACGTCCTGGACGATCAATCTGGGGGCGTTGCTTCTCTCAAACTGGAGTCTGGCGGTGTCGGCGACGGCGCCCGCCTGCATGAATGCGCCGCTGTCGGCGATTACGGTGCGCTGTACAGCCATTACAGACACCGGAATCACTTTATTGTCGAGCCACAGTTGCGCGGGGCAATTCAATCTGTCAACGGCGCCGCAGATTGTGGCGACCGGGCAAGATACGCTCGCGATTCTGAACGGGCACCGCAGCGTCACGATCGACTACACGTTTTCCGACCAATGGAAATATTACGCCACATCAGGACCATGCAACGTTTCTCTCAACTACACGCTTACCTCTCTCTAATCGGCCTGCTCTTTGGCGCGTCTCCGGTCGCGCAGGCGCAGATCGGGCTGGGCCTGAGCCCCATGCGGGTGGAACTGACGCTGTCCCCTGGCGTACCCCATACCGATTCGCTGGAGCTGACGAACGAGACCGCGGCGCAGGCGCACGTGAAAGGAGAGTTGCTCGACTTTTTCATCGATGCGAATGAAGACCCTCAGTTCGGTGTTTACCCGAGCGATGAACATTCGTGCCGGCAATTTCTGCGTGTGAGCGCGACTGATATAGATCTGAAACCGAATCAGCGGCAGACGATCCGCTACACGGCGCGGCCGCCGGCCGATCTCAAACCCGGCAGCTATCATTGCGCGCTGGGGCTAACCACGCAGGCGATTCCGAGCGCGGCCGGTAGCGGCCTCTCGATGAACGTCCGCATGATCGCGTCCTTCTACGTCACGATCGGCACGCCGCAATACAAGGTGCAGGTGAAGGAAATCGCGCTGGAAGACAAAATGCTCAGCCCCGGCGTTGCGCAACGCGCCTATTGCATTCTGACCAACCCCGGTGAGTTCGTCTGGCGGCCGAAAGGAAGCCTCGATGTCCTCGAAGCGGACGGAACCGTGAGAGAACATGTAGCTCTGCGGAGTATTCCCGTGCTTCCCGGACGCGACCAGAAATTCCTTCTATCGCTCGCCGACTCTCCGCGGCAAGGCGATGTGTTGCGGCTGCGCATGGAAGTCGGCAACGGGGAGATTGAAGAAGCCCGCGTCGATGTTTCGCAGCAGATGCTCAGCCGCCGCTAACGGATTTGCACAACTCGCTTGCATAGCCGTATCGTTCGACGCGGCCTGGGCGCAGGGTGTAGAACAGCGCGGCGCCGCGGAAGTTTCGTTCGTCGGCTCCCAAGCCAGTTACTCTTCAACGGCTCGCCTCAGTACGAGCGGGCTGTCGTTCACGTTTTCCCAATACTGGCCCAAAGCCGGATTGCTCGAAGGCAGCGCCGAAGGATTCATGAACCAGGGAGCGCTACGGGCCGGCACCGACTATCTGCGGCTGAGCGACCTGCGCTGGGGCGGGGAACGAGTCGCCTTGACATGGGGCGATTTCTCCGTCGACCCCTACCCGTTGGGCCTACCTTTTCTGAACATCGCCGTGCCACGCATTGAGGCAAACGGATTTCATCTCGAAACCGTAGGGAAAAAGCACGTCTACCGCGTTTTCGTGGGCCGCGGATCCCTGCTCGCGGGCGCGCGCATTCCGCTGCGGTATCGATCGGGGCAAAACGTCGCCGGCGCCGAGGCGTCCTGGGATTTGACGAACAGCCTATCCATCAGCGGCCGCGTCGTCGATTTTGGCCGGCAGGATCCGAATGCGTTGCGCGGAATCACGAGCGGCTTCGGCGCCAACAGTTCATTGCCGGCCGCGCTATCGGTAACCAGCGACTTACTTTGGAAGCCGCGCTCCGAATTCAAAGCGTTTGCTGAAGCAAGTTACTCGGCGTTCCAAGGCGCGTATGAAACCGGACCGAAGCCCGGTGGCATCGCCGGACTGTGGTGGGAATCGAGCCGCTGGAAGTGGCACACCAATTATCTCCGCCAGCCTGCGTCGTATTTGCCCGTGGCGGGATACATTGTGGACGCGCGCTCAGGATATTTCGCGGATGTGAGCTTTGCGGTTCATCCCAGGCTGGATATTTATGGCGCGGCGAGTCTGCAGTACCTCGATACAGCGCAGATTCTGGGTGGGCTCCAGTACCGGCAGGTTTCGAACACCGTTGGGACCACGGCGCGTCTCGCCTGGCACACGGATCTTTCGGCGCAATATACCGATTTGGCGATGCGTTCCACCGGCAATGCCGATCAGCACGGAAAGTTCACGACGGTCTCGCTCGCCAAGGCGCTGAAGCGTCAGACCCTGCGGCTCTCCGTCAGGCAGCTCTCGATTACGGGTCAGACGGGGGCCACGCGCCAGAACAGCCTCGAGCTTGGCGATGACGTACGGGTGGGACGCTTCACGCTATCGGGGGCATCGAGATGGGAGCGCGACGCGCTGGATTTCCGCGGCGGCGTGCAGGGTAACTTCAAGCAACTTACCGTGTACGCGCAAGTGGAAGCCGGCTCCGACCTGGCATCGAAGACTTTGTTCGCCACCACGGCGACCCGCAGCAACTCATTCGGGCTGCAGTACAGAATCGGACGCTTCTGGAGCGTTTCGGCGGATGCTTGGAATTCGCGCGTGCTGGTAAATCTGAACGAGGATACCGTCGCGTTGTTGGCGGCGAGCGGGCAACTCACACCGATTCTGGCGAACCAGCAACAATGGAGCGCGTTCTTGCGGGTGAGCCGCCGTCTCTCATGGGGCGGCGCGAATTACTCGCGCAGCGATATCGCGGGAATCGCCAACCGCGCGACGCCTTTTGTCGGGGCTTTGGGCGGCGTGATCGTGGTGGATCATCCGGGCAAGGGCCCGGCTCCGGCCGCGGGCGTGGCGATCCTGCTCGACGACTACCGCACCGCCTCGTCGGATCTGTTCGGAAGATATCGTTTCGAAGACGTGCCGACGGGCGTGCATCGAGTGAGCATCGACCCGCGCCATCTGCCGGTCGATTTTGCCGACGGCGACTATCGCATCGAGACAGCGAATGTCGAATTGCATCGCACGGCCCGCGCCGACTTTTCGATTCGTGCGGCGGCGGTTATGGAAGGGCACGTCGAAGCGCCGAAGGGAGTTCGCTTGAGTGAGGTGGTGGTGCGAGTAGAGCCGGGCGGACGGTACACGTTTGTGGACGATCAAGGCGTGTTTCGAATGGAAGGCGTGCCAGAGGGGGACTACCAAGTGAGGGTGGATACGGCGGGCAGCGGGGAGAGTATCGCGCCGGTAGCCGTTCAGAGCATCGCCTTGCGGGCGGAAGAACCTGCTTCGTTCCGCTTCGAGCTTACGCGCGCCGTGAAGGAGTTACCAATTCGCTCGCTGCCCGTGGGATCGTCTAATTAGGTAAGTAATCGCCCGGCAACGCCCGCGCGGGGGCTTGGCGATTTCTAGACTGTGTTGACCAAGCACCGCTTGGCTGCCGGGCTAGCTAAGAATCGCTTCGTGGTTTGCGAATGCGGCGTAAGTGCCCGTAGATGCCATAGGCCGGATCGAGGAAGACGCGCTCGCGGCAATGGTCGGGCGGTAGGATCGCGATCGAACGAATCAGTTCCTGCGTTTCAAATGAGGGGCAGATCTGATAAACCTTGCCGGTCGGGAGCGTTCCCCGAATCACTTCGGCGCGAATGGTCGCCTCCACCTCTTCCGCAGAATGAGCGTATACAGGAACGTTCGGATCGACCGGCTCGACGACGGTGCCGGCTTCGAGTGATTCGGTCTTATCGTGCGGTTGGTAAACCCGGACGATGTATTTGTGAGTGGGTGACGACATACGGCGGGACCTACCTGGATAGCTTCTGTATCGGCAACTTACGAAGGCGAATTGCGAGCCGCCCGGAAATATAGGGAACAACTCCACGGGTAGTGGGTGAGACCCTACCAACTCAGGTCCACGAGAGAGATCGCCTGTAAGGGTAAGTTGAATTGCACTCTGCCCGCGCCGTTCATGGCCGATGACCAATACGGCGAATTGAGAAGTTGCAACTGGCCGGCGGCTTCGAGCCTGGCATATTCTTCGGCGCTCGGATGCTGCGGCGAGTTCATTCCTTTCCAAGCCGTGTAAGCATTGCTGTGATCCTGATCGATGCGATAGTGGCGAACTAATACGCGTGTGAGGTCTTTCGGCAGGCCTTCTAATTTCAAATCGATGGCTGCGGGAGGACCGCTTACATCTTCATCCTGGTAGTTCCAAACCATCACCGTCATCCCGTGACCTGAGCTAGTCGCGAGGGCCTCGATCGTGGGATGCTGGCGGACGCCCGCCGCGAGCATCGCGTCGAGTGGGACCGCGCCGTCGCTCTGCGTTTTTATTCTGTCGCCGCGCAGCATGCCGGCCATGCGGAAAAAATTCAGAACCGGCTTGTCGAGCCCGTTGGTAGCGAGTGTCCGAAACCCATCGAAATACGGCTGGTCTTCGAACTCGAAAGCCCACGTCAAAATTCCTCCGAGATTTAGCTTGTGACGGTCTTCGAGCTGCAGCATGGCATTAAAGGCAGCCGCTTCGTAGGCCGGATAGAGCGTGCCGTTGCGATAGGCGTTGGGTGGATAGACGCGCGCCGAACAGGCGGCGCACCCTTCCGGATCGGCTTCGGTCAGGATGATCGGCAGATGGCGGAATTTCGGAAAGGATTCGACGATCTTGAACCCCTCCTCGGTATCCTCCAATTCTTTGGAAATTCCCATTCGTACGTGATCTTCGAAAACTTCCGGACGGCCCTTGGCGTGATAGCTGATGAAGTCGAGCGGCGCGCCGGTCTTCGAACAATGTTCCAAGAACTGTTTCAGGAACGCAGCCGCTTTAGGAGTTGCGGGACCCGTGGAGCCCGGGCCGCCCACGCGAGCTGTGGGGAGAGCGCGTCTCAGACCCGCCGCGGCATAGTCATATAGCTTGTCGTATTCCTCCGGAGTGCCGTGCCAATAGCCGATGTTTGGCTCGTTCCAAACCTCCCAGTTCCAGCGCTCGACGTTTGCTTTGCCATACTTACTAACCGCATGCTTTGCTAACTGGTAAATCAACTCACCCCATTTGCCGTAGTTAGTAGGAGGGTACGTCCAGCCGACATAATACCGATCGAACTTATCGCCGGGCTTCCACACCGGTACATACGGATCCGGATGCGAAGACAGCGCTTTCGGCATGAAGCCGATCTCGACAAGCGGCTTGGCGCCCGCCTGGACATACGTGTCCAAGATGCGGTCCACAATCGTCCAGTCGTAAACAGGCTTGCCGGATGCATCTTCCGTATAGGCGTTGGTGGATCCCCATTTGAAAGCGGGTGTGCCATCGCCGGTCGTGAGCAGAAAATGTGTGCGGATTTGTACCGGATCCACGCTCAGCGCCGAAAGCTCCCGCACGAGCTTGCGGCCGTTCGCGGCGTAGGTGTAGTTGGGTTCGTCGTAGCCGAAATAGTTCCAATTCGATTTGAACGGCCCGAGTTTCTCGGACGCGTTCACTTGAATATGTACGGGCTGCTGTGCCAGAAGAGAGACAGAGAGGAGACACAATAGGATTCGCATCAGAAGTTAAATTTAAGCGCAAACTGGACTTGTCTTGGATTGTTGGCCGATGTCGTGACGACCCCGCCCGCCGACGTATCCGTTACGGTATTGGGAGTACTGAATGTGGGTGTGTTCGTCACGTTGAAGAATTCGGCGCGGAACTGCAGGAGGCTGGATTCGGTCACTGGAAATTCCTTAAATATCGATACGTCGAAATTCCGAAACCGTTGCGAACGCAGAATATTGGCGCCCCCGTTGCCGTATGTGTTCGCCGCCGGCAGGGCAAACACGTTCGTGCCACCGCTTGGGCAGGCGGGATTGGAGGCCACGTAGTACCAACAAGTGGGCGTTCCGACGATCACCGGCGCTCCCGCGATATTGGGACGCTGATTGGCGACACCGGTATTGGCGAGGTCTCTCGAGATCGTCGGCGTGAAGGGTTGCCCGCTGCGGAAGATGACAATACCTTGCACTCTCCAGCCACCAAAAGCGCCCTGGGAAAACCGCCCGGCATTGCCCAAGAAGCGCTTGCCCTTGCCTACCGGCAGTTCGTATCCCATGTTGAAGGCGATGTTTTGAGGTATGTCGAACGAGGATAGGGCACGCTCGAAATAGAAGTCGCCTCCGGCGGCGGGCGTGTCTTGAATGCTGATGCTCTTGGAATACGTGTAGGAAAGCAGGAATCAGATTCCCGAGCCGTAGCGCTTCTCTGCTTTCACCTGCAAGGCGTGATAGTCCGATGACATGTCTTGCGAGAAATAATTGATCGCGCCAAACACCGGAAAGGGCCGCCTTGCCTGGATGGCTCCAGCGCCCGGTCGCGGATCGTTAAATGGATTGGTGCTGTTCAGGTGAGTGCCGTGGTTTCCTACATAGTTGACTTCGACGACCGTATCGCGCGCCAGTTGCTGCTGGACGCCGAAATTCCAATGCTGATCGGCGCCGCGCCGCAAGTTCGTGTAAGTGGGATTCATCGCGGGATTGACACCAGCGCTTCCCAGCGACTGGCCGAGAAAGAAGTTTCCGAGCGTGCGATTCGGAATGGTGTTGGCGGTGTTGAATACAGTTTCGCTCAACAGGAACGGCAGACTATTCCGGTTCACTCGTCCGTCCGTATTTTCCATTTCGTAGAAGATGCCGTAACCGCCGCGTAGCACCGTGCGCTCGCCGAATGGTCTCCAGGCTACGCCAAACCGAGGCGCCCACTGATTCTTATCCGGATCGGTGATGGAGAGCGGCAGCCCCGCCTGGCTGCTCGTTTGAATCAGATTTCCGAACAAAGCATAGGCGGTTGGCGACGAGAATTGAGACGTCAGATCGACTTGATTGGTATTACTCGCAACGATGATGGGCTTGGCTAAATTGCCGTTGAACGTTCCTAACTGATTTTTATAGCCTCGCATCCAAGGCGAATACTCATAACGTAGTCCTAGATTCAGAGTCAGCCGGGTATTGATTTTGAAATCGTCTTGTGCAAAGAAATGCCAATACGTGGCATCGCCGCCAAACCAATCGCCTGGATACGCGCGAGCAGAAGAGACCGGAAAGCCCAGCATCCAATCCGCAAATGCGTCGCCGGTCCCCGTGGTACGGGCCGGATTTTGCGTGTTGATGCCGGAGAAGCTCCAGGCGCCTTGATAGTTTGAACTATCAGTGAACAACGGCTGCCAATAGCGAATTTCAGCGCCGAATTTGAATATATGCCGGCCTTTGATCCAGGTAAGATTGTCGATACCTTCCATGACCTTGAAGGTTTGCGTTTTGGGCCGCTGGTCGAAGGATGAGCCGGCCATGGAAGTATAGCCGCTCCACGCGAAATCCGGAAATGAGCCTGTAACGCCTGGCCGCTGCAATCCATCGAAACCGGTGATGCCTGCCATCTGGTTGAAGTTGGTCCCTTGGCCGAAGGCCTGTAGATCGATCCACTGCGGGCTGTAACTGAAACGAGCTTCGTGAACGAGAGTGGAAGTAATGCTGCTCGTCAGCCCGGCGACAACATTCTGGCCGCGCGTGTGTAAGTCCGCGTATCCTAACCCCGGGTAGGCGTTGGGGTCGGATTCCCGGTAGTCGTCGAAGCTCCAACGCAGAAACAGCCGGTGCTTATCGTTGATGGTGCGATCGCCGCGAACCGTAAATTGATCGATATCGAGCGCCTGCGAGGGCGCGAAGGCGGCCGTTCTGGCGCCAACGTTCGGATCGGAAATATATTTGTTGAAAAAGAGCGCTTGCGGCGAGAGCTTGTTGGCGGGAATCCTATTTCCGGGGAAAGCGGTGCGAGTACCGTTCGCTGTCGTAAGCGGATCGTAGATGGTATTCAATCCCGCCGCGCTAAAGTCGCCTTGTTTCATGGCGGACGTCGGTACGATGTCGTTGAAGACCAGCCCCTGCCGCTGGCGCATTCCCTCATAGTTCACGAAGAAGAAAGTTTTTTGTTTGCCGCCCAGGAAATTCGGAAGATGCACCGGCCCGCCGAGGCCGCCGCCGAATTGATTGCGTTTCAATATCTGGCGCCCGGGCGCGAAGAAATCGCGCGCGTCCAGATCGTCGTTGCGAATGAACTCGAACACACCACCGTGAAACTTGCTCTCACCCGATTTTGAGCTCATGTTCATGATGCCGCCGGCCGAGCCGAACTCGGCGGAGTACGCATTTTGCTGGACGCTAAATTCCTGTAGGGCATCGATCGACGTTTGGATCATTGTTCCACCCTGGTGGTGATCGGTGACGTCGACGCCGTCGAGCAGAAATGTGGTTTGCGAGCCTCGGACTCCGCTAATGGCCGTGCCGGAGATATAGTTCGCCCGGATGCGCAGCAGGTTGCCTCCGCCCGGAAGCGTGGCTGCGCCCGGCGTCAGTTTGGCAAGGTCGTAAAAACTGCGTCCGTTCAGCGGAAGATTCACGATCTCGGTATTGGTGACGACTGTCCCGAGCGACGCCGATTCGCTATTGAGCAGTGGCGCTGCGGCCGTGACTTCCACCGTCGTTGCCGTAGAGCCGAGCTGGAGATGAACGTCGGCGCGCGCGGACTGGTTGACCTGCACCTGTACATTTTGCATGATCGAAGTCTGAAAGCATTTCCTTGTTCGCTCGTTGCAACCGTGGTTACTTGCCGGGTCGCCAGACTGGTAACGGTAACCGTGGCTTGTGGGACGGCCGCCTGATTCGGATCGGTGACCGTACCGACGATTCGTCCGGATTCCTCTTGGGCAAAGCAACACAAGCAAATGGCAAACAAGATCGCGAGTCGCAACATGGCATTTCCCCTTCGGACAAAAATCAGACAACCTGATATTTAGGTTGTGTGACTATATCCCATGTGCAACGATGGTGTCAATCCGAAAGATGCCTAGACTTGTTTAGAGGCGATGACATTCATGGATTTGGTAAAGAGGCGCAAACGCTCGGAATCTTTGATGTCGCGGTTCAGATCGTGGAGTTGCTGGCCATCGATCTTGGCTTCGGCGAGAAGGATGTCCCATTTGTGGCGCTCTTTTTTCATTTCGTGGCGTTCTTTCTCGCGTTCGGCGCGCTGCTGCGATTCGAAGCCAATTTGGTCTTTTCGTTTTGCCGCTCTTAGCTTTAGCAGGTCGTTCATGGCTTTGTGGAAGCCGCGCTCGTGGGTGGTTTGGTAACGCAGGTAAAGGGCGAGTTGTTTTTGGTCGGTGATCTGGCCGGTCGCGGGATCGTAGCAGGAGGATTCGAGATGGAGCGAGCGTTGGCGGAGCCAGTGATGCTGGGCCATGGCTTCGACGAGCGTGGTTTCGGTGAAGGTGGCAGGCTCGTGCTCGCTGGTTAGGGTGGCGAGGAGTGCGTCGAATTCGGATTGCGATTCGGTGGGGAGGACGTGGAAGGCTCCGGCGAGACCGTGGCGCGTGTTGTTCAGTGCGGAGGCGGATTTGCCCGCTTCCGTTTTTGGACCGGTAGAGAGTTTGGAATTCTCGCGGTTGGCTTCGATTTGGGATTCGGTTGACAAGTTGGGGAATGCTCCTTCGTACGCGAGTTTGGATTGCGGGCGTGCGGGGTGAGGGAGATGGGATAGAGCAAAGTGTTGAGTGGATGGGAGATAGGAAATTTTATGGGAGTGTCACCCCCGCAGACGGCAAAAAACGACCGTCCGCGCCACCAGATGCCGGAATTAAAAGCAGTAGAGCGGGTTACGCTGAGCGAGCAAGTCGCGGTGCAGATTGCCGGTATGATCGACGCGCAACGCTGGAAAATTGGCGAAAAGCTACCGCCCGAGACCGAACTGTGCGCTGCGCTCAACGTCGGGCGGTCGACCCTGCGCGAAGCGCTCAAGTCTCTCGCATTCATTGGAAAAGTGCGAATGCGGGCTGGCGACGGCACCTATGTCTCGGAGCCGTCACGTGGTTTGCTGGATCGTATTCTTGCCAAAGGCCTGCTCAAGAGCGAGAAAGATCTGGCGGACGTCTGCGAGACGCGAATGATCCTCGAGACTCAATTGGCGGCGCTGGCGGCAGAGCGAGCGACGGCCGAGGACCTGGCGATTCTCGAGGAATTGATCGCCAAGGGTGCCGCTCGTTTGACAGGGGATCGTAGCTTGTACATCGAGACAGATCTGGATTTTCATCTCGCGGTGGCGAACTGTTCCAAGAACAAACTATTGCCGCGCCTGTTGTTGGATATTCGCGGGCTGCTGATCGAGTGGATCGCCAAGTCGCAAGAACTGCCGGGTCTGCGCGAGAACGCGCACGAGCAGCACAAGCGGATTCTGCAGAGCATTCTCGACCGTGACCCGGAATCCGCGCGGGAAGAGATGCAGGCGCACTTACAGACATTTCAGCGCGCTTACACGCTGCTAGGACGAATTTCTTAAATGAGACTAGTGCAGTTGGTTCGCCGCGGCGAGCGCCGCGTGGCGGTGGTCGGTGGCGACGAGTTGAGTCTGCTCGCTGCCGCGGCGCCGAGCAGCATCCACGGCCTGGCGCTAGAGTCGATTCGTAAGAAAGAGCGATTAGCCTCCACTATCGAAAGATATGAAGATCAAGAAGCGCTAGCGTATCAACCGGTCTATGCGGGCGACTCCGATTGGCGCTTGCTCCCTTCTTTCGATCATCCGGACGATCCCGGGCATTGCATGGTGAGCGGCACCGGGCTGACGCACAAAGCGAGTGCGGAGAACCGGTCGGCGATGCACCAGCAATCCGCGGCCGAAATTACCGACAGTATGCGCATGTATCAAATGGGGCTCGAATCGGGTAATCCCGCCGAAGGACAAATCGGGCTGCAGCCGGAATGGTTCTACAAAGGCGACGGATCTATCGTGCGCGCGCATGGCGAGGATCTGGAAACTCCCGCGTACGGCTGGGATGGTGGCGAGGAGCCGGAGATTGCCGGCGCGTACGTGATCTCGCCTGCCGGCACGCCGTTTCGGGTCGGTCTAACCATTGCCAACGAATTCTCCGACCACCGCATGGAGAAGAAGAATTACCTGTATCTGGCGCCGTCGAAACTGCGCAATTGTTCCATTGGTCCGGAGCTCGTGGTGAGTGAGGACGCGTTCGATCAAATTCCGGGAACGGTCAAGATCCAGCGCGGCGCCGAGTGCCTTTGGCAGAAGGATATTCGAACCGGCCAGGAGAACATGTCGTATTCGGTAGCAAATCTGGAGCATCACCATTTCAAGTACCAGGCACATCGCCGGGCGGGCGACGTACACATTCACTTCTTTGGCGCCGATGCGTTCAGTTTCGGCGCTGGATTGACGCTCGCGCAAGGCGATGTGATGGAAGTATCGTTTCCGCATTTCGGCCGTCCGCTGCGGAATCGTCTCAAGATCCACGAGGGCCCGGAAGAGTTGGTAGCCGTGGCCAGGCTCTGAGCGCGCGCCTTGAAAACATCAATTCGGAGCGCGAGCGCTTGGAGCCTTCGGGTTACCTGGTCCGAAATGCTTCAGCATCACCAGATTCTCGCGATCGCTGCGATTCTTGATCGTAACGCCATTAACCGCCGCTTCCGCGCTGACGAATACTTCGTCTTTCGTCATTTCACCGAAGCGAATTAGGCTCGGTGTTTCTACTTCGTGCTTGCCGAAAACGCCTTGCCCTTGGGTCACGATGACTCCATAGGCTGCCGCATCTTTCACGGTCACGGAAGCGCCCGGAAATACCGTTAACTCTTTGGCGGAATAGTGCGCCGTGGAAAAGACGATCCAATTCTCGTCATATCCGGCGGCCTTCATTTCGGCGAGTGGCTCGACCGGCTGCGGATGGAACAGCCGCTTGGCGGAAAAGTTCGGATCTACATTGGCGTCCCAATCCAGCATGTCGATCAAATAGTCAAGGTCGTGATGATGTTCCTTGGGCACGTCCTTCACGAGCAGATCCCACGGCACCGCGCGGCCTTCGACCAACGATTGGTACATCGCGAACACATCCGAATTGACCTGCGGCTCGTAGGTGACGAGCGAGCCAGGCGCATGCAGAATGCCCGGATCGATCTGCCAGCCGCTACCCGGCTTGAGCTTGTAGGCGCGCGAGTGATAGAGAATTCCGTTGTCGCCTTCGTTCCAGCGCTCCAGGCAGCGCCGCAGATCGTCCTTGGTGGTCCCCGGGTTCAAACCCATGAACGTGTACGGAAAATTGTTGCCCGTGAAATTATATTGCCGCGGAAAATAGTACGCTTCCGGCTTGCCGTTTTGCCCGACGCGTGCGGCGAACTCGTCGCTTTGGTGCAAGTGATGCGGAATGGGACCGAGGTTGTCGAAGAACTTGCAGAGCAACTTCCAGCCGCCGTAGCGTTTCATGACGTCCGCACCCAGGAAGCGGTCGCCCACGGTTTCAATGGCCTCTTTAAGAAGCGCCTTCTTGCCTTGAAATTCGATGTAGCTGAGACCCTCGTCCGCGGTGGTCAGCGGCCCGTTGTCGGCTTTGGTGGTGGAGGAGAACCAGCGCTCGTCGATTCCGCCGCGCTCGGCGCCGAATGCATACAGATCGCGCGGATCCAGTTTCAATCGCCCGCCGGGCATAAGAAAGGCACGTGGCACCCAGCAGGGCGCGAGCCGCACGACGCCCTCGCCAGCGGTCAGGGCGTCAAGAATCAAATTTTTGTTAGACATGATGAAGACAGCGCACTCTCGAACTCTTCGATGGTTTCCGGAATCGCGGGCGCGGGTGCTATGGCGGCGTAGTAGTCGACGTGCAAGCGGGCTCGCGCCGGTAGCCAGCGATAACAGGCGGTATCCAAGAGCTTTTGCCGTTCAATCATCGCACGACGCGTTTCCGGAAATGGCGATACACCGAACTCCATGCCGCGCGCCAAGGTGCGGCCGTTCCAGGGCGCCTGCGTGCGGCTGCAATTCTCTTCCCAGATGCCGAGCCACGGAAAATCGTTTCTACGCCAGACATAACCCAAAACAACGCGCGAACTCGGCGAGTAGGCAAAAAACCAAGCCCGCTCTCCGTTCGGATCGAGTAGATGCGTCGAATAGCCTCCCGAAGACGGAACGCCGGTGTACGTTTCGAAATCTTTCGGCGTGGCCGGCGCGCGAAATTGCGTGACGCCGCACTCGAGGAACGGGGGGCCGAGCGTCACATGCTCGGTCCAGGCGATCGGCCGATCCAGAGCCGAAAGATTTTCGACTGTTTCGCCAATTAGAATTTTTCTACCGTCGAGTTCGAGCCGCCGCTCAAAAGCAAGTTGAGAAGCGGGCAGAGTACACTTCGCGCTCAATCCGCGCGCCGTCGCCTCGAATTCGTACGGCAGCACGCTGGCCTCGCCATGCACCGTCACCCCCGCGCGCTCTTCGTCAGCGGAAGGCGGCCCGAATAAATCAAGACACGTGTTGTGTCCCATAATTCCGGCGAGCAACTTCGCTTCCGGACTGGCGCCGTACTCCGGATGTTGCGCAGGATTGTACAAGCTCGGTTCGATCGAGGGCCAGGGCGGAATCCACAAAGGATTTACGCCGCTCGTTTTGTCCAGGATCTCCGCGATGTGGCCGCCTTCGGCAGTAACGGTGAGGCGGACGAATTCGTTTCCGAGCTCGACGGCGCGGCGGCCCTGAAAGCGTATTTCCTTGAATTGAAACGTATAAATCGCCTGTCGAAAATTCTATTTGCCTGGCTCTATCTTTGTCAAGGCATCATGATGCTCAACATGATAGCATCAAGATGTGCGAACGACTCTCTCTTTGGATGAGGATGTCAGCAAGCTCCTGGCCAAGGAAATCCATCGTTCCGGCAGTTCGTTCAAGGCGGCTGTAAACCACTTTCTACGGTTGGGTCTGATGGCGTCCAAACAGCAGGGCCGAAAGCCGTTCGTGGTTACACCTCGCCACCTGGGCCTCCCGGCTGGACTGAGTTACGACAATGTTGAGGAGCTACTCGAGGCACTGGAAGGCCCGCGGCACAAGTGATCGTACTCGACGCCAATATCCTTCTCTATGCGTACGACAGTGGCGCGTTACTGCATACCAAGGCGCGAAGTTGGATGGAAGACGTAATGTCCGGCGGAACGCCGGTGGGGTTGCCTTGGCAGACGATCGGGGCTTTTCTCCGGGTGGTGACAAATCCAAGGATTCCCGGCGATCGCTTTACCATTGAAGAGGCCACTCAACTGGTTGACCGTTGGCTCGAGCAACCGAATGTCCTCTTGCTATGGCCCGGAGATACGCACTGGCCGCTGGTTCGACAGACGATGGTGGAAAGCCAGTCACGCGGGCCATTAGTCACCGATGCGCAACTCGCTGCCCTCACAATTGAGTACGGCGGTATTCTGCACACTACGGATCGCGGCTTTGCACGGTTTCCCGCGCTACGCTGGATCAACCCTCTGAGTGCTTAGGAACGCGCGCGGGTACATTCTAACTGAACCACTTGCAAAATTCATCGAGCTTGGTGTTTTCATGTAAATTACAGCGTTGGCTCGACACGCAGACGGCAAAAAACGACCGTCCGCGCCACGTTCCGACTCGGAAAGATTAATTTTGCAAGCGGCTTTAACTCTCCGTGCTGAGAGTTGGGAAAGTACTCGAGATATGGTCGTGCCAGGTGAGCGAGTCTTCGTCCACCAACGCCCAGATCAGTCCAGTGCCCGCGGCCAACAAGCTGAGAAAACTCCCAAACATCCGCAGGTAGCGGCGGTCGCTCGATGGCGGATTTCCGTCGAAATCGACCAAACGAAGTCCGGCGAACGACATCCCGACGGAGTCGCGGCCGGCCACGGTCCAAACTAACTTGTAGAGCACCGGCACGGTGAGGAAAGCCAGCATCCAGAACGGCAGCACATGCTTGTTGAAAGACAAATGGCCGCCTTCGTAGAGGAACAAGGCTAAGCCAATCGCGGATGGAAACAGCGTTATCAGACCGTCAATCAGCGCCGCTTCGACGCGGAGCGTGACCGGCGCCACGGGAGCGTCGCAGATGATGTGCGATTGCGGTGGAGTGAGAATTTCTTCCTGGCCGAAGAAATCGAGACGCTGCTGTCCGGCGCTTCCTTTGCCGGGCCGGGCGCGGCGCACTTCGACTCGGGCGCGCTTGGGGGTTTCCTGGCCGCTCATTTCGGCGGCCCGCGCACGAATCGATTCGCGCTCACGCGGTGAAGTCAGCGACTCGAAAGCCACCAGCCGCGAAGGATTCGGATTGTTGAATAACGCTTGCTGTCCGGCTTCGGCGACAGGCGGCGTCGCCGGAGACGATCGCTCGACGATGCGCAAATCATGCGCCAGCGCCGTCGCACTTTTCGATGCCGGGAAGGCCGCGCCGACTGCGCGCCCGGTGGGCTCGCCGGTGGTCTTGCGGGTGACCCCAGAAGATATCACACGACGGCCGCAACGGCTACAGCGGTGATCGTCGTCTAAAATCCAAGTTTGGCAATACTCGCAATTCATCTGGCGCTCAGGCTGTGCAAATTCAGCCCTATTCGTCTTTCTAACAGAAAATGTCACTTTTGTCTAGAACATTTCTCATGTAACTTGTTCTTTTTGCTCGCGGCTGGGCTTCTCGCCACCGCCTCGCTGCTGCCCGGGCAGACTGTGCACCGTCCCGCCAAGGCCGATTTGCCGCCCGAGGACGAAATCTGGTACGGTGCCGTCCTGCAGGATTCGCACGAGGAATGGAGATATCTCAAGGGCGGAGCCAAGATCCAAACCACGGAGATGAGCATCACCGCCGATGAGATCGATTTCAATTCGGACACCAATTGGGCCTACGCGCGCGGGCACTTGCGGCTCGAACATTTCGTCAGCGGGGACGTACTGAACGCCGACCACGGCGAGTATAACTTGAAAACCGAAGAGGGTAAGTTTTATGCGGTGAGCGGAACCTCGCCGGCAAAAATCATGACCAGTCCGGGTGTTCTCACCACCACGAATCCGTTCTATTTTGAAGCCCTGTGGGCCGACCGTATCAAGAACCGCTATGTGCTGCACAAAGGCTTTGTCACCGATTGCAAGATGCCGAAGCCGTGGTGGACATTCAACGCGCCGCTCTTCGATATCGTTCCGGGCGAACGGGCCATCGCCAGACACACCGTGTTCCGGCTAAAGCATGTGCCGGTCTTGTACCTTCCGTACTTCTATCGGCCGCTCGGCAAGAACTCCCGGCGGAGTGGGTTTCTGACGCCCAATATTGGCCGCAGCACGCTACGCGGATACATGATTGGCGGCGGCTACTATTGGGCGATCAATCGCAGCTACGATCTGGACTATGGGCTGCAGTACTTCACACTGCGAGGGCCGGCGCACACCTTCGATTTTCGGGGCAAGCCCAACGACGTAACTGATTTTAATTTCAACTTTTACGCAGTGCAAGATAAAGGATTACCTCAGCCAGGCGGCGCGGTTCTGAAAGAAGGCGGCGAGCAATTTGAAATTACGGCTCGCACGCAAATTTGGGGATTCACCGGACGGCTGGATTACAACTATCTGAGCTCGTACTTGTTCCGCACCGCGTTTTCGAATTCCTACATCGGAGCCATTTCCTCGGAAGTGGATTCGATTGGCTTCCTGCAGCGACATTTCAACAACGACGTGTACACGCTAAATCTGCTGGCGCAGCGGGCCCAGATATTTGAAAGCGTGACATTGCCGGGTCAGCGGCCCAACCAGGTGCTGATTCAGAAATTGCCGGCGGTCGAATTTTCCGCGCGTGACCAAGATGTGGCCAAGGGGCCCATTCCGGTTTGGGTTTCACTCGGGGCGAGCGCGGGATTGGTGAGCCGGCAGGAGCCCACTTTTCAGACCGGATGGGCCACACCGCGCATCGACTTGGCGCCTCGCGTGGCGACAGCCTTTAGCTTCAAAGGATTCTCGCTCTATCCGAGCATAACGTTGGAAGCCACCGACTACGGCAAATCGTACTCGGTAAACACCACTACCTACACGACCGTGCAGAATTGCGGCGGATATCCAAGTTGTCCGCCGCTTGCGGCCAACAATGCGGTGGTGGCCGCCGAAAACATCTTGCGCAAGGACGCCGATTTTATGCTCGATTTCCATTTGCCGCCACTCGAAAGAATTTACGTGCCGGCAAAATGGCTGCATCTGGGAACGAAACTAAAACATGTGATAGAAGCGGATGCGGAATATGAATACGTTACTGGCGTAAACGAATTCCAGAAAATCATTCATTTCGATTCGACCGACATTATTTCCAACACGAATCAACTCACCGTTTCCCTCACAAATCGCTTGTACAAGAAAGACAAGAACGGCAATGTAAGCGAATTCCTGACTTGGCGGGTGACACAGGCGCGCTACTTCGATCCGACTTTCGGAAACACGGTCGTGGCTGGCCAGAGAACCGTAAACTACACCGCGGCCGCGATCACGCCGTATGCCTTCCTGGATGGTCCCCGCGGGTATTCGCCGGTGATCTCGTCGCTGACGGTCAATCCCTACAGCTTTCTAGCGGTGGAATACCGGGCCGCTTACGATCCGCGGCGTAATAAATTTGTGGACCACACCATTACCGGCTCCGTTCGGATATCGAAATACTTCGCGTCAATCGGAGACACGGCCATCACGACGAATCCGCTGCTGGTTCCCCAAGCCAATCAGCTTTCCTTCGGCGGCGGGTATGGGAATACGAATCGCAAAGGCTGGAACGTCGCGGGCACTGTGACTCGCGATCTGTTGCTTCGTAGAACTTTGTACCAGACCGTACAAACCTCGTACAACACCGACT
>Ga0193753_10001453_pt1 | contig 20203 bp, 16 predicted proteins | sample H1c2metaG_FD_144925 | JGI IMG/M metagenome (GOLD analysis project Ga0193753, IMG submission 144925) | Soil microbial communities from a riparian zone of the East river system, Colorado, United States - H1c2 | ecosystem: Environmental > Terrestrial > Soil > Riparian zone | place: USA: East...
GCGTCGTGTTGGGCGGGATCACATAGACGTGATTCGATTCAAGGGGCATTCCATCGACCACCTCGCTGACACTCATCGAAGTGGCTGTGGAGAGAATGGAGGCGAGCTGGCTTTTGTGGCCCGGATCCAAGTGTTGGATGAAAACGAAAGCCATGCCGGTGTCACCGGGCAGGGCCGTCAGCAGTTGCCGAATTGGCTCGAGGCCACCGGCTGAAGCGCCGATTCCTACAACGGGAAACGGTACGATCGTGGGCTGCTTGTCCTCTGAAGGAAGATCACTGCTGAAACTTACATGAGATGGAGCAGGCGTTGACATGCGAGAACCTCAATGGCCTCCTCTTTTATTTGCTCATATCCCACATTAAACCCGCGAGATGCCTTATAGAATACCTGACATTCGCAAGCTTAGGGCTTTCACTTTCCTATACCGGTAAAATTCTCGCGCATCAATTCTTGGCCAATGCCTAATGATCCGACGGACTTCGATGCGCTCTATCCGTCGTCCAACCCCAACTCCCTTTACGCGTTGCTCGGTAAATTCCAACCTAAACTGGAGCGACTTCACTACTCCCGCCGACACGTGTGGGTGTCCAAGTAGCTTGGCCAAGCTGTTTGTTCGTTTCGTTTGGAGGAATCCGCTAACCAATGCTTTTGAGGGTTACTGCAAACTCGAAGAACTGCACGGGGCGACGTAGCCATGACAATACAGTACTCAAGTTGCGCGATTGCGGGGATAGCTCTGTCGTGACGGCGCAATATTTGCCGAGGCGATTTCACGTGGGCGCGTAGTCATAAGGGTTGATCGGAACTCCGGAGGCGGCCCGAAGGTGAGAGGACCCAGAAAGCTGAACGCCGAAGGAGTTCGGATAACCCTACTTGAAAGAATGCCGCTCCATCTTTATTTACTATGTGGATTCAATGCCCTTTTCGCCTTTCTGCCGCTCTGCGAGCGACAGTTGTGAACGGCATTCGATGGGCTGAAGCGCCACTGAGTCGGAGATTATCACAGATCCGCTCCTGTCGCCGACGGCCGAAAGGCCTAAGGCGACTTCGTACAAGTTGGCATATCGGGAAAGTGGTTCTGGTGATCACTCGCGAGTAGTCGCCCAGCGTTTAGTAATCGTTGGGGCGGTTGCGAAAACCACTTGGCCGTCTAACGCGCATTCCGCTGATTTAGCAACTATCTACGAGGTTCCTGAGTATTAGGAACGGGAAACGCCGCAGCATTCTCGAAAACGGGAACCGTCAAGTTGACGTTTGCCTCATGGGGAGTTCGCATCACGAACCGTTAAAATAGGTCTTTTTCTTCATGTCCGAACTCAAATCTCTGTCTCCCGATCTGCTGATTCATATTGCCCAAACGCTCCAGATTCCGATGAAGGGTCTGCTCGCCACAGTCGAGCTCCTCGATGAAGGTTCCACCGTCCCGTTCATCGCTCGTTACCGCAAGGAATTGACCGGCAACCTCGATGAAGTCCAGATCCGCGCCATAGAAGAAAAGCTTCTCTATTTCCGTGAGTTGGTTTCCCGCAAAGAGGTCATCCTCGCCTCGATTCAGGAACAGGGCAAGGTAACCGACAAGTTGAAGGCACTTATCGATCAGACGCTTGACAAAAACGAACTTGAAGACTGTACCTTCCCTACAAGCCCAAGCGCCGCACCAAGGCTATGATCGCGCGGGAAAAGGGTCTGGAGCCGCTGGCGGACTATCTGTGGACTCAAGAACCAACGGGACGCCGCTCGAAACATTTGCCGCGGCTTTTGTCGACGCCGGAAAACGTGTCGCGAGCGTGGAGGACGCACTCGAAGGTGCGCGTCACATTGTCGCCGAAACCATCAGCGACAGCGCAGACATTCGTAAATTGCTGCGCCATGCCATGTTCGAGGAAGGCGTTGTCGTCAGCAAGAACGTAGTGGACGCGGTCGACGAACAACAGAAATTCAAGATGTATTACGACTACCGCGAACCAGCTAAACAGATTCCCTCGCACGCATGCTCGCCATCCGCCGCGGCGAGACCGAGAACATCCTTTACTTCCTCATCGAACTCGATCCGCAACGCGCCCTCCAACTCATCCAGAGCAAAATTCACAAGCAGCCCGGCGACTGGACTCCCCAACTAAACCTGGCGGCCGAAGACTCCTGGAAGCGTCTACTCAACAGTTCCATTGCTTCGGAGATTCGCCTTGAACTCAAACAGCGCGCCGATACAGATGCCATCCAAGTTTTCCGCGAGAATCTCCAGAACCTGCTGCTCGCCCCGCCCGCGGGCCAGATCGCCGTTCTCGGACTCGACCCCGGCATCCGCACCGGCTGCAAGATCTCCGTCGTTGACGACACGGGGAAATTTCTCTGTCACGATGTCATTTATCCGTTCCAGCCTAAGAACGATGTTGCCGGGGCGGAACGTACCCTGAAAGCACTGATCGCGAAATACAGCGTTCGGGCCATCGCGATCGGCAATGGCACTGCCTCGCGCGAAACGGATGCCTTCGTCCGCGACTTTCTCAAGAATGAAACTTTCTCGTCGCTGTTCTGCGTGATGGTTAACGAGTCCGGCGCCTCTATCTATTCCGCCTCCGATATTGCGCGCCAGGAGTTCCCGGATCTCGACCTAACTGTTCGCGGCGCCATCTCTATCGCGCGCCGCTTGCAGGACCCGCTGGCGGAGCTGGTCAAGCTCGACCCCAAGTCCATCGGCATCGGCCAGTATCAGCATGACGTCGATCAGCGGCATCTGCACAAATCGCTTGAGACAGTAATTGAAAGCTGTGTCAATCGAGTTGGCGTAGAACTCAACACCGCGTCCTGGTCCCTCCTACGCTACGTCGCCGGAATCAACGAACGCACCGCCCAGAGAATCGTCGAATTCCGCAATGAAAATGGTCGTTTCCGTTCTCGTGTTCAATTGAACGCCGTGCCGGGAATCGGCGCCAAGCTGCGGTCGAGCGGGCGCGCGAAGCGTTCTCCCGTTTCGTTAATGGAGAGCGGCGCGCGGGAATCGGGGCCCGCGATGGTGCTCAGAACGAGCGCTAGATCGGCCACCGAACGCCCGAGGCAGCCGGACGTGCTGAGCGTGAACCAGCCGAACGAGGCCTTAGGGTTCGGCACGCGGCCAATCGAAGGGCGGAAGCCAGCCACGTTGCAGAATGCGGCCGGATTGCGAAGGGAGCCACCGGTATCGGAACCGTCGGCCACGGGCACGAGCCCGGAGGCCAGTGCGACCGCCGCGCCGCCGGAGGATCCGCCGCAGGTCTTGGTCAGGTCGTAGGGATTGAGGGTCGCGCCGAAGACGGTGTTGAACGTCTGCGATCCCGCGCCGAATTCTGGAGTATTGGTCTTTCCGATGGTGATCGCGCCGGCGCGGCGGAGCCGTTCGACAATTAGATCGTTTTCGGTGGGGATGTTGTCTTTATAGAGCGGCGATCCAAAGGTAGTTCGGATGCCGCGGGTTTCCACCAGATCCTTGTGCGCCACTGGCAGGCCGTGCAGCGGCCCCAGCTTCTCTTTGCGGGCCTGCATCTCATCGGCTGTCGCGGCAGCGTCGGCGGCCATTTCCGGCACCAGAGTCACGATCGCATTGACCTTCGGGTTTACACGCTCGATCTGCTTCAGGTGCGCGGCCAGGGCTTCGCGTGCGGACAGCTTCTTCGTACGGATCAGCCGCGCATCTCGACTGTGCTCATGAAACACACCGACGAATCGGTGGGCTGAGCCTCCAGAGTACCCTCGAGGACGGCCCAGCCACTCCAAGTAGGACTTCGCGGCGGGTTGGGTGATCCTCACTCATTTGTGCGAGTCTATCAAGCGACCAAGTTCGCGCCGGTGTTTTGAACTATGGATCGATCCTGGACATCCAACTCTTGGCCTAGCATAAATCCTCTAGTTCAGTGGTGATGTCTTATCGATTCAGGAATCGTTGCAGTCAGGGGATCTGGACAAAGCTTCGCGCCTGCTCCTCGACGCAATCGCGCACAGCCCGAACGACGGCGGCCTGGTGAATCTGAGGGGCATCCTTCATGCAAAGCGAAATGAATTGGCGGAGGCGCAGGTCGACTTTGAGAGTGCCGTGCGGCTGAATCCAGCTTTAACGCCTGCGTGGCGAAACCTGGGCCGCGCCTGTCGTCAGACCGGGAATGTGCCGTGTGCAATTCAAGCATGGCAGCATGTGCAGCGTGGGAAACCAGCCGACAGCGAAGCACATGAGTCATTAGCCCTGCTATTCTTCTTCGGCACCGATACGTCCACAGGGCGCGCCAAGGTGGTGCAACGTTCTCGCTTCAACTTCTTTCGGGAGGCTCAGATCTGGTATAGCCGCGATCTGGATCAGTGTCCGCTGTCGGAACAATTTGAAAATCTCATTGTCCTCAGCGATGAGTTCTATCGAGAGATTTCCGCACATGCGATTCCGGCCGATCTGGAAGCGGTAAAGGTATTGGCGGGCGCGCCGGCCGTGCTGGACCTCTTCATGTGGCTTTCCTATCGCTGCTTTTTGGCGAAGGGGCAAGAAGCCATTCCTCTGCTGGGGACGTTTGGCTTAGCGGGTCAAATTGGCTCGATTGAATACGCGCGGCCACGGCGGTTTCGGGAGAAGCTCGATCAATGGCTGCATATCATTCATGGCCTTTGGCCGGAATGCCCTGCTCGCATCAGTTCCGACGGCGAGAGTTTGATTGTGGATCGAGCCAATGCAGTCTTGACAGAGCAAAAGATCGGCAGACAAGGAGAAAATCAGAAAAATGACCCAATCGTTGCTGCCTGACGGCTACCCCGCATTCTTGAAGGAACTCAAGCAGCGCATTCGAGATGCCCACTTGCGGGCATCTGTCGCCGTGAATACCGAACTGATTCTTCTTTACTGGACGATTGGCCGGGACATTCTGGTTCGCCAGGAGAAAGAACGCTGGGGCGCCAAGGTCATAGACCGTTTGGCGGTCGATCTAAAGAAAGCCTTCTCTGAGATGAAAGGCTTTTCTCCCCGCAATCTCAAGTACATGCGAGCTTTCGCCGAGGCTTGGCCCGATGAAGAATTTGTGCAACAGGCTGTTGCACAAATTCCGTGGGGCCATAACGTTCGCATCCTCGATTATGTAAAAGAACGCCGTGCGCGGGAGTGGTACGTCAGGGCTACGCTGGAACACGGTTGGAGCCGCGATGTCTTAGTTCACCAGATTGAGAGTGGATTGCATAAGCGCGCCGGCGTAGCAGTGACCAACTTTGAGCGGACGCTTCCACCTCCACAATCCGACCTCGCCCAGCAGATCACCAAAGACCCGTACACGTTCGATTTCCTAATGATCGGCGAGGACGCACACGAACGAGAGCTAGAGCACGGCTTAGTGGCACACCTTAGAGACTTCCTGCTCGAGTTGGGCGTCGGCTCTGCATTCGTTGCCAGTCAGTATCGGCTGGAAGTGGGCGGAAGTGATTTCTTTATCGATCTTCTCTTCTATCATTTGAAGCTGCGCTGCTTTGTCGTCGTGGATCTGAAGGCGAAAGAATTCGAGCCGGAGTTTGCGGGCAAAATGAATTTTTATCTCGCAGCCATCGATGACCTGCTCCGCCATCCCGAGGATCGACCGAGTATTGGCCTGATCATCTGCAAGACCAAGAACCAAATCATCGCAGAGTACGCTCTCAGAAATTCGACAACGCCGATCGGCATTTCCGAATACCGACTGGCCGAATCTCTCCCGGCGGAGTTGAAAGGAAGTTTGCCCACAATTAAGGAACTCGAAAACGAACTGGGAAGGGCTAACGATGCAGAATAGGAAGGCTCTTCACCGGATTTCCATCAACGCCAGGTGCAAAACCGAAGATCGGCAGCGCAGCCCCAAACGGAGATCGGGGAATGGATGACCCGAGGCGGCCGGTCTGGCTGGAGGCGACCGACTTCTTTTACAAAAAGCTGAACCGGATTGCCCGAGAATGTCAGCTATCGCGCTACGATGCGCTCAGCCGGGGTCTCGATGCGCTGCTCAGAGAAGCAGAGGTGCGAAACTCTGCCTTGAACCGGAATGTTAAGAGCCCGGGCCAGTCGGAGGTATTTCGCCGAACGATGGGTCAAGTCTCGCGCAACTACTGGGCTACCGTCAGCCCGGAAGAAAAGAGCGAACGAGGAAAAAAGAGTGCGCGGGCCCGCTGGAACCGTCATCGCGATAGTCAACGGCAAACCGCTGGTGACGAATAGACCAACGCGTTGTCATCAACGAGCGAGTCCCCTATCCGACCCGTGGTGACCACCTAACCCACTACGGCATCGGGAATCGTCTTTGATGGATGGAAAAGCCGGGCATCGACTCTAGATCGAATGCCCGGCGGTTGGTCAATCGGCGGGTTCGTCGCCTAACTCCGATTCAACAGCTTCGGGAGCGGGCTGTTTATCGGCGCGGTCCAGCGCCAAAATCGAGGTAGCGGAGATCTCAGCGACGCGTACGCTGCGATCCGATTCCGCAGGAGTAAATTCACGGTAGCGGAGTTCACCTTCGACCTCGACGTAAGCCCCTTTCTGTAAAGCGCCAGCCCAAGCGCCTAGTTTGTTCCAGCTGATCACGCGGTGCCATTCGGTGCGCGTTTTGTAGTCGTCACTGCCTTTCTCTTTCCAGCTCCCGCTCGTCGCGAGTGAGAAGCGAGTGTATACGGTGCCGTTCGGTGTGGAACGGGTCTCAGCGTGTTGGCCGAGAAAACCAATGAGAGTGATGCGATTCTTGCAAAGCATGTTTTTGTCTTCCTTTCGTGCCCCGATTCGTTGGGGCGACCCGGTGCGAAGGGGGCCGCTCTCCAAGCAAGCGAAACAGTTTTTCGGAGGGTCCTGGGCAGATTGTTTGTGGAGTTCAAAAGGCGCAGCCGGCAATCTGCAGGGGAAACCGAAACCCGCCAGGGCAGCGGGAACTGGCGAGCGAAGCTGCCGAGCGCGGGAATTACCCTGAAGCCAAGCCCAACGAAGAGAGGCTGAAAGGCAGACGAGCTTGGGAGATGAATAAACTCTCTATTGACTGTCCAGCAAAACCTGGATGACATTCGGACCGCTTACCAGAGCTTACTGTCCAGAGCAGAAAGAAAAGGAGACGCGCGTCGAATCCTGGGTGATTCCGGCGAGCGTGACCCGTCGCGTCTCCACGTCAAGAAGAACAAGACATAGTAGGTGACCAAGCCTCGCCGGGTGAGCACTTCGACAGTGAAAAAGTCGCTGCCTGCAATGACGGCCGTATGAGAGCGAATGAAGTCGGTCCAGCTCATCTGCTGGCGACGCCTGGGAGCAGGAGCAATAGCAAAGCGGCTTAGGATGTTCCCCACCGTTTGATCGGAAACGCAATGCCCGAGATTGTTCAGCGCTCCGGCAACCTGCTCCAGCGCACGACGGCCCATGCGCTTCGCAATTTCGGCCAGGGTGGCACGTTGCGGGTTGGTCAATGGGACTCGCACAGGCAAATGCGAGCGCAAGATCTTGTTCTCCGCGAACAGGTATTCATTCTGGAGCAGAAGCTGCTGGTTCACCAATCCAGTCACATACGCCAACAGGCGTGCCACGTGCGTCTTCTTCATCGAACCGCACTATCGTACTTCGTTTGTTTTCTGCGCGCTCGGATAATTTGACCACACGAGGTCAGCCGGATTAGGTAACGTGTTGCGATCTGGATTTCAGAAACGACAGAAATTCGTCCGGCTTTCTGGTGAGGCCGGGGAAAGTCGCAAGCACGTTTCCTTGTGCATCAAAGATGGCGTAAAACGGGATAGCGACCGTCGCGAATAATTTATTCTCCAACTGCTGGTTTTTCTCCGAGGCCGCGTCTGTTCCGTCAGTGTAGAGATCTACAAGAACGAAATTCTGAAGAGAAGAGCGCACATCCTGGCGTGTGAACATGTTGGCTTTCATCCAGTGACAGTTGGTACAGGCATAGCCTGTGAAATTCACCAAGATGAGCTTATCGTTTCTTGAAGCTTCCTCTTTTGCCTCGTTGTACTGGTTTTTTAGCCACTTTAGCTCGGAACGGCTAGCCGCTCCGCTGAGCGATGAACCCGCGCTGCCGGCAGGCGGCATAAACGCGTCGATCTCTCCTAGAGGCGCTCCGTATAGTCCCGGTAGCAGCGACGCCGCAAAGAATAGAAAAAAGGCTCCGCACAGCATCCGGGGTACGCTCAGCCGCTCGTCCGGCTTGACGCCTTCCAAACGAAGCATACCGAGCAAATACAGACCGGGGAGAGTGAACAAGACGAGCCAGGCGGCCAAAAATCGCTCTCGTGTCAAAATCCCGAGTTGCAAAACTTGATCTATGTTGCCTAAGTACTTTAGTGCACAGGCAAGCACAACAAATCCCAGCACGACCTTCACACGAGACATCCATCCGCCGCTCCTGGGAAGCCGCTTTAAATAGGAGGGGAACAGCGCAAGAAGAAAGAACGGGGCCGCAAGCCCGGCGGCGAAGCACATCATGCCCAGTACCGGCTGAAGACTATCGCCGTTCACCGATGCGACGACGAGCGGCCCGACAATCGGACCCACGCACGCGAATGAAGTGAGCGAGAACGTCAGGCCCATCAGGAGCGTGCCCATGTAGCCGCCGCCCCGGGAGGCACTATCAAGGCGCGTTAGCAGTCCGGACGGCAGAGATAGTTCATAGGCGCCTAGAAGGCTCAGGCCAAAAACGATGAACACCAGAACGATGAAACCGTTGACCCATGGGTTTGAACCAAGCAGGACTACACCGAAAGGCCCGGCTACAGTCTTCATGAGGAGGCCAAGACTAGTGAAGAGCACAACAATTCCAAGGCAGAACACGAGGGCCTGCATAAGACTTCCACGCCGCCCGGCAGAACCTTGGTTCAAGAAGAATGAAACGGTGATCGGAATCATCGGGAACACGCATGGCGTGAAGATCGCAGCCAACCCGAATCCGAATGCAACCACGAGAAAGCCGAGAAGGCCCTGCTTATCCGCTGATGCTTTCGCCGGAAGCGGGGGTGAAGCGGAAGAAGCCGCAGTTGCGGACGGTGAGTCTTTCCCAGCCACTTCTCGATAGCCGGGCGGGATCGCAATGGCCTGCGATTTACTGCCCGGATCGATTACGAGGGCCGTTGTTGCAGTCTTCCGCTTCGGGGGTAGACAGATCCGATCAGAACAGCACTGATACCGGATCTGCGCGCTCATATCAATTGAACCGGCTGCTATACCCTCCTTCGTAGTAACTTCCAAGAACAGGGAAACCTGGTTCTCGTAGGTCTCGGTTTCGACCTGGAAGTTCGGATCCATCTTGCCCACCGGGTTTGGCTGGAAAATCCGGACGCTCGAAATTGCGGGGTTGTTGGCTAATACCAACGTCGTAGGATTTGGGCCTCCTTTCGGAGTCGTAAGTGAATACAGGTGCCAACCCGATTGGATAGTTCCGGTCAACGTGGCCAAAACTTTCCCGCCCGGCGGGATGGACTTCGGTTCCACCTTGAGTGACCACTGAACGGGATCTTCCATCCCTTGACCGAAAGCGCAAAAGGCTACCGCGAGTAAAGTAATTCCAAGTGGTCTAAAGAGGTGATGAATTCCCGATCGCACTATTTGTTGGCCTTTCTCGATCGCGGCTCGCAACAGGATCTCGCGCGGATCCACGCCGTCGCAGTGGCGGCCCAAGACATCTTGTATCGCTCGCTTATGTGATCTCTAACTGTATAGAGCGGCGAGAGCTCCTCGCATATACGCAAACGATTTCAGCATGCCCGTCATGGGAGCATCGGCGTTAAATTCATACTCAAGGTTTACGTAGCCGCTGTAACCCTGTTTGTGTAATTGCTTGAAGATGCCGATGATCGGCAATACACCCTCGCCAACGTCGCAACCCGTGCGCTCGTCGAGCGCGGATTTTACGTCTTTGATATGCATATCCAGTAATCGTGGGCCTGCGTCCGCTACTGCTTTGACCAAATCTACACCCGCCGCAGCCGAGTGGCCTATATCCAGACACAAACCTATGCGAGGATCCAATTCCTTTACCGCATCTAAAACTGTCTGCGGGGTGGGAAAGTTCTTATCGTGGGGCCCGTGGTTGTGGATGGCAGCCTTAATGTCGTATTCCTTTACAAAACTTTCTAGCAGCTTCAAATTGTCATGCCTGGGAGCGCAAACGATCATGGGCATACCGCCCGCCTTCGCATATTCGAAATACTTGCGCATATCCGCATCTTCGTTTTTGGCCAACGTGATATTTCCGCCGCTTACGATTTGCAGACCTGCGCTCTCAAATTGCTTGCGGCCGGCGGCGAGTTCCGCTGCCGTGCTGCTATATAAAAGGTGGAACTCCTTCACGCTCACGTAGGGCGTCTGAAGTTGCTTGATCATCTCGATAGCCAGCGGACGCTGGAAATCGCGAAGAGACCAAGTGGCAATTCCGAGCTTAAAACCTCCGGCGGTATTATTAGTCTCCGCGGCGGCGCTCGCCGCGAATATTCCCGCAAGGCCGGCCGCAGCTCCCACAAAACCACGGCGAGTGGTGTCCGTTTTCATTTCCGAAGGCTCCTTGAAAGCGATACTCAGAACGTACTGGTCCAATAGTCGTGCTGTCCGACATACCGGTCATCCGGCAAATGTTTTAGAATGGCGCGCCGGACGGCGATCGGATCCATCGCGCCCTGGGTCTTATACAGAACCTCTCCATTCATGCCGATCAGGATCGTATATGGAACGCCACCGCTCCAATCCGTTCCGAATGCAGATACAGCTTCCGCGGCATCATTGGTGCTCCACAGCAGATTCTTGTTAATGGCGTGCTGCTCGTTCAAAAAGCTAAGCACCATCTTCTTCTCATCGGGCGTGTTGATGCTGACGGTAACGATGTCTAAAGCGCGCTTGGCATACATTCGCACCATCTTCTGAAGCTCTGGGAATTCCGCAGTGCAAGGGCCGCACCAAGTCGCCCAGAAATTCACCAGTAATAACTTATTCGTCCCCGCATTTTGCCGGAGGCTTTTGAGCTGATCTGCCGAGACCAGATCTACCGTCACCGGCTTTTGTTCGCCCTTGGCAACCTCTGCCTTGGCTCCCGCCTCTTTGTAGGCCCATTTGGTTGAGCAGCCCATCGCCGGGGTATTCGCAACAGCAACGGGTTTGCCAGCTAGCAATGCGTCGATTGCGTCCCGGGCTTCGTGCTTGGTAGCCAACTGTTCGCGAGGATTGCTGTCGATGCGGCCTTCATACCGTAGGATCCTCTGTTTATCAAAGATAAAAGCGTGCGGGGTAGCGGTGGGCCCGTACTTCAGAGCCACAGCTTGCGTATCGCCGTCGTACAGATAGGGAAAGTTAAATTTCCTGTACGCCGCACGCAATTTCATCTCCGGCAGCGAGTCGCTCAAGTCCGTGTGTCCCATCTCGCTCAGATGGATCGCTTTGGGATCGTTGCCCATGATCGCGACTACATCAACACCGCGATCTAGATAATCAGCAGTCAATTCCTTAATCCGTTTCTCATACATCTGAGCAACCGGACAGTGATCGCACGTGAAAATTATGGCTAGAACCTTAGCCGCCGCGTACTCATTGAGACTGTGCATCTTTCCATCCACGCCCGGCAGATTGAAATCCGGAGCTGGCGAGCCAACCTTCAAGATCGGCGGGACGTCTGCCGCAGCCGGCAGCTTGTCGTCTTGTGCCAGGCTTGGCATGCACGCTACACAGAGCACCAGCGTACCGGCAGCGAGCCGGTAATTGCTTATCGAGCAGGTAGTTCGCAGCCACCGCATTGCTGCGCTGCCTCTACTTACTATAAGGAGCTTTCTAATAGCACTACTTAGATGGAACACTTTTTTCTCCTGACTTCTTAACTAGATGACCGGCGGACCTGCGCTCGTGATGGAGACGGCGATCGCATACCCCGAGGTTACCAACCTGCCCGCATGCTGAATCGGACAGTACGTTCGTCGATACCGTCCCGCCCCGTATTGGCTATACCCAACGCTTGCATAAACGTCCCGCTGCTGATGTTGCTCGACGGGTTGGAGTGATGCGGCGTATTCGTTATGTTAAACATCTCTGCCCGAAACTTAAGCTGAAGCCACTCCGTGACAGCAAAGTTACGAGATAGGCCTAAATCAAGGTTAACTACTCCTGGGCCCGTCACGTTATTGGTACCGCACGTCCCGAAGCGCCCCGCCGACGGCGAAGCAAAAGCCAATTTGTCGTACCACTGGTATATGTCGCCAATTTCACGAGGAGCGCTAAGACAGTCAGCAAACTGTGTGGAACCGACTGCGTTCAAAGTGGTGTTCGAGGCTGTTATGGTAAACGGAGTACCCGTTCGCAGAGTGGACACGGCATCGAGATCCCATCCGCCCAATACTTTTCCACCCAGCCCGCTCTGCAGCCAACGCTTCCCCTTGCCGAACGGTGCTTCACCAATGAAGGTCAAGCCGAGAGTATGCCGGGCAACCGAACCAGATTCTCCGTAGTTCAAACCGAAATCATAGGGGATCGCTACTTGACTCGAATATCCTAGGCCTTTGGCAAACGCGTAAGTAGCCGAGACTTGAAAGCCATGTGCCAGATGATGTTCGAACTTCGCCTGTAGCGAATCGTACTTATTGGTTCCCATCGTGCCGATTATGTTAGTAATGGCGGTGCGCCCGGAGAGTACATTGAGCACTTGCCCCGCTGTTCCCGTGCCGATAGGCGACCAATTCCCGTTGAGTGTCGAGATCGGGTCTACCGAACGGGTAGCCACATAGCCGACGGAACCATTCCAACCTCGGAATTGTTGCTCCACGGTAAAATTCCACGATTGAATATAACCGCGGACATAGTTATCGTTGTCGACAGTGTAGACGCCCGTTGTTTGAGGAACCCGCACCGTGCCGCTACTATAGTCGGGAGCGACAATAGCGGGTAGACCCAACCGAAGCGTAGTCGCATACGAGAAACTGTTCGGCGCGGGAATGGTCGTCGCCAGGATATCAGGGAAATTCTGTCGATTACCTAAAACGCCACCGAGGTTAGTCGGATCGTTGGTCAAGCCGTAACCGGCCCGGATTACCGTGGAATCGGTGAGCCGATAGGCAATTCCCGCTCTAGGGGCAAATCGATGAGTGTCTTTAGTGATCCCACAATTCCTTGGATTACCGCCTACTCCGCAAATGATCATTTGGTTCGTGGCAGCATCCAAATATTCCATGCCGCGATCGCCGCGGGTGGGGTATGGGTAATATTCCCATCGGGTGCCGTAAGTAAGTGTTAATTTTCTGGTGGCCTGCCATTGATCGCGAACATACAGCCCAAGGATATTACTGTACGCATGATACTCGGGCGGGAAGAGGGTGACTTTCCCCGCGTTGGTCGGCAATCCGAGAAGGAATGAGGCGAAGGCGTTATAGTCATTTCCACCTGGGCCGCCTTTGAGTTGTGTGGTGCCTTGAGAGAATTGAAACCCGCCGGCACCCGTACAGAAATTGCAGAAGGTAGCCTGCTCGAAGTTTTCGTTGTTCCGCTGCTGGTCGAAATCCATTCCCACGCGGAAGCTATGACTACCCTTAATCCAGGTCACGTTTGCGACCCACTCCTTTTCGAAGTTGCGGATGTCTTGCGGTTGAAAGTTGTTAGCCGGCCCAATGGTGGCTTCCGGGAGATTTGATCCGGTACCGCCAAAGCCATCCACTTGGAGCGCGGGCAGGCCGCCTTCGCGGACCTGCGAACTTTGGAGGCCCGGTATCCCAAGAAGGGTCCAACCTAGATTCTGGTCGAGGCCTTGCGGAGCCGTATAAGCGTTATTTCGCGAATAGCCATAGTAGGCATCAGCAATCAAATTCGGGGTAAAGATGTAGGTTGCCGAAAGAGTGCCGCTATAGATATGTCCTGCTCCGGTTCCGACCGCAGTATTCGCTGGACTGTAGCCGGGGCCGCCCAACGATCCATACTGCTGCGGGTTGAACCAGGAGCTATCATTGAAGCCGAATCGCGCGAACATGCTTAATTTGGTGGTCGGATTCCAATTGAGCTTGGTGTCCCATTGGTTGCGATTCTGCCCGGTATTGCCGGCGCTCAGGTAATTGCGAGCTAGCCCAAAAGCGCCTGTCCCGGGCACGTTCGGGTCCGGCCAGTTTTGAAGGGCCAGGATTGCTGCTATCCCAGGGTCGATCCGGGACGCAGGGATGCGGTTGCCGGAAAAGGCCGCGCGCCCGCTTCCGTCCGGATTACCCGTCATAGGATCGTAAATACTTGTAGGAGACGCCGATAGATCGCCATTCTTTAGCGCCGGCGTCGGGACCTGCGAGTAGATCGAATTCTGCTGTCTGAGGTAAGTTCCTTCGTAGCTCACGAAGTAGAATAACTTGTCTTTTTTAATCGGACCGCCGATCGTGCCGCCGAATTGATTATGGAGATACTTCGGTTTAGCCTGCGTACGATCGGACGCCCAGGCATAAGCCTTGAGATGCTGATTGGCATGATCCCAAAAGGCGGACCCATGGATCGCATTGCCGCCTGTTTTGGTTGAAATGTTTATGGCGGCGCCCCCAGCCAGACCTTGTTCGGCATCAAACGAATTGGTCACCACGTTCACTGTCTGGATGGATTCGAGGGCGGGGCTGTACATTGGCTTGTCACCAGCGTTGTAGTTTGTAGAGCTGGTTCCATCGATTCGCGTGTTATTGCCATTACTGCTCGCGCCGTTTACACTGAAGCCGACGGCGCGGGACGGATTCGCGCCATATGATGAGCCGCTCTGCGGTGTGGAGACGCCAGGCACAACCACGGCAAGAATCATCTGATAGTTGCGTCCGAGCGGCGTCGGCAGATCGGTGAGGCTCTTGGTCGTTATGTCGGTATGAACATCGGCCCGATCTGTCTGCAGCGAACTGGCCTGGGCAGAAACGGTGACCGTTTCACTGACCTCGCCCAACTTCAACATGACATCGGCACGCGTAACTTCGTTGGCGTTGACTACGATTCCGGTCCGGGAAGCTGTCTGAAAGCTTGGCGCTTTGATGACGATGGTATACGTGCCCGGGGGCAGAGTAGGCAGCGTATAGTCGCCGGCCGAGTTCGTCGTGGTCTGGCGGGTCAGGCTCGTGGCGGCATCCGATACTGTCACCGCCGCACCCGCCACAGCCGCCTGGCTCGAATCCGTTACATTTCCATTCAGTGTGCCCTGGAGCAACTGGGCGGCGGCAGGCCCCGCAGCCAGTAACATCGTAAGCAAAAAGCTTCGACATCGCAAGATTGGAAGCCTCCGGACTGACGGAACATTTCTCAAGCCTACCTCCACTGGCCCTTCCTGATATGTCAGAATAGAGACCAGTGGTAGTATAAACTGCTCGCAAAACGGATGTCAATCTCTTATTTCAAAATGTGACGCAGACCGCCGAATGCATATTCGCCAATGAATTCCGCCTATGCACGGCCCATCGCCTTGACACGGGTGCGCCAGCGCCATTACGATGGGCATGTCTTCTTGATATGTCAGGCAGTAGCAGTAATGTTCCGCGCAACAGAGCGCGCCACGACGGAGACGAATGAAAGTCGGCATCGACAGTTATTGCTACCACCGATTTTTCGGGGAAGTGTATCCCGAGCAGACCCAGCCACCCCACCGCATGACTCAGGAGGACTTTCTTCGACGCGCCCACGAGTTGGGCGTGGATGGTGTATCTCTCGAATCCTGCTACGTCAACCAAGACCCGGGCTATCTGCAAACGATCAAAAATATTCTTGATGACTATGGATTAGAGCGCGTCTGGGCCTGGGGACACCGGGATGGCCTGGAGGGCGGCACAAGCGAAGCGGCCTATCAACAGATGATCGGGAACCTCGACTGCGCCCAGGCGATCGGCGCCAGCGTCATGAGGGTGGTGGGAAGCAGCCGCAAATTTCGTCGTGAGCCGCACGGCCCCCAGCTTGACGGGCTCGCCCGCATGCTAAATAAAGCGGCGCGATTAGCGGAAGATCGTGGCATCAGATTAGCTATCGAAAACCACATCGACTTCACCTCAGAAGAGATCTTGAGCCTGATTGAACGCGTCGGTTCGCCATACCTGGGTGTGAATTTCGATACGGGCAATTTTGTACGCCTGCTCGATGATCCATCCAAAGCCATGGCAAAACTCGCGAAATATTGTTACGCAACGCATGTGAAGGATCTCAAAATCCAAAAAGGCGTGCCGGCGGATGAATGGTACTTTTTTTCGAGTACGCCGGTAGGTGAAGGCATCATCGACAACCGAGAACTTGTTACGCAGCTCGCGTCCGCCGGATACGGTGGATTTCTGGCCGTGGAAATCGATTTTCTACATCCCGACTATGGCGACGACGAAGATGCCGCGGTGAAGCAGAGCGTAGGCGAGCTTCGACGGATAGCGGCCAAGGCGTGAGGCGGCACTGTACCTGGAAGTTCACTCGTTCTTCTGACGCCCAGTTCAGAACCAGGCCATCACTTATCCGATGGGAATGCGAGTGCAAGAACGGAGTATTCGAATGAAGTATGAAGTGTTCATTATCGACTCGGCCCAAGTGCCGCACGGGGATGATGACAGCATTGAACGAGAGATCTTGCGCGATTGCGCGAACGTACAGTTTCTGAAATTGCGCTCTGAAGAGGAGTTCGCGGCCTACTCCAACCATGCGGATGCCATCATTCTCTGGCATCATCTTCAGATAACGGCCGGCATGCTGAACAAGTTGGCCAAAACGCGATTAATCGTGCGCAACGGCGTTGGTTACGACAATGTAGACATAAACGCCGCCGCTGCCGCGGGCATCGCGGTCGCCAACGTTCCGGACTACGGTACGGAAGAGGTCGCCGATCATGCTATTGCCTTGGCCTTGGCGCTTACCCGCCAATTGAAGCCTTTGATGGCTGATGTCGCCGCCGGGAGTTGGGAATGGAGAACGGCGCTGGAGTGCCGCAGAATACGCGGCCGCGTTTTCGGAATTATCGGTTGTGGCCGGATCGGCACAGCGACTGCTCTGCGCGCAAAGGCGCTCGGGTTTGCGGTCCGTTTTTTTGACCCGTATCTGCCTTCCGGGTACGAAAAGGCCATTGGAGTCGAGCGCTCCGCAAGCCTCGAAGATCTCATTCGCGCGGCGGATGTAGTGTCGCTGCACGTGCCGCTAAGTGAGGAGACGCATCACCTGATCGGAGAGCGTGAGTTTGCTCTCATGAAAAAATCGACATACCTCATTAACACCGCTCGCGGCCCGCTGGTCGCCCAGAGTGCCCTCCTGGAGGCGCTATCGCAGGGCCTCCTGGCCGGCGCAGGCATGGATGTGCTCGAAGAAGAGCCGCTTGGGACGGAAGCCCTTCAGAAGATTCCGAATTGCATCATCACTCCACACACTGCATTTTATTCACAGGAATCGTTAGTCGAGATGCGCGAGAAATCGGCGTTAATCGTAAGGGATGCATTGCTCCATGACCGGTATTCCAATGTGGTAAATCGGCAGGGAACACAAAAATGGCGGCGGGTGAATGGAACGGTGACACCCGCGCTATCAGAGACCAGGCCATGAAGTGGATTGATCACTGTTACTTTCGGCCGGCGTCATGTTTCCGCAGACGCCATCCCGGCCCCGCATTCTCGGCGTGGCGCACCTCGCAATTTTCGCCCACGATTTCGAGAAGTCGCGCGAATTCTATCGTGATTTTCTTTGGATTCGAAGAGCCCTATTCGCTCAAGAATCCCGACGGCTCTCCGTCGATGACGTTCTTCAAGGTGAACGAGCGGCAATACATTGAGCTTTCTCCTGAACGTCAACCCAATACAGATCGACTCAACCATATTTCGATTGAGACGGACAACGCCGGAGCAATGCGCGTTTATCTGGCCTCGAAAGGAATTAAGGTTCCCGATAGAGTTCCGAAGGGACGGACAGGAAACTCGAATTTCACAGTCAAGGATCCCGAAGGACACGGAGTCGAGATCGTCCAATACGAGCCGGATAGCTGGACGGTAAGGGCGAAGGGCAAGAACATGCCAGCTTCGCGAATCTCAAAACGCATGATGCACGCCGGCGTAATCGTGACGAAACTCGAGCCTGAGTTGGCGTTTTACGAGAATGTGCTCGGGTTCCGCGAAACGTGGCGTGGCAGTAAGTCGGGGAAAATGCTCTCCCGGATTAACCTAAAGGTTCCGGAGGGCGACGACTATCTTGAGTTTATGCTCCACAAGGAGGCTCCTGCAGCCACAGCCCGCGGTACCGCACATCACCTCTGCCTTGAGGTTCCCGATGTTGCCGCGGCGGTCGCAAAGCTTGATGCGAAGCCGTACCGCAAGGAATACCAGCGCACTCTCGAAATACGCGTAGGCACCAATCGCAAGCGGCAGGTGAATGTGTTCGACCCGGATGGCACTAGAACGGAGCTAATGGAGCCGGTAACAATTGATAGAAAACCGGCGCCCTCCTCTACCGCGGCGGCGCCGGAATAATATCTGTCGGCCTGGCCGCCCCTTTTCACAAGCCGAAATGCGCGGTCAGGTACTCGATAACCTGCTGCACTTCTTGGCTCGTACCCGTTGCGCCTCTCGCGACCATGCTCTGCACCATACTGGACCAGCCAGTTCTGTCGTGGCGCTCACTGGTCACTACATCGATCGGGTGGCATTGCGCGCACATTCCTTGCACGAGTTCCCTGCCCTTCCCCTTCGGTAGATTCACAGGTCCGGATTGCGTATGGGCAGCCGTTTGGGCGGAAGGTTTCGCCGGAGCGGAGGACGTGCGCTGTGACGCCGTCCGCTGTTCATTGGAATCTGTATGGCTCGGCTCCAAAGTGAAAGCGATCAGGCTGTCGCTCGGCCGGGAACCAAAGAACCCAGCTCCGCCGGCCATGATGGCCACGTATTGCTTTCCGTCCTTCCCTAGGTACGTAATGGGAACTGCATGCGCGCTCGAATCGATGGGTTCTACCCAGAGTTCTTTGCCGGTCTTCGAATCGAAAGCGCGGAAGCGGCTATCGTTTGTCGCGCCGATAAAAAGGATTCCGCCAGCGGTCGTGATGCTCCCGCCCAGATTTACGGACCCGGTGTGTTTGATGCCTTTAGTTTCGAGTTCCTCAATAGTGCCGAGTGGAACTCTCCACGCGATATCGCCCGTGTTTATATTGACCGCGACGAGTTCGCCGAACGGAGGATTCTGACAGGGAATATGGGTTTCACGATTCCAGAAACGCGCATAGGGACCCATTTCCGAAACACGCTTGTAACTGACTTCACCGGTTTTCGGGTCCACCAGTTTTTCCATATGCCCCCACTGCCCTAGATTCATCACATTAGTGAAGACATATCCAAGAGTGGGGTCTACCGAAAGCCCGCTCCAATTCCCACCGCCTACGGTGCTCGGATAGAAGAGCGCATTGCCTTCGAGCGGCATGGGAGTGAACGGGCCGCCGATAAACATCTTGTTCCGCTCCCACAGCGCATTGCAGAAGGCCGCGTGCTCCGGCGTCAGTCTATACATATCCTCGTTCTTAAAGGAATTCCGGGCTAAAGGAGGCGGCTTCAGTGGAAACGGTTGAGTGGCCGATGTCGCCTCGCCGGGAACAACACTCTGTGGAACCGGACGCTCTTCCATTCCGAAAATAGGGTTCCCCGTGAGCCGGTCAAAGATGAATAGCGTACTCATCTTTGTGATCTGAGCGACCGCCGGAATGGTCCTGCCGTTTCGATGCACCTCTATCAAGGCAGGAGCGGCCGCCAAATCATAGTCCCAAAGATCGTGATGCACAAGTTGCTGGTACCATTTCAGCTTCCCGGTAGCTGCATCAAGTGCTACGAGCGAATTACCGTACAGCCCGTTGCCGTGCCGGTCCGCGCCATAGAAATCCGACGTTGGACATCCCAGCGGCACGAATACCAATCCGCGGCCCACATCGACAGTCATGAAGCCCCAGGCATTAGTGCCGGACCGGTCCTTCCAGGCTGTCTCCGCCCAAGTCTCGTTCCCAGGCTCTCCCTTACGCGGCACGGTGTGAAACGCCCACAGTAATTTGCCGGAATGCGCATCCCATCCACGTATGTCGCCGTATGCGCCACGGCTGGGACCACCCTCGTTGTTATTGCTCCCCGTGATCACGATGTCCTTGTAGATAGCCGGAGGAGATTGCATGGCCATACGCGCGTCGGGAAAATCGGCTGCGACACCCTGCCTCAAATCCACCAATCCCTCGGTACCGAAACCTGGCGCCGGCTTGCCGGTTATCACGTCGATCGCAACCATCCTGCTCGCTAGCCCGGCGAACAC
>Ga0193753_10001454_pt1 | contig 20202 bp, 7 predicted proteins | sample H1c2metaG_FD_144925 | JGI IMG/M metagenome (GOLD analysis project Ga0193753, IMG submission 144925) | Soil microbial communities from a riparian zone of the East river system, Colorado, United States - H1c2 | ecosystem: Environmental > Terrestrial > Soil > Riparian zone | place: USA: East River...
TGAGCGCGATCGGCAAGACCAGCTGCAGCTTGTCCCTGGCTCGCTCGAGGTGCTGGAACTGGCCGGCCCAGCCGAGCCTGACACCGGCGGGCAGCTCGACCTCGTCGCCCACCACCTGTTTGGCCTCGGCCACGAAGTCGGCGATCGGCCGATCGGTGTCCACGAACACGAACACGACCAGCTTGCCGTCCTCGCTGTGGATCATCGCCGGCCCGGTGGTGAAGCGGATGTCGGCCACCTCCGACAGCGGCACGTGCCCACCGCCGGGTGTCCTCACCAGCGCCTGGCCGATCCGCTGCGGGTCGTCCTCGAGCGGCTCGTCGTAGCGGAGCGTGATCGGGTGGCGCTCGCGGCCATCGACCACGCGGGACACGACGCGGCCACCGATCGCCTCCACCACGCTCAGGACATCCTCGACCCGCAGGCCGTGGCGCACGATCGCGTCGCGCTTCACGTCGACATCGAGGAAGAACCCGCCGCTCGGCCGCTCCGCGAACGCGCTGCGGGTGCCGGGGATCCGGCCGACCGCTCGCTCGATGGCGACCGCGGTCTGCTCCAGCTCGGCGATGTCGTCACCGAACACCTGGATGCCGAGCGGGCTGCGGACGCCGGTCGACAGCATCTCGGTGCGCGTCTGGATCGGCATCCACCAGATGTTGGGCATGCCGGGGTAGCGGACCTGCTCGTCCATCTCGCGGATCAGGTCGTCCCAGGTCAGGCCGTCGCGCCACTCGGACCTGGGCTTCAGCACCACGAGGGTCTCCGCCATCCCCATCGGGGCCGGGTCGGTGGCCGTCTCCGCGCGCCCCATCTTCCCGAACACCGAGACCACCTCGGGGAACTGGCGCAGCTGGCGGTCCATCCGCTGGAGCACTCGCGACGCCTCGGCCATCGAGATGCCGTGGGGCGCCGTCGGCATGTGGAGGATCACGCCCTCGTTGAGGGGGGGCATGAACTCGCTGCCGAGGTGGCTGACCGCCGGGATGGTCAGCAGCACCGCACCGACCGACAGGCCGATCACCAGCGCGCGGCGGCGGATGACGAAGCGGACCACCGGGGTGTAGGCCGCGACCAGCGCGCGGTTGAGGAGGTTGCGATCCACCCGGCGCACCCGGCCGCGAATGAAGAGCGCGGCCAGGGCCGGCGTGAGCGTGACCGACAGGAGGGCGGCGAACCCCATCGAGTAGGTCTTGGTGAAGGCCAGCGGCCGGAACAGGCGACCCTCGGTGCCCTCGAGGGTGAACACCGGCATGAAGGCGACCGCGCTGACCAGGAGGGAGAAGAAGATCGGCGAGGCGACCTCCTGCATCGCCTGGATGATGGCCTCGCGCCGCCCGGGGCCCGAGGCGTCCGGGTCGGCGCCGCGCGCGGCGAGCTTCTGGTGGACGTTCTCGATGAGGACGATCGAGGCGTCCATCATCGCCCCGATCGCGACCACGATGCCCCCCAGCGACATGATGTTGATGGTCAGGCCCTGGTGGAGCATCGGGATGAACGACAGGAGGACCGCGACCGGGAGGGTGAGGATCGGGACCAGGGCGCTCCGCACGTGCAGGAGGAACAGGAAGATGATCAGGCTGACCGCGATCATCTCCTCGATGAGCGTGTCCTCGAGCGTCTCGATGGCCGCCTCGATCAGCTCCGAGCGGTCGTAGGTCACGACCAGCGCCACGTCGTCCGGCAGGCCGGCGCGGAGCTCCTCGATGCGCTGCTTGACCGCGGCGATGACGTCGAGGGCGTTCTCGCCGTAGCGCATGATCACGATGCCGCCGACGACCTCTCCCTCGCCGTCGAGGTCCGCGACGCCTCGCCCATGCACCTGGGTGCGAACGACCTGCCCGAGGTCGCGGACCAGGATCGGCGTCCCGGTCGGCCCGGTCGCGACCAGGGTCGAAGCGATGTCCTCCGGCGTCTTCACCGAGCCGCGACCCCGGAGCACGTGCTCGTGCTCGGCGATGTCGAGGGTCCGCCCGCCGATCTCGAGGTTCGCGCCGCGCACCGCGCGCGCGACGTCCTCGACGCCGAGCCCGTGACCGCGCAGCCTGGCCGGGTCGAGCCGGACCTCGAGCTCCTTCACCATGCCGCCCACGGTCGCCACCTCGGCCACGCCGGGGACGCTCTCCAGCGCGTAGCGGAGGTTCCAGTCCTGCAGCGACCGGAGATCGGCCAGGCGCTCGTGGATCTCGTCGTGCCGGGCCATCTTCTTGTGGCGGTGCGATCCGACGGCCGGCCCCGGGCGCTTGTACACGCGCGGCTTGTTCTTGAGCGCGTACTGGAAGACCCAGCCGACGCCGGTCGCGTCCGGACCGAGGGTGGGGGTGGCCCCGGCCGGCAGCTGCGCCTGGATCCGGGCCAGCGACTCCACCACCCGGCTCCGCGCCCAGTAGAGGTCGGTCCCGTCCTCGAAGATGACGTAGACGAACGACAGCCCGAAGAAGGACTGTCCGCGCACGAGCTCGACCTTGGCGGCCGAGAGCAGCGCCGACGAGATCGGATAGGTCACCTGGTCCTCGACGAGATCCGGGCTCTGGCCGGGCCACTCGGTCAGGACGATGACCTGGGTGTCGGATAGATCGGGGAGTGCGTCGAGCGGCGCCTTGCGCAGCGCATGCCAGCCCCAGGCCGACAGCGCCGCCACCAGCGCGATGGCGAGGATCGGATTGCGGGCGCTTCCCGCGACCACGCGCGCGAGCACACCGGTCCGGCCAGCATCATTCTCGTCGGTCACGGCGCGCCCCCTTCGATCGTTGCTCCTGTGGTCGCTGCTCCTGCGGCCGCTGCTCCTGCGGCCGCTGCTCCTGTGGCCGCTGCTCCTGCGGCCTGGCCGCCGGGACGGGCGCCCTGGCCGGCGCCTCGTCGGTCCAGAGCTTGCTGCGCGAGCGGATCCGGCTCTCCGCCGCGACCAGGAAGGTTCCCGCCACGACCACGCTGTCACCCTCGGCCAGGCCCTTCTTCACCTCGACGAAGCCGCCGGCCTGCGCGCCGACGACGAGCTGGCGCGGCTCGAGCCGTCCTGGCCCGCTCTGGACGAACGCGAGCCGGCGCTCGCCGGCGTGGATGACCGCTCTGGCGGGGACGACCAGGCGATCCACCAGGTCGATCTCGATCTCGGCCTCGGCGTGCATCCCTGGCTGCAACACCAGGCCGGGGTCCTGGATCGCGACCCGGATCCGCGTCGTCTTCGCGTCTGGATCGGGGGTCACCAGCGCGATGGAGCCGTCGAAGCGGTCGATCGGCAGCGCGGGGAACCTCACCCGCACCGCCTGCCCTTCCCTGACCGCGCTCGCGTCGGCCTCGTAGAGGAGCGCGTCGGCCCACGCGCTTGCGCCCGGCGTCGCCGGCGTCGCCCCCGCCTCGACGACCTCGCCGAGGGCGACGATCCGCTGCCGGAGCGTCGACTTCCGGGCGGCGGCGAAGCGAACGCCGATCCGCTGCATGCTGTCGGCGCCGATGCGCACGGCGTCGGAGTCCCGCTCGTCCCGGCTCACCGGCGTGAGATCCATCCCGCACAGCGGGCACTTGCCGGGCTCGTGGGCCTCCACCGACGGATCCATGGAGCAGGTGTAGTAGGCGACGTCGCCACCGCCCACCGCCTGTCCGTGGGTGTCCCCCGCGTGGCCGAGGAACCACTCGGTCAGCCCGCCGCGATCGGCGATTGCAGTCGCGACGACGACCATGGCAGCCAGCGCGGCCCATGGTCTCCTGGAAGCAGTCTTGCTCATGGCTCCGACCTCCGCGTCCCCGGGGACCGAGGTCCCCGGGGATCGTGAGCTGACGCGAGGCAGGGCGCGCTAGAAGGCCTTGAACGAGGCGTTCGAGCCGCTACCCGCCGTGACCTGGATGCAGTAGCCGTAGTTGCGCTGAGGCGGCAGCGGGTAGCTCCAGTTCGACCCGTTGCACGACACCTGCCTGCCGTTGATCGTGAGCCGCCGGTTGCCCTGGAAGTTGCTGCACGTGCCGCTCAGGATCTCCGACTCGGTCTCGAAGCAGGCCGCGCCGGTACCCAGCGGGCCGGACTGGAACTGGGTCCCGTCGGCCACGGAGAACGGGGTCGGCCCGTTGCACAGACCGGAGCAGGGCGACTGGACGTGCTGGTCGCACTCGGCCAGGCATCCATCGAGGCTGGCACCGCATGCGTTCTGGTCTCCGGCCAGGCCGGTGGCCTCACAGGTCAGAGCGTCGGGCGCGGTGTCGTCGGAGCAGAGCGTCGAGAGCTGACCGCAGGCGTCGAGCGGGAGGTTCTCCCACAGGAGTGGATTCGCGTTCGGCGTCTGCCCCGGTTGAGCCTGCTGCACCATGTTCGACACGTAGAGTTGCCCGCCATGGAGAACACGGTCGCCGACCGCGTAGATGATCTGAGGCTGCCAGGTGCCGTCGTTGTTGTTCACCCGCTCCCACAGGTCGAACCGCGTGTTCGGCGGCTGGCTCGAGGACGAGGTGTGCTGCACGCGCACCCGGTAGTCGATGTTCTGGTGAGCGACCACCGTGCCGACCGCGTAGTTGCGCTGCGACTTCCAGATGTTGACCAGTGGCAGCTTCCGCATCATGTCGTTGTCCTCGTGGCCGAGGACGTGGCAGTGCCAGAGGAAGAAGTCGTCGGTGGTTGGATCCGCCGGGTCGATCGGGAACAGGTTCTGCCCCGGGCTGACGCCGCCGGGCGGGGTCTCCTGAGGCGCCCAGCGCGCGACCAGACGCATGACCTGGTTGCCGTTGGCACGGAGCGTGTCCTTCCAGCCGGTCTCGTACGGGAGCGGCGCGATCACGGGCCCGGTCAGGAACGGCGTCGGGTCGACCACGACGGGGCGCGTCACCGGCCGGTGACCGTTCAGGAGGTGCCACTGCTGCAGATAGGCGGCCGTGTTGATGGCCTGACGGTTGAGCAGCTGGAACTCGATCAGGTGGAGGTGGATCTGGTGCGCACCGCCGCCGACGTTGACCACATCCCACTCCTCCGTGGAGCCGACCACCGGGAACTCGGTCGGGGGCACCGTGAAGTCCAGGCCGTCGACCGATCGCTGCGAGTCACCGTCGGCGTCGACGTGGTTGTGCAGCGTCTTGATGCGGACCGGCGCGTTCGGGGTCAGCTGCGTTCGCGCGACCAGCGGGGGCGTCGCCGGCGGGGTGACCACCGCGCTGTCGACCACCGTGAATCGCATGATCGTCCCGACCGTCTCCAGCGGGGTCGCGCCCGCGTTCCGCATGATGATCTGGGTCCCGACCGGGAACTGGGAGAAGTCGACCAGCAGGTCGGCCCGCTCGGTGGTGGCGATGGCGACCGTGGTCACGGTCTGCGGCGCCGGCAGGTAGCCGCCGTCGGATCCGATGATCTTGAACGGGACCAGGGTGCTGCCGTTCTCGAGCGTGATGTTGAAGAGCCTCCCGTTCCCGATCGCCAGCGTGCGGAACCTGTACTGCCGGCGCTCCACGTTCAGGTTGGGCCACACCCTGCCGTTGACCAGGATGGCGTCGGCGCCGTCTCCGGCCTGCCAGTAGGCGTTCTTGAGGTTCGTGCTCGTGCGCGGGAAGTTCAGCTCTCCGTCGGTGAAGAACGCGCGGTCGAAGAGGACGAGCGGGATCTCGAAGGCTCCCTTGGGCAACAGCGAGCTCGGCTGGTCGAGGGGGCTGTTCGGATCGCGGATGTAGTAGGCGGTTCCGGCCAGCCCCGCGTACAGGCTGATCCGGGTCATGCCCATCGTGTGATCGTGATAGAAGAGCTGTGTTCCGGGCTGCTGGTTGGGCTTGAGGTAGTCCCTGGTCACGAAGCTCGGGCCGCGCGCGGGGCCGGCCGTGAACCATTGCTCGGCGATGCCGTCGTTCTGGGGGACGACCACCAGGCCGTGGTTGTGGGTCACGATGCCGACCGGGAACTGCCCGAGGAAGTAGCCGGGCGGGAAGGCGTTGAACGGCGCCACCGGCGCCTCCAGGGTGTTCGGGTTCGCCCAGTGCAGCGTCGGATCGATCGGGAGGAAGTGGGGCCCCGTGACGTCGTTGCGCCAGCGCACCAGGCTCGGAATGCCGCGCGTGTTGTCGAAGATGGGTCCGGGGACCGATCTCACGAACTCGGTCTGCGAGGAGTTCGGGATCTTCACCTGCCCGCCGTAGGCGAGGACCGTGGTGGCCGGGTACCCCGGCGGCAGCATCTGGACCGTGGTCTGGGCGACCGACACCGTGTATTCGTGTCGGATGACCTGCCCTCCCTGCGTGATCACCGTGGGCGCGAAGACCCGCGGAATGGTCAGCTGATGGGCGAATTTCGGGATGGTCAGCGGATCGAGCGGCACCTGACTCGCCGACGGAGGTCCGACCGCCTCCTCTGTCGACTCGATGTCGTCGATGTCTTCATCGGTCATGTCGCATGCGGCCAGCGGCGCGAGCGACAGCGACGACGCGAGGAACGCAACGACGACCGTCTTCGGCCCAAATGGATACGTTTTCATTCCACCTTCCCTCCGATGCTCGGGCTCGCCTTGCGCTGATCGCCATCCGGCCAGCCAGCGCAATGCTCGTGCGCACCATACGGGCGGACTGCGATGACCGCGAGTCATGGAATTAAGGACGGGCCGTCATGGAAAGCGGGACACCTGTCCATTCGCGATCGGCCGCGCCGATTCAGCGATCGATCACTTCCGCGCGGTCTCCTACCTTCATCCACGCCCACGGCCACGAGCGGAGACGACGAGGCGACTCAGGGGTGGAAGACCTCGACCGGCCCGCCGTAGTTCTGCCCGTAGGGCAAGTCGAAGAGGCCCCAGCACTCGACGACGCCGCCCGCCAGGATCGCGCACGTGCGGAACATGTTCGGGCTGATCTCGACGACCGGAGCGCTGATGGGCACGTCGCCGGCCGAGGCCGGGGTCTCGTTGTCGCCGATGTTCTGGTTGTCGTTGTATCCCAGGGTCGGCCAGTACCCCCAGCAGCGCAGCCCGCCCGAGGTCAGCCTGGCGCACGTGCTCTCCGCGCCCGCGGTCACCTCGGCCACCGGGGCGCCCACGTCGACCGGGCCCATGTAGACCGGGTCATAGATGTTGCCGACGTCGCTGGTCGTGCCATAGCCCAGCCGGCCGTCGCCGTTCTGGCCCCAGCAGCGGACCTCTCCGTTCTGCATGAGCGCGCAGTTGTGGAAGGAGCCGGCCGAGAGCTGGGCCGCCGGGCCGCCCAGCAGGACGTAGCCGGCCGAGGACGGGAGCTCGTTGTCTCCGATGATGGTGGTGTTCGCGTAGCCGAGCTGTCCGGACTCCGCGTAGCCCCAGCATCGGATCCCGCCGTCGTCGAACAGGACACAGTTGTGGAACCCTCCGACCGCCAGCTGGACGACCGTGCCCGGACCGACGTCGACGTCGCCGGCCTGGGCCGGTGTCTCGTCGTCGCCGATCGATTCCGTGTTGCCATGGCCGAGGACGCCGTAGATCCCGCTGCCCCAGCAGCGCACCTTGCCGGTGTCGAGCAGGACGCAGGTGTGGGTCCAACCGGCACCCATCTGCACCACGGTCCCACCGACGTCCACCTCGAGGGCGGTCGCCGCGACCTCGTCGTCCCCGATCGACTCGTCGTTGCCGTTGCCCAGCCGGCAGTCCAGGTCGCCGACCCCCCAGCAGCGCACCGCCCCGGTGTCGAGCAGCGCGCAGGTGTGAAAGCTCCCCGAGGCGAGGAAGACCGCCCGGCCGCCCACGTCCACGTCCCCGGCCGTCGAGGGCAGCTCGTCGTCCCCGATCGTCTCGGTGTTGCCGTAGCCGAGCTGGCCCCACTCGTTGCCGCCCCAGCACCGGACGCCACCCCGACGCGTGCGCACGCAGGTGTGGGTATAGCCGGAGACGATCTGGACCACCGACGAGGGGACGCAGTCTCCGTCGCAGGTGTCGTCGTCCTCCAGGTCCCCATCGTCGCAGGACTCGCCGCTGGTCACGATGCCGTTGCCGCACGCCGTCAGGGTGCAGTTGGTGTCGCAGCCGTCGCCGTCGATCGCGTCCCCGTCGTCGCACTCCTCGCCGCCCGCGACGACCCCGTCGCCGCAGCCGGTGGTGGTGCAGTCGGCCTCGCAGCCGTCGCCGCCCTGGGTGTTTCCGTCGTCGCACCACTCACCGCCGGTCTGGACCCCGTTGCCGCAGGCCGTGGGCGTGCAGTTGGAGTCGCAGCCGTCGCCGTCGTAGAGGTTGCCGTCGTCGCAGACCTCGTCCCCCGCGACCTGGCCGTTGCCGCACCCGGTCGGCTGGCAGTTGGCGTCGCACCCATCGCCGTCGATGAGGTTGCCGTCGTCGCAGCCCTCGTAGGGGGACGCGATCCCGTTGCCGCACGCCGAGAACGTGCAGTTCGTGTCGCAGCCGTTGCCCTCGAAGATGTCGCCGTCGTCGCACTGCTCGTCGCCGCCGGTCCGGCCGTTGCCGCACGCGCTCAGGGTGCAGTTGTCGTCGCAGCCGTCGCCGTTGACCAGGTTGCCGTCGTCGCAGACCTCCCCGGGCGACACCGCCCCGTTGGGGCAGCCGGTCTCGATGCAGTTCGAATCGCAGCCATCGCCGTCGACGAGGTTTCCGTCGTCGCATCGCTCCGGTGGGCTGACGACCAGGTCGCCGCAGACCGGCCCCCCGATCGTGACCAGCCCGGCCGAGGCGCGGCAGTTGTTGGTCTCCAGCGTCTCCGCCACCGTGTTGCGGCCGTCGGCGCAGGCGATGAGGTGGTAGCTGCCCGGCGCCACGCCATAATCGATGACGATCGAGGGGAAGCCATCGCTCGTCGCCCCGGCCGCCACAGCGGGCACGATCCGGCGGCGGCTGAGCAAGAGGTCACCGCCGGGCAGCGCATCGGCGGACAGGTAGTACGAGGTCACCGTCGCCGCGGCGGAGGCGTCGCCGGCGTTGGTGACCGACTCCGCCACCGTGAAGACGGTCTGGACCACGGCGTCGAGCGGCGGATCCGACAGCGCCGACACCACGAGGTCGGCGCCGCCGACCAGGACCGTCGCGACCGAGGCGCGGCAGTTGTTCTTGTTGTCGAGCTCGGCGATGACATTGAGGCGGTCGGCGCACGCGATGACGTGATAGCTCCCCGGGGCCATCCCGGCCGGGACGACCAAGGCCAGCGTCTGGGTGTTGAACGCCCCGATCGCCAGCGCCGGCACCGAGGCCTGCCTGGCGAGCGTTCGGTCGCCACCAACGACCGTGTCGACCGACAGGAAGTAGCGGGTGGTCGACGCGACGGCCGCGTCCGCGCTGCCAACGTTCCCCACCGTCGTCGTGATCGACATCGCACTGCCGGTGGCCGCCGTCGCCGGCGGATCGCTGAGACTGCTGACGACGTAGTCGGCCGCAGGCCCCGAGACCGCCGCGGCGGTCTCATCGACGCCCTCCGGCCCGGGATCACATCCCGCCACGACCGCGCCCACCACCCCGACGACCACCACCCACCGAGTCGAAGAGATCACGATGCCCTCCAGGCACACGTCAACCCGTGTCGCGCGTACTCACATCTACACCGCCCCGCCGTGCTCTCGCCATGGAGATCGACCGACCGCTCGCTCTTGCGGCCGCGCCGATCGACACGTGACGTCACCGCTACCAGGAGGCGGTCGAGCGCCGGCTCGCCAGCGGCCACGCCTACCGCGATTTCGCCACGCCCGAGGAGATCGACGCCGAGCGCAAGGGTGCCGAGGCGGAGAAGAAACAGTACGCCTACAGCCGTCGCTGGATGGCGCACCCACCCGACGACGCCGCTCGCTTCGCCGCCGACGGACGCACAGGCGTCGTCCGGCTGAAGATGCCGCGCGAGGGGAGCCTGGTCATCGCCGACGGGTGCGGCTCTATCGCGACGACCTCGACGGGAGCAATCTCGATCACTTGACCAGCCTGAGCCGTGGCCGGTCCGGCGGCAGCGGGTTGGGTACGGCGCCGTCTGCGTAGCGTGACTGGTGGACGCGCTCGTGCTCCTTGACGAGATGAAACTGCCAGTAGTCATCGAAGTCGCCGCTGGTCCTCAGTGCGCGCAGCCGCAGGATCGCTTCGGCACCGGTCAGCGACCAGCGCGCGCCTGTGCGGCCCATCCGGTCCTGGACGAGGTAGCGGCACGCGCCCTCGATCACGCCGGTGGCGATCGGTAGCCCGTCGGCGAGAGCGCGGTCGTAGTGCAGCCACCGCGTGTTCTTGACCAGGTAGTTGGCGCACTTGATCACGGGCGCGGCGGCCGTTGCGTCGAGCTCGTGGCTTGCGATCATGCTGCGCAGGCTCTTGGCGATCGTGCCGGCACTGCGACCGTCGAGGAGCGCAAGCAGGCGGTGGCGCACCCAGGTCTCCGCCTCCTCGCTCCCGGCCGGGTGGAATGCGTAGGCAGCCCGCCACAGGTACTCGAGCACGTGGACGATATCGAGAACGATCGTGACCTCGGCTCCGAGCTTGCGTGCGCCTCGCTGCACCCGCTTGATCTGGTCGCGCTGACCATCCACCAGCACGACCCAGCGGCGGTGCCGATCCGGATCGCGGCGCAGTGCCTCGCCGAATGCGTCGTCGACCACCTGCTGCGGCGTGTGCTCGATGCTCGCCCACACGCGCTTCTGGGTCGGGCGCGGACGGATCGCGTCGAGGTCGTCGGGACGCAGCGTGTGCGCAGGTCGGCGTGCCGCATCGCGATCCCCTTGCCGTCGAAGCTCAGGATCAACAGGTCGCCGGTGGCCTCTGCCTCACGCAATCGATCGGCGTAGAAGGCATCGAAGTCCTGCGCCGCGCGCACTGCCAGCTCCTCGACCTGACGCTTGGCCACGTGTGCGCCGGTGCGCGTAGCGATCAGCTCCACGACCTCGTCGAACGACGCCCGGGCACTCTGCTCGGCGACCAGGCGCCGAACCTCCAGCGAATACTTCTCCGACGGCAGTCCGAGTGCCGCATCGAGCGGCGCCAGCCCCTCGCTGCCTGGTGCCTGGTAGAGCTGGCGGCCGACCTCAACCGTGCCGAACAGCGTCTCTACCTGACGGCTCGCGGTCTGGACCTGCGTGCGTTCGACGCCGTCAGTGCCCTGAACGACCACGCGTCGCTCCCGAGCTGCCTTCGCGTCGTAGTGCGTCTGCATCATCTGCCGGAGCAGCTCGCGCCCCTTCTCGGCGAGAAGGCGCTCGATCTGATCGTGCGTCGCCGCCATCGCCTCGTCGTTGGTGAGGTCGTCTTCGATGTCGCTCATCAGGCTGCGAGACTCGCAGAAGGGGCTGTCGCTGGCGATCGCCTGTATCCGGGTCTTCCTCATCGGGCCACCGACCTACCCGCAATCGATCGATCCGGATACCGGCGCCGCGATCAACCTTCCGGAATCACGTCGCTTCGCGCCGACGCGATAGATCCGCACCCAACTCTCTTGACACTCACCGATGTGGACGGGCCCACCTCACGGAGGCGAGGTGGGCCCGTCGGAAAGATGCAGCAACTATTCGAGGAGGGCTCGAAACTGCCGCGACGTCAGCAGGAGAAGATCATCGAGGTCGTCTCCGCCATGATCGACCAGTATCGACGAAGGGCAAGCTAACGTTCAGCGCTTCGACTACTGAGCTGCCGGCGGACCATCGAGCTCATCAACTGGGCCATCCTCGCGGTAGTCAAAGATGTCCATAAGAACCCCGGCCTTCAGCTCCGCGAGACGCTGGACCGTGCTGGCCGAGAGAGAGTACTCCGGCGCCTCCGCGTAGATACGCACGTTGCAGTTGACCGTAATGCGAAGCCCATGCTGCTCTGCGTACGTGACCAGCTTGTCTCGGTACGGCCAGACGCGCTCTAGCACCTCGTCGACCGCATCAGAAATCCCGTCGTACTCTTTCTCCTCAAAGCCGACGCTCCAATTGACGTTGTCCAGATCGACTCGACCCCGAAGATGCTCATAGCGTTGCGCCCAGACCTTTGCCGGTAATAGTCCGACGACGCGCGTGCACTCCTCCGGATCAAAATCCCTTCCGCCCAAAGTCAAAAACACCCCAATCGAATCAGCTTGCTTGTGCCTCATCGCCTACCGGGGAACAGGTTCGAGAGTTCATCCAGCATCAGCCCAGTCTCAACGGGCGGACCGTTGCCCTTCCGCACTGGCGTCAAAAAGACCTTGCCCGCTTGATCCGCGGCGATATTGAAGCGACCGCCGCCTGCTCCCACGAAGTCTGCCTTCATCGCCTCCGCATCGATGCCCAGCCGTCGGAGCTGTCCCTTCGATACGTTCTTTAGGTTGCCGGACCCAATCCGAGCGGCAGCTCCAGGCCCTACACCTGCGATACCACCTCCTGGCATGACTTCCCCAACCTGGAAAATTCTGCCTGCGCTGCTGGCTGTTTCCCTTGCGGCCCCCCCGGCCCCCCCGAACCCGGGCGGTCCAATGAAGAAATGGTTCTCATCTGTGGTTGCGAGCGCGCCCCACGTAAATCCAAGCCACCCAGCAGTCGTTGGGGGGAAAAAGGGGAGCGCTATCATTAGTTGGGTCGCCACCTGATCTTCCACCCAATCGGCAGTGACCTCGCCCGCGTCGTCGGTGAGCTCCGCGCCAGGAACGCCCAGCGCGACTGGCCACCAGAACTCCTGGCCGGCGTCTATTGGGATTTTGCTCGGGGGTACTCCACCCCCTGAACCACTATTCCCATTGGGGTGATCCGGATCATGGGTCTGATCAGTATCGTCGGTGGTCGGCCCCTGAGGGTAGCACGCCCCTCCGTCAAGCGGGCAGGACGGCCCAGGCTCGTGGGGTTCACGGTAGTGCGGATAGTCTGGCGTGGTCGGATGAATTCCACTGCTGCTGCCTTCCGGCTCATAGGAACCGGAGGGCCAGAGGAAGCCGCCATCGCCAGGAAAACCGTCGCCGTCGCCGCTCCCGCCCCCGCCCCCGCCCCCGCCCCCGCCCCCGCTTTCGTCGCCCCATCCAGTGTCGAGGCAGATGATATCGCACATGCTGAAGCCCGTTGGATCAATGTACGTGGCCGGGTTGTTCCACACGTAGCTATAGCGATTGTGGCTCTGGCTGAACAGCGGAGCTTGGATGAACGGATCGGGCGAGAGAAAGCTTCGTGCGACTGGATCGTAGACGCGGCCCTGCATGTTGATGAGATCGAGATCGTCGTCGTGCTCGTGGCCGCTGTAGCCCCGTCGGACAGGACGGGACTGTACAGCTACTGGGTCGTAGTTCCTGTCAACGCGCTGTCCGAACGGATGATAGAAGAACTCCTCGACGACCTGACCATCAGTGGTGGTCTGGATGACGCTGCCTTGGGCATCACGGTGAAGGAACAGCGTCTCGATCTGCGTGACGTCCCCATCGGGAACGGCCTGACTCAGCGTAACTTGGGCGATCGCCTGGCCATCGGCCGTGATGTAGTGGACGTTCCTGGTCGCAGCACCGCTCGCAGCAGGGTTTCTCCTTTCGAATAGCCCCGCGATCGAGATCACCGTCGCGTCGTCATTTCGCTTGAGTACGCGCGTCCCGGCGGCATCGTACGCAAACAGCGTCGTCTGCCCGCCGCCCTTGGTCAGGGACTTTGGGAGGCCAAAGGTCGTATAGGCAATGGTGCGGTCTGGTCCCGTAGTCTGACGACCAGCTCCGTCGTAGGTGTATGCTTGAGCTCCCCGCGAGGTCAGGGCATGCGTGGGTGCACCGTTCTGGCCGTAGCGATAGATGACGTTGCGCCCCGTCCGTCCAGTAACCGTCTCAGACAGAAGATTGCCGATCTTGTTGTAATCGAAGTCTGTTGCGACATCCTGCACGCCTCCGGGCTTCCAGACGGTCCAGATGTCTAACCGATCAAGAGAGTCATACAGGAAAGTCTGCTTCCTGTGGCCCTCGCCAACCAGATCGGATCGAGCAGTCACGTTTCTGTTCAGATCGTATTCGTAGGCAATACGGTCAAGTAGCAGGCCGCTTGCATCGTTCAGATCAATCCCCGTCAGCAGACCGGTTTCGGGTTGATAGGTGCGAGTGCTTCTCAACAGATCGTCGCCGGCGGGCGATACGCCATACCCCTCCGCCACCAACTGGCCGGCCGCGTTTCTTTGCGTTGGCCTCCAGTACCGGGCGCCGCTCTGCGCGTCTTGGACCTCGTCGAGGAATCCGCCCGGCCTGTACGTGTAGCGCACCTTCAGGCGGGGCGCCGGACCAGGTATCTTGGGGTAGGTGACGCTATTGAGTTGGCCGATCGCGTCGTAGTCGACATTGACCTCATAGGGGACGCTCTCGATCGACCACTTCGCCATCGTGGCCTGGCCTCTGGCGTTGTATTGATAGGTCGTGACCACACCCTCGGGCGTCTTGGCCTCCGCCAGCATCCCCAAGCCATTGCTCGGATCCCAGGTATAGTCAGCTTGGCCATCAGGAGAAATGCTGACCGTGGGGCGTCCCAAGGCATCGTAGTCGGTCGTCGTAACGCCACCCGTGCCGTCCACTGTCTTGATGATCTCACCAAAGGAGTTGTAGCTCGCCGTCGTTACGCCGGCGCTGGGATCAATGTGCTTGATCGGACGGCCGAGCCGATCGTACTCGGTCACTTGAACGGTGTCGTCTACCGCCGTCACCTTGCGAACCGCGCCAAATGGTCCGTACTCGAAGCGCGTCCTCAACCAGCTAGTAGACCGGGGGTCATCTTCATTGCGCACGCCGATTCGCCCGTCGGTTCGCTCCACGACAATGCTCTCGATGCCCTTCGCGTCGTGCGTATGCGCCTCCAGTCCGATGTATTCGTGGCGCACGGTCACACCGTCAGGCGTCACGCCGTCGGGGGCCTCCACCTTCAGAAGGCGATGACGATTGTCATAAGAGAAGGTCGCGTAGAACTCGGGACCGGAGGATTCCAGATATGGGCGGGACACCTTCGCTGGCCGACCGCGTCTGTCATAGACCGTGTCGACAGCGTTAAAACCGCCGCCAAAGGCCGCAGTCCTGTATGAGCGCTCACGACCCAGTGGATCGAGAGTTACACTGCTGCTTTCGAGAGCGCTGCCAAGGCCATTCGGGACGATTGTCTTATGGATGAGCGGCCCAGAAGTGGTATAGCGCTCGAAGTACCCGTTGGCGTAGTTCATCTCGCGCAGTCGCCCGAATCGATCGTACTTCATCGTAGTGGGAACACTGTTTGCATCGTAATGGTCGAGTAGGACTCCCAGTCCAGCATCGAGGGTAACGTTCTCGACATGACCTCGCGGATTGGTGATCTTCTTGAGGAAGAGCGATTGCGCATCATACGTGTAGCTGGTGCGTCGCTCCTCGACCCTTCCCGCCCCGTCCGCCGCTCCCTTTAACACCAGCGCCGAGACGTTACCGGACGTATCGTACTCCAGCGCGGCTCTCATCTTCAGGGTGGAGTCGTCCGCCTCGTCCGGCTCGACAGTTGCCTCCTTCAACTGTCCGTTGGCATAGTAGTCGAAGTCCGTCGTCCGAGTCGCGCACTCCTCCACGCCTGATACCGTAGCGCACGATTTCGCCGTGCGCCTTTCGGTGAGCCCGAGAAGCCAGTTCTCGACGTCATTCTGATAGAGAATTTCTCGCACGAGGCTCGAGGCAGGTACAGCGGTCGTAATTCGCTTCGGGCTCCCGAACTCGTCATAGTTCTCAAATGTGACTGAACGAGAATGGAGGATGACAAACGGTGCCCCGCCATAGCTTTCGCGGTCGACATCCGTCCGATTGTCTCGTTGGATGCGGTACGTACCTGGCGCATCATTGCCCGCGTGAAGACTCACGTTGCTGCTACTGGTATACTCATATGTCGTGAGACTACCCTCCGGGTAGCTGTCGACGAGGGTCACGGTCTTCTTCGGAACGTGGGCGAATGGATACACTCGATAGCTGCCGGTGCCGTAGACGATATTGGCGCCGGTCGTGTTGTCGAAGTAATTAGTGCTGATCGTCGCGCCGGGAGCGGATTCTTCATCACGCACTTCATGTTCCTCAAAGCCGAGCCAGCCAAGGGTAACGTGAGAGCGAGCACCTCTGTACTTGTGGGTGAATTGATGCCAAGGCGATCCCTCGGTCATGGCGTTGGCAACGCGATGCGCGGACACGATGAGGCCGCCGCTCGTGGGGCACCGGATGGGCAGCGAGCAGCTTGTGGCGGGGGCGTGGGCTGATCCCGCAAGGGTCGTATAGTCGACTTCCGCACGGCTGCCGAGGCCGGCCACTTTTACACGGAGGAGTTTGTCCTGAACTCCGCCGACACGTCTCAGGAGTTGAAGATGCCACTGATTCGACGCGACAACCTGGGCGATATCCATGGCGCCATCGCCGTTGAGATCAAGTGGCTGGATCGGCTGGCCTATACAAGAGCCGAGAAAGCAGATTGGATCGATCCTGACGCCCATCAGGGCAGTGCGACGGAACTTGCCATTTCGCCACGTGTAGACCTGGAATCCCTGCTGAAAGTCTGCTGGACTGGTGGGCTGGCCAGGGTGGAGGAGCAATATGTCCTCGCAGCCATCGCCGTTGAAGTCGATGATGCGGACCGGCAAATCATAACTAGCTGCTGGCGACGGTGGACGAAGGTAGTCCGTGGGGCCGCTGATGAGCTGGGAGAAGCCCGCTCCACTATTCAGTTGTACGGTCAGACCGCTATACGGATAGACGGCATCTTGGAGTCCGTCGCAATTGATGTCTGCCAGGTGTAGGTTCCGGCGGTCGTCGTTCTCGGGGGACTTCAGAAATGGCAGGTTCGGAGCATCCACGACCTGCAGGAGGTCGTTCTGGAACTCGAGGCCCATGTACTTGCTCTCGGCCTCGTTCCAGAGAAGCAAATTTGCGACTTGCCCGTCGAAGGATGCGGCGCGCACCTGGTGCCTTGTCAAGGTCGCGGGGAGTAGCGTATGGAGCCCAGTGGTGACAATCGGGCCGAATCCAGTAGGATTATTCAGCCGATATCGCCATGCTAGCGAGTCGACGTCGTTGTTGGTAGTGAATTTTGGCGCTACGTAGTCGGCCAACCCGTTTCCGTCCAGGTCGACAAAGTATGCTCCGTACACATCCCCGTGCTCGATGTCGCCTGGATCACCGCCGATGGGATCGGGTACATCGAAGTCGCCGGCGCCGATTCGCATGTATGCTAACCCGGTCGAGTGAAAGAGTGCGTATTCCTTGATTCCCGGAACATCCTCGACCTGGGTGAGTAGATCAAGCTTTCCATCGCGATCGTAGTCGATTGGGCGGAGCGGACGCTTGTAGGCGGCGGCCTCGGCGAAATGCGGAATCCCGGTATCCTGGGCATTCCCGAACCCTGACCCGTTACTGAATCGCATCTTCCAGTTGTTGTTGATGTCGCCATAGATCAAGTCGTCTGAACCGTTGCCATTGATGTCGCCAGCGAAGAAGCGAAAGCCGCTGACAAATGACGAGCCGACATCAGTAATGTTTGTGTCGAGGACCTCGAACTGGTAGCTGGTCTCCCCTGACCACTCGAAGTTCAGCGCATTCAGGCAGACAGCTGGACTGGCGCCGTCGCATTCGGTCACGCTTGTGAGTAGACTGCGACCCGTGATGGTATCGTCCCTGTAGGTAAGGCCGTACTGTCGTAGGAGCGTTGCTCCAGCCGACATCCTGATGGTTGTCAAGCGCCCGCTGAGGATCGTGTGGATGCCGCCCTGTGAGCTGGGCTGGAACCCGTCCAGTTTGTCGGCGCGCTTCTCGTAGACGAACTCCACCTTGCGATCGGGCCCATAAGTGAGTTGCTTTGGCCGCATCTCGACCGACCACATGTCGGCCGAGGTCTCGAAGCGCTCGTACTCGATGTCGACCGCATTCCCGTTGCGGTCCTCGATCCGGCTCAGCTCCCAGGCTGCTCCGCCGCCCGATGGGTCGCTCTGGAAGACGGGATTTTCCGGCTGAACGCCGATGAGTGGGCGCGCAGTCAGGACCTTGCCAGGGTTGCCGAAGGTCAGGATTTGACCGTCCTTGGTCCAGACCTTGAAATATGCTGGTTGGGGGTTGGCCTCGCCCGACGTCACGTACGAAACGATGCGCGAGAACGACTCTCTTTCGGTGCGGTACTCCTGCTCGACGCTTGAGTCTGCCTCGATAGGACGGAGCCGCATCCCGTCCAGACAGTAGACGTCCTCGCTGCTGAAGCTGACGAGCTCATTGCGCCCGTCCTTTGCGAGGGTACGTGGGCAGGGCGTTATCGACGAAAAACCCGATAGGGACCAGCCCACACCGACTAGACCGTTTCCGTTGCCACTGTCGTAGTGGAGCGCGAGCGTTGGTGCCATACCGTGCCGACCGGAGGGCACCCAGAGCGGCAGGTCATAGAGGGCCGCGCCATCGTTGCCTACCGCGAGAGAACCCTCGGTCCACCCCGAGTTGGGCTGCGTGGCAATGATCGCGCCGGGCGGAGGGGGGGTGGGTAATGGCGGCTCGTCTCCGCTGTCGTCTCCACCGTCGGTACACCCGTCGTCCTCCCCATCGCCGTCGTCGCACGGTGGCGCTAGCGTTGCGAACAGGCCCTCTTCCTTGTCGGCCGGAGTCCCTTCCTCAGAGAGACAGGCGGCCGACCCGACCAGTAGCAAGAACAGCCAGGCGTGACGCCCAAGCGGCCTCTGCCGAAGGCGAAGACGGAACCGAGTGGATCTGAAATGATCCAAGGCTCTATTCATGAGCTTCCTCCCGAAGTTGCGAGCCAAGATGACGGCCCGAATGGCTGGCTGCCTACTTTTGTCCATGGAGCTCTTTGGAGCTGAGGGGTGATGGTTGGGGGTCGCAGTGACAGGTCGTGTCGTACTGCCAGTGTCGCCGACCGATCGCGCTCGTTGGCGTCACTGCACTGGAGAGTGCTTTGTAGCTACCAGACTCAATGGCTCTACCGCGCGAAGGACGTAGTCCTCTCGATGCGCCCGCCGTGCCAGGGCGCTGTCGTTCCGACTGGGGGGCCGGCATTCACCTGGCGACCGTCAGGTACAGGTCGCCAAGCGCTGTGTCGGCAGGGCGACCGCCGTGATGATGCGGTTCTCGAGCATTCGTGCAACGCCACCGCGTTCCTTATCCGTATTTCGGTTTTCGCGGGGGCTTGTTGAGATCACCGTTGCCATGACGACGACGAACTGTCTAGTGCCGTAATGTGCGGCACTAGAGTGTTGGCGGAGGTTGCATAGTCATCAGGCTGTCGTGCCGTGTCGGGAGGCATGCGTGGGAGAGGCATTTCCCCTGGTTCCTGGTCCGACTTTGCCGACGCGCTGGGCGACCGCGGGGCTATCACGGTCCGGAGGTTGCCCGCCGGTGGTGGTGACGCGAACCCGTCCGCCGGAGGTCGGGCTCTGTGGCGTCGTGTTGCCCAGTAGATGGGGAGGGAGGATTCTGGCGCACCACTCGCGGTTGAGGCGCCGGCGCCCCCCCTTGGTGGAGACCGGAGCCTCACTCGAACCGCCCATCAGGAGGACGTCAAAGCCATGAGATGACCGCACCGCACCGCGATCGTCGGCGGCACGGCCCAGTCGCGCGTTCGCCCAGGCGAACTCTGGCGCCGAGCCGAGTGATGGTCGATTTCATCGAAGAGCACCGAGGTCGGGCGGCCGATGCACATCCACGCCAAAGAGAAGCAGTCGCCTACCGTCAGCGCGCGACCGCCTTCAGATGGTGCCGCATGGTCGGCCGGTCCGGCTTGCGACGCGCCACGACCTCGAAGTCCGCCCGCGAGCCTTCGACGCCATTCCGGTGTGTCCGCCGCCGTCCGCCCGACCAGTTCTCCGCGTCGCGCGGATAGGGCTCGACGGCGGGCGCATGCGCGCGCCGCCCGGAGCGCGCCCGCGATGAGCGCTGACGTTACTCTTGCCGCCGGTAGCCCCGGTGCACGTAGAAGCGGGCCGCGCTTCGAAGCGCCGGAGCACCGCCCTGTTCTCTCCCACGGCCACTGCCGGTAGAGGGTGCCCATCCGCCTGTACATGCACCAGCACCCGTTCGAGGCGCCGCCCTGGCCGAAGGGGTCTTCCAGCGCGGGCCAGATGTCGGGAGTGAGGGAACGATGGCGAAGTTCAGACCGTCAGCGCGCGGCGCGACGCGATTGAATTGCTGCGGAACGCGTGCAGGGGCAAGGCCGGCCTCGCGACCGCCCGGCGAACGGCTATCGCGGTCGCCGGGTGATGGTCGTGTCGACCGGCGCGCCGTCCGTGCGCATCACGACGAAGCCGTCGCGGTCGACCACGAGGTCGCTGGTGACGGTGGCCCCGTCGCGCGTCGTCTTGACGCGGAAGAGCCGGTGGCCGCCGGCGTCCGGCCTTCGCTCGACCCGGTGGCGAA
>Ga0193753_10001455_pt1 | contig 20195 bp, 16 predicted proteins | sample H1c2metaG_FD_144925 | JGI IMG/M metagenome (GOLD analysis project Ga0193753, IMG submission 144925) | Soil microbial communities from a riparian zone of the East river system, Colorado, United States - H1c2 | ecosystem: Environmental > Terrestrial > Soil > Riparian zone | place: USA: East...
TGCCAGCAGAGGGAATATGGCTGCCAATACGAGTATTCTGAGCATAGAGATAAGGACGGCGCTCAACCGATAACAGTTTGCGTACAGTCTTCCTCGATGGATCTCGAAAAAGCGGAAAATTGATTTCCGCAGAACGATGTTGCTGAAGTTACTCTCTTTGCGGAATGAACTACTGCAGCCGCCATAATGGATAATCTTTGCATCAGGCACATAGTAGATGTGCCAGCCAGCCTGATGGATCTTGACACAGAGGTCCATATCTTCGGCGTACATGAAGTAATCCGTGCTGAAGGCACCGACACTCTCTATCACCTCTCGTCTTCCAAGCATGCATGCTCCGGAGATGACCTCAACCGGGACGGGGACTTTCACCGTGTCAAACAGAGGCCGCATGCCCCATATCTTCCATCTCGGGAAGGTACGTCGCAGGCGTTCAAGATTGAATGACTGATTGAGGATTCCGGGGAATGCAGTGACACAGGTTGTCTGCATGGTCAGGTCGGCATTCAACAGATGAGCGCCTATCAATCCGGCATCTGCATGCGATTCCAGTTCGGCGACGAGCCGTTCTATAGCGCGCTCCTGAATCTTTGTGTCGGGATTGAGAAACAAGGTGTTGCGTCCCTTGCTGCCTGAGAAGGCCAGGTTATTGGCGCCTGCAAACCCGATATTCTTCTCTAGTTGGATAAACAGAACGCTGGGAAATTCGTTTGCTATCATTTCTTCGCAGCCGTCAAAGGAGGCATTGTCGACGACAAAGATCTCAAGCGATAGCTTGCTGGTGTTTGCATCGATACTCTTTAGGCATTGCCGGACATAGTCTTTTGATCTCCAGCTGACAATGATGATTGAGAGATCTGTAACTGTCATATCAAATAACTCGGTTGTGATGGTTGTGTTGTACGTCGTGCGATCAGCTCGCAGCGACTGGGGTGGGTACAAGGCGTAAGACGGTCAAGATACGTTTGACAGGAGCGGGAATTCTATCCAGAGATACAAGGCTGGCAAGAGTTTGGATGGAATAAACGCCACCGACGATCGTGGCGATTACTCCGAGTGTCCCCGCAGCAATAGAAGGTAAGACATAGAAGCTACAGAAGACAACTGCAATAACAAGCAGGAAGGCGGACCCAACCAGCCTGTTTTCTCTTGACCAGTGAAATCCGTTTAGACGGTTGACCACTGCATAGATGAGAAAGCCATGAAAGACGTAAGAGCCAAAGAAGGCGATGCCTGCGCCCGTCAGGCCGAATCGATCGATACATAGCCATGCCAGGCCGAGGCTGACGAGAGCCCAGGCGACTTCGCAGCCGATAAAGAGAGCTTGTTTTGCCTTGGCGACAATGATGAAGCCCATTGGCCATGTGACAACCTGAATGATTGTCCCAAGGCATATCCAACGTAGAATTCCTACCGCAGGAGCGAACCTCGCGCTGTAGAAGAGCGAGATCACCAGTGGCGCAAACGTTAGCGTGGCCAGAACGCCGGGCCCTGCCAGTAGCAGTCCTACTTGTGTTTGTTCGTTCACGAGGCGATTGGAGGTGACATTATCGTCGACATGAGCGGTTAGACGAGGGTAAAAGTCGGCGCCCATCGCTTGAAGAATGAAGCCGACATACAGGCCTCCCAGAGTCCACGCCGACTGGTAGAGTCCCGTTGCCTCAAAGCCAATCTTGCGCAGCACTGTAATTCGTATGACATACGCTACTCCTATCGTCATAAGTCCGCTCGACATGAAGGCGACGCCGAGCTTGAGGAGCGCACCAGCTTCTGCGGTAATGGCCTGGAAGCTCAAGGCCGGCGCCTTGATCGATGCTTTGCGGCTGTACCACCATGAGGCAAAGGTGGTCATCGCGGCCACGCCGACGAGTGAGGGGATCACACCACCGTCTCTGAAGAAATACACCAGGGGAAGGCTCAGGAGTGTCCCTAGAAATGCACCGATCACACTCGTCTTTGCCAGATCTGTGATTCGCCGCAGCCCCTGCAACAGGGCGCTCTGCCCGGCACCAATCAGAGTCAGAAACACGGCGATTGCAAGAACCGAGACAGCAGACGCGTGGTCTCTAGTCCCGAAGGTTACTATTGAAATCTGCTTCGAAAACAGGATAAGAATCAGTGCACCGAATAGGCCCAGCAGTATTGATGTACGGATCAACACCACTGTTGTCAGAGCTACCCGTTCCTCTTCATGCGATCCGTTCGCCGCGGCAATCTGTCTGACACCGCTGCTGTTGACTCCCATGCCAGCAAACGTCTGTGTCAGCATAACGATCGAACTATACAAGCTCAATAACCCGAGGCCCGCGGGCCCAAGGAGAAGAGCCATCATCTTCATGCGAACTATTCCGATGACGATGTTCAGCACTGATGCTCCACCGACGAGAGCCGATGACTTTAAGATCTGGGCATAGGTTCCCTTCTGATCCTGCGCGGGTTCGAGTGCGACTATTTCGCCGAGTTCCGAGATAGTTAAATCCTGTTCATCTACTGAAAGTGATGTCATGGCATGCACGCCGGAGTCGTTCGAGTAGTTTTGCCTGAATGATGAGAGCTATGCACAAATATCTGGGCTTGGTCCAAGAGTTACGAATACGCATATAAGAAATTTGCCGCTTGCTGCTTATTTCTTACCCTCACAGGGGTAAGATGGTTAGCTCAGCAAGCTCCATGACCTGTAAACATTGCAGCCGGAGTTCGGAGCAGAATTTTCAGATCCACCCAGATTGACCTGGTCGCGGCATACCTCAGATCCAGCCGCACCATGTCATCGAACGTCGTACGTGACCTGCCTTCAACCTGCCACAGGCCAGTAAGTCCCGGTTTGAGCTCTAAGACTCGCCGTTTATGCCATGTCTGATATCGCTGGTACTCGTACGAGAGAGGGGGGCGGGGACCAACGAGCGACATGGATCCCATCAAGACATTTACAAATTGGGGAAGTTCATCGAGGCTGGTCTTCCGCAGAAACCTGCCTACAAAGGTTATTCTTGGATCGTTTACCAGCTTGAATAAGCCGTTACCATGCTCAAGACCACCATGACCTGCTATAAGCTTTGCCGTATATTCACGATGGATCGAAGAGTCGTTGTTGACGTACATCGTGCGGAACTTGAAGAACTTGAACTCTCGTCCATACTGCCCTATTCGGTTTTGGGAGAAGAGGACGGGGCCCTTGGAACTTAGCTTAATGAACACCGCGACGATAACGATGAGTGGAGAGAAGATCATCAGCGCCGACAGACTACCAATGATATCCATGATCCTTTTCAGTTTTTCTTTTCGCTTCTTTGAGGCATCTTTTTGCGAGAGATCCGGATAGAAGGTATATCCGTCCTTTTCGTCGGACTTTGTCTCCATCTCTTGCGGGAAGAGACGAAAGGTTATCGTCAACTGGTGGTGATTATCAGAGCGCAAGGCGTCCTGCACCTCCGTCGAGATTCTCCGCTTAATAACCTCGATTGCCATTGGGGATGCTTCACCGATTTCAGTCATGAGCAATCCGAGTGTCAGATCTCCCTCATACCATCCAAGGATGTCCGTCTCCCTAGTACCCCATGCTATGGCGGTCGTTATTCGGTGAACAAGCGTTCCTCCGGAGGTTGCATGAAAGCCTTTGCTCGAGATCAGTACGAGCATGAATTGCCTGCCGGAACGTTCTGTTCGGCGGCGCTCAAGCCGGAGCATCTGCGAAAAGGCGGCTTCCTGCATGACCGTAATTTGAAGGAGCTTCTGCGGCGAGACGTTCCGATCATTCTTATGCGTTGTTTTTTTTACCCAAGGCAGAAGTACTGGTTTTTGACTAGGCATCTCAGGTTAGTCCTTCTCGTCGAGCATTATTGCTCTACTGTATTGAGTGGGTTTTTGCCGTAAGGAACTTTTCGGGTTCCAACCGTTCCAAGAGCTCAATGTCAACCTCAAACGAGATGGCTTGATGGGTAAGAGTGATTGGCACAATCAGCCTTCTATCTTTCCTGCAATTTGTGATGAAGCCTTCCAGTCCCTCAAGCATTCCCGATCGTACCCGAACACGGTCTCCAATTTCGAGAAGGGGATGCATTTCGAATTCGCTAACTCGTTCCGCACAAATCCTGACCCCTTCGATCTCTGCGTTGTCGATCGGCATGGGTTGTCCGTTATGAGATAAAATCCGTACTACTCCGAAGGCACCCAATACTTTATTGCGCTCGCCCATGTCGATTCGGGTGAAAACGTATCCGGGAAAGATTGGCGTCTGAAGTTTGACGCGCCTATCTTTCCTCTGCCTCTCCATGACAGCAGTCGGCAGAAATGTTTCAACACCCTTCGCTTCCAGTTGGTCCGCTACCGTTTTTTCATGGCGCGGATAGGTATACACCGCATACCACCTCGAACTCAAAGTCGTCAGAGGAAGAACAGATAACGAACCTTGTAGGTGACTCATGAACTCTCCTATCTCTGCCGACCTGCAAAAACGCGACGCTTCGCGTTGGTGACCTACAATCAGTCACTGTGGAAAACAGAATTTAGCAAATCGCCTTCGAACTTACGCTTGAACTTAAGCAATTGAAGTGCCAGCTAAACCTTGGGAGGGTTTACGAACACACCTTTCACATATGTCCTGTTTGACCAATTGCCTCCGGAGCTGCCCGGGTTGAATTGGAACGGACTTCTCTTTTTTCTGGGGTATCTGCACTGCGAAGCGTTCAAGGAATTCATGAAATTGATTGAATTCAAGCGCTGAGCGCAAGTTTCAACGTATGCACTGAGACAAAGGTGCGTAAGAAATATGCAAGCGATTGTCCACGTCTTAACTGCGAATGACGCACGGAGAGATTGTCGGCAATGGGATCGCGATGTATTGCGTGTCAATAATATGCAATAGATTGCATAGGTTACGCTCACGACCTTCATACAAGGTATTTCGCGGATCAGGGCAAAACCTGGTATAGGCCGACCATACCAGCGGCCAGATGATCGCTGACATGACAATGGAAGAGCCAGATTCCTTCGCTTTCCGGGACCATATCCGCCGATGTCATCGCCATTGGCCCCAAGAAGAGCGAATCCATTCGCATTCCATTCCAGACAACTGTATTTCCGTGCCAATGGGCCATGTGGACGTCATCTTCGTTGTCGTTCGAAAGAAGGTACCAACGGACGTGTTCTCCCTTCCTCATTGTCATCATCGGGAGGTTTCCTTCGATGAACCCATTGATCGTGTAGAGGGTGTGCTGCTCTCTGAGGGCTGGGTTGAGTGCTTTCGATCGAAAGGCCCGTGCCTGAGTCCCAGCATTCCGCTCAAAGAACCAGCTATCCGTCTCGTCGAAGAGTGAGAAGTCCGCAATGAACTCACGATCCACGTCTTTAGGGGATCCATCGGGTCGAGCCTGCCCTCGCCGGGTAACGATAATAGGGCCGATCAGGCCCGTGTTGATGTCCGTTGACTCGACAAAATGAGAGTGATACATCCATAACACGGAACTCACATCCATAGACGCGGGGCCACTGCTTTCGGGTACCGTCCAGAGGTAGGTATAGAGAGCGCCTGGACTTACCGTGTCGTCTGCCTTCACGGTTCCTGATGTGTCATCCTTATAGAATGCTCCCTCTGCATCTTTTTGGTACTGGAGGCCATGGGGATGCATTGTTGTCGTAAGGTGCGTGTTGTTTTTGAAGACAACACGAACAGTGTCACCTACCTCCGCTCGAATCAAAGGACCGAGAATACCCAGGTGCTCCCATTGCTGCGCACGGATTCTCTGGGTTTTAAAGGTGACGTCGGTGTACTCGTGATAGACAGCCTTGTGATATATCCGATGAAGCTGTGCCCCACCGGTCTCATCTTCTGCACCCTCAATATGGGGCAAACCAGCCATGTTCCTGCCGCGGGGCGTGTAGTCCCAATCGACCTCATCGGCCGCGATGTAGTATGTCCGAACGATGCCGGGCTTTTCATTCTTTGGAGGGGCTACATCATGCGCGGCCCGACCGGTCAACTCCATCGGCTTTGCGGTACGGGCGGGGATAGTCGTTTTTTCCTGAGCCACGCTGAGGCCACCTGCCATGGTCAGGAAAAATACGAGAATACTCTGACAATGCAGCCGAATCGCCAATGTCTGTCGAACCTCCTAAGAGGGCAACCTGCGATCCCTCTTGTCTGACGATCGTGAGTCTACAGAGTTGCGGAGAAAGTTCGGCGTTGCTCAGCCTAACGCTTACCGGAACACCAGCATACAGGAAGCCTGGTGAGTTCGATATCGATGCAGTGTCGAAGCCACCTGACATCTGGAGTATGCTCAGTCCGGAGAAGTGCCGTAGTGACTGTAGTAGGCGCTTCCTTTGATCGAAGTATCGTTGATAACGACGCCCCAGATCTTCGATCCCAGAATCTCCAACGCAGGCGGAATCAGCGCTTTCTCGGTTTTTCCAGAGCGGACGACCATAAGTGCGCCGTCGACATGGGGCAGAACCTCTCCGACATCCGCCATGGGAATGATGGGAGCAAAGTCCAGAATGCTCCAGCGAAACATGGTGCGCAGCTCCGCTATGAGCGGGGTCATAGAGCTGGACGACAGGAGTTCTCCCGGGGTGACACGCCGGTTCCTGACCCCCAGTATGTAAAGAGGTAGGTCTTGAAGCTGGCGAATCGACTGCTGGATCGTTCTCTTACCGGTGATGACGTCTTCCACGCCATCCTCGTCGAAGGTACAATCCAGAGTTCGAGAGACGCAGGGAGCCCGGAAATCCAGTTCGACCAGACAGGTACTTTGTCCAGACTCCGCGAGGCACCATGCGAGATTAATGGAGGTAAGTGTCTTGCCTTCCCCTGGGCTTGGGCTTGTGATGAGTATCACTCCACCCTGTGGGTGCAGGGTACATAACCTCCGCCGCAGGATCTTGTACTGCTCGACAGCTAGACCGGCAGGCTCTGTCATAAAGACCAGACGAGATCGATTGTCGGATTCGAGCGAAAGCGTATGCCTCGCTACGATCAGCGAAGGAGAGCTACCATCGACCGATCGGGCAGTGTCGGACCTGGGTATTCTTGCGGTGGAAATCATAGAATGGGCCTGACTTTCAGCAGAAATATAACTACCGCGGTACATGCTGCCAACGATACGACGACCGTCTGAATCTTCCGCAGTTTCTCACGACGCTGATCCGCTTTACTTTCAATCGGTGGAATCGTGGCGAGAACCGGAATCGAAAACGGCAACATCTCTCTTAGTTCGATGTCCGACTTGATCGCTCCCCGGATCCGATCGATACAGATGACCGTCCCTGCCGGAAAGAGAAAAGCCCCGAAAAGAACAGCAGCCATGAGCAGAAGACGTTTTGGCCGTACCGGCTTCTCCGGCGCTTTCGCTGGATCGAGAACGGTATAGCGCGCCGCCTGCTGTTTCTTTTCCAGTTCTTCGGACATCCCGGCGGAAAACGTCTTGTCGAGAAGAGACTGATAGTTCTCTCTGGATGCTTCGTAGTTTCGGGTTAGCTCTGCAAGCTGAGTCTCGAGAACGGGGACCGAGGCAACTTTGGATTGATAGCTGCCAGTTTGCTTCTGAAGATTTGCGAGCTGCAGCGTACGCTGTTGAAGCTCCTTGTCAACAAGAGAGAGCCGAAGCTGAGTGTTGGAGTCATACGCCCTTACGTCGTCTTTCGGCGGCTCAGGAATAGTTGCCAGCCGGGCGTTGAGATCCTTGACCTGACCATTCAAGATAATGACATCCGGATAGGTATTCGTATATTGCCGCTTGAGGGTCCACAGATCATTCTCGAGCCGACGTCTCTCCTGAAGGAGACGGCCACGCTCTGTTACCGGCTCTATTTGAGTGGTAATAGCAGGTCTTGACTGCGTAAGCAGAATCCGCTCCTGATCGAGTCTGCTGATGGCATCGGTATTGGCCTGCGCCTCTGCCTGCAACCGGGAGAGGGCCTGTAGATTGGCATTCAGTTCATCGGGAGTCGCGCCCGAATGCCTCATCTTAAAGGCCGCAAGCTGCGACTCCTGCTGTTCAAGCCCTTCTTTCGCCCGTTGCAGTTCGCCTGACAGAAACTGGGTGGTGCCAAGCGCCTGCTGCTGCCGTCCCCTGAGATTCCAGGAGACGAAGTTGGCAGCAAGCTCATTGGTAATCAGCGCGACGCGTAGCCGATCATTATCCTCATAGGTTATGCTGAAGCTGCTTAGGCCCTGTTCCGGCTCCGGACTCTCTTTCAGCTCAATCTTCGTCTTGTTGCGCATGAAGTCCAGGACCTCTTCTCTGGACTTCTTCTTTCGCAACTCCGGATACAGATTGTCCTTGTCGATAATCTCTTGTAAGCGAGAGGCACTAAGTATCTGCTGCTTCAAAGTGGTCATACGCGCGTTGGTATCACTCGTAACCGTAGACGAGACATATTTTTCTGGAATCTTCTGGGGATCGACAAGGATCGTAGTCGATGCGCTGTAGACATTGGGGAGCAAGGAGACGACAGCAATGCCGACGGTGGCGAGCAGTACCGAGGCCATGATCAGGATATGAATATGCCTCTTCAAAGCCTGAACGATCTGTCTTACCGTGATTGGTGACGTCTCTTGCCGTCGTATCTGATTCTTGTTCATAACTCCCCGTGGTCTCGTTGTTGCGCTTTACTGAAATATGTGGCCTGCGCCCGGTGTCCAGACAAGTGAAAATAAAACAGCATTGCGACTGAAGTGCGTTCCGCCATAATCGCCGACGTAGGCGCGATAGCCAGAGGAGATACGCAGTCCATGAGCAAGCGTGTGGTTGTACGCGGCGTCGAAGAAGGTTCCGTGGTATGAACTCACCTCGACCAGTGTGTCGCTCGCAACGTATCCAACATCCACGCTCGCTATTCCATGGAGTCGAATCTGTTGCTGATATCCGCCGGAGGTACTCTTCTGCCATAGCCCGGGGCCCAGATAAGACGACGTTGCCTGCCGGTCGGACATAACGTAAATCTGCGATTTAAAGGATAATCTCGTGCTGAATGAGGCACTGTACGCAAATCCCTGTTGACTTCCGCAGCTTGAGGTATTCAACTGCGGCCCTCCGCTCACGGCAAACGCAGTTCGATTACTGACGCGCCACGTCATCCCTACCCCTCCACCGTAGCTCTCGCAGCGGAGCGTGCCGTAGTAGGATGAGTTTTGCGCATAGATGTTTACACCGACGGTTGGCGAAAGGTCTTTGCCGTAATTGAAATTAACAGTCGCAATTTGATTACTGTCATTGCTCCCAAGATAGTGGCTGAACGCGTTGGAGACGTTGAGGCCAATGGAGTCCACTGCGGTGAGTCTATATTTCACCTCGGCGTGCCCTTCGATATTGGCAACCGTGCCTGCGTTTGCCACGTAAGCGGCAGAGTTCGAGCCGACGCCCGGAACATCGCCTACCGCTATCGCCTGCTGGGTACCCAGAAAGCGGATGGCGTCTTGTCCGTAACTACCGTTCGCCTTTAGTCCCCAGCTCCAGCGCTCGTTGACATTGCCAAGAATGCCGATGCTGGCGACATGCCTGCTCTGCTTGGCATAATCGGCACTGAACACAGTGCTCGTATATTGATACTGAAAAAGACTACGAATCCTGTCGGTATTCGCCTGTATTCCGATATAAGGACTGACCGAGTATAAGGCCGAGGCCACACTGCCGCCGCGGTTGTCGGGATTACTGTCCCATCCGCCGCCGAAGGTTGCACCGACGATATAGTGACTCGGGGTATCGTGGTCCAGCGAGATGAGACCTGAACCATCGAGTGCTGAAGCATACTGCGCCTGACTATCTTCGTCACCATGCGGCAACACCTCCGCCGACGCCGCGTAGCTGCTGTTCGTCTCGGTAGACACGGCAGGGCTCTTCGTCTCGTCGTCAATCGACTGAGCAAAGACAGAACGCACGGAAACTCCGAGTAGGAGTACACCGACGGCGGCAAGATAGCCTCCTCTGTTTATAGTCTCGCTCAAGGAATGATCACCGTATCGCCTGGTTGAAGAGCAATGTCCTGCGTCGCGTCGCCGTGTATCGCGCTTATGTAATTGAATTTGATCTTGATGAGGTTGTCCTTGGATCCGCGCAACACTAAGATACGCTTTCGATTTGCGTACGTATTCAAGCCTCCAGCCTGAGCGATGAGCTGAAGAACCGTCACGGGAGCGGTCAAGGGATAGGCGCCGGGCTTGCCGATCTGTCCTGTGACAAAGACCCTCCGGCTGCGAATCTCCACGATGCTGACGGTTACCTGAGCGTTTACGACATAACTGCTTAGCTTCAAGGTGATATTCCGTGCGAGCTCATTTGCAGTCAGTCCGGCGACACGCACATCTCCAAGGAGCGGAAGTGAGACGAATCCATCTGGGTCCACGGTTACGGTCTGCGATAGTTCCGTGCTCTTCCACACATTGACGTGAATCAAATCAGCTGGACCGAGTGTATATTGTGAAAAAACTGGGGGATTAGAAGATGCCTGTGTAGAGAGCGCGATACCGGAACGCGCATTGCTTCCGTCTGACGACGAGCGAGCGTTCGCTTCGACTGCGTTTTGAGCAGGAACGGTCATGGCGAAACAGCTCAGCCCTGCTACCACCATGAGCAATCGAGTTAGTTTAGGAGTGCGCATCATATGCGGAACCATGTCCTTTGCCTGTCTAAGTAGCAAATACATGGCCAAAAGGGGAATGGGCTTTCGGCAACTTTATGCGCCTTATTCGCAGTTGAGCTGCACATCGGAGCAAGTTTCTGCATATTTTTGCGATATGTGCAATTTTTTTGCCTTCGGAACTTGTTGGGCCGCGTTCGATTAGCTGTCGCTTGAACCCCTTCGACTAAAATTGAAATTCGACACCCATTGGCTGAATCCACCCCGGGCCAGCAACGTAAGAGACGCTATCCAGAATGCCGGGAGCTCATTGCGATTGTCCTCTCTGCAAGATGAACCACCTTTTCCAGACAATGTCTGACTGCTGGGGACAGTTCGCAACAATTTGTCTGCGGTTGCAGCATCTTGCAATTAAATCGCCTGCTTCTTTTCCATTTAGCTCTGGGTGATGCTTGTCTTCCATTTCACGATGAGCTATCCGCATCAGCAATATATTATGGATTACGAGAAACGCAAGTTTAAAATGTGTTGGTTAAGATTCTTAATCGATGCAACGACGACAATTAATCGAGTTCCTTCGCTGATTGGTGGTTAGGCGAAAAGTCTACAACGTTGGTCGTCACCGTTGCAGTTTCCTCTATATTTCCCCTCCAAAGCTCAGCGCGCAGAAAAAGAAGAGCGCTTGAGAAATCCATTCCAGAGAAAAGAGAGCGGCCTCCCGTCCTCTATATTCGACCGGAAATTAAAGCTTCTGGACCAGTTCCATCGCTGAACATACCCCATATCAATTACCTTCATTCGAATTCGGTCATCTGCGTGCGATAGATAGTATCCAGAGGATCTATGGACGAAATTGAAACAGGTAGACCTGAAGAGTCGTTGATAGGCCACTCGATGGCCATCCAACGGATCTGCGACCAGTTGCGGAAAGCGGCCCCTACTGAACTTCCAGTTTTAATCACTGGAGAGAGCGGTACTGGCAAGGATCTGGCAGCAAAGGTGTTGCACGACTCCAGTACCCGCCGGACGGGTACGTTTATGAAGCTGAGCTGTCCAACTCTATTGGACCAGACCTTTCAAAGAGCGTTTTTGGGCTACGAGAAGGATTGGTTAGCACGGACTTCGCCTGGAAGAACGGGTCAGGTCGGCCCATCTGATGGCGGAACACTCTTTCTGGACAAGATCGATGAGCTAGACATTGCTCTCCAGCCGAAGCTCTTATATGCGTTGCAGGACTCACAGGCTGGAAAACTTGGCTCGGTCGATAGGAACCTCAAGAACATACGGCTAATCTGTGCAACTGGAAAGAATCTCGAAGCCAACGTGATCAAAGGGACATTCCGCAGCGATCTCTATTATCGAATAAATGTCGTCAACATTCGCATGCCGCCTCTTCGTGAGCGCCTTTCTGACATTCCGATCCTGATGGATCATTTCATTCGGATGTACATCGATCGTTTTGGTGGCAAGATTACACCCCTTAGCCCAGCATGTTCCCGTATGCTTATGTCGTACTATTGGCCGGGAAACATTCGCGAGCTCGAAAACGTAGCGAAACGATTTGTGATTCTGGGTGGAGAAGAACATATTCTCTCGGCGATCCGACAGCCTGATGAGATTCGCCCTGTCTGGCCTGAGGTTATCGACCTCACAACTCCGTTGCGTGTACAGACCAAACGCGCCCTCCTGCATTTGGAAAGAAAGATCATTCTGGGTGTATTGGAAGCCCATAAGTGGAATCGCCGAGAGACCGCTCGTTCTCTGGATATCAGTTATCGTGCCCTGCTCTACAAGATTAAAGAGGCGGATTTATCGCTGGGCTCGGCGACAAGCCCATCATCGTCGGAGGCATCTCCGGCAGCGTTTGATGAAAAACCAAGGAAGAACTGCCGCAATTGATTCGTTTTGATTCTTTGGAAGCCGAAATGCTCTGTACCGAAGTGCCGCAGATGTCCTTGAGGAATCACCGGAGTTGAATATCAGGGATTGCAGCGACAGGCTGTCGAACCATGCGCAAGGCATCTGCACAGAAGTGACATTTTGAGGCAAAGATTTACATAGTCTCTGGAGGCAACGTGATTAACGTAGGAGTTATTGGCTATGGGTATTGGGGGCCGAACCTGGTCCGCAATCTATTTGAGGTAGAGGAGACGCAGGTCACGGCCGTGAGTGACATGCGACAGGACCGGCTCGATATAGTGAAGAGCCGTTATCCCTCTGTCGAAGTCTCGACAAACTATAATGACCTGTTGAATAACCCGAAGATCGATGCGATCGCGATCGCGACGCCGGTCCACACTCACTTTGAACTTGCCCTGCAGGCTTTGCAAAGCGGCAAGCACGTGCTGGTCGAAAAGCCTATGGCCTCGTCCTCGGAAGAGGTGATGCGTCTGATCGATGAGGCGGAGAAGCGCAAACTGACTCTTATGGTCGACCACACCTTTGTGTATACAGGTGCGGTTCGCAAAATCAAGGCGATCGCTGACTCCGGGAAACTGGGTGACATCCTTTACTACGATTCCACCCGCGTCAATCTCGGTCTCTTCCAGCGGGATGTCGATGTCATCTGGGATCTAGCCGTTCACGATCTCGCGATCATGGACTATATCCTTCCATCGTCACCCGTCGCGGTAGCAGCTACCGGCATCAATCATGTATTCCGAGGCACTGAAAATCTGGCATACATCACGATGTTCTTCGAGGAAAACCTCATCGCGCACGTCAATGTAAATTGGCTCTCGCCAGTCAAGGTGCGGCGTACGCTCGTCGGCGGAAGCAAGCAGATGATTGTGTATGACGACATGGAGCCGAGCGAAAAAGTAAAGGTTTACGATAAGGGAATTACGGTGACCGATGCTCCGGACTCGCTCTACAAGGCTCTCGTCGGCTACCGTTCTGGTGATATGTTCGCCCCGCAGTTGGATGTATCCGAAGCGCTCAAGGTAGAGATCCGGCACTTTGCGGAGTGCATTCATACGGGAGCCGAACCGATCACTGGCGGCCAGACGGGACTGCGCATCGTGCGCATTCTTGAAAGCGCTTCGCTCTCGATGAAACAACGGGGAAAGCTTATCCATCTCGCGCCCGAGACCATGGCGCTCAATCGTGGAGCTGCCTAAATGTCTACTCTTGAAGTAATCAACGATTCAGCTTCTGCCGGCAACGAGTCGGTAGGAGCGGTACGACCACCCGTACCTGAGTTCTCCCGAATTTCCGCTGATGTCAAGCTCGGAGAGAATGTGCGTATCTTCGCGTTCGTGAATCTCTACGGATGCTCCATTGGCGACGACAGCAAGATTGGTGCCTTCGTCGAGATTCAGAAGCATGTGGATATTGGTAGAAACGTAAAGGTTTCAAGTCATACTTTTATCTGCGAAGGAGTTCAGATTGAAGACGACGTCTTTATCGGACACAACGTCTCCTTCATCAACGATCGGTTTCCTCGCTCCACGAACGCAACAGGCACTTTGCAGACCGAGGCCGACTGGTACGTTATACCAACCGTCGTCAAGCGCGGAGCTTCCATCGGAACAGGAAGCACTATCCTTTGTGGCGTGACGATCGGGGAGTCTGCAATTGTCGGCGCTGGCAGCACAGTAACCCGTGACATTTCGCCGAACACCATTGTTGCGGGCAATCCGGCTCGCGTTCTAAGAAAAATGGAGAACAAGTGAAAATCCCTTTTGTCGACCTCGGATCATTGCATGAATGTATTGCTGAAGAGCTTCGCGAGGTCTTCGATCGCGTGCTGCGCAATTCGTCTTTCGTCCTCGGACCTGAGGTCCTGAGATTCGAACAAGAGTTCGCAGCCTATGTCGGGACAAAACATTGCATTGCCATGAATACCGGTACCGCGGCGCTCCACCTAGCTCTTGCGGCTCTGAATATAGGCCCCGGCGACGAGGTCATTACGGTGGCGCATACGTTTATCGCGACTGCGGAAGCGATATCTGCTGTGGGCGCACGGCCTATCTTCATCGATATTGATCCCATCTCGTACACCATGGATCCCACTCTGCTCGAAGCTGCGATCACCAGCAAGACGCGCGCGATCATTCCGGTGGATCTCTACGGTCAGGTTGCAGATATGGATCCGATTTTGGAGATTGCAAATCGACATGGCATCCCTGTCATCGAAGATGCTTGCCAGGCACACGGCGCCCTCTATAAAGGCCGCAAAGCTGGGTCGTTCGGTGTCGCTGGATGCTTCAGCTTTTATCCCGGCAAGAATCTGGGCGCCTGTGGAGAGGGTGGAGCGGTAACCACCAACGACGACGAGCTTGCTCAGCGCATTCGTCTGTGGCGGGACCACGGTTCTTCCAGACGATACGAGCATGTATTTCCCGGTCTCAACATGCGTATGGAAGGAATCCAAGGCGGAATCCTTTCCGTGAAACTCAAGTATCTTGATCGATGGAACGAGCAGCGGCGCACGGCGGCGGCGGCCTATGATGGAGCACTGTCCGACAGTAAGTTCGGGACGCCTACCGAGATGGTCTATAACCGTCACGTCTATCACCTTTATGTAATTCAATCCGACAATCGCGAGGCCGTTCGAGAGCGTCTGGCCGAGGCCGGCATCGAGACTGGGCTTCACTATCCGACACCATTGCATTTACAGGAGGCTTATCGTTCGCTCGGATATCACCTCGGCGATTTTCCTGTAACCGAAAGAGTTAAGAGCCGTATTCTCTCACTTCCGATCTACCCGGGTATTCCAGCCGAAGCAGTGGAGCAAGTCGCCGTGGAGCTGAAGGAGTGCTGCTATGTCGCTTGATCTCGAACCTGCAGCTTATACAGCTGCTCGGACCGTACCAGCAGTCTTCGGAAGCAAGACCGTTGTGCAGGATCCTGCCTGGGAGTGGGAGTATGCGGCCCACTTAAAGCAGACCTATTCTCCATTTGAGCTGCTCGCGCTTTATTCCAGATACCGGAACGACGAGGGCTCTTTCGAGTCGCAGCTTCGTCGCATTGTCTTCCGCGCTATGTGTCGTACGGCTGGACATGCTCTGCAGGTCGGACCTGGTGTTGTCGTAAAGCATCCAGAGACGATGGAGATCGGTGATGCCGTATTCATTGGTGCGCAGACAATGATTCAGGGGCGGTTCGATGGAACCTGTCAAATCGGCAATCATGTCTGGATTGGGCCTCACTCCTACTTCGACGCTCGCAATCTCGTTCTTGAAGATTATGTCGGATGGGGTCCGGGCGCGAAGGTGCTGGGCTCTACCCATACGGCAATACCTATTGATGTTCCTATTATTGCAACCGAACTTCGCATCGAACCTGTTGTGATCGGCTATGGGGCCGACATTGGAACCAATGCGACCGTTCTTCCCGGGGTCCGTATTGGAGCGCAGGCAATTGTGGGCGCTGGTGCGGTCGTCACGGGGAGCATCGCGGAATATACCGTCGCAGCCGGTGTCCCTGCAAAGTTCATCCGCCACCGGAAGGAAGAATCGTCAAAATCTTGAAGCACTATAATGACTGTCCGCGACCTTGTCGTACCCAGAAAGCGTGGATAAAAGAGGCTAAATGAATCCTGTTGAAGGAAAGAAAGTACTTATAACCGGCGGGGCAGGATTCATAGGAAGTGTTACTGCCGATCAACTTCTCGACGCAGGAGCCGCAGAGGTTCGTGTGCTTGATAATTTCGTCCGTGGATCGATGCGCAATCTTGAAGGCAAGAGCAAGCGAACCAATCTTGTCGTCATCGAGGGGGACGTCCGCAATGAGGCTTTGGTGGATGAGGTCACAGATGGCGTTGATTATGTCTTTCATCTTGCGGCGCTGCGAATCACTCGCTGCGCCGAGGCACCGCGCGAGGCGGTCCAGGTCCTGATCAACGGCACTTCCAATGTGCTCGAAAGCGCCGTTCGCTACAAGGTAAAGAAGATTGTGGCCGCCTCTTCAGCATCCGTGTATGGTGATCCGTCCTACCTGCCTATGGATGAAGGCCATCCGTTCAACAATCGGACGCTTTATGGGGCGGGTAAAATTGCCAACGAGCAGATGCTCCGCTCTTATTACGAGATGTTCAAGCTGCCCTATGTCGCTTTCCGTTACTTCAACGTCTACGGTCCTCGAATGGATCTCGATGGTGTTTATACGGAGGTACTAATCCGATGGATGGACGCGATCGAGATGGGGCAATCGCCAAAGATCTTCGGAGATGGCTTGCAATCCATGGACTTCGTCTACGTCGAAGATGTAGCTCGCGCTAACATTGCGGGCCTGATGTCCGATGTGACCGATGAGGTCTTCAATGTTGGAATGGGTGTAGAGACGACCCTGAATGAGCTCTGCCGCCAGCTACTCAAGATTACCGGCTCGAACCTCGAACCTGAATACCACGAAACACGCAAAGTCAATAATGTTCGAGCGCGTCGCGCGACCACGGAGAAGGCGGAAAAGATGATTGGCTTCCGTGGTAGCGTCCATCTGGAAAATGGTCTGCGCCGACTGATCGAGTGGCGTAATCAAACGAAGACAGAGCTTGTTGCGACAGTTGGGAGTTCCAAATGAGCACAATACATGCACCTATTACTTCAACCATTCCTGTCGCTCGGCCTTTTATCGGGTTAGAGGAAGAGCAGGCCGTAGTCGATGTGCTTCGCTCCGGCTGGGTAACCCAAGGACCTCGGGTTGCCGAGTTTGAAAAACGGTTCGCAGAATATGTCGGATGCGATTACGCGGTTGCCGTTTCATCCTGTACGACCGCCCTGCATCTTGCCTTGTTGGCGATGGGCATCGGTCCCGAGGACGAGGTCATTTGCCCAAGTCTTTCGTTCATCGCGACTGCAAACGCGATCGCCTACACAGGAGCCACCCCTGTATTCGGGGATATCGATCTAGAGACATACAATCTGGATCCTGACCGGCTAGAAGAGGTCATCACCTCAAGAACGAAGGCGATTCTCGTCGTGCATCAGATCGGCCTTGCCGCCGAGATGAATGGAATACTTGCCGTTGCATCGAAGCATGGCCTGGTGGTAATCGAAGATGCTGCCTGCGCGATTGGAGCCGAGTACGAGGGACGGCTTGTGGGCAGTCCGCTGGGCACCATGGCATGCTTCAGCTTTCATCCTAGAAAGATTCTCACGACGGGCGAAGGCGGAATGATCACTACCTGCAATGCTGAGATAGCGGCGAAGCTTCGCAGAATAAGACAGCACGCCATGAGTTTGTCCGATGTCGCGCGCCACAACGCAACACAGATCGCTACTGAGACCTACGATGAGGTAGGCTACAACTTCCGAATGACCGACATACAGGCAGCGATGGGACTCGTGCAGCTCGATCGCCTGCCAGGTTTTCTGGAGAGGCGCCGCCATCTAGCAAACCGCTATACCAAAGCACTGCAAAATCTCCCATGGATGATTACGCCGTCGGCCCCCGCAAATTGCGGCCACAACTACCAGTCGTATATGGTCCGCCTGGTGGGTGAGCTTGCAGCTCAACGGGATGCGATCATGCAGGATTTGTTGGAAAGACACATATCGACGCGACGCGGCATTATGGCTATCCATCGGGAATTGCCTTATCACTCAGAGCGTTGGGAGAATTCCCTGCCCCAGACCAATCTCGCAGCGGAGACTGGATTGATTCTTCCGCTGTTTCATCAGATGACCGATTCGGATCAGGATTACATCGTAGAATCGCTCATAAGTGTTCGAACCTAACGAGCTCATGAGTTAAGCCTAAGCCCCAAAAGAGAGCGGCACGAGAAGTGCCGCCCTCTTTTGGGTTACGGTCAATCTTTTAGGGGCTGTCCTAGATAAAAAACAAGCTCCCCATCTTGCGTAGAACATGTGGTCCGCTTAACGCACACGGAGGTCGCAAGGAATCTGCGTTCAAGCTACGATTCTTTACAAAATTCTTAATACAAAGTGCCGACGTGGTGCAGGAATCGACGCTCAAGGAGCAATAGAACCCAATGTTGTCTCAGCAGAATGAGTAGCCCTAATTGCAGTGTTGATGGGGGGCGTTTCTTTCAGTTCCAAGGTATGACCTTTGCGTATATGCTGAATACGTTTCCAGGCAGATGGCGGCAGAGGATCCCGTTTACGGCGGATCATGGAGGGAGCAGCGATTCCTTCGCTCACGGCGCGAAACCACAAATCGACCCAACCATTTCGAACCGACAGCACACCATCTTTCAAAACACGCGGCCCAACAAAGCTGATCGCGCGCAGCAGCGTACAATTCTTCCACGCTGTCCAAATCTTGTTCCGTAGGAAGTAGTAGTTGCGTGGGCTGCGGGTCTTGTTCTCGTTTCGACTTACCTGCAGTTCCACGGTCCCGATTGTAGGCACATAAAGAATGTCATAGCCGGCGCGCAGAATGCGAAGCGCAAGATCTACGCTCTCGAAGCAGGCAAAATAGTCGTCGTCGTAACCGCCGGTGTCGCGGAAGGTTGAGGCTCTTATAAACAGCGCGCCCTCACTGAAGTAGTCGGTAAAGCAGAAGCGGTCTTTTCCGATCTCAAACGGTACCGGATGCCACCAGTGTTCACGTAGTGGGTTGCCCGGATCTTCCACTCCCGCGATCCGCAACGTCAGAAGTCCCACCTTTGGAAACTGATAGAAGAGCGCCACGGCCTTATGGATACTTTCGGGATCCAAAACAAGCATGTCGTTGTCGAGGGAAAGAATGAATTCTCCCTTCGCACAACGAAAGCCCTCATTTCGGGCAGCAGTAGGAGAATCCACCGTCCGGCGAATCACGCGCACTCCCGAGCCGAACTCTTCTTGGAGCATCTCCGTGGTTCCGTCAGTCGAGACGTTGTCAACAACTATGAATTCCAATTCAGGCCAATTCAATCCGAGGCAACTGCTTAATGATTGACGTAAAAGGTCCTTGCGGTTGTGGGTCAGGATGACTACTGAAACTGCCGGCATCTTCATATTCGGGGCTACCTTTCCGTCGAGAAATCTATCCAGCTACGACGCGAACGACATTACCATTTCGTTAATCGAGGAGAGCTGCTCGAACGTGTCCACAGCAAACCAGCGCTTGGGATAGATTGACGAGCAATAGACTTGGCGCTTAGAAATCAGCTGCTCCCAAACCGCGTAAAAGTCCTCCTGCCGCGAAGTGAGGCGGTTGATCATCGCGGGATTTAGAACTTGAATCCCGGAGCAATACCTGTCGGATCGCGTATCCCGATCTAGCCTCGTCACCACATCATCCTCTTGAAAGATGTAGTCACCTTCCAGTCCCGGGACGGGGACAACAGGAACGACCATGCACGCAGGGCTGTTATGCCGGGCGTATTCCCGCTCCAGCTGTTCCAAATCGAGTTCCACAACGTTGTCGCAAGTCAGTACGAGCAGGGGTTCGTCCAAGTACTTGAGCATCGTGTTGTAAATCCACCAGGAGTTTCCCTTGCCGCTGGTGTTGTAAACGCAATCCACTCCTAGTTCGATCACGTGCTCAGCGAGTTGCGGTCCTTTATACCCAACGGTGATATGAATCACGTCAACGTGCCCACGAATCCGGCGGATCCCATCGGCGATGAGTGTCGATCCCAGATAGGGGGCCATTGGTTTAGGGATGATAGCCGTCAGCGGCATCATACGAACGCCACGTCCCGCAGCCATTATGAGTGCATGTCGGAT
>Ga0193753_10001456_pt1 | contig 20192 bp, 21 predicted proteins | sample H1c2metaG_FD_144925 | JGI IMG/M metagenome (GOLD analysis project Ga0193753, IMG submission 144925) | Soil microbial communities from a riparian zone of the East river system, Colorado, United States - H1c2 | ecosystem: Environmental > Terrestrial > Soil > Riparian zone | place: USA: East...
GTCCCGAAGCACGATGGCAAATACTGTCCAAACTATCGATATCACCCGGTTCATCGGTTATCACGAACACGGAAGTATCGTCCAATTTTATAGGCAAGGTTCTAAATCTCCAGACCTGATCCGGTGTCAGAAAGTCTTTGATCACCTCATATTGAGTCGGGTCAGCAATAGGAAATCCAAACTGCTCCGAGAGTTCTTTCAATTCTTCATCAGTCATATGTTCCTCCTCGAGAAAGAGTACCACAGAAGTCGGCAAAATCAATACTCGAAATCTTTATTCCGGCTAGCGAGGAGCGTGTGAATGTCCTACATTCACAACGTCCGAGCGAAGACGGAACAAACGAGTAAATACTCCGCAGCTCTGCTGCGAGGTCGTTTATTATTCCTTGAACTTTTCTTTATTAGAAATTGAACAGGCTTCGATAACATGTATGGATGCAAGATCAAGATTGGAAAGAATTTCTCACGAAAGCCAAAAAGGATTACTACATGATTCTGCCCATCAATTGTCCTGTCTTTGATGAGCTTGTGTATTTCAATAAGCATGGATGGAACCATATTCTTCGTAAATTTGGGGCGCCAAGGCTGAAAGGAGAAAGACTGAGACGGATCAATTTGCTAAAACTTGCTCCAAAGATCATTAGTACTTCGATTCAAATAAACACTTATAGAGAAAATACAATCAATGGATACTCCGCATATTTTTGGACTCTTCGCCAGGTAATAAATAATATCGGTATACGCGTAGTTATACGTCAGTTACAAGGTGGCAATAAACACTTCTTCAGTATCATGGATGAACAAGAAAAAATCCCCGATTAAGAGGATTTTTTCTAGACCCGCTATCAACAACAATGTCGATAGAATCACCTTGGATGATTTCCAATGACTCACGGGTGATACATCAATAATACTCTCCTCTAACCACCTGTCAACTTCTCTACTCCCCCACTTCTGGCCCCTCTATAGCCGCAACTTCTATCCCTGGCGATGCGTCTGTGATACGCATGACGTCCTTATCCACCTTCTTGAGTTCCTTACCTGAGTTGTTGTAGTGGTTGACTACCGTCCCAAGCGAGGCGCCCAGCTTCATGTGGTATTCCTCGTACTTCTTCAGGTGGCTACCGAGTTCACTCACACGCTTCACAATATCTTTTGCAGTTTCTTCGATCTGCAATGCCTTTAAGCCCTGCAACACGGTCTGTAAATACGCGAGGAATGAGGTCGGCGATACGATGATCACCTTGTACTTGGAAGCGGCGCGCTGGATGAGGTTATCGGTTTCCTCCGCGATCATGCCGATTTTATTGACTAGAAGGTCGTAGTAGATCGCTTCGTGAGGAATGAACATGAATGCAAACTCCATGGTCCCTTCATTTGGACGAACGTACTTGGATGTTTCTTGGATACGGAGCTTGAGATCATTTACAAATGCTTTTTCAAGTTTTTCTTTTTCTACCGGGTTTTTCTCTTCTGAGAGTTTGTTGTAATTTTCAAGCGAGAACTTGGAGTCTACGGGGATGATCTTGTCTTTCACAAAAACCACCGCATCGACGATGACGTCACCTTCCTGTTCATTGGTCTTCTTAAATTTGTACTGCATCTGGTACTGGCCAGGTGCCAGGATATTCTTAAGTAACGTTTCCAAATAGTATTCGCCTAGAATGCCTCTTTGCTTTGGGTTCTTCAGGATATCTTGAAGATTTTGTAGCTGATCTGCAAAAGAAACCACCTGCTTGTTGGTTTCATCGAGTTTGGTCAGTCCCTTGGTCACTTCTCGGATAAGGTCGGCTGATTCACGAAGTTGATTGCGCATAGAGTCCTGCACGTTGCGAGAAGATTCACTGATCTTGGTGTCTACAGTCTTGGTAAGATCACCCACTTTACGATCTACCGTACGTGTAAGATCTTGCACTGTCTGCTGCATGGTACGTGAGGATTCATTGACCTGCTGGAGGATGAGTTTGAGGCCAGTGTCGTCTTGTTTGAGGGGTTCAAGAGGTTTGCTGCGTCGTAAGAGCAGTATAGTCAATACAACAATGATGAGGGCAGCGATGACGATAACTGTGATAAGTGACGGGGTCATGCGTACAGTTTACAGGGTGTATGGAAGACTGCAAAGCTTTCATTGAGAGAAACTGGATATGAGCACTTTAGTGCATTAAAGTGTCTATAAGCTCCTTCCCTCTGCTAAAATAAACCTATGACCGTTCTCTACGCCACCCTACTCATCATTCTCTGCCTGATTTTGGTAGTCATCATCATTCCTCAGATCATTCGTTCTTTGGCCGGCCAACCTCCTTTTGTTCGAACTCATAAGAGAGCTGTGTCCGGCATAGTAGAAGCACTCCGTCTCAAACCCAACGACGTTCTGTATGATTTAGGTTGTGGCAATGGACGGGTACTCAAGGCGGCAATAAAAGGAAATCCGGGAGTCAAGGGTGTGGGCATAGAATACAATTGGTTTCCAGTTGCGCTCGCAAAATTAAATGTGCACAATCTTCCCATCCAAATACGTCACGAGAGTTTCTTTGATTGCGATCTATCCGACGCAAAACATATCTACTGCTACCTCCTCCCTTCTACCTTAGAAAAATTGGAACCGCACCTGCGAGCATCATGTAAGCCCGGTACACGTATCGTCACCTGCGATTTCCACTTCCCTACCCTGATTCCTATCCAAGAGATTGTCCTTTCTACTGCAAAGAAGGGTCCAGGTAAAAAACTTTTTGTATACCTGTTGTAATGATTGACTTTGCGTTCCAGTGGAGTAGATTGAATTCTGAAAGTTCATTGATTGTATGAAAAGAAACATTCGTTTTCCCGAGCGCACAAAACCTATCATCGTGTGCTTGAGCGCACGTGGCCTTATCGAAAATGTTGAGAGAGCGTACGCAAACACCGCCTATATGAAAGCTATCATGGGGGCAGGAGCTATCCCTGTTATTTACCCGTGTGCCGCACGTCATGAAGCAGTTCGAAATGTCATGTCTATGGCTGATGGTGTATTGCTCCAAGGTGGAGTTGATATCAGCAAGGGACACTACATGGCCGAGCACCTTTCATATAAGCTGGGCGAAGATCCAGAAAGGGATATTGTTGAAATGGAAATCGCCCAATATGCCATGGATGCGGCCGTGCCAACCCTTGGAATATGTCGAGGGATGCAAATCCTCAACATTGCACGAGGAGGCACATTGACTCCTCAAATCACTGGTCACGACTATGGCAAGGAAGACCGCTCCTATCTCAGTCAGGCAGTAGAGGTGGTTGATGGGAGTAAGCTTTTCTATGCAGTGCAAAGAAACTTCCTCAATATTAATAGTCTTCATCACCAAGCGGTGAAGAAGGTTGGCAAAGACCTGGAGGTGAGCGCCCGGGCCCAGGATGGGGTTGTTGAGGCCATAGAGTTGCCCGGTCACCCGTTCATGATGGGAGTCCAGTGGCATCCTGAGGAGCTCTGTTCTACTCAAGGTGAGCAATTTGCGATCTTCGTAGCTCTTGTTCAAGCTGCTCGTCTACGTATGGAAAGATAGAGGAGTCACGTACTTCAGCCAGTTATCAAACTGGCTTTTTTGTATCCGTCTATGCTATTCATAGTATGTAGAATCAAAAATAGCTGCTCGATAGACTAACTCATACATATATGGCCAATGCAAATAAACAATTTCTCCTCTTCCTAGGAAAGAAGATCCGCCTCGAGCGGGACAAACTGAACATCTCTCAGGAAGGATTGGGTCAGAAGGCAAAGCTACACCGCACCTACATCGGCATGATAGAGCGTGGCGAGAAAAATATCACTATCTCCAATCTTCGCAAGATCGCTCAAGCGCTTGGAGTGCACGTACGAGATCTTATAGATTTTTAGAAGAAGAGCTCCCGAACATCATTTTCAAAATATTCTCCCGCCCTTTCTCGGATACAATCTTCCAAGAAAGACGATATGATTTACTGGTGGCGTATGAACGAATGCTTTTGATCCGTGACGGATAAATGGTCTGCGCAAGACTCAGGTGTATTGCGTGAACGAGGATGTGGATGCGAACCACAAAATCGTAAGTGTGAAATGCGGCATGAAATGAACGAAGATCGGTTTTTATAGCATCTATATTTTGAGTCAAGAGTATATGGATAAGTTCATGTGTAAGATTGTCCCTCATGACCAAAGGACTAGAAATAAGAAGTGAGAGTGGCTCAGAAAATGATCGGCGAGAGTTGAGATAGCAGTCGATCTCCTTCTTTTTGAAACGAAGACCCGTGATAGCGTATAAGGCACGCTCTATTTTCTCAGCCTCTTTTTTCCAGATAGCCGAAACAACCTGGGCAGCTTTGCTTCCCCTTGTATAAGATATTGGCTTCTCTGCCAATACACTTTCATATAATGATGAATAGATAAAATGTATTTTCATAAAAAAGCTCCGAAGGTATGTCCGACGGAGCTGTGCGTGTAAACTAGATCCTCTCAAAGTCGGGACGCCCTGCTTCGTGGATGTGTTGAGCATGACACCCCACCCCGTCACCCATGAGGTCTAGGACACCAATGCTCCGACGACCTCTTCCTCCCTGGCCGCACCCGGTGCCTGAACCAGAATGATTGCATCCAGAGGCCTGCGCAAACATCGGTTCATCTGGTGCCCGGGGGTCATCTGCTCTGCAGGCTGACATGTTGCAGTCCTTTGCCTGCGCATTGCTGGCACAGGTAGCTCCACCAGTCTCACAACCCGCTGGCTGCATCCCCGTACAATCTTCACCGAAAAGTGTGCGGTAAAGCTCATTTGTCTCCCCGAAGGCTGCATCCCGTTTGTCTGCGTCTCCATTTAACCCAAAATACGGGTAATGATGAACAAACGCCCCGAATACCGCATCGCAATCTCGCGCATATGCTCGTGTGTCGAGGATGTGCTGATGCCAGAACGCGTCGATGGTGAAGTTTGGAACCACCGGAAACTCTGGGTGGCGAAGACAAACTTCAAGGAAGCGTCGATACCACATCTCTGCCTCCTCTGCTGTTTTGTCGTCCCACCCCTTACCTTCTGGTGCTGGTTCCTGCAATTTACGCCTGACTTGTGAAAGATCAAGCGCCCGAAGAGCCGTAAGGCCCACTCTCAGACTATGCTTGTGCATATTTCCTTTTATGTTGTGCTTAGGTAGACTGATAGAGCTTTGCTCTACCGAGCGCACTACCTGTAATGATACAAAGTACACACACCATATGCATACTTTAGTTAGCGCTATCTACGATTAGCATACACTACTCTGTTCCTGCGTCAACCTGCCAACTGTTGATAACTATAGATGGCGTATTTTGTCAATAAAAAACCCTACCGTGTGAAGGTAGGGATCGTGGTAGTAGTTACTTAGTCAAAACACAGCAGAATAATTGTTCTGGACGAAACTGCTCTGCAAACAGTTTTGCTACATCTTTGTAGTCGACCCTATCGACCTCCCGATAATCATCCATATTTGTGTTGATATACCCTTCGTTTGCTAACTCCTCCATAGATCTATCGGTGATCTCATCTGCAGAGATATCAATGTGGAGCTTGTGGAAGAGGATGGTTGATTTGACCTGGGTAAATAATTTTCTATGACGAATATATCTCCCAGATATCTCATCAATGAGTCGGCGTATGATAGCTTTTATCGAGTCGATCTTTTCAGGACTCACTCCTATCCGAATACTTGCCCGCGTATGATCTCTGAAGTTTGTCGTACTAACCTGAGGAGTATACGTGCCTCCAAATTCCGATCGTATGGCCTCAAATAGTAAGGCGCTCATCATCCTACACCCCAAAAACAAAGTAGCATCATTTCGAAGTTTTGGGAGCAACCTAAATATGGTGATCCCCGCTTCCTCCAAAGCCGACTGGCCTTTCATGCCGAAGTACTTTCGCGCAGAGATCTCGAGTTCACCAACTTCGGGGTTTGGCCAATGCTTTACCATAGGAGGTTCTGGTATAGGCACCCCTTTTGATACTGCCTGAGTCAAACGATCTATCTGTTTTACGTTGGCTCTCGTAAGGTCACCTACGCAGAGAATCTGCAGATTACCTCTATGATAGTGCTCGTCATAGAAGTTACGTAGATCAGTTGGCGTGATATGTGCCACTGTATCCACCCACCCGAAAGCCCTTTCTTGACGTCCCCAAGGATGTTGTTTTCCGTACAACAGAATACGGATTTTCTTCTCTAGATCTTGCCGACTTTGATTTTGATACGCACGCCAAATCTCTCTGGTTATGATTTTCCTCTCTCGCTCGATATCTCCCAATTTGAGTAAGGGAGAAGTTATCGCGGCGGTGAGGAAGTCTATACCTCTTCCCAGATCACCCAAACCCAGTGCGCCCGTGTACACCGTCCGTTCAAAGTTAGTGGAAGCATTTAAGGAATTGTGGAATAAGTGCCTACTTACAGACTTCACGGTTTTTTCTGTTGGCCACCCATTACACCCATCAAATGGAAGATGTTCAAGAAAATGTGCAGTACCCTCCTTGCCCATTGGATCATGACGAGCACCCACGCGCATCATGATCCGAAGATAGGCAAAGTCATTTGCCCACGGAATCCTCTTCCATAAAACTGGTACACCATTCGAGATTGCCTTATTGAATTTATAATGATCAAATTTTAGTTTCATCAGTCACCTTTCTATTTATGGATATCATGTTTTCATCGTCTTGTAAAGACAAGATTTGACCGCTCACCTTTTCATTATTTTCTTTTGATGTACACTTACTCCATGACACTTCACGAAACTATCAAAAATCAGATCAAGGACGCTCTGCGCGCCAAAGACAGTATCAGACTGGAAGTTTTGAGAGGACTCAATGCCCTCTTCCAAAACGAGATGATGACTGCCCCTACAGGTGGCGAATTTCTCACCGATGACAAAGTGCTTGCACTTATCAAACGCAGCGCCAAGCAACGTAAGGACTCTATAGAACAGTTTGACAAGGGTGGCCGCAAAGATCTCTCAGACAAGGAGCGGGCCGAGCTTAGTATCCTAGAATCATTTATGCCATCGCTCATGCCTTACGAAGAAGTGAAGATCATCGTCAAGCAGCGTATAGACGCACTGAAGTCACAAGGTACTTTTGATCCCAAGTCCTCAGGCAAGATAGTGGGCATGATCATGAAGGAACTCACAGGTAAAGCAGATGGCATGGATGTGAAGAAGGCTGTAGAAGAGATATCAGCAGTCAAATAATCCTTTCCGCATAGAAATGTAGCTCAACACGGTCTCCGGTGTGCCTTGACTTTAATGCTCTTCATGCTATAATTTATAGATAGCGTAGAGCACACCACAATTTATGATCAAAACCGTTGTAGTTATCGGGGACGAACCCGATCCCTTTGCAGTGATGCGGGCTGTCATTGAGGCTACCCGCCCTCACCACGTATCACTTCTGGATCTCGCAATCCGATATCCAAAAGAAAAACTTACCCTGGACGAAAGTCTTGTGGTAGCGGAACAACTTGGTGCACGGCGTCTAGTTCTCAAGGATCAAGTCAGTGCACTCCGGGATTAATCCCGAAGAATTCACGTGGCGCTCTCTCTTGAGAGCGCTTAACTTTCCCTAAAACAAGAAAGGAACTATGGAAGAGATTGCTGTCCGATTTAGTCAGCCACTTCTCATCGAGGTTCCCATAACTGTAGGGAAACCTTTGCGAGTCGTGGACGAGCGCCAGAGATACATCCTCGAGTATCTCGAGAAGGTGGATCGAGTGATCGGTGAAAGGAACTTCACCGACTTCAATGAAAAGATCGTTCCGAGCCAAATGTCACTTGAAGAGGTTTGGGTGCTCCAAAAGTCTCGTGGCAATCGCCGCGAAGCCAATGGGCGCTTCAAGCGCGGTCATCGCCGAGTCGGTATTTACTGGGAAGATCCCGGTAATACATCGACCGAGACATACGGTTACGAAGTCCCACTGCAGTGAACATATGTTCCTGCAGTTTTTTAATTACCCAAATCTACTTTATGCCTTTGCAAACGGTTCAAACTCTACGATAAATGAAGACCCCTTTCCTTCTCCAGGAGACTCTACTTTGATGGTGGCATGATGTGCATTGATGATTTCTTTTGCTACATAGAGTCCCAAGCCTGTACCTTTTATATTTGTCTTGTTGGCATTCTCGGCACGACTAAACTTTTGAAAAAGTCGCGGCATTGTCTCTGGTGCGATACCTACTCCTGTGTCTTTGATCATAAAGACAAACTTATGCACCTTACGGTCATATTTTAATGTAACATCTATAGAACCGCTGGGAGTATACTTGAGTGAATTATCTACTAGATTCAAAATAACCTGCTTCAACTTATCGCGATCTGCCGTGATACGATAGTCACTACCCGACTCTTCTGCATTAAAACTGAACTTCAACTTGGTCTTATCGATATTTGGTTTACTCTCCCCTATGACATCTTGCACCAACTGTTTGAGATCGATGGTTTCAAACGCGTATTTCATACTTCCAAGCTCGATACGTGTGACGTTGAGATAATCATCGACAATAGAGGCAAGCGTCTTAGATGATTCAAATATGCGCGAGACAGCCTCCATAGCTTCCTTGGGCACGTGCCCCATATCTCCTTCTAATATGAGAGAGGCGTATCCCTTCATAGCAGTAAGTGGTGCACGCAACTGATGTGTTGCAAATGAAACGAACTCCGACTTCTGCCTATCGAGCTCCGTCAAACGATTGTTAGCTTTCTGAAGATCTGTTGCGAGAAGTTCTATGTGTTCGCGTTGTTTTACTTCTCTCTTAACACTCTTTATTAAGAAAATACCCAAAAGAATTGTGCCGGCCAAAAGAATTGAATTCGCAACTTGCTCTCTCGAAGATTCCGCAAGCAAGACTCTTATCAGAATAAATGTCCATCCTGCAAATATGAGAATCTGAGTAGCGATCACTTTCACATCAAAGAGTTGATAACGTAAAATTGCATACCCACTTATTAACGGATACAGAGAGAACAGGATCAATAAATATGGAGGAATTTGAGCAAAAAATGTTGTTAAAAATACACTCCCTCCCCCCAAAGACGCTGCGACAGTAAAAATAATCGTATAAATAAAACGTATGCGTACAGATCTATCTTTAGCCAAATACGCAGCCTTTCCACTAGTGATAAGACCGGCGGTCACAACTATAAAAAAATAGAAGAAAAAAAATAAATAAAGAGGTCCAGGTACCGGTGCATAGTTAAATCCGACTTTTGACACAACGTCTGCAACAAACCAAGGGGAAAGATTGATCACTGTAAAAAGAAGGGCAGCTGAGGTAAATATCCAAAATATAATTTTATTACGATTGTATGCACCAGTTATTATCAAAACAAGAAGATAATAAAAAAGTGGAATAAAAATTGCTGCAAAATGTAAAATCCAATTACTTAAAAGTGCTACTTCACGACTTCGAGATATAGTCATGAAGAAATAACTGAAGCTCCATATCGATGTGCACATTGTAAGTGCAAACCATGCTTGGTTTTCAGGTCTATGTCGGTCATGTGAAATAACAACTACACCTGAAATTAGGGCAGTAAATCCACCGATAAGTAGTGAAATAGTATAATAATTAAAAGGAATGAAATCCATTAATTTGTATGAAGGAATCTGTTTCCTAGTTGAGTTGAACCTGGATTGGCTATAATGTATCCAGCCAATCCCACGAGTGATGGATACGAAACATTAATCCCATGGTGTGGTTCAATATGAATATCTCCTGTATATTCCGAAAAGTATAGTGTATCAATTGTAGCAAAAAAATTCTCTAATTTCCCACCTAAAGCGTAGATCGCTGATTGTGGAGATGAGCAGGATACGTGAGGATTCTCTTCTCCGTATACACGCAAGCCTTTAGGCAGTAAATCTTTATTAAAATAACCATGCCAATGAGTAATGCCCATTCCCTTTTTATTTAGATTAACAGAAAACGGGTGATTTGAATTTAGATAATTACACAGTGCAGCTATGATTGCGTTTCCCACAGCGTGTGCCAAAATAACCTTAGTATCAAATGATGGCTTATACTCATGACTTACGTTCAAGTATCGTGGAAATTGTACGTGCATTTCCCCTTTCATTAACCCCATTTTCAATAAATCCTTTTGGGTATCAAAATGTACCTTGTTGGAACCAGATCGTAATGTCATTACCCATATTTCGGGGATCTTTACTACGATCTTTTGTCCTCTCAAGAGAAATAAAATGAAAATCTCGTTATCAACAGGGTCAATATAAAAATCTGAATTAAAAAAGATCCCCGGTCTATCTGCAATAAACGTATTGAAAGGAAAAACTTCTGGAAGATTTTTCAATGGCATTTGATAAGCCAAAAAACCAAAACTCATACCACTTCGATTATCTAAGTGCATTTTACCAATTAATCGGTGAAAGTTTTGGCGAAAAGGTAAATCATCCACCTTTTTTCCTTCAGGATAAAGATCCGTTTTCCCGAATAACTCCGCTCCTTTCTTCATCTCTGATGCAATAGGCCAATGCTCAGAATCAATAACATCAAATCTACTATTTTCAACATTAAACTCATTAAACTTGTGAGGACTTATTGGGGCTACAATTTTTGGGATAAGTGTTTTAAGAATATGACGATCAAATTGCGCTTCATCTTTTAAGTTATATATCGGATGAGAAACGTTAAAATTATAAACCATCCACTTTGATTTATCTACAGCAAGAACAATGTTAGTCATATGATATGCAAAGAGTGACATTGCAGTATCAAAGTGAGTAATAAAATTACTCTCATTATCGATATTCTTAGGAAAATCTACTATTGTTATTATGCTATTTGATTTAAAACTTCTAATATATTGCATGGACATGATTTCTAGCGATTGCTCACCCGAACAAATAATGCTTATCCCATCCTTTAACCTCTTAGATCCACTTAATTTTATAATTGAATTTAAAGGTATGTAAAAACTTATTGGTTGCAGGCGAAGGAGCTTACGGATTACACATGATAAATTATTAAAGAGATATTTTATAATACGGCTAATTCTCTTTGAAATAGGGACGACTTCCCAGGCAGACTCGTAAGGTAAGATGTTCACATTTAACCGCAAGAAGCTTTCCTTTAATTTTTCGGTAAAAACAAGTACCGTTTCGCTGGCGTTGGATATAAAAGGATGAAATGTGACATTCAACTTATCCGCCATTTCATTTACAGACAAATGGACTTTATCTTCAATTCCTAATATCTTTTGAAGTGCCTGCTGACTTATCATATGTGCTTTACATTATACAGAGAAACCACTTTCTCATGGAGTATGTCCGTATTCTCTTGATCATTCAGTGTTTTGGAAAGATTCATAGGACTCCCAATATTTATAGCAAGTGATCGACGAAACAAAGATTTGTCTCCTTTACGAAAAGAGAGGGGGAGAATTTGTACGCCGGTTTGACGAGCAAGAACAGCTGCACCTTTTTTAAAAGACGACACATGACCAGACTTATTTATCTCTCCTTCTGGATATATAACAACATTACCTCCTGCTTTAATGATTAAGTGTGCTTCCTTAAGGTTTTCATTAAAGCCTTTCCCTGGTGTGACAGTAAAGACACCAAACAATGCATAAACAATCTCAATTATCCCAATAGAATGAAGTATGTTTAAAAATTTCCACCTAAACTTTTTAACAGCCATGAACCTCAAAGGAAGGTGGGGTGTGGCAAATCCTAAAGCTAAACGAAAAAGAAAACTGTCATAAATAGCTACATGATTTGAAATTATTATAAATGGTGAAGAAAGTTGAGAAAGGTTTTCCCTACCAGTAACTCTAATCTTAAGAAACAAACTAAAAAGAGGGAGAAAAAAAGGCCAAGTCAAAAATTGAGTCACTCTGGAATAATCATCGATTATTCTTTCTCGCTCAAGTGGCTCTAACAAAGACCCTGTATCTGTTAAAAGATTATCAAAAATAGTTGCCATACTAGTAAGAGTATTTTAACATATTTTTGCCTCTAAGGTGCTATCATTAGTATATGCAAATAAGTATTCATTCTATCCTTATCTGGATCACCTCATTAATCGTGGCTAGTATTGCTATCACTATATATTTAGGAAGCGATAAAAGGTCTTCAAAATCCTTTGCATTTGGTTCTGTGTGTATCTCCCTATGGATAATATCGGTTGGGTTTTTTATTTCATCAACAGACCAGGATTCGGGGTTATCTCTTGCCAGGTTAACATATCTACTAGCCAGTATAGTCTCTATTTATTTTTTGAATTTCTTTTATACTTTTCCAGAGGATACTATTCCCCCCAGATTTATAACTATCTTTAGTGTCTCACTTACGAGTATTTTTACATACTTGTTTCTTTTTACAGATGCGATTATTAAAGATGTATTTCCTCTAGCTTCAGGGACAGGTTGGGGTTGGCACTTTGGATCGCTGTCTTTCCTATTTGAATTATCATTTTTTGGTCTTTTTAGTTATGGCATCATACTAATATACAAAAAATATCAAAAGGCTACAGATCTTTCCACTAAGAAACATCTAAAATATATGCTGTGGATAATTGTAGTAGGATCAGTCCCACCTAGTTTATGCGGAATAATATTACCTCGCTTTCAATACTTTGACTTAAACTGGCTTGGTCCCATTACAGAAATCTTCTGGATCCCCATCATCGCCTATTCCATTACTAAGCATCATCTCTTTAATACCAAAATCATCGCCATCGAAGTCGTTACCTTCGCGTTGTGGATCATTATTCTTATACGTACTCTCATGGCACCGAACTTTCATGAGGTCCTTATCGAGGGTAGTTTGCTTGTAGTAACAGTGGTTTTTGGTATTTTGCTTATACGAAGTGTGCTGCACGAGATCACGCAGAGAGAGAAGATTCAGGAGCTTGCAACGGACTTAAGTAAGGCCTACGGCCACGTAAGTGAACTAAATAATCATCTAGAACGGAAGGTGGCCGAACAAACAGTCGAGATCCGAAAGTCATACGAAGTAGAAAAGAAAGCACGTGTAGAGCTACAGAAACTCAATGAGACTAAGGACCAATTCATCATGATCACGCAACACCACTTGCGCACGCCTGTTACGAGTCTACGCTGGCAACTAGAGGAGATACTTGCCGGGACTTATGGTACACCGACGATCAAGTTAGCTGAGGCACTGAAGACTGCGGACATATCTGTCACACGTCTCACCCATATCATCAATAACTTCCTAAGCATTACTGCACTCAAAACGGGCACGGACATATTGAGCAGAGCAGAAGTAAGCCTTGAACCACTTATAGAAAGTGCACTTACAGAACTTTTGCCCGAGATAACCGCAAAAAACCTACACGTGTCACGTTCTACAAGTCCAAAAGACTGGCCTTCTCTTTCGATTGATGCCGACAAGGTTCGAGAAGTGCTTCTTATCATTCTCGAAAATGCAGTTCACTACAATACGAAAGGTGGCAGCATCGGTATTACCACCAAATCTGACGAAGATTTCTTCGAACTAACTGTGGAAAACACTGGCATCACCATAAACGACGAGGATAAGGAGAAGATATTCCATGAAACTTTCTACCGTAACCCCTCTGCACGGGAACTACACCCATTGGGTATGGGCATAGGTCTTAGAGTTGCTCGAGCCATCATCCAGGCACACGGAGGCTATATCGAAATAGAAAGTCTGCCAAATACTCAGGGTACTAAGGTGGTCATGCACTTCCCTTCTATCAAGTAAATACTTAGATCTCTATTTGAGTTGAAGATACGAGATCTAAGTGCACTATGTCGGTCTGAACATCTCCACCGTATGTACAAGTGATACTAAATGTATGAGTTCCGAGTGTAGTCAAATCTGTAGTTGGTATGGTCACAGGAACTGAACTTCTGCCGAGAGTAAGATTGGTCCACGTACTCCACTCTGATGCGCCGTTCAATCCAGTTGGCAATGTGGCACTTGGAACACAACTATAATTTTCAGGTAGATTGTTAGCCATCTTCAGGACAAAGCTTTCTCCACGGACCGCGCGATGTCGAATGAACCCAACGCTTCCGAGTGTGAGCGCATTGAATGTAGGGGTAGCTCGTGCACCAATGAATAGGTTGAGCCCGTTTCCTACTTCAGGAAGAGTGACAATAGTGTTTTGACAAGAAATAACAGGAGACGTGGCACTCACTGAATCCATAACCGTAATAGTAGGACCTATATGTGCACCAGCAGTAGTATAGACAGCATTTGATGTAGAATTTGTAGAATACGCTGCAGATCCCCACTTGTACGTATATGGCCCCGTGCCTCCGCTCGGAGTAGCTTGGTAAGTGACTGTCACGGCGCCAGTCTGAGTGTCACGCACTTCGTTATTTGAACAACTTACGTTGACTGCTGTTGGTGTTCCGCCACATCCTCCTGTACATGTGGACTTAGATAAGCCGGAATTGAAACTAACCCATCCTACAACATCACTACCCCATGCAAACTGACTAAAATCGCCATTTGCAGTGTTCATAACTACGCCATACGTGCCACCATTGTTCGTATCTCCAGATAGACTGATCCAGCCATCCCAACCATCGGTACGACTCTGCATGCTTGAACAATCTCCTGGCACAAGAGGATCCCCTCCTTTCACAGTAGCTGCACAGGCACGCGCCCAACCAGTGAGTTTGCCTGTAGTAAGATTTACTTTTGCATTGTCTGCGATAGTACCTGAACCAGTTGGAAACCCTGAGAGACCGCCAAACTTGATAAAGCCGACATGTGATGAAAAGGCGTATCCTGAGAAATAGCCACTGGAGTCGACTTGTACGTCTGTGGTTGCGGTGTGATTGAATTTGATGTGGCCAATGTTAGAAGACCATGACCATCCCTGTACAGGATAGGGACCAAGGCCTTGGGCCACTGCAAAATGAACACCAAATGTAACTGCGAGAAGGACTACTGCACCTAATACGTATTTATTCATGTAAATGATTAATATGGAGACTTTGTATAGCTTCATTTTAGCTTACATGGACAGGGAAAACGAGAAAATGTGGGGATAAGGAAATGGCCATATGTCCCATCGCCATTTCTTAGGCTATCTTTGCGCCGCAAGTAACTGACCAATCTGTTTTGTAGCTGCCGTAACTTCTTCGGTGGTGGTCCATCTACCAAATGAGAACCTAAGCGAAGTCTTACTACTTACACCTATGGCTTTTAGCACATATGACTCATCTTCATCTCTAAGACATGAGCTTTTTGTAGAACAGGCCACTCCTTGTGCATCAAGTTGGAGTAAAAAGAATTCATTATCTATACGAGGAATGGAAATATTTACTATATGAGGAGATTGTGTAGGATCCTTGAGGGCGGACTCGAGAGTGCCCGATCCGTTGACCAATATGCCTTTACGCAGATCCTGAAGACCTCTGATAAACATTTTTCGTAGTTCTAAGATATGTAGGGACTCCTTCTCATGGTCGATAAGGTGAATGGCTTTAGCAAAACCCATGATGGCTGCTACTGGTTCTGTACCAGATCGAAGTCCTCTCTCTTGCCCACCCCCACGAAGGACCGGAGACAACGTAATATTTTTTTTGTGATACAAAACGCCCACTGCACGTGGACCGTACATCTTACTACCATCGAGAGTGAGAAGATCTACGCCAAGTTTTTCTACTCGAAATCCCTGATAAAGGGCCGCTTGAGCTGCATCTGTATGAAAAAGTGGGTACATGACCTCGGATTGAAAATCGAAAGGTGAGGCGTGAGTCTTTGCATTTCGTGCCTGACGTATAATTTTTGCGATCTCACGTATGGGCTGGATAGAACCGATCTCATTATTTACCATCATGACAGAGATGATCACTGTAGAGGGTCGGATCTTTTTCTTGAGTTCATCAAGCAAAACCACTCCATGCTCATCCACACCTACTACATCTATCTTTACATCTTTCCCATTGAGATAATTGAAACACTCACGTACCGAAGAATGTTCGATGCTACTCGTAAGAACATGCATGTCGGCATAGGCAACGCCTTGCTCATGAAGAGCTTCCACCGACCCGATGATGGCAAGGTTGTTGGCCTCGGTACCACCTGAAGTAAATGTGATCTCATCTACATGAGCTTGCAGAAAACCCGCGACATCGGTACGGGCTTTTTTGAGCGCCTCTCGCGCAGCTATGCCCTCTTTGTAGATGGAAGAAGGATTTGCAAACTCTATAGAAGAATATATCTCCATCTCCTTCAAAACCTCTGGGTCAATGGGAGTAAGTGAAGCATAATCAAGGTAGATCCGGTCGTGTGCCATGGCTAAAATCTAGCATTAATGTTCCAATTCTGCACTTTCTTTGTAGTTTAAATAAATGTGCGTATAATACTTCCATGTCTACTTTTACCACCCTCGACCCACTCGCCCTCGGGCTCATCATCCTCTCTGTTGCCCTTATCGTCACACTCGGATTTGTCATTTACATGTATATGAAACTCCGTCGTTTCCTCATAGGAGTAAACTCAGAGCATATCGGGGATTCACTTACTCATGTTTCCAAAAATCTCGACGATCTCCAAAAGTTTCGAACTGATATGGAGGTGTATCTGAGTGAAGTTGAGAGACGTTTACGCAAGAGTGTGCAATCTGTTCATACGGTGCGATTCAATCCATTCAAAGGTACCGGCGGTGGAGGAAACCAAAGTTTTTCTACTGCATTTGTAAATGAAGAAGGAGATGGTGTGATCATCTCCAGTCTCTACTCAAGAGAACATGTCAGTGTCTTTTCTAAACCTGTAAAAAAGCATGCCTCAGAATTCGAACTATCTGATGAAGAAAGAGAATCTCTCGAAGAAGCAAAGAAGGGTCTCAAATAGTGCACTTGCACGAAAAATATCTGCGTTGCAGATTGGCATATGTAGGTCGCGGATGCATTGGTTCGACACACGAATAATGCAAATAGGCGCCCCTTTGGTATGCCGAGTCTAGGAGAGACACAGTGTCAAAATGTGACACCTCTGCAAATGCCAGTAACTGGCATTTGAAATCCCTAGTGAGGCTAACTTATGTATCCCAGATGCAAGTTACTTGCATTTGCAGAGTATGCGTTTTTGAACATACTATCTCTCCCATCACCGAGGAGACACTTTCTTGTTTTTCCCCTAAGAGAGAGGTAGAGTATTTATGAAAGGAGACCCTATGCGAACATTGAAATCTGATCCTACCCTTGATCTAGAATACATCCTCAAATACGGCGACCCTCACTACCCCAGTTTGCCACCCGCGTTCCCCGTTCCTCGAGCTGGTTTTCGTTTTGTGGCACTCATCACCGTAAAGAGCGGTGAAGCTCGGACAACACGGCCACTCGATCGCCCCGGAGATTTTGCCGAAGTATCACACTGGATCAATGCAGTTGGTTCCCTTTACACCGCAGAAGTCTATCGTGTGCCGCTCAAGATCTAAAAAGTTTCCCGCTCTCGCCCTCGACTTTGTTCGGGGCGATTTTTATTTAATTACTATACATAAGCAAAGTTAGTTTCCAACGATATCAGCATAAAATAACGTTGTCAAATCAGGCCCTTTCTGTTACACTGCAACCTTCGCACATGGAACGCCTCATATACTCTCATGTCACCCAAAACCCCGAAAAATACGGCCACTTCGCCTGGCAGTCATACTTCGCAACCAACACAGACGAGAGTGCCTCGCCCTCCTGTCGTTGTGATTATGGGTCACATCGACCACGGCAAATCTACCCTTCTCGACTACGTTCGAAAGAGTAACATTGTAGCAGGTGAAGCTGGTGGCATCACTCAACATGTAGGAGCCTACGTCGTTGAACACACCACAAAAGAAGGTACGAAAGGTTCCATCACCTTCCTCGATACTCCAGGTCATGCAGCATTTACCGGTATTCGCGAACGCGGAGCAAACGCAGCAGATATAGCCATCCTCATCGTCTCAGCAGAGGACGGAGTCAAACCCCAAACCGTTGAAGCTCTCAAAAATATTATTGCAAGCAAACTTCCCTACGTTGTAGCTATAACTAAGATCGACAAGCCAAATGCAAACATAGAGCGCACGAAGCAAAGTCTCGGAGAAAATGAAATCTACGTCGAAGGGTGGGGTGGTAACACGTCCTGCGTTTCCATCTCAGCGGTCACTGGTGAAGGTGTATCTGAGCTTCTTGACCTCATCATCCTCCAAGCAGAACTAAATGAACTCACGACTGATCCTGCAGCACCAGCAACAGGAGTGATCATAGAGTCCACACGAGATGCACGCAAAGGTATCGCTGCGACCCTCCTTATCAAGAACGGTACACTCACTACAGGATCGGTCATCGTCGCAGGAGAATTCTATGCACCAGTTCGCTTCATTGAAAATTTCAAAGGTGAAAAGATACCTGTAGGTACTGCATCTATGCCTGTTTCGGTTACCGGATGGAGTGAGATCCCTACTGCAGGAACAACTTTCTCAGTTGTAAAAAATAAAAAAGATGCCGAGCGTATCGCCGAAGAGACTAGAAATGAACGCATTGCCAAGGCTCGTTCACCTCAAGCGGCCGCACCAATCGCAACACCTCCACTCCCAGGATCCACATCGGAAACTGTACCCACTCCACCTATTGTAAGCTTCCCTATCGTTCTCAAAGCTGACGTGCTCGGCAGTCTCGAAGGCGCTAAACATGAACTAGCCAAGATTCCTCAAGATAAAGTGAAGATCAAGATTGTGTCTGAAGGTATCGGCGATATAAACGAAAATGATATCAAGCTTGCACTTGGAGATCCAAACATACTTATCGTCGGCTTCAATGCTGCTCCAGATAAGAAGTCGGCCGCTCTCATAGAAAGATTACCTATCACGGTTCGTTCATTCTCCATTATCTATGAATTAGCAGAATACGTACAAACCAATCTCGCCGCAAAGATACCAAAAGAGTTTGTAGAAGAGATGATGGGCCGCGCAAAGATCATGGCACTCTTCTCCAAAGAGAAGGACCGACAAGTTATCGGCGGAAAAGTAGAAAGTGGGCTAGTCGCGGTCGGCAATGATGTACGCATCATGCGTCGTGAATCCGAGATCGGTCGTGGTCGCATACGTGAGCTTCAGACAAAGAAAGTACGTGCATCTGAAGTAGCTGAAGGTCACGAGTTTGGTATGTTAGTCGAAGCCAAAATCGAGATTGCTCCAGGTGATAGGATAGAGGCAGTCCGAACAGTAGAGAAATGACAAGCATACAAATGATACGAATCACGAATCATGTACGAATAATACGAATCTTGACTAATACATTCGCTATATTCGTACCATCTGTATCGATTTGTATTTTCGTATAATTTGTATTGTAAACCTTATGCAAAATACCAAACAAGATAAGTTAAGTGAGATGCTTCGCGAGCTTGCTGCCGAGTTTTTTTCTCGTGAATCAAATAGGCAGTCTCTTATCACCATCACTGCTGTCGAAGTCATGAGTCGTGGTGGACGCGCGACTATCCGTATCACCGTCTTACCTGAAAGTGAGGAGACTCACGCACTGGAATTTATCCATCGCAAACTAGCAGACTTCCGAGACTATGTGAGTTCCAACTCTCGCATCGGCCGAGTCCCATTCTTTGATGCTGATATAGATGTAGGAGAGAAGAACCGCCAGAAGATTGATAAGATAGGAGGAACGCAGTAGAATCACCTATACCGTACTATACGGCCACGTAGAAAAGTGGTAATTCGGCTCTCTGCAAAAGAGCTATACGCGAGTTCGATTCTCGCCGTGGCCTCACGCCGTAATGGTGTAAGTATTTTTGATAGATAATGCTCGGGTGGCGGAACTGGTATACGCAACAGACTTAAAATTTGTCGACCGCAAGGTCATGTGGGTTCGATTCCCACCCCGAGCACACAGCCACATATAACCACTTGGGAAGTAAAGCGTTTTAACGCTTTACGTGTGGGAATCGAACGGCGGAGCGGTGCCGAGTCACCAGACGAGGCCGCGAGCCGGTGGTCAGCCCGACGATCTAGCAGGATCGCCACTGGGTCACGAACTGGTGAGGCGAGAGGCGCGACCGACTCCCACCCCGAGCACCGTTGTTATTCTCGTATATGTATGGTAAAAGAAGTTAGATATGAAAGAAAATCTCGTAGCCAGAACACTGAAAAAGATTGCTCCACGTATCGGAGCGAAGGTGATTTTAGAACCTCGATGGGGCATCGTGGGTCAGATCCAATTCGAAAG
>Ga0193753_10001457_pt1 | contig 20171 bp, 19 predicted proteins | sample H1c2metaG_FD_144925 | JGI IMG/M metagenome (GOLD analysis project Ga0193753, IMG submission 144925) | Soil microbial communities from a riparian zone of the East river system, Colorado, United States - H1c2 | ecosystem: Environmental > Terrestrial > Soil > Riparian zone | place: USA: East...
CTGCGTTGCAGGGAATAAACTTCTCGGTAGGGCGCGGAGAATTATTCGGCATCATCGGTCCCGATGGCGCCGGCAAGACCTCCCTGTTCCGCATTCTCACTACTCTGCTCTTACCCGACGGCGGTACGGCCGAAGTAGATGGCTCCGATGTGGTGAAGGGATTCAAGACCATCCGCAAAAATGTGGGATACATGCCCGGCCGGTTCTCCCTATACCAGGACCTGACGGTGGAAGAGAATCTCGAATTCTTCGCCACCATCTTCAACACAACGATCGAGGCGAATTACGGCCTCGTGAAAGATATCTATTCGCAGATCGAACCCTTCCGGAAACGACGCGCAGGCAAACTCTCCGGCGGGATGAAACAAAAACTCGCGTTGTGCTGTGCACTCATCCACCGTCCTACCGTATTATTCCTCGACGAGCCGACGACGGGTGTTGACGCGGTCTCAAGAAAGGAATTCTGGGAGATGCTGAAGAAACTCAAAGAGGAAGATATTACCATTCTCGTATCGACGCCTTATATGGATGAAGCCGGTATGTGCGACCGGGTGATGCTGATGCAGGAGGGAAAAGTGCTTGCCATGGATACCCCGGAAAGAATCACCGGCGGCTTCGGACATCCGCTGCTTGCCATCCGCGCCGATGATATGCTCGGGTTGCTCAATCTTCTCAAGGGATCTGCCGATGTGATCGATGCCTATCCGTTCGGCGAGTATCACCATGTGGTAATGAAGAAGAACTATGACAAAGAGCAGTTCACTGCATGGCTGCATCAACAGGCGCAACCGGGTTTGGAAATGCATGAGGCCGTTCCCGACATCGAGGATTGTTTTATCGATCTCATGAAAAGTAAATCATCGCCTGTGAATGGTGACAAGTAATAAAACAAGAGTAAAAAGGTAAAAGAATGAAGAGTAAAGAGGAAGTCATAACGGAACATGATGCGGTGATAAGGGTAGACCGGCTCACCAAGCGATTCGGGGATTTCATTGCCGTGAACGAACTCTCCTTCGAGGTGAAGCGCGGCGAGATCTTCGGCTTCCTCGGTGCAAACGGCGCCGGTAAGACCACCGCCATGAGAATGCTTTGCGGGCTATCGCTTCCAAGTTCGGGCCGAGCAACCGTGGCAGGCTTCGACGTCTATCGTCAAACGGAACAGATCAAGAGGAGCATCGGTTATATGAGCCAGAAGTTCTCGCTCTATGAAGACCTGACGGTGAAAGAGAACATGCGATTCTATGGAGGCATCTATGGAAAGACTGATGCATTCATTAAGGAAAAGACGAATTCCATCCTCGATCAATTGCGGCTGCAGAAGGAAGCCAACAAGCTCGTGGGCTCGTTGCCACTTGGATGGAAACAGAAGCTGGCATTCTCGGTCGCTATTTTTCATGAGCCGCGGATCGTCTTCCTCGATGAGCCTACCGGAGGCGTGGACCCCATCACCCGTAGGGAATTCTGGAACATGATCTACCAGGCTGCGAAGACAGGCATCACCATTTTTGTAACCACCCACTACATGGATGAAGCGGAATATTGCAACCGCGTAAGCATAATGGTGGACGGGAGAATAGAGGCACTGGATACGCCGAAGGAACTGAAGAAAACATTTGCTGCCGCTACCATGAACGATGTATTTCTCAAACTCGCGCGTAAGGCGGAGCGCTCGGGCGACTAGCAATTTTGAGTATTTGGAATTAAGGCCGTCGAAATAAACGACCTGTCATTATCAACCTGAACAATGAAGCAATTCACTTCTTTCGTTAAAAAAGAATTCTATCACATCTTCCGCGATAGACGGACACTGTTCATCCTGCTTTGCATGCCGGTAGTGCAGATCGTCATCTTCGGCTTTGCGCTGACCAACGAGGTAAAGAATTCAAGGATCGCCGTACTCGATCAGTCGAACGATCTTTCCACCACCGCCATCATACATGAACTGGATGCAAGCCGGTACTTTGAAGTGCAGGACAGGCTCCATTCGCAGGCCGACATCGAATCGGCATTCCGCAGGGGCAAGATCAGGATGGTGGTTGTATTTCCGCAGGGCTTCCGCGAAGACCTGGATCATTTCAACAAGGCGCAGGTGCAACTAGTGGCCGATGCATCGGACCCGAATGTCGCTACCACGCTCATCAATTACGCCTCCGCCGTGATTTTGGATTACCAGGAAAGGGTGACCGATGACAAGAAACTTCCGTATTCCATTCAAACGGAATTGCGCATGCTCTATAATCCACAACAAAAAGGCGCCTATAGCTTCGTGCCCGGTGTGATGGCCATGGTGCTGATGTTGGTGTGTACGATGATGACGGCCATCACGATCGTCCGGGAAAAGGAGCTCGGGACAATGGAAGTGCTGCTGGTGTCGCCCATACAGCCCTTGAAGATCATCATTGCAAAGGCGGTTCCGTACCTGCTTCTTTCATTGGTGAATATTGCCAGTATTCTTTTGTTGAGTGTATTCGTACTGGATGTGCCCGTCAATGGAAGCCTGTTGCTGCTAATCGCCGAGGCAACGCTCTTTACCATTACCTGTCTCGTACTGGGCCTGCTGATATCTTCCGCCACCGACTCGCAGCAGACCGCCATGTTCATCTCGCTGACGGGTATGTTCCTTCCCACCGTGATGTTGAGCGGCTTCATGTTCCCTATCGAGAATATGCCGGTTGCATTGCGGGTGATCTCGAATATTGTTCCGGCGCGCTGGTTCTATGCCATCGTGCGGGATGTGATGATAAAGGGTGCGGGAATTGAAGCGGTCTGGCGGGAGACACTGATCCTGCTGGGCATGACCCTGGTGTTGCTCTTTCTTAGTATCAGGAAATTTAAAATTCGTCTTGCATGAGAAGCCTACGGTTTTTACTTCAAAAGGAATTCAGGCAGATCTTCCGCAATCCTTCGATACTGCGGATCATATTCATCATGCCGATGCTTCAGCTGCTCGTTCTTCCGCTTGCGGCAGATTACGAGATGAAGAATATCAAGCTAACCGTGGTGGATGAGGATCATTCTACCTATTCGCGTCACCTGGTGGAGAAGATCACTGCCTCCGGGTATTTTACGCTGACGGGTTATCCGGCATCGTATAAGTCGGCGTTGGATGAAGTGGAAGCTGACAAGGCGGACATCATTCTTGCAATACCAGCCCATTTTGAGAAAGACCTGGTGAAGGAGGATGCTGCAAAATTGTTCATTGCCGCCAACGCCATCAATGGCGTTAAGGCAGGGCTCGGAAGCGGCTACCTGCAGGGGATCATCCGCGACTACAACCGCGAGATAAGAATGGAATGGATACAACTTCCGCGCCTCAGCCCGGAGACCAGCATCGAGGTCACCTCCTCCAATTGGTTCAACCCATTGTTGAACTACCGGACCTTCATGGTGCCGGGTATACTTGTGGTGCTCGTTACCATGGTCGGTGCATTTTTAAGTTCATTGAATATCGTGCGAGAGAAGGAGATCGGCACCATCGAGCAGATAAATGTGACGCCGATCCGGAAATACCATTTCATTCTTGGTAAGCTCATCCCGTTCTGGGTATTGGGATTGTTGATCATGACCGTGGGCTTCGTGATTGCGAGGATCGCCTATGGGATCATTCCCATGGGGAGTTTCCTGACGCTATACATCTTTGCTGCGGTGTACCTGCTGGCGGTGTTGGGACTGGGGCTTCTTGTGTCAACCTATACCAGCAACCAGCAGCAGGCGATGCTGATCTCCTTTTTCCTGATGATGATCTTCATCCTGCTGGGAGGACTCTATACATCCATCGACAGTATGCCGGAGTGGGCGCAGTGGATCACGAAATTCAATCCCGTATCCTACTTCATCGATGTGATGCGCCTGGTGATCCTGAAGGGTAGCGGCCTGCGGGACATTCTGCGGCAGTTGCTGATCATGGGCGTTTTTGCGGTGGTGTTGAATGGGTGGGCGGTGGTGAATTATAGGAAGAGAAATTAGCCAATTAGCCAATGTGCCAATTAGTAAATGTGCCAATTGAGCGTGCTCCGATACGAAATGCCTTTACTGATTAGGATCATTGGCACATTTACTAATTGGCACATTGGCTAATTTTTTTTCAGTATATTCATATACACAAAAACACGATTGGTTATGCTAAAACTCAATGAACTCAAACAGGGTGACCTGGTCTTTTTGAATGACGAAGGCATTGAACGCGAAGGCACGGTGGTCCGTGTCAGCCACGAACAGCACGAGGCGCTGGTCAATAACGGCATCCAGGAATTCTGGTATCATCCCGACGAAATGCGCCCCATTCCCCTGGATGATAACTGGCTTACCCGCCTCGGTTTCACCAGAGAAGAACAAAATGACGGCAGTACCAAATACAAAAAGGATTCCTTCCGGCTCGTTTTGCCCCAAAAAGGAAACTTCGGGCATGTGGATATGTGGTGGCGGGAGGACAGGCGCCATTTCGGTAAGCACCTGGGAGTTCACGAACTCCAAAACCTTCACCTGGACATGACAAAGGTGCCGCTTGAAATGCCAATAGAAATGCGCTGATTCCGCGCTGATTTTCATAAAATTGCTATTTTCACCAGACCCCCGGAAAAAATTTGGGGGTTTTTTCTTTTTTCGCCCTGATACTCCTATCTTTGCACCCCTAAAATTTATGTCGAAACAACCCCTTATTAAACAGGACGGTATCATCCTGGAAGCCTTGTCAAACGCCATGTTCAGGGTAAAACTTGAAAATGGCCACGAAATTCTGGCAACTATCTCGGGGAAAATGAGAATGCACTATATCCGCATTCTGCCGGGAGATAAAGTAGGAGTGGAGTTGTCTCCATACGATCTGACAAGAGGAAGAATCAATTTTAGGTATAAATAGCGTCGTCTTTAAATTGTAATAGTATGAAAGTAAGAGCATCAATCAAGAAGCGTAGCGTGGACTGTAAGATCGTTCGGCGCAAGGGAAAGCTTTATGTGATAAACAAAAAGAATCCCCGCTTCAAGCAAAGACAAGGATAATCAACCGGGGGATGAACCCTTTGCTGGTTGAAATGTCAGGTCTGCGGATGGAAACTCCGGGATCTCAAAAACAAACAAAACAATAAAAAAAGAATATGGCTCGTATTGCCGGTGTTGATTTACCAAAAAATAAAAGGGGCGAAATCGGCCTTACCTATATATATGGTATTGGCCCTTCTACCGCTAAGTACATTCTTGATAAGAATAGTATTGATCGCAGCAAGAAGGTAAATGAGTGGAATGATGAAGACCTTAATGCTATCCGTAATACCATTACGGAAGAGCTCAAGGTGGAAGGTCAGCTCCGTTCGGAAGTGCAGATGAGCATCAAGCGTTTGCTTGATATCGCCTGCTACCGTGGTCTCCGTCACCGTAAGGGATTGCCGGTCCGTGGTCAGCGTACCAAGACCAATAGCCGTACCCGGAAAGGTAAGAGGAAGACGGTCGCCGGTAAGAAGAAGGCAGCTAAGAAATAATAATTAACGATTGGCAGGTCGCGGTTCGCGGTCTGCCAGTTGCTATTATATGCACCTTTTCATAGAACCGATTTCAGATACCTGGTGCAGGAGGAGGAACGGTTCGATCCTGGCGCAAGCTGGGAATATTTTAATTTTTTAAAGATCACCTCAGACAACAACTATGGCAAAAGCACAAGCACAGGGCGGTGGCGGCAAGGGCCAGCAGGCTCAGGGCAACAACAATCAGAAAGCGTCCTCTAAGAAAAGAATTGTAAAAGTAGATTCATACGGCGATGCTCACATCTCCGCTACTTTCAACAACATCATCATCAGTTTGACCAACAAGAGCGGCCAGGTCATTGCCTGGAGCAGCGCGGGCAAGATGGGGTTCAGGGGTTCCAAGAAGAACACTCCCTATGCCGCCCAGATGGCAGCAGCCGATGCAGCCAAGGTAGCATTCGATGCGGGTTTGAAAAGAGTTGACGTTTATGTGAAAGGTCCGGGCGCCGGCCGTGAAGGTTCCATCAGGTCCCTGTCACAATCAGGCATCGAGATCGTAATGATCAAAGACGTTACACCTTTACCGCACAATGGTTGCCGTCCTCCCAAGAAAAGAAGAGTTTAAAGAAGAGGGATACGCGGCTGGTACGCGCATCGATCTTCACGACATATTTTGAGCCAAACTGGTTTCATTTAACAAAGGGCGCCCGATTAATTTTTTACGATTTTTTACCGATCGTAGCGCCGTTTCAAAAAAAATCGAAATGAATAAACACAATGGCACGTTACACTGGTCCAAAGACCAAGATCTCCCGTATTTTCGGTGAGCCTATTTTAGGAAATGGTAAATGGTTAGGGAAGAACAGTAACCCTCCCGGTCAGCATGGTGAAAAGCGCAAGCGCAAGACCCTTGGTGAATACGCCCTTCAACTTCGCGAAAAGCAAAAAGCAAAGTACAGCTACGGAGTACTCGAGAAGCAATTCCGCAAGACCTTCGATGAAGCGTCCCGCCGTAAGGGTGTAACAGGTGAAAATCTCATCAAATTATTGGAAGCCCGCCTGGACAACACTGTTTTCAGGATGGGTATTGCGCCTAGCCGTCCCGCTGCCCGCCAGCTCGTAAGCCACAAACACATTGAAGTCAATGGTGAAGTTGTAAATGTTCCCTCCTTCCAACTGAAGGCCGGTGACACCATCTCCATCAAAGAAGGAAGCAAAGGAAGGACATCCATCACGAGTGTTGTCCGCCCCAAGAACCCAAAATTCAACTGGCTGGATTGGAATGAGACAGAACTGAAAGGTACTTTCATCACGTATCCTGAAAGGGAAAGTGTTCCTGAGAATATCAAGGAGCAACTGATCGTGGAATTGTATTCCAAGTAAGAAATTAAAAATTAAAAATTCAAAAGTCAAAACTGGGAACACGCTGATTTTTTGAATTTTTACTTTTGAATTTCGACTTTTTTCGCTAACCATTTAAAAATTAAATCTATAATATGGCCATTTTAAATTTCCAGAAACCGGACAAGATCATTTTGCAGAAAGCAACTGATTTCGAAGCTCAGTTCGAGTTTCGTCCTTTGGAACCCGGCTATGGAGTAACTATTGGTAATGCACTTCGCCGTGTATTGCTGAATTCCCTCGAAGGTTATGCCATCGTTGGCGTGAAGATCGAAGGAGTAGAACATGAATTTGCCACCATGAAAGGCATCAGTGAGGATGTGGTGGAAATTTTCCTTAACCTGAAGCAGGTCCGTTTCAAGAAGATCGTTGACCATGAAGTCGCAAATGAGCGGATCATGTTGTCGCTGAAAAATAAGACTGAATTCACTGCCGGAATGATCGGCGAAGGAACTCATTCCTTCCAGATCATGAACCCCGACCTGCTGATCTGTACGCTCGATTCGTCTGCCAAGATGGATGTCGAACTTACCATCGGTAAAGGCCGTGGCTACGTTCCTGCAGAGGAAAACAAGCCAAAGGATGCGCCCCTCGGTTACATTCCGATCGATGCTATCTATACCCCGATCAAGAACGTGAAGTACACGATCGAGAATACACGGGTAGAACAACGCACCGATTTCGAAAAGCTGATCATGGAAGTTTCTACCGATGGTACCATCCATCCGGAAGAAGCCGTTAAGCAGGCTTCACGCATCCTGATCCAGCACCTCATGATCATCACCGACGAGAATATCACCTTCGACAACAAGGAAGAGAAGAAGGAAGACCTCGTAGATGAGCAGACACTGCAACTCCGCAAGGTGTTGAAGACCCCTCTCGAAGATCTCGATCTTTCCGTTCGTGCCTTCAACTGCCTCAAGGCAGCGAAGATCAACTCGCTTAGCGAGCTGGTTCAATACGAGCAGGAGGACCTGATGAAGTTCCGGAACTTCGGCCAGAAATCATTGGCTGAGATCGAACAGGTACTTACTGAAAGAGGCCTGGGCTTCGGAATGGACCTTTTGAAGCTTGGAGTGGATAAGGATGAATTGTAAGAGAACAATTTGTCAATTTGCTGATCTGGCAATTTGACAATGTTGTAACTCGCGAGGTATTTATATTTTTTCAATAGTAGGTTGTAATTCCTGACACGGTACAACCGAATATTTTTAATCAGATTTGACAAAACGATAATAATGACTTTTCGAGATCATTATCAAATTATCAAATTGGCAAATTATCAAATTTAGTCGTCATGCGTCACGGAGACAAAGTAAAGAATCTCAGCCGAACCAAAGCACACAGAGAAGCGCTGCTGAGCAACCTGGCCTGCCAGTTGATTGAACACAAAAGGATCGTTACAACAGTTACCAAGGCGAAGGCCCTGCGTGTATATGTTGAGCCCCTGATCACAAAAGGAAAGACAAATACAACACACCAGCGTCGTGTAGTATTCAGCTACCTGCAGGACAAGGAAGCGGTGAAAGAACTTTTCGGCGCCGTTGCTGAAAAGATCGCAGGCCGTCCCGGTGGATACACCCGTATCATCAAACTCGGCGCACGCGTTGGCGATAATGCCGAGACTGCGCTGATCGAACTCGTCGACTTCAACGAGATCTATGGAAAAGGCAAGGGTGAAGCGAAGGATACCGCCAAGAAGACCCGTCGTAGCCGTGGAGCCGCGAAGAAGACCGAAGAGGTGAAAGCCGAAGCTACCGCTGAAGCCAAAGAGGCCAAAGCCTGATAAGAATAATCTTTCAGCATAAGAAAAGCCCCTGATGTTTTATCAGGGGCTTTTATATTTCTTTATTGGCAAGATCAATCTCTGCTCATTCCGTTGTCACTGCTCGATGTGTCCGGTTCATTTACAGGCATGTCAGCTTCAACAGCTACAGGCTCATTCATCGGCTCTTCTTTCGGTGCAGGAGGAGGAGCTACTTTTCTTGCAACTGGTTTACTTACCGGTGCTTTTTTCTTCGGTGCTGCTTTTTTAGGAGCGGCCTTTTTCGGTGCTGCCTTCTTAGCGGCGGCTTTCTTTTTTGGCGCTGCTTTCTTCGCTGCCTTCTTTTTCGGCGCCGCTTTCTTCTTTACCGCCTTTCTGGGAGCAGCTTTCTTTCCAGCTTTCTTAGCAACTTTTTTAGGAGCCGCTTTTTTCTTAAACGCTTTTTTAGCGGCCTTCTTTTTAGCAACTGGTTTTCTACTTTTTCTTGGGGCGGCTTTCTTAGCGGCTTTCTTCGCTGCTTTTTTAGCGACTTTCTTTTTGGAAGGCATACGACAGAATTTTGGAGTTAATGATGAATAGTGAATTTATTAAGGAATACTGAAGTTACTAATGATTAAGAATAGCAACGTGAATAAAGCTAAGATTTTTTAAAAGCTTTTGCAATATCAATTGCATGGTAGAATTCCCATCCCGGATGCGGAGCCACCTATCATAAACGCCGGAAACTTCCAGATCGAGCCGCTATTTTTAAAAATGCTTTCCTGCACCAGATACCCGCCCTCGGAGCTTTTACAGCACTATGTGGTTCAGTATTGGACCACCACGGTGGAGCAAACAGGGGATCTCCTGGTGATCCCGGATGCCTTTCCCGAACTCCTTTTCAATTACGATACGCACTTCAGCACAGAGGTAGAAGGAAAGACGTTCAACGGAATGAGCGGTGGGCTGGTTGGTCAGTTCGCCAGGTCGGCCATCTTCAATGCCACCCGTGGCGGCAAGACACTTTGGGTGAAACTCCAGCCATGGACCCTTTCCCTGTTGTTCGATACGCCGGCCATTGAGATGAATAACCGGGTAGTAGAGGCCGGGGAATTGGAAGACCGGGAATTCGTGCAGCTCGTGCGCACAATAACCTCGCTGGACTCCGTAGAGAAGGCCATCCGGCGGATAGAGGAGTTCCTCATTAAAAGGATATATAGGGTAAATCCCCGCAAGGATCTCGTCTCATCCGTTGTGCAATGCATATTCCGGCACAAGGGACGGATCACCATCGATGCACTCGCGGCCGCGCACGGCGTGGGCTCCCGCCACCTGCAATACCAGTTCAGGGAAAGGATCGGCTTCTCCCCATCTTATTACCGTAAGGAAATAAGAGTGAAAGGCATCTCGCTCCTGCTGGCCAGGGAAAACCTTCAATCCAATGTGTCATTGCTGGCCTACGACTGGGGCTATACGGACCAATCGCATCTGAACCGCGACTTCAAATCGATCGTCCAGATGACCCCGTTCCAATACAGGAAGAAGATCCTCGGCGAGCACATCTCCCTCATGGACCTGGAGGTGAATAATGGTGATTTCTATAAGAGGTAACATTACTTGACAGCCGCCTGTCCCAGTTCGCCTTCTTACAATTTTTACTTTTCGATGGCCGCTATTTTTGAAAGACCCAATTTTTTGACGGGAAAGTCCCGCTTTAACTCGTTTTTGACCACTGGTATAAATGTCCTTTGATTCACTCAATGTAATAAAGAACTTATCCTGCTTTTCGTATGCGAATGATCATAATTGGAAATGGAGGGACTGGAAAAGCCGTGTTGGGAGAAAGAATGGGCAACGATCTGCGCATACCGGTCTTTCACCTCGATCTCATCACCTGGAAGAAGGATCACCGCAGGGTGGCGGAACCGGTATTCCGGCAGCGGATGCTGGAGCTGATGAAGAACCAGGACCTTATCCTCGAGGGATGGGGGTTCCAATCCACGATCAGGGAAAGGTTGAAGTGGGCGCAGGCGATAGTCTATCTCTGCTTTCCATTAGAGATCTGCCTCAGGACAATGGCGGCCCGTAACCTGGAATACAGTTATAAGAAATACCCTTATGATGTATTTGAAGGGGACAGGCTCTCGAAGGGAGACCTCTATATCAATACGCTGACCAGGATACATAACGAATATGAACCGGAGGTGCAGGTATGGCTGAAAGAAATGGAAAATAAAAAACTTATCTATACCTTTTATTCGAAAGAAGATCTCGATGCCTCTTACGACAACATGCTTCGACGTCTGCGGCCCGGTGGCTGAGTGCAGATCCCATGGGATCTATTGTAAAAAATAATATGAAGAAAACAATTTCCCTTCTCTGGTTCTTCAGTGTCTTCGCTGCCTGCGCGCAGGAGGCTGGTACGCTTCAGTCTCTCGTAGAGGCGGAGAAGGCCTTTGCCGCAACCTCGGCAGCCCGTAATACCAGGGATGCCTTCCTTGCTTATCTTTCGGATAGCGGGATCATCTTCCGACCCGGACCCGTAAATGGGAAACAGGCCTGGGAGAAAACGCCTGTCAATGAACATCTGCTTAGTTGGGAACCGGTTGTCGCCGGCATATCCGCCACCGGCGATCTCGGCTATACCACCGGCCCATGGGAATTCCGCAATCTACGGACCGACACTAATGCAGTTGCTACCGGCTACTTTGTTTCCATATGGAAAAAGGAACACGCGGGCTGGAGAGTGGCACTGGATATCGGGATCAGTTTTCCTAACCCGGGAGCAAAGGAACAACTGCAGCTCACGGATCGTCCGAAGACAAACGAAGTGAGTACGGATCAGCAGGCATCTATTAGGGATCTCCTGGCCTCCGAAAATTCCTTCATCCAAAGAACCGCAAAGGAAGGCGTGAAATCCTACGCCGATTTCCTGGACGCGCACGCACGAATCTACCGCGGCGGAAAGCCTCCTGTCATCAATGTGGCTCAATGGCAAGATACCTTACCGACCGGGAAGACTCTCCCGGTTTTCGTGATCACCAGCGCAGTTGTCTCCGGTGACCTCGGCTATGTTTATGGCAGAACGACTGCCAACTCTAAGGTAGAATTCAAGACGACTGTGAGCGGCAATTACCTGCGTATCTGGCGGCGGATGCAGGATGGCAAATTCAAAATCGTCCTCGATCTTCTGGATACGGAGGAGTGATCATATTTCTTGGTACATCGAACCTATATAAATCTAAACTAACCGATCATTTATGAGAAGTCCCAGGCCATTGCTTTCTGCTGCATTCTTTCTTCTACTCACTGCCACCCAGGCACAGGATAAGAAAAATGTCCCGCCGCCGTTGGGTAGTCCAACCGTAACACTTCCCTCCGCGGCGAAGACGGGTCCAAAGTCGTTCCGTGAAGTAATAACCGATAAGTCCGTAAGTAAAGAGGGCCTCTTCGGGGTGCATAAGGTGGACGACAAATATTTCTTTGAAGTGCCCGACTCCCTTCTTGGCCGCGTATTCATGGCTATTACACGCATCTCGAAGACACCTACCGGCGCGGCCTATGGCGGTGCGGAGGTAAACCGGCAGGTGATGCAATGGGAAAAGGGATTGGATAATAAACTCCTGTTGCGTTGCATTGGGTTTGTGAATACCAGTGCGGATTCCACGCAACAGATATTCCAGGCAGTGGAGATCTCCAATGTAAATCCTATAGTGGGATCATTCGACATAAAAGCTATTAAGAAAGACACCTCCTCCGTGATAGAAGTCACGGATTTTTTCAAGGCGGACAACCAGGCGCTCAGTCTTACGCCGACTATCAAACAGCTCTATCGTATCCAGGGCCAGATGCCCGACCGCACTTTTATCCAAAGCATCAAGACCTTTCCGATCAACACGGAAGTGAAAGTGGTAAGAACGTATTCCACTTCGCCGCCGTCGATACTTGCGCCGCCCACACCAGGCCTTCCCGATCCGCTGCCCGGCGGCCTCGATGCGGGTGTGGTGACAATGGAACTCAATACCTCCATCATCCTGTTGCCCAAGACGCCGATGCGGCGCCGGATGGAAGACAGGAGAGTGGGCTATTTCGCCGACAACTATAATGTATACGCAGATAATTCGCAGCGTACGGAACCGGAGACCTTTGCTCAGCACTGGCGGCTGGAACCGAAGAACGAAGAGGATCGCCAGAAAGCTTTACGCGGTGAATTGATAGAACCGGCGAAACCGATCGTTTACTATATCGACCCGGCCACACCGGAACAATGGAAGAAATACCTGAAGCAGGGGATCGAAGACTGGGCGCCCGCATTCGAGAAAGCAGGTTGGAAGAATGCAATACAGGCTAAGGACTGGCCCGTGAATGATCCGGATATGAGTCTCGACGATGCCCGTTTCTCAGTCATCCGTTATTTTGCTTCGTCTATCGAGAATGCACAGGGTCCGCGCGTAAGCGATCCCCGGAGCGGTGAGATCATCGAGAGCCATATCTACTGGTATCATAATGTCATGAACATCTTCAAACACCTTTATGCAATACAGGTGGGATTGCTCGATCCCCGTGCAAGGAAGGCGGATTTTGATGAGGAGCTCATTGGGCGACTCACCCGTTATGTTGCGTGTCATGAAGTGGGACACACACTCGGTCTGTTGCACAACTTCGGATCAAGCCATGCCGTGCCGGTGGAGAAGCTCAGGGACAAGGACTACATAAAGAAATACGGTCATAGCCCCTCGATCATGGAATACGCGCGCTTCAACTATGTGGCGCAACCGGAGGATGGAATCGCATTGGAAGATCTTGTGCCGAGGATAAACGACTATGATAACTGGGCGATCCAGTGGGGCTATAAACTTCTTCCCGGATCGAAGAGCGAATATGACGATAGCAAGGTCCTGGATAGCTGGGTGAAGAGTCACGAAGACGATCCACGCCTATGGTACGGAGTGGAACAACACCCGTATGATCCGCGTCTCAACAATGAGGACCTCGGTGACGACCAGATGAAGTCGAATGAATATGGGATAAAGAATATGAAGAAGATGCTTCCGCTGCAATTGGAGTGGACGAAACAGGAAGGGAAGAATTACGATTACCTGAATGAGCGCTATGGCTGGATAGTGGTGCAGTTGAACTGGTACTTCGGTCATGTGGCTAAATACATAGGCGGTATCTACGACACCTATAAGAAAACGGATCAGCCCGGACCGGTGTACGAACCGGCCCCGAAGGCCATGCAGAAAGAGGCGCTCGATTTCCTGAAGAGGAATCTATTTGAGACTCCCACATGGCTCCTGAACAAGGAGATCATCTCGCGGATACGGCCCAACTATGGTGTGGATGCCATTCGTGGTCTGCAGGAGACCTGGTTTAACACCATCTACTCAACCGGCACGTTTCAACGTCTCATCGAAAGCAGTGCAATGGACAAGAACGCATACTCGGCTACGGAACTGGTAGAAGATATGCGGGCGATCATCTGGAGTGAACTCGATACGAAGAAGCCGATCGATAACTTCCGCCGCGACCTGCAGAAGGTGTATGTGGAGAGGTTGACGGCGTTGTTGAATCAAACAACGGTTGTAGGCGGTGCGGCCAGCCGCAGTTGGGGCGTTCAGACTTTTGCCGGTATCAATCCTGCGAAATCCGATATCTCATCCCTGATCCGTGCCGATCTCAAGATCGTGCAGGCGAAGATCAAGGCGGCCCTTCCAGCGATGACCGACAAGATGACCAAGTATCATTTGCAGGATATGAGTGATAGGATTGAGAAGGTCTTAAAAGGGAAGGATTAAACAATTTGATAATTTGGTAATTTGATAATGTGACAATGATCCTCACCAGTAAAGTCTTTACTGATCAGATCACGCCGCATTATCAAATTACCAAATTGTCAAATTGGCTTTGCCTCGTTTTTTTAACCAATTTCCCTTACCTTTGCGCCGCCATAAAGGAGAATCATTGAAGCAGAGAAATGGTGGTAATTGGGGTTTTTCTTCATGTGGCGGTCTATGAGAGTCTAATCTTCACATATCAGCTATTGGCCCGCACTGTCTGGGCAAATTCTTTATTAGCTGGTGTTTTCCCGAAACTTATTGGTTGTTTTCCACGGATACGGTAATACGATCTGGAAACGCAAACAATTTCGCCTCAATAACCCAACGTTTTACATAATAAAAATTCAAATCAATAGTCATGGCTGACTTAAAATTTCAAAGGAACTTCGGTATTGCCGCGCACATCGATGCGGGTAAGACCACGACTACGGAGCGTATCCTCCGTTACACAGGGATGATCCACCGGATCGGTGAGGTGCATGATGGCGCCGCTACTACCGACTGGATGGAACAGGAAAAGGAACGTGGTATCACGATCACGTCGGCTGCCGTAAGCTGCCAGTGGAATTTCCCCACCGACAAGGGTAAGGAATATGCTGACACAAAGAAATATTCGTTCAATATCATCGATACTCCCGGTCACGTGGATTTTACCGTTGAGGTAGAGCGTTCCATGCGTGTACTCGATGGCCTTATCGCTTTGTTCTCCGCCGTAGATGGCGTTGAGCCGCAATCTGAGACCGTTTGGCGCCAGGCTAACCGCTATGGCGTACCCCGTATCGGCTTCGTCAACAAGATGGACCGTGCAGGTGCCGACTTCCTCAATGTAGTGAAGCAGGTAAAGGAAATGCTCGGCTCTAAGGCCGTTCCTCTCCAGCTGCCGATCGGCGCTGAGGACGATTTCATTGGTGTGGTTGACCTTATCAAAATGAAAGGCATCATCTGGCATATGGAAACCGAAGGCATGACCTTCGATGAGATAGAAGTACCGGCAGATATGCTGGAAGAAGCAAAGGAATGGCGTGCCAGCCTGGTGGAAGCCGTGGCCGAGTACGACGATGCGCTCATGGAAAAATTCTTCGACGATCCTAATACCATTACTGAAGATGAGATGCATGAAGCCATCCGTAAAGCAACGGTCGACCTCAGTATCGTGCCGATGATGTGTGGTTCTTCGTTCAAGAACAAGGGTGTGCAAACGGCTCTCGATGCCGTATGCCGCTACCTGCCTTCTCCGCTGGATATTCCGGACACCGTGGGAACCAACCCCGATACCGGCGAACCAGAAAGCCGCAAGGCAGATCCAAAGGCGCCCTTCGCGGCCCTGGCGTTCAAGATCATGACGGATCCTTTCGTCGGTCGCCTGGCGTTCTTCCGGGTCTATTCCGGTCATCTGAAAGCTGGTTCATATGTGTTGAATGTAAGGAGTGGTAAGAAGGAACGCATCAGCCGTATCATGAAGATGTTTGCCAACAAGCAAAACCCTATCGACTTCATCGAAGCCGGTGATATAGGTGCTGCCGTTGGTTTCAAAGAAATAAAGACCGGTGATACACTCTGTGATGAGGACCATCCGATCACATTGGAGAATATGTTCATCCCCGAACCCGTTATCGCCATTGCGGTTGAACCAAAGACGCAGGTAGACGTGGACAGGATGGGTATGGCCATTGCCAAGCTGGTAGAAGAAGATCCTACACTTCGTGTGAATACCGATGAAGACTCGGGTCAGACCATTCTTCGCGGAATGGGAGAACTTCACCTGGAGATCATCATCGACCGTATGAAACGTGAGTTCAAGGTAGAAGTGAACCAGGGTGCACCGCAGGTGGCCTATAAGGAAGCCTTCAACATTACTATCGAACATCGTGAGACGCTGAAGAAGCAGACCGGTGGTCGCGGTAAGTTCGCAGATATCCAGTTCAGCCTCGGCCCTGTCGATGCAGAATGGAAGGCAGAGAACCCCGACAAGCATTACCAGTTCGTCAATGATCTGTTCGGTGGATCCATTCCACGTGAGTTCGTTCCGGCTATTCAGAAGGGCTTCGAGTCCTCGATGACAACCGGCGTTCTGGCCAGCTACCCGGTAGACAATATGAAGATCCGCGTATTCGATGGAAGCTTCCACGCCGTTGACTCCGATTCAATGTCGTTCGAACTCTGCGCCAAGCAAGGTTTCCGCGAAGCCGCCCGTAAGGCCAAGCCGGTATTGCTGGAGCCTATCATGAGGGTAGAAGTGATCACCCCCGCCCAGTACATGGGTGATGTAACGGGTGATCTTAACCGCCGCCGTGGTATGCTGGAAGGCATGGACACCCGCGCAGGAGCCGAAGTGATCAAGGCCAAGGTGCCATTGAGTGAAATGTTCGGGTACGTGACCCAACTCCGCTCATTGAGCTCAGGCCGCGCCTCTTCGACCATGGAGTTCTCTCACTACAATCCTGCACCTAACAATATCGCCGAAGAGGTGATCGCGAAGGTGAAGGGCAAGGTAAGCGCGTAATTCCAAGAGCCTGATCGACAAGCGATATTTTATATATTAATCCGTCCCAACACCCAGTGTCGGGACGGATTTTTTTTACCCTTCAATTACTTAATTGAGATCAAGGCTGTTAACCAAGGATGGCACTCGTTTTGCTGGTGTGGACGGAATTACTCCGTTTTTAGAATCTTTTCACCGGGCCGCGAATATTGGCCGTTTTATGAAAAACACAATGCCAAAGGTTAAGGACTCACTACTGGGTCCTTTTTCTGTTTCAGGGGGTCATTGAAGACATAGACCAGTCCCCAGGCCGAGGTAATGAGTGTGATGAGATAAAAGAGAATGCTGATCACTACGGAATGCTCCTGTATCAGCCCGAAATAGGACGAGCCCTCCAGGAATACGATCTCCCTGGCTCCCAATCCCCCAATCGTCAAAGGCAGCACGGCAACCACTGAAGAGACCAGGAAGAGGAAAATATAGTCGGTCATATGATCCTGTGTTCCCAGCGCCATCATGATGAGATAGGCACAAACGACCTGCATCGCCTGAACGCCGATACCCCAGATCAGGGTGGGCCAGAAGCTCGGCAAAAAATCCTTCATCCAATACCGGATCACCAGGTAAAGCGCCAGCACCGCTGCCAGCGAACCGCCGACCAATAGCAGAATATACACATTCTCCCGTAACACAAACACGCTGTACACCGCGAGTATGAGCCCAAGTCCCAGCAAGCCACTGAACCTGTCAAGCACTACGGCCGCGGTGGTTTTCTTGTAAGGGATGGAATATTTCCTGGTAAGAAGGATCACCTTGTAGGCATCGCCGCTGATGGAACCGGGAAGAAAGAGATTGTAAAACATACCCAGCCAGTACAGACGCGTGTTTTGTTTCTCCGGCAATGACAGTCCCACATTGCGGAAGTAGATATTAAGTCGTACCGCAGCCATCACCTTCGACAATACGAAGGCCAATAAGGCAAACGGGAGGTAAAGCCAGTTAGCATTTCGAAGGGCGGTCGCTGCCTTCGCGAAATCTATTTTCCCGGAAACATACCAGAGGCACGTAATAGTAACTGCGATTTTCAGCAGCAGCTTGAGCAATTTGGCGGTTTTGGATCCTGCTGCGGGAGTATCTTCCATTATTGTCTGTAAATTGTTGCAAGTAAATCCAAATTGATGATAAAAAGAATATGGCTCGTGTTATCGGTGCTTTTTATACTGCTCGGTGCCGGGGCACAGGAACGAACGCTGCTCCCTAGAATGAAGATCACCCGCAGCACCAAGATCAGGAAGGCAGTTTATCAATTTGCCAAAGCCCCGGAGAATAAGAAATCGATCCTGGTGGAAGGATCCGATATCGTCGTCGATTTCAACAATGCCGAACTCGTCGGCAGCACCAGCTCACAACAGCCGGACGAGTTCTCAGGCATCGGGATAGTCATAATGAACAGCAGGAACGTAACGATCCGGAACCTGAAAGTAAAAGGCTTTAAGATCGCGCTGGCGGGAGGCAATACCACTAAACTTACGTTGGAGAATTGCGATCTCAGCTATAACTACCGGCCGCGACTGAACAGCACGGGAGAGAAGGAGGACATCTCCGACTGGATGAGCTACCATCATAATGAAAAGGACGAGTGGATGAGATATGGCGCGGCCATTTACCTGCAGGGTTGCGGGCAGGCTACGATCAGGAATTGTAAGGTGACGGGTGGACAAAATGCGCTCATGATGAGTTCCTGTAACAACGCCATGATCTATAACAACGATTTTTCCTTCAATTCGGGAATAGGCATCGGCATGTACAGGTGCAGCAACAACAATATACTCTACAACCGGGCGATCTTTAATGTGAGGGGATATAGCCACGGTGTATATAACCGCGGACAGGACAGCGCAGGCTTTCTGGTGTATGAACAGAGCGATAGCAATCTTTTCTATAAGAATAATGTGACTCATGGTGGAGATGGCTTCTTCCTCTGGGCGGGACAAAGCACAATGGATAGCGGCAAGGGAGGCTGCAATGACAACAGGATCATCGGCAACGATTTTTCCTATGCACCAACCAATGGGATCGAGGTCACATTTAGCCGGAACATGATCGCCGGCAACCGCATCTTCGAATGTGACAACGGCATTTGGGGCGGGTACAGCTTCGGGTCCATCATCAGCAATAATCAATTTCGCAATAACCGTGTAGGCATTGCCATCGAACATGGCCAGGAAAACAAGATCGCCTATAATATTTTCTCCAGGGACAAGGAAGCCATACGCCTATGGGCAGACACGGGCGCCACGGGCGACTGGGGTTATCCGAAATACCGCGACACCCGCAGCCTCGATTATCGCATTCTTTCAAATAGTTTCAATACCAACCCCGTGGTATTCGATCTTTCCAACACGGAGAACCTGCGCATCTTCAACAATACTATTTCCGATGCGGGCAAGACCTACAAGAACGAACCCACGATGGCCGGCCTCGATACATTACTGCATGATGGTACCGAGGATGAGACCGTAATGGACAGCATCGGCCCCATCCCGGTAATAGCGAATCCCAACGACCCCTTCAAGGGTGCGGGAACGTATGCAGGGAGGAAGAATATCATGATGACTGAATGGGGTCCCTATGATTTTCGTTCCCCCATCATCTGGAACACGAACCCTACCGACTCCAGCGGCAACATGGAATTCGATATAAAGGGACCGAAGGGAGCCTGGACCATCCGCAAGATAATAGGCCTGAAAGACCTTTCTGCCAGGAGCGGTACGATCCCGGGTACCCTCACCGCGAGGAGGGACAGCAGTGCGGGGACGGATATCAGCCTCGAACTGGAATACAAGGGATCTGCCATCACCACCCCTTTTGGTGCGGCCATTCCCGCGGGTAAGCCATATGTCTTTTCATTCAGCCGGTTTTTTCAGCCGGTGGCCTGGACTATATCCTGGTTTGCGATGGATACTTCCGTTTACAATCCTTTGAAGACGGGTGATCTCTTTGCGCCTAATGTGAGGGTAGCGCCGGTGAAAACGGAGCACTCCGACAGGCTCGACTATGGTTGGTGGGGCGGATTGAAGGCCGAAAGGAATTATGGACAATTCATCACCATGGCGTCGGGGGAGGGAACATTTAAACAGGGACAGTATGAACTTTCCATTACCTGGGACGATGCCATCCGCGTGTATGTAGACAATAAGCTGATCGTGGACGAATGGGTACCTTCACGGTACGACTTCGACACTTCT
>Ga0193753_10001458_pt1 | contig 20167 bp, 15 predicted proteins | sample H1c2metaG_FD_144925 | JGI IMG/M metagenome (GOLD analysis project Ga0193753, IMG submission 144925) | Soil microbial communities from a riparian zone of the East river system, Colorado, United States - H1c2 | ecosystem: Environmental > Terrestrial > Soil > Riparian zone | place: USA: East...
CGCACGGGACTCCGTGCCAGACCAGCGGGCAGCGCCCCCGACGCCCCTGCGCGCCTCGACGCCGTTCCTGCTCGCTGGGAGGAACGGGGAGCGCGCCTGAGGGAAGCGGACTCGCAGAGACTGCGGTGACGAATGACCATCGTCCGCGCGCAGGGTCTGCTGGGACTCGTGGGCCAGTAGAGGCACGGCCTCTACTGGCCCACAGACTCGCGCGGACATCCCACGCGGGCTGTCGCGCGCGCTGTGTGTGTGCCACGTCTGCTGGCGCGGCACTTGTGGCGCTGCGTTTGCGCACGGTCACCATCACGGAGCGCGCATTCAGCTCCCCCTGATCACCACGCGGCCACCCGCCCTCTCACCAGAGCCAGGGCGTTGCCCGAGCGCGCGTGAAGAAGGGGCGCCGTCTCGTTGCGGAGGGTGCGTTCCAGGCCATGACGCGCTCGGTGCGCGGCGCAGCGTTGGCCGGGCGCGGCCCCTCCTTCGTTCCGAACGGAACTCCTTGCCTCGGCTGGTGCGCGATGCGGGGATGGGCCTCGGCGAGATGTTCGCGGCCTGCGGCCGCGAGGTTCCCCTTCGGGGTGCATCCGCAGCAAGCGCACCAAACCGCTCGCGATGATTCCACTGCGGATGTCGACCGCAGCCGAGGCCCGTCCCCGCAGCGCGCACACATCCGCACTGAAGCGAACTCCCGACCTCGTGACGTCAGGGGGCCGCGCCCGGCCAAAGAGCGGAGCCGCGCCTCAAGCGTTCCGGCGCCCCGCCCCAGGCGTTAGGATGCCGCGCCCCTTCCGCGGAGACGTCATGGCCCTCGTCGATCTGGACCGGCACGGCGGCGTGGCGCTGCTCACGCTGAACAACCCGCCGGCCAACGCGTACAGCCACGCGATGCACCGCGAGCTGGACGAGGCCATCCTGCAGTGCCGCTTCGACGAGTCGGTCCACGTGCTCGTGCTCACCGGCGCGGGGACGCGCTTCTTCTGCGCGGGCGCGGACATCGAGATGCTGAAGCGCGTCACGCCCGAGTGGAAGTACAACTTCTGCCTGCACGCCAACGAGACGCTCTGCCGGCTCGAGCAGACGCCCAAGCTGGTCGTCGCGGCGCTCAACGGGCACACGGTCGGCGGGGGCCTCGAGATCGCGCTGGCCGCGGACCTGCGCTGGGCGGCGGCGGGCGGCGGGAAGATCGGGCTGCCGGAGGTCGCGCTCGGCGTGCTGCCGGGCACGGGCGGCACGGCGCGGCTGTCGCGCCTGCTGGGCCGCGGGCGCGCGCTGGAGCTCATGGTCAGCGGCGAGAACATCAGCTTCGAGCGCGCGCGCGACATCGGCCTGGTGCACGAGGTGCTGCCGGCGGAGGGCTTCCTGCGGCGGGTGCTCGAGCGCGCGGAGGCCTTCTGCCCGCCGCACAAGGCCAGCGGCGCCGTGGGCGCGATCAAGCGCTCCGTCGTGTCGGGCCTCGAGATGGGCTTCCACGAGCACCTCGCGCTGGAGCGCGAGCTGCAGCAGCGCCTGTTCACGGGCCACGACGCGGCGGAGGGCTTCGCCGCCTTCAGCGAGCGGCGCCCGCCGGAGTTCACGGGACGATGAAGGCCATCCTGATCCGCGAGCACGGCGACCTCGACAAGCTGCTCCTCGAGGAGCTGCCCGACCCGCAGCCGCGCGCCGACGAGGTGCTCATCGCGGTGAAGGCCGTCGGCCTCAACCACCTGGACACGTGGGTGCGGCGCGGCGTGCCGGGCCACACCTTCCCGCTGCCGATGATCCCGGGCTGCGACTTTTCCGGCGTCGTGAAGGAGATCGGCTCCGCGGTGCGCGGCGTCGCCCCGGGCGACCGCGTGCTCGTCGCGCCGGGCTTCTCGTGCGGCCGCTGCGAGGCCTGCGCGTCGGGCCACGACAACCTGTGCCGCGACTTCGGCATCTTCGGCGAGACGACCAACGGCGGCTGCGCCGAGCTCGTCGCGGTGCGCGCGGTCAACGCGATCCCCATGCCCGCGGGCATGGAGTTCACGGACGCCGCGAGCTTCCCGCTCGCCTTCCTCACGGCGTGGCACATGCTCGTCGCGCGCTGCGGCATCCGCGCCGGCGACGACGTGCTCGTGCACGCGGCGGGCAGCGGCGTCGGCAGCGCGGCGGTGCAGATCGCGCGGCTGTTCCACGCGCGCGTCATCGCCACGGCGAGCAGCGAGCGCAAGCTGGAGCAGGCGCGCGTGCTCGGCGCGGACCACGTCATCAACTACGAGACGCGCGACTGGGTGGCCGAAGTGCGTGCGCTCACCGGCAAGCGCGGCGTGGACATCGTCTTCGAGCACGTCGGCGAGAAGACCTTTCCCGGCAGCCTGCGCTGCCTCGCCAAGGGCGGGCGCGTCGTGACCTGCGGCGCGACCAGCGGCAGCCGGCTGGAAGCGGATCTCAAGCTGATCTTCTTCAAGAGCCTCTCCATCCTCGGCTCCACCATGGGCAGCCGCGGCGAGCTCCTGCGCATCGTGGACCTGTTCGGGAAGAAGCTGCTGCGGCCGGTCGTGGACCGCGTGCTGCCGCTGACGGAGATCCGCGCCGCGCACGAAGCCATGGGCCGGCGCGAGCAGTTCGGCAAGATCGTGCTCACCGTCGGCGACGGCAAGTGACGCGCGCTTCGGCGAAACGACCCGTCCGCGCGTCGCGGCGCTCGCCCTCACCTGTCCGCGTGCCGCGGCGCTCGCCCCCACATGTCCGCGTGCCGCGGCGCTCGCCCCCGCATGTCCGCGCGCCGCGGCGCTCGCCCTCACCTGTCCGCGCGCCGCGTGCGCGCTCCACGGAGCCACGCTGATGTCCTCGTTCCGCTTCGACAACGTCGCCGTGCTCGGCGCGGGCACCATGGGCCGCGGCATCGCGCAGACGGCGGCGGCGTGCGGCAGCCGCGTCACGCTGCTCGACGCGACGCCGGAGCGCGCCGCGGCCGCGCGCGCCTCCATCGGCGAGAGCCTGCTGAAGCTCGTCGCCAAGGGCAAGCTGCCGGCCGGCGACGCCGAGGCGACGATGTCGCGCATCGCGGCCGTGGCCGACCGGGCGAGCGCGGTGCGCGAGGCGGACGTCGTCGTCGAGGCGGCCTTCGAGGACCTCTCGCTCAAGCGCGCTCTGTTCGCGGCACTCGCGCGCGAGGCGCCGGCCCACGCGCTGCTCGGCAGCAACACGAGCTCGCTCTCGATCACGGCGCTCGCGGAGGGCTGCGGCGCGGAGGAGCGCGTCGTGGGCCTGCACTTCTTCAATCCCGTGCCGGTCATGGCGCTGCTCGAGATCGTGCGCGGCCGGCGCACCTCCGACGCCGCCGTGCAGGCCGCGCGCGACTTCGCGGCGCGGCTGGGCAAGGACCCGATCCTCGTCAACGACAGCCCGGGCTTCGCGACCTCGCGCCTCGGCGTGCTGCTCGGCCTGGAGGCGATGCGCATGCTGGCCGAGGGCGTCGCCTCCGCCGCCGACATCGACAAGGCGATGGAGCTCGGCTACCGCCACCCGATGGGCCCGCTCAAGCTCACGGACCTCGTCGGCCTCGACGTGCGCCTGGCGATCGCGGAGCACCTGCAGCGCGAGCTGAAGAGCGAGGCCTTCGCGCCGCCGCAGCTCCTGCGCGACATGGTCAAGGCCGGCAAGCTCGGCAAGAAGAGCGGCGCCGGCTTCTACGACTACCCGGTTGAGCAACGCCCTTGAAGTTCAGCCAGCGTATTGGCCAGCGACCGGTGATGACGGCTCTCCAGATTGAGAGCATCAACGACGACCTTCGGAATGGCATCTGGAACGTCTTGGAAGAACTCCTGTGGAGTCGAAACTCCTTCGTCGAACGATCCGTTCACTATGAAGAGTCTCCGATGGAGGATTTGGGTCAGGCCATCTGGCTAAAGCTCTGGAAATTACGACTGGACAGAATGCCTAACTCGGGAGACGATTTTGTCGGAGCAGTACGACAGTATTACTTCAGCAGCACTACTACCTGGTACGACATTTACGACCTCATTGAGTTCATTGTGGCCAATGTCAGCCACGACGATCTTGTTCTCAGGCTGAACCAGGCGCTTGAGAGCGAACTCTCCGCCTTCCGGTTCGTGGGGAAGACGCTCACACCAATTACCTCACCCGGTGAGGTGCAGATACTGCAGCAGGAGCTGGACGACCCTGCCTTTCCAGGCGTTCAGAAGCATCTGCTTCGAGCGCTTGAATTTCTTTCAGACAAGCGCAATCCGGACTATCGCAACTCGATCAAGGAATCAATCAGCGCTGTCGAGTCCGTTGCAAGGGTAATTACGCGAAAGGACAGCGCTACACTCGGCGACGCTCTCGCTCTTCTAGAGAAGAAGCACGCTTTGCACCCCAGTTTGCGCCAGTCATTCGACAAGCTGTACGGCTACACAAGCGACAAGGATGGCGTGAGGCACGCGATGCTCGCTGAACCAAATCTCACACAGGCTGAAGCGAAGTTCTTCCTCTTGAGTTGCACTTCATTCGTCAACTACCTCAAGTCCCTTGTTGCAACGTGAATAGTGCTCAAGGTCGCCACGCGCTGGTGACCGGGGCCGGGCGCGGGATCGGGCTCGCGGTGGCGCTCGCGCTGGCGCGGCACGGGTTCCGGCTCACGCTCGTCGGGCGGGACGCGCGCACGCTCGAGCAGGCCAGTGCCGCGTGCCGCAAGGCGGGCTCGCCGCTCGCGCAGGCGTCGCGCCGTGACCTCACGGACCGCGCGCAGCTCGCGGCCCTCGCGCGCTCGACGGCCGCCGAGGTGGACGTGCTCGTGAACAACGCGGGCAGCGCGCCGTCGGCGTCGCTGGAGAAGACCGACGACTCGACCTGGGACGCGACGCTCGCGCTCAACCTCTTCGCGCCCTTCGCGCTGTGCCGCGCCGCGCTGCCGGGGATGGCGGCGCGCGGCTTCGGGCGCGTGGTCAACGTGGCCAGCACGGCCGCGCTGCAGGGCTACGCGTACACGGCCGCGTACTGCGCGAGCAAGCACGGGCTGCTCGGGCTCACGCGCGCGCTCGACGCGGAGCTGCGCCAGCGCGTGCCGGGCCGCGACGTGACCGTCAACGCCGTCGCGCCGGGCTTCGTGGACACGGACATCGTCGCCGCCGCGGCGCGGCGCATCGCGGCCGCCACGGGCCGCAGCGAGGCCGAGGCGCGCGCGCGCCTCGGCGCAATGAACGCCGGCGGGCGCCTGCTCACGGCGGACGAGGTCGCCGACGCGGTCCTCGCGCTGGTGCTGGAGCTGCCGGGCCGCACGCGCGGCGCGGCGCTCACCTGGGACGCGCCGGACGCGCCGGACGGGACGCCGCAGCCGTGAGCGCGGAGCCGGGCTCGCCGGAGCGCGGCGGGACGCGCGCGGGCGCCGGGCGAGCCGGCCGCGCGGGCGCCGGCACGTGGATCGCGCGGCTGCTGCTCGCGGCGGCCTCCATCGTCGCGACGCTCGCCGTCGCCGAGGCGTGGCTGGCCTCCGCCGCGCGGCGCCCGCTGCTCGTGCCGACGCTGGCCGGCCGCGTCTCGCCCGAGCCGGGGCGCGACCATTTCGTGCCCTTCGACGTGGAACTCGTCCCGCGGCGCCCGCGCGTGGTGCTGATCGGCGCCTCCACCGAGGCCGGCTTCCCGTTCGGCCCGCGCGCCTCGCTCGCCGCGTGGGTCGAGCGCGTGCTCGCGTGGCGCGGCGCCAGCATCGAAGTGGTGCCGCTCGCCTGCCCCGGCCTGACGGCGGAGCAGAGCGAGGCGCTCGTGCCGGACGCGCTCGCGCTGCACCCGTCGGCCATCGTCGCGGGCGTCGGGCACAACGAATTCATCTACAGCGTCGAGCAGCTCCCGCCGCGCTGGTGGCACCACAGTCACCTCGCGCGCCGGCTGCGCGGGTGGCAGCCCGCCGACCGCGCGTCCGACGTGCCGCTGCCCACGGCGGCGCGGGCCTTCGACGCGGCCGCCATCGAGGAGGACTTCCGGCAGGTGCTGCGCCGCATGCGCGCGGCCGCCGACGCGGCCGGCGTGCCGCTGCTGCTTACCGTGCCGGTCTCCAACCTGCTCTGCCCGCCCGCGCTCGGCGACGCGGCAGCCAGCGCTGCGCAGGACGCCGACGCGCTCTTCGCGCGCGGCACGGAACTGCGCGCGGCCGGCGAGCACGCCGCGGCGCGCACCGCGCTGGAGCAGGCCCTCGCGGCGGACCGCTGGCCGCAGCGCGCGACGCCGGCGTTGCAGGACGCCGTGCTCCAGTCCGGGGCGACCGTCGTGCGGACCGATCTCGCGCTGCAGGCCGCGGCGCCCGACGGCATCCCCGGCTTCGGGCTGTTCCTCGATCATTGCCACCCCGCGCCCGCCGGCGCCCTCGTGCTGGCCACGGCGATCGCGGACGCGATCGAGGCACTGGGCATCGCGCCCCCCACCGGCCGCGCCGGCACGGCGCCCGACCTCGCCACGATGCGCGGCGCGCTCGACCTGCCGCCCGCGCGGGAGGCCGCCGCGCGCGGCGACGCGGCGCTGCAGTGCGCCGGCCTCGCGATCGTCACCGGCCGCACCGGCGCGCTCTTCCAGCTGGCGGACCGGCAGCTCGCGGCCGCCGAGACCGGCAGCACGCTCCCCGACGCGCCGGAGGCCGGGCGCATCGTGCTGGAGCGCAGCGAGGCCTCCGCGTGGCGCGCCTTCCTCGCCCTGCTCGCGGGCGACGTGCCGGCGGCGCAGGCGCGCCTGGCTGCCCTGCGCCGCGCGGACGCCCGGGCGGACGCGGCACTGGGCGTCGCGTGCCGCCACTATCCGTGGATCGGCGCGCTCTTCGTGCGCCACGGCCTGCCGGTCCCCGGCGCAGACTGAAAAGCCCCTCCGACGGTTACCATCGCGCGCCTCATGGCCCGCCACTTCCGCGAAGACCTCGATGCCGACGGCGTGTGCCTCATCACGCTGGACCGCCCCGACCGCCTCAACGCGCTCACCTTCGATGTGTACCGCGAGCTGACGGACCGCTTCGCCTCGCTCGCGGACGACAGCCGCGCGCACGCCGTGGTCCTCACCGGCGCCGGCCGCGCCTTCTGCTCCGGCGGCGACGTGCACGACATCATCGGCCGCCTGCTGGACATGCCGCACGAGCAGGTGCTGGCCTTCACGCGCATGACCGGCGAGCTCATCGGCAACATGCACCGGCTGGAGAAGCCGATCATCGCGGCGGTGAACGGCGTGGCGGCGGGCGCGGGCGCGGTCATGGCCGCGGCGTGCGACCTGCGCGTCTTCGCGGACAGCGCGAAGATCGCCTTCCTGTTCACCAGGGTCGGGCTCACGGGCGCGGACATGGGCGCGGGCTGGCTGCTGCCGCGGCTGGTCGGCGAGGCGCGCGCCGCGGAGCTGCTGCTGCTGGGCGACACGATCGACGCGCCGACCGCGGAGCGCTACGGCCTCGCGACGCGCATCGTCCCCGCCGCGCAGTGCCTGCCGGAGGCGATGGCGCTCGGGCGGCGGCTGGCGCAGGGCCCGCTCGCCGCGCTCGCCAGCACCAAGCGCCTGCTGCGCGCCGAGTGGCTCATGGACCTCGACACCGCGCTCGAGGCCGAGGCGCAGGCGCAGGCCGGCCACCTCATCCAGCCCGACCACCGCGAGTACCACGCCGCCTTCACCGGCAAGCGCGCCGCGCGCTTCTCCGGCGCGCTCACCGCGCCCCGCGCCACCCAGGAGCCCGCGCCATGAGCCGCTTCCGCTGCCATCTCTTCGTGTGCACCAACCGCCGCCCCGACGACAACCCGAAGGGCAGCTGCGCGGCGAAGGGCAGCGAGGCCGTGCTCGAGGCGCTCAAGCTCGCCGCGCACGCCGCGGGTCTCAAGGGCCAGGTGCGCGTGAACAAGGCCGGCTGCCTCGACGCGTGCGAGCACGGCGTCGCCGCGGTCGCGTACCCCGCCGGCATCTGGTACCGGGGCCTGGTCCCGGCGGACGCCGAGGAGATCGTGCAGCGCACGCTGGTCGCCGGCGAGGCCGTGGAGCGCCTGCTCATGCCGCCCGCGCCCTCCCGGCCCGCCGCCGCGCACTGATGTCCGGCCCACCCGTCCCGCCGGCGGCACGCGCGGCGTCCGGATGGAGCGCGGCGCAGCGAGTCGCGCTGCGGGCTCGCGCGCGCGACTTCGCGCAGGCGGAGATCGCGCCGCACGCGGGCCGCTGGGACCGCGAGGGCCGCATGCCGCGCGAGATCGTCACGCGGCTCGGCGCGCTCGGGCTGCTCGGCGGCCCGCTGCCGGTGGAGCACGGGGGCTTGGGCGCGGACAACGAGGCCTTCGTCGGCGTGTACGAGGAGCTGGGGCGCGCGTGCTCGTCGGTGCGCGGCTTCGTCGCGGTGCACACGGGGCTGGTGAGCCAGTGCCTCGCCGACCACGGCACGCCCGAGCAGCGCCGGCGCTGGCTGCCGCGCCTCGCGACCGGCGAGCTCATCGGCTGCTACGCGCTCACCGAGGAGGGCGCGGGGAGCGACGTGTCCGCGATCGCGACGCGCGCTGTCCGCGCCGACGGCGGCGCGCCGGCCGGTCCGCCTGCGAGCGGCGTGCACGCCGGCGCGGGCGCGTGGCGGCTCGACGGCAGCAAGACGTGGATCACCAACGGCGGCATCGCGGACCTCGCGCTGGTCTTCGCGCGCACCGGCGACGGGCCCGTCAAGGAGGCGCTCACCTGCTTCGCGGTGGAGCTGCCGGCGGCGGGATTCACGGCGCTGCCGCTCGGCGTGGAGCCGCTCGGGCACCGCGCCTCCGATCACGCGCGGCTGGTGCTCGCGGGGCTGCTCGTGCCCGACGGCCAGCGCCTCGGGCCCGTCGGCGGCGGGCACCGCATCGCGATGTCGGCGCTGGACCACGGGCGCCTCGGCGTGGCCGCGGGCGCGGTCGGCGTGGCGCGCGCCTGCCTCGACGAGGTGCTCGCGCACAGCCGCTCGCGTCGGCAGTTCGGGCAGCGCATCGGCGACTTCCAGATGGTGCAGGCCGACATCGCGGACATGAGCAGCGAGACCGAGGCGGCCGCGGCGCTCGTGGAGCGCGCGGCGCGCGCCGCGGACGAGGGCGGCCCCGACGTCACGCGGCTCACCTCCTCGGCCAAGCTGTTCGCGACCGAGGTCGCGCAGCGCGCCGCGGACAAGGCGGTGCTGCTGCTCGGCAACCGCGGCTACGGCAGCGGCCACCCGGTGGAGCGCTACTACCGCGACATCCAGGGCCTGCGCATCTACGAGGGCACGAACCACATCCACCGCCTGATCATCGCGCGGGCCTTGCTCGGCCGGCCTTGAGCGGATCCGACCGGGGCCCGGACGCGGGCGCGCCGCCGGCGAGCGGATCGCGGAGCGTGCCGGCCCGCGTGCTGCGGGTGCTGCTCGCGGCGGCGGGCGCGCTGCTCGTCGCCGCGCTGCTGGCGGAGGCGGCGATGCGGCTGCAGGAATCCGATCCCGGGCCGCTCTTCGCGCGCGAGCAGGGCCGCGTGCGCCTCGCGCCGGGGCACGAGGCCTTCGTGCCGGTGGACGTGGGGCAGGTGGCGGACCGGCTGCGCATCGCGTGGGTCGGCGCGTCCACCGTCGCCGGCGTGCCCTACGAGCCGCGGCTCTCGCCGCCGCGCTGGCTCGGGCTGCTGCTCGCGCGGCGCGGCGTGCAGGCGGAGGTGGTGACCATCGCGGCGCCCGGACTCGATGCGGGCGGCATGCGCCACATCCTGCCCGAGGTGCTCGCGCTGCACCCCGACGCGCTCGTCGTCGCCACGGGCCACAACGAGTACCTCGCGGCGACGCAGCTGCTGCGCGAGCGCTGGTGGGACGAGCTGCGCCTGCCGCGCCTCGTGGAACGCTGGTCGGGCCACGCCGAGCCGGAGGACGAGACCCTGCCGACGCCGGCGCACGGCTTCGACCGCGCCGCGATCACGGCCCGGTTCCGCGCCGACATCCATGCGATGCAGGCGCTCGCGGACGGCGCCGGCGTGCCGCTGCTGCTGTGCGCGGAGGTCTCCAACCTCGCGGACTTCCCGCCGGTGCTCGGCGAGGACTGGGCCGCGGAAGAGGATGCCGACACCGCGTACGCGCGCGGCCAGTCGCTGCTCGAGGCGGGCGACGCGGCCGGCGCGCTGGCGGCGCTGCAGCGCGCGCGCGACCTCGACGGCTGGCCGCACCGCGCGAGCACGGAGCTCAACGACGCGGTGGCTGCCGAGGCGCGTCACTTCGTCGCCCTGGACCGGCTGTTCGCGGAGCAGAGCGCGCGCGGCGTGCCGGGCTTCGACCTGTTCGCGGACCACTGTCACCCCACGCCCGCGGGACAGCGGCTCATGGCGCTGGGCGTGGCCGACGCGCTGGAGGATCTCAACCTCTACCCGCTCACCGGCCGGCGCGGGACCGCGCCGCCGCTGGAGGAGGGCCTGACCCTCTTCGGCGCCGACGAGATCATGTTCGCGCGGGCCGACGCGCAGGTCGGGCGCGCGTTCACGGGCTTCGCGCTCATGCGCGGGACGCCCGGACCGCTGGCCGAGACGGCGCGGCGCATCCTGCAGGGCGCGCTGGCCGCCGCGGACAATCGCGCGGGCGAGGCGTACTCCAGCCTGGCGCTGCTGGACCTGCTGGACGGCGACCGCCTGGGCGCGCGCGACCGCATCGACGCGTGCAGGCTGCAGTCGGAGGATGCGATCGAGCACCTGCAGCACCTGTACGACTCCTACCCGTGGGTGCGCGCCGTGTTCGACCGCAACGGCGTGCGACTGCGGCGCGGCGTGCTGCGCGTGATCGTCCCCTGAGAGCCCCGGTGCGCCGGCCGGCCCGCGCTCGCCGGCGCTGCACGCCGGTGCTGGCGCCTTGAGCGGCCGGCGGCCAGCGGCTAGGCTTCGCGCCCCGTCGTGGGCGGCCCGCAGCCGCCGGACGACGCGTCCCGCGGGACGATGGTGGGTGTAGCTCAGTTGGTTAGAGCGCTAGTCTGTGGCACTAGAGGCCGCGGGTTCGATCCCCGTCACTCACCCCATCGCGTCGCGACGCGGCGCACCCGCCGCGGACGCTCAAGTCCGCGGCGCCCGGCGGTCGAAAACCGTGACGACTCCTCCCACGGAAGCCGGCATGTCGACGCCCGCGCACAGCCCGCACTCTCCCGGCGCCGCCGGCGCGCGCGAGCCGTCCGAGCGCGAGCCCGTGTCCGCGGAGCTGCAGTTCCTGCTCATCGCGATCGCCTTCGTGCTCGTCATGCTGCTTGCCGGCGTGCCCGGCCACGAGAACGAGGCCGGCGACGGCTCGCCCTCGCTCCGGCGCGGCTGGGCCGAGCGGCACACGGCCGAGGTCGCCGCGCAGGAGACCGGCGGCGCGCCGGCGACGCCCGAGGCGCAGGGTCCTTCATCCGCCGACGGCCGCTGAAGCGCGTCGCGTCCGCTCGCCCTCGTGCGGCGCGGCCGGACGAGTCCGCGCGCGGGGCTTGATCGTCGCGCACTGCGCCGGGCACAATCCGCCGCTCGCGCGTGCCTCCTTAGCTCAGTTGGTAGAGCAGCTGACTCTTAATCAGCGGGTCGAAGGTTCGAGCCCTTCAGGGGGCACCATTCGCGCGCCTCGCGGCGCGTGATGCGCGGCCGGGAACGGTGCCCGGGCGGCGCGCGGTGTCGCCGCCGCCCGCGCGCGCTCAGAAGATCACGATGAGCAGCACGACCACGGCCACGACGAGGCCGATCGTCGCCAGGTCGTGATCGCTGACGTTGCCGGCGCGCAGGGCGTCCAGGTCCCTGGCTTCGGCCTGCGCGCGTGCCAGCGCGCGGCGCTCGGCGGGCGCCACCGCGGGCACGGGCGCCGACTCGCCGGCGCGCATCGTCAGCAGCTCCGTGCCGGGCTGTGCGGCGAGGGCGGCGCGCTCGGCGGGAGTGAGATCGGCCGCGAGCGCCGGGCCGGCCAGCGCGAGGGCGAGAGTCAGCGAGGTCAGCAGGGAGGACTTCATGATCCGGACTCCGAAGGGGTGATCCGCGCGACGCCGGAAGGTGCCGGCATCGCGGGCACGGCGAGAAGCGTGAAGTGCCGCACGGCGCCCCACAGGTGCTGGAAGGTCTCGTCGGGCAGCAGCACGCGGCCGCGGCGCGGGTCGAGGAGCACGACGTTCGCCCGCTCCGGGTCGTGCCCGATGAGCAGGCTGTAGTGGTTCACGTCGTCGGCGCTGGTCATGACGATGAGCGGGCGGCCCTGCTCGATGTGGCCGAGCACTCCGGTGGCCGCGCGGTCGAACGTGCCCTCGAAGACGTAGACCTCGAAGCCGAGCTTCTGGAGCTCCGCGCGCAGCTCCGCGCCGGAGAGGCCTTCCTGCTCGGCCGCGACGCGCGCGAGCTCGCGCCGCTCCGCCTCCGGGATGGCCACCTGGTAGTAGCCGCACAGCGACGACACCGCGGCGAGGCCGCACTCGTGCAGCTCGTCCTGCGCGATGACCGGCGTGGGCAGCACGGTCGCGCTGGGCGAGAGCATCTCGGCCCGGGCCGCGCCGCTCGCGCAGCCGGCCGCGGGCAGCAGCGCGACGAGCAGCGCCGCGGCGAGCGCCGCGCGCAGCGGGTCGGGGAGGGAGCGGCGGAGGCGCCGGGGGTCCACCGGCGCGCGCGGGTCGCGCGGATGGCTCGGCTCCACCGGATCGGTCGGCTCGGGCAGGTCGGCGGGATCGGCCGGATCACCGGGCTCCCGCGGGCCGCGCGGGTCACCGGGCGGCAGCGGCCCGCGCGGCGAGGACGCCTGGCGCGGGGCAGAGCAGGGAAGGCGCAGGGGCAAGAGGGCGCGTCGCAACGTGCTTGGAGGAGGCATCCGGGGCTGTTGAGCAACCCGCGTGCCGCGGACGGGGACGCGCCGCCCCGGAGCACCGCTCGCGCTCGGGAGATCCCGGCCCACCGCACGCCGGCGGTGAGCCGGCGCGGCGCGCGCCCGGATGTCCCGAGCGCGCGCGGCCACCCGCAAGGCCGCCGCGCATCGCGCGCCGCTCGGATCGTCGCGACCGCGCGAGGTGCAGATTCTGCAAATCCCCCCTGTCGCCCGCCCTGCCCCGCGCCGCGCCGGACCGGCGCGGGCTCCGACACGCTCCCGTCGCGGGACGGCCGCGCGAAGCGGACACTACGATCCGCGCTCCATCGCCGACCGCTCCCGCGCGCGGGGGCCGGCTCTCTCTCCGGGGATCTGCCATGACCGTGTTCCGCCCGCTGCCGGCCGCCCTGCTCCTGGTTCTCGCCTGCACCGCTCCGCCCCCGCCGCAAGTGCCGCCATCCCCGGCCGCGCCCGGCGCGAAGACGGGCGCGAAGACGGACGCGAAGACGGACGCGAGCGCGAACGCGAAGGCGGAACCGAAGGCGAAGGCGGAACCGAAGATGACGGCAGCAGCACCGGCACCCGATGCGAAAGCCGACGCGGCGTCCGCCGCGCCGGGAGCCTCCGCAGCCGCGACCGCCGCGCTCACCGTGCGCAAGGGCACGGGACGCTTTCCGTTCGAGGAGGCGACGCTCGACAACGGGCTGCGCGTCGTGTCGCTCGAGGACCACAGCACGCCCATCGTCGCCGTGCAGCTCTGGTATCACGTCGGCAGCAAGAACGAGCAGCCCGACCGGCAGGGCTTCGCGCACATGTTCGAGCACATGATGTTCCGCGGCACGGACCGGCTCGGGCCCAAGGACCACTTCGACTACGTCCGCAAGACCGGCGGCGACTGCAACGCCTACACGGCCTTCGACCAGACCGTGTACGTGCAGGAGCTGCCGTCCAACCAGCTCCCGATGGTGCTGTGGCTGGAAGCGGAGCGCATGTCGGCGCTGAAGATCGACGAGGGCGGCTTCCACACGGAGCGCAAGATCGTCGAGGAGGAGCGGCGCCTCGGGCTGAACCAGCCCTACGGCGACGTGCTGGAGAAGCTCCTCCCGGAGCTGTTCTCCGTGCAGCCCTATCGCTGGACGCCCATCGGGCAGATCGAGCACCTGGAAGCCAGCACGCCCGATGACATCCAGAAGTTCTGGGACACGTACTACGTGCCCAACAACTGCACGCTCGTGGTGGTCGGCGACGTGACCGGCGAGCAGGTGCGCGCGCTGGCGCAGCAGAGCTTCGGCTGGATCCCGCGCTGCGCGGACCCGCCGCGGCCCACCGCGCAGGATCCCGAGCAGACCGCGCTGCGCACGGTGGAGATCGAGCCGCAGAACGGCCCCGTGCCCATCGCCGGCATCGCCTTCCGCGCGGTGCCCGAGGGCCATCCCGACGCGATCGCGCTGGACATGCTCATGTCCATCCTCGGCGGCGGCGAGAGCAGCCGCGTCTACCTCGACCTCGTGCGCCGCAAGGAGATCGCGGTCGCGGGGATCGGGATCTACGCGGGCCTGGAGCAGGCGGGCTTCGCGGCGGTGGTCGGGATCATGATGCCCTTCGGCAACGATGCGAAGGTGCTCGACGCGCTGTGGGCGCAGGTGGAGCAGGTCAAGGCGGAGGGCGTCACCCCGGAGGAGCTCGCCAAGGCGAAGAAGCAGGCGCTGCGCGCCGACGTGGACAAGGCCACCAGCATCGCGAGCAAGGCCGGCGTGCTCGGCCAGGCGGCCACGCTCTACGGCGACACGCAGGAGGCCAACGAGCGCGTGCGGCGCATGGAGGCGGTGACCGCGGACGACCTGCGGCGCGTCGCCAACACCTATCTCGTGAAGGAGCACGCGACGCAGGTCGTCATCAAGCCGGGGCTCGGGAGCATGCTGCGCACGGCGCTCACCGCCGCGGCGGGCAAGGACGACACGTCCAAGGACGAGCCCGCCAAGGAAGAGGAAGGCGGCGCGCGCGCCAAGGCGGGCGGGCCCAAGGCCTCCGCGCACCCGCCGGCCGGCTACCCGGACAAGCCGCCGGTCGCGCCGCCGCTGGCCGCGACGATCGACATCACGGGCGACGAGCAGACGCTCGACAACGGGCTGCGCCTCGTCGTGGTCGAGAATCACGAGCTGCCGCTCGTGTCGATGAGCCTGCGCCTGCGCGCCGGCGCCTTCACCGAGGACCCGGCGCACCCGGGCACCGCCTCGATGGCGGCGAGCATGATCACCAAGGGCACCGTCGCGCACGATGCCGAGGCGCTCGCCGCGGACATGGAGCGCAACGCGATCCAGCTCGGCGCGTCCTCAGACAGCGACGGGTCGGCCGTGCACGCCTCCGCGCTCACGGGCGATGCGGAGCGCGCGATGCGGCTGCTCGCGGAGGTCGTCTCGGCACCGAAGTTCGATCCCAAGGAGTTCAAGACGCTGCGCGACCAGACCGCGACGGGCATGTCCATCCAGGAGAAGACGCCGTCCGTGATCGCCGATCGCCAGTTCGCGGCGGCGCTCTGGGGCAGCCACCCGTACGGCCGCCCGTCGGAGGGCACGAGCGCGGATCTCAAGGGCCTGACGCCGGAGGCGCTCCGCGCGTGGTGGACCACCTTCGTGCGGCCCGAGACCGCCGTGCTCTACATGGCCGGCGACATCACGCCGAAGGACGCGCGCGCGCTGGCCGGCCGCTACCTCGGCGACTGGGAGGGCGAGGGCGAGGCGATCGAGGTGCCGCTGCCGGACCTCTCGCCGCCGGGCGCGATGCACATCGTGCTCGTGGACAAGCCGGGCGCGATCCAGAGCGAGATCATCGCGGGCCACGAGGGCATCACGCGCCGCAACCCGCTCTACCCGACGGGCGCGGTGCTGAGCCAGGTCTTCGGCGGGGCGTTCAGCAGCCGCCTCAACGACGTGATCCGCGTGCAGAAGGGCCTGACCTACGGCGCGAACGGCGGGCTGTCGAGCCAGCGCTTCGGCGGTCAGTTCCGCGTGCGCACGTTCACCAAGACGCCCACGACGGCGGAGACGGTGCAGGCCGTCATCGACGAGGTGAAGCGCATGCGCAGCGAGCCGCCGAGCGAGAAGGAGCTGTCCTCCGCCGTGAGCTACCTCGTGGGCAGCTTCGCCGGCACGCTGGAGACGCCGGAGGCCGTGGCCGGCCGCCTATGGACGCTGGACCTCAACGGCCTCCCCAAGGGCTGGTGGAACGAGTACCTCGGGAAGATCGCCGTGACGAAGAGCGAGGACGTCGCGCGCGCCGCCGACGAGCTGCTCGACCCGTCGCGCCTGATCATCGTGGTCGTCGGCGACGCCGCGAGCGTGAAGGAGAGCCTGGAGAAGATCGCGCCCGTGGAGGTGATCACGGAAGGCGGCTGACGCGACATCGCGCTCGCCTCACCTCCGCGCTTTCTCTTTCTCCAGCGCGTCCACGTTCCCCTGCGCCGCGGCGTAGCCGGGCTTCGATGCCAGCGCCCGGCGCAGGCAGCTCTCCGCCTCCGCGAGGAGCGCCGCGCGCCCGTCGCCGGCGCGCGCGGCGCGGTTGAGCAGCAGCCGCCCCAGATTGTTGAGCGCCTCGGGGAAGTCCCGCCGCAGCTCGAGCGCGCGGCGGAAGCTGCGCTCGGCCCGCGCCTCGTCCGCCGCGATGTCCACGCCGTCCACGCCCGCCACGCCCGCCACGCCTGCAACACCTGCAACACCTGCCGCACCTGCCGCACTTGCCGCACCGGTGCTCGCTGCGCGCCTCGCGAAGGCGACGCCCAGCTCGTCGTGCGCCTCGGGCTGGCCGGGGTCCAGCTCCAGCGCGCGCTGCAGCTCGGCGATCGCGGCGTCGGCGCGGCCCTGCGCGAGCGCCACCAGTCCCAGCTTCTCGTGCGCCGCGGCGAGCTCCGGAGCGACGGCCACGGCCTGCTCCAGCACGGCGGCCGCCTCGTCGAGGCGGCCGGCGTCGAGCAGGATCTGGCCGAGGTTGCTGCGCGGCTCGCCGTAGGACGGGTGCAGCTCGATCGCGCGGCGCAGGTGCGGCTCGGCACCTGCCGCGTCGCCCGCGGCGAGGAGCGCGGCGCCGAGGTTGTTGTGCGCGAGCCAGGCGTCCGGCACGCGCGCGACGTTGTCGCCGAAGAGCGCGACCTGGTCGCGGTACAGGCCGGCGCGCGCGAAGCTGGCCGCGCCCAGCGCGAGGACCGCGACGGCCCCGGCCAGCGGCAGGCCGCGCACGAGACCCGCATCGCGCCGCTGCCGCGCAGCCGCCGCGACGCGCTCGCCTGCCAGCCCCAGCAGCGCGCACGGCACGATCAGCGCGGGATAGGCGAGGTGGTCCGACACGCGCGCGATGGCCATGTACGCCATCTCGACCAGCCCGAGCGCCGGCGCCAGCAGCAGCGTGAAGGCGAGCAGGCCCGCTCCCGCGGCGCGCGCCTCGGTCCGGCGCGCGCGCGCCAGCAGCGCGAGTGCGGCCAGCAGCGCCGCGAGCGGCAGCCACGCGGAGACCGAGCGCGGATCCACGCTCCAGCGCGAGTACACGACCGTGAGATCGAGGGGCAGCAGCGCCTTGCCGGCGTACCACCACAGCGAGCGCCCCGCCGCCGCGAGCCGCAGCCCGAGGCTCTCGGCTCCGGCGAGCCCCGCGCCCAGCGTGCGCGCGTGCTGCATGCGGATGGTCACGAGGCCGAGCGCGAGCGACACGGCGAGCAGCGGCGCGCTGGCCAGCACGTCGCGGCGGCGCACGCCGAGCCAGCGCGCGTCGGAGCCGCCGGCACCGCGCGCATGCCACCACGCGAGCAGCAGCAGCACCGCGGGCAGCATGACGAGCGCGCTCTTGGCGAGCAGCGCGGCCATGAACGCGAGCAGCGCGAGCAGCAGCGCGCGCCGCGACCCGTGCGCGAGCCAGCCGACCCACGCGCGCGCGGCCAGCGCCGCGCCCAGCAGCGCGAGCACGTTCTTCGTCTCCGCGACCCACGCCACGCTCGCCACGGTGAGCGGGTGCACCGCGAAGAGCAGCGCGCCCCACCACGCGCCGGAGCGCAGCCCGCCGGCGCGTGCCGCCGCGCTCACGGCCCCCTCGGCGCGCAGCCGCGACCACGCGGCGAGCAGCCGCCACAGCGCCAGCACGGCGGCCGCGTGGAGCGCCAGCAGCACGGCGTGGAAGCCGGCGGCGCTCGCGCCCCACAGCCGGAACTCCAGCCAGTAGAGCGAGGTCGTCAGCGGCACGTACTCCTGCGGCGCGGCACCGGCCCAGATGCCGGCCAGCCCGCCCGGCGCGCGCACGAGGTCGTTGAGCACGAGCACGTCGTCGTCCCAGAGCCAGCCGCCGCGCAGCGCGGGCAGGTGCGCGAGCAGCGTCGCGAGCACGAGCGCGAGGCCGGCGAGCCAGATGCGGCGCGCGGGCGCGCGGCTGTCGCTGATGGCAGGACCGGGCATGCGGCTCAGTGTGACCGACGGGCAGGGTGGTCACCACAGCGGCGGCGCGGCCCTGGCAGCCGGGACGACGCCCTCGCCGCGGCCGTCGAAGGAGTGAGGAGCGACGGTCGCGGAGCACGGGACGTCCGGTCGCGCCATGCCTTCGGGAGCGGTTGCGGATGATGCGGATCGGAATCGTCGTGCCGTGCGCGCTGCTGGTTGCAACCGGCAGCGGCTTCGCTCAGGCGCCGCTCAGGCCACCGGTCTTCGCGGGACGGCTGCATGCCACCGGCAGCGGACCGCGCGCCGTGATCGCAGCCGACTTCGACGGCGACGGGAGGCTCGACGTGGCCACGGCAAACACCGGCTCGTGCGACATGTCCGTGCTCCACGGCGACGGAGCCTGCGGGCTGCTCGAACAGGTGCGCTACCCGGTCGAGGGAAGCCCGACAGCGCTGGTGGCGGCGGACTGGAACGGCGATGGCCGCATCGATCTCGCCGCAGCGTGCGCCGACCCGCCCTGCGTCTCGCTGCTGATCGGGACCGGGCGCGGGGACTTCGAAGCTCTGCCTGGTCCGGCCATGGAGACGCGCGCCTCCCGGATGTGGACCGCCGACGCCGACGGCGATGGCCACGCCGACCTGCTGCTGGGCCTGGGACACGACGGCCTCGTCCTGCTGAAGGGAGACGGTCAGGGAGGCTTCGCCGCGCCGGGCCATGTGCCGGTGGCCGGCGGCGTGGCCGGCGCCGCGGTCGGAGACCTGAACGGCGATGGCGTCCCGGACCTCATCGTGTCCTCGAGCGAGGCGCCGACGATGCGCCTCCTCGGCGATGGGCGAGGTGGATTCGACGACCCGGCATGCCTCATCGACGAGTGCGTGGCGCAGCTCGTGCTCGTCGATGCGAATGGCGACGGCGCACTCGACATGATCGCTGTCGACGGCGTCTACGCGGGCCCGGTGTCGATCCGGCTCGGCGACGGCCACGGATCCCTCGGTCCTCCCCGCCTCATCGACGGGGAGGTGCAGGCGAGAGGCGTCGCGGTCGTTCGCTGGAACGCGGATGCAGCCGCCGATCTCATGCTCGACGGCCTGCAGGGCCCTCTCGTCCTGGCTGGCGACGGGCGCGGCGGATTCCGGCGCGAGGACGGACTGGTGTCCGTTTCGCTCGGAACAGGCATCGCGACCGGTGACTTCGACGGCGACGGATTCACGGATGCCGCCTTCACGGCCTTCGGCGCCGACGGCGTCGTGGTCCTCTCCGGACACGAGCCGTTCCTCTCCCTTGCCCACGACGAGCAGCTTCCCGCGCAAGGGGATCAGCTCGTCGTCGAGGACCTCGACGGCGACGGCCGGCTCGATGTCCTCTCGACGCTGAGCGACGCGGAGCACGTCGCTGTCCTGCGCGGCGACGGGCGAGGCGGCTTCGGGCCAGCCGTCGCGCTGCCCGCGAACGCTCGCTGGCGCGAGCCCCTCGTCCGCGACGTGGACCGTGACGGCGCCCCGGACATCTTCGTGGCGGGAGCGGGCTACGGGCCGGACACGACACTCTTCGCCGCGGACATCGCCGCTGCGGACTCGAGCGAGCCGGACCTTCCGCTCCAGAAGGGATTCACTCCTCCCACGTCCATCGCGCTCGGCGACCTGAACGGTGACGGGCTCGACGACCTCGTCGTCGTGAGCTGGTTCGGGAGCGTGCTCCGCTTCGGCACGGCCGATGGCGGCTTCACGCCGGCTGTCTGGCTCGACCACGGCGAGCTCCGCGCCGTCGGAGTCGTCGACCTGAACGGCGATGGGCGGCTCGACATCGTGGCCGGCGGCGACGCACTGCCACGACTCGTCCGCTGGCTCGCGCAGCCTGACGGTACCCGTGGCGAGGCGCAGGCCTTCGACGAGGGCTGGGGCGCGTGCGCGCTGGCGATCGCCGACTTCGATGAGGACGGCCGCGCGGATTGCGCCACCATCGCGGCGCTCTCCGGCGTGCTTCGCCTCCACCTCGGCGACGGCGCCGGCTGCTTCACCGA
>Ga0193753_10001459_pt1 | contig 20166 bp, 15 predicted proteins | sample H1c2metaG_FD_144925 | JGI IMG/M metagenome (GOLD analysis project Ga0193753, IMG submission 144925) | Soil microbial communities from a riparian zone of the East river system, Colorado, United States - H1c2 | ecosystem: Environmental > Terrestrial > Soil > Riparian zone | place: USA: East...
GAGGTGACTGCGAGGCCAAGGTAGCGGGCGAGGTCGGAGGGTGTGGGGGGCGCGGGGTAGGCAGCGGCCGGGAACGACTCGGGGGCGGCGAAGAGGGAGAGGTTTTCGGAGGGCGCGGGTTCGGACTCGGACTCTTCGCTGCTGTCGGCGGGTTCGGCGGCGACCTCTTCGGCGATGGCGCGGGCGTCTTCGAAGATGGCCACGGCGAGGCCGTGGGGCTTGCCGGTGGAGGGGTCGATAGCGCGGGCTTCGGCGAGGAGGGCGGAGATCTCTTCGGGGGTCGGCCTGGTGTTGAAGGTGATGGGGGTGTTGTCGACGGAGGGAGCCAGCTCTTTGAGAAGGGTGGTGAATTCGAGCTCGGAGAAGAGCTCGCGGCTGGCGGCGTTGTCGATGGGCTGGGTGAGCATGTCGTCGATGCTGAAGTCGATGGGGACGCCGGTGTGGATGGTGACGAGCTCTTTGGAGAGGAGGATGTTGTCACGATTATTTTGTAACGATTCGCGATACGTTTTGCGCTTGACCTGCTCGGGGGTCTGATTTGCCGCGTCGAGGGCGGCTTCGACGGTGCCGAACTGCTGGATGAGCTCGACGGAGCCTTTGTCGCCGATGCCGGGGGCTCCGGGGATGTTGTCGATGGCGTCGCCACGGAGGGCCATGACGTCGATGACGCGCTCGGGAGGGACGCCGAGGGTGGCTTCGACGCCGGCGCGGTCGAGGATGAGGTTGTCTTTGGTGGGGTTGAGGATGACGACGTCGTCGTTGACGAGCTGCATCATGTCCTTGTCGGAGGAGACGACGAAGACCTTGTGGCCGAGGGCGGAGAGCTTGCAGGAGAGGGTGCCAATGACGTCGTCGGCTTCGAAGCCCTCGTAGGAGAGGATGGGAATGCGGAAGGCTTCGAGGGCGCGGCGGATGAAGGGGAGTTGCTGAGTGAGGTCGGGGGGCATCTCGGCGCGGTTGGCCTTGTAGCCGGCGTAGTCGATGGTTTCAAACTGCTGGGTCTTGATGTTGAACTTGGTGACGCCCTTCATCTCGCGGGCGCGCTCGTCGCGGAAGACGGGGCCGGAGAGGTCGTAGACGGCGGCGAGGTAGTGCGGGGAGAAGTCTTTGCGGAGCTTGTTGATCATGTTGACGAAGACATAGGTCGCCGCCGTGGGGATGCCGGTGCGCGTGGACATAGGCCGCTGGCGCTGCATGGCGTGGTAGGCGCGGAAGATGAAGGCCATGCTGTCCAGGAGATAGATGGGGGGCTTCGCTTCGGGATTCTGTGGCTTCGTCATGACTGTTTGATGGTAGCGCGTGTGAAGGGTAAGGCGTAACGGTGATCGGTGGGATAAAAGCTGATAAGAGCTGATCGAGCAGGGATTACTCGAATTTTCTCCTGTTAGAGGAGGAGCATGCAGTCGCCGTAGGAGAAGAAACGGTAGCGCTCGCGGACGGCGTGGGCGTAGGCGGCGAGGACTTTTTCTCTGCCTGATTCCCTGTTCTCTTTCCTGCTCGTCTTGCCGCTTGCTTCCCTGCTTGCTTTCGTTTCTGCGAAGGCGCTTACGAGCATCAACAGGGTGGATTGAGGGAGGTGGAAGTTGGTGAGGAGGCCGCTGATGACGCGGAATTGGTAGCCGGGGCTGAGGAAGATGCTGGTTTCGCCCGAGTGCGGGTGGAGACGGAGGCCGGCGTGGGGCTCGAAGGGGTCGGTGGTGGCGAGGTGAGCGCAGTGCTCGAGGGTGCGGGTGGTGGTGGTGCCGGCGGCGATGATGCGGCGGCCTTCGCGGAGGGCGGCGGTGATAGCTTCGGCGGTGGCGGCGGGGAGGGTGTAGTGCTCGGCGTGGAGGTGGATGTCGGCGAGGTCTTCGGCACGGACGGGCTGAAAGGTTCCGAGGCCTACGTGGAGCGTAATGGTCTCGATCTGGATGTTTTTCTGCTTGAGTTCAGCGAGGATCTCGGGGGTGAAGTGGAGGCCGGCGGTGGGGGCGGCGGCGCTTCCGGGTTCGTTCGACTCCGCCTTTTGAGCATAGACGGTCTGGTAGCGGTCGCGGTCCTGGGGGGTGTCGCTGCGGTGGATGTAAGGGGGGAGCGGCATGTGGCCAATTTTGTTGAGGATAGCGTGGAAGTCCGGCGTGGGGGCGAAGCGGAGGGTGCGCTCACCGAACTCTCCGGCGGAGAGAACTTCGGCTTCGAGAAGGGGGAAGGATTCGTCGGGCGCAAAGAAATGGAGGTGCTCGCCGGCCTGGATTTTTCGACTGGGGCGGACAAGAGCGGTCCACTGGTTTTCGACAAGGTACTGGGTTAGAAGAACTTCGATGCGGCCGGTGGGGTCGGGGGAGTTGTGCTGGGTGTGGGGTCCGCGGGCTCGGGTGGCGTAGAGGCGGGCGGGGAGGACGCGGCTGTCGTTGAGGATGAGGAGGTCGCCGGGGCGAAGGATTTCGGGGAGGTTGCGGAAGAAATCGTCGCTGTATTCGCCGGTTTTTTTGTCGAGAAGGAGCATGCGGCTGGTGCCACGGACGGGGGGCGGGGACTGGGCGATGAGCTCTTCGGGGAGGTCGAAATGGAAGTCGGATACGCGCACTGTTGTTTATTTTAGGGTGTCGGCATCAAGCAGATAGATGCAGGTCTTAACCCATGTGGATTGGCTGCGTGTATGCCGTGGTCTCAGTCGGTTGAGATGGTCGAAGGCGGTCGTGCTTTGCACGAGGCCCACCTTAGCGACGATAAAACTGTTGCGAAGATGGGGCACCCGGCTGCTTACTCTATTGCTGCTGTGCGAGTTCGACGGAGTGGTCGAGGGCGGCCTGGACGGCGGACAGGTCGGCGGGGACCTGGGTGGTCCATGAGACGGTGACGCGAGAGAAGGGTTTGGGGATGAGGAAGCGGTCCCAGGAGCGGAGCTCCCACGCGTGGTCGGGGTGGACGTAGAAGGCGCCTACGGTGCTGCCGACGAGTTTGGCGAGTTGGGCGATGCCGGGCTTGGCGATCATGGCGGGGCCGCGGGGGCCATCGGCGGTGATGGCGCAGTAGTGACCGTCGAGGTAGGCGCGCTGGAGGTTGCGGAGGCCGACGGCTCCGTCGCGGGAGCTGGAGCCGCGGATGGCGATGAAGCCGAGGCGCTCGACGGTGCGGGCGATGAGTTCGCCGTCGAAGCTGCGGCTGATGAGAATGGTGACGCCGTTGTTGCGGAAGCGCCAGGCACAGGCGAGGAGGCAGCGATGCCAGAAGGCGTAGACGGCGGGGGGCGGGGTGTAGTAGCCGGGGGCGGCGCCGGGGTCGCAGACGTCGCGATAGCGGAGCGTGATGCCGAGACAGCAGATGACCATGCTCGCCAGGCGGGGGACGATGGCGAGGGCGATGCGCTGCTTCAACGTGTAGGGAGACGGCACGAAGATGAGTTTACCTGTGCGGCAGGAGAAGGGGCGACGGGAACTGCTCATTGAACGGGCACTGGAGGTATGCGTGAACCTTTACGAATCATTTACTGTGGACAGGTTTTATTGTGGCCAGGTTAATCGTCGGCGTTTGAAAGGTGGTTTCTAAATGCGTTCTCTCTATCGGGTTTTTGCTCTCTCCTCCGCGCTACTCCCCTGCTTTGCAATGTATGGGCAGACAACCGATGCGCCACCTGCCGAAGGTGATGAGGAAGAACTGCGGCAGACGGTCCACGACCTGGTGCGGCGAGTGAGCGCGCTGGAGCTGGAGCTGCGCAAAGAGCGAGCGACGAAGATGGATGCCGCTCCGGCGGTATCGGCCGCGGTGGCGGTGCCCGTGACGGAGCTTTCGGATAACGTGACGAATGTTTCCAGTAGTGCGGTTGGTTCAAGCGACGCGGCTAGTTCAAGCAGCGCTACTGCGGGAGCTGTCGCAGTGAAGAGTGCGCCGGTGGTTGCAGCAGTGCCGAAGAATCCTGTGGCTTCGATACTGCCGACGCAGTTGCCGGGGGGAGCAACGCTGAACTATACCTTCGATGGATACTACGGATATGACTTCAACCATCCGATTGGGCGGGTGGAGTATCTGCGGGCCTACGATGTGCTGAGCAATAACTTCAGCGTCAACCAGGCAGATGTGGTGCTCGCGCTGGACCCGGATGTGGAGGAGGGGCGGCGGTATGGGGTTCGGGTGGACCTGCAGTTTGGGCAGGCAACGGCGTCTGCCGCGGGGAACCCGGCCAATGAGGTGCGGCCCGACATCTACAGGAATCTCTTTCAGGCTTATGGGACCTATGTTGTTCCTGTGGGCAAGGGACTTACTCTGGACTTTGGAAAGTGGGTCAGTTCGCTCGGGATCGAGGGGAACTATACGAAGGACCAGATCAACTACACGCGGTCGTTCCACTTCAACTATCTGCCCTTCTACCACACGGGCCTTCGCGCGAACTACAAGGTGAACGACAAGCTGGCGGTGAGCTACTGGGTGGTGAATGGGACGGGCCAGGCCGAGGCGACGAACTCGTACAAGGACGAGCTGTTTGGATTTGCAGTGCATCCGACAAAGGACATCGCGTGGAACGTGAACTACTACATCGGGCAGGAGCATCCCGATGTAGTCGCCGCGACGGGCTGCACGGTGCCGCTGCAGCCGGGGCTTTGTGTACAGGAGATCAATCCTGCGCCGGATGGGAAGCAGCATATCTTCGACAGCTACATTACGTGGAACGCGACACCGAAGCTGTCGCTGACGGTGGAGGGGGATTATCTGATCTCGCGGCAGTGGGCCAAGGCTGCTCCGGGACAGTCTTCGGCTCCATCGCATGTGATCGGCGGGGTCGGATATGCGCGATACCAGTTGACGCCGCGGATGGCGTTGGCGGGGAGAGGCGAATATCTCTCGGACCGGGGCGGGTACTTCAGCGGGACGACGCAGGCGTTGAAGGAGGTTACCGGGACCTATGAGTACACGTTAGGCGAAGGGTTTCTGGCGCGGGCAGAGTATCGCAGGGACTGGAGCAATAGGCCGTTCTTCCTGACGAATAAGCCAGGGGCGCTCTCGCACGATCAGGGGACGGCGGTCGTGGGGCTGGTGTGGTGGTATGGGGGGAAACAGGGGGCGTGGTAGTTGTCGATTCTGGGCGTTCTACATTCGCGCGTGGCGCGAATGCCCACCTTACCGACGATCAAACTGTCGCGAAGATGGGGCACCCGGATTTGCGGAGGAATACGCAGGTTAGCTGTATTTGAGCCAGCGGAGGATCTCGGGGAGGTTGGGCTTTTTGCCGTACATGAGGATGCCTACGCGGTAGATGCGGCTGGCTACCCAGAGAATGATGTAGATGGTGACGAGCATCAGGACGATGGAGAGAGCGATCTCCCATACGGGAGGCATGGCCAGCGAGATGCGCAGGTACATGATGAGCGGGGTGCAGAAAGGGATCAGCGAGATGATGCGCGAGAGGGTTCCGGAGGGGTTGGTGATGACTGGGGCGAGCGCGAACATGCAGCCGGCCAGCGGCATGACGAGGAACATGTTGAGTTGCTGGAGCTCCTGCTCGGAGTTGACCATGGCGCCGAGCGCGGCGGCGATGCTGGAGTACAGCATGAAACCGAGGATGAAGTAGACGACGAAGAAGATGATCTGCATGGCGCTGAGCGAGACATGCACGCTGCCACCGCCGACGGCCGACATGATGGGGCCACTGGTAAGGAGGACGGCAGCGGCGAGCCAGACGGCAACCTGCGTGATGCCGACTGAGCCGACGCCGATCATCTTGCCGGCCATCATCTCTTCGGGACGGATGGTGGCGAGAAGGACCTCGAAGACGCGGGAGGTTTTCTCTTCGATGATGGAGCGTGCGACGTTCATGCCGTAGAGCATGATGACCATGTACATGAGAAAGAAGAGCACATAGATGGCGACGAAGCTGGAGGTGGTGTCGGCGTTTTTTCCGGCCTGGGTGGTGTCGACCTTGACGGGTTCCATGAGGGAGTCGACGTCGGAGGAGACCATGCCCTGGTGGGAGAGCCGCTCGCGCACGAGAACGGTGCGGAGGGCGGAGGTGATGCTGCCCTTGGTGCTGATGTCTGCGGTGGAGCGCGGGGTGTAGGCGAAGGTGGGGCGGTCGTTCGCGCTGGCGGCGGGGGTGACCCAGAGATAGCCGTCGAGCTGCTTGTCGGCCAGCATATTGTCGAGGCTGGTGCGGGTGGTGCTGTCGCCGGGGGAGATGACGTCGACGGTCATCTTGCTGTCTTTGCCATTTTCGAGCTCGGACTGAAGATCGGTGGCGAGCTGCTGGTCTTTCGAGACGATGGTGATGTGCGAGGTGGATCGGGCCTTGCCACCCATGACGATAGAGCCAACGATGCCACCGCCCATGAGCAGCGGGATGAGGATGGTGGAGATAAGGAATGCCTTGGTGCGGACGCGCTCGAGGTACTCGCGCTTTGCACCAAGCCAGACGTTATGCATCGACTTTGTCTCCTACGGTTTCGATAAAGATCTCTTCGAGGGTGGGCTCCATGACCTCGAAGCGGGTGATGCTGGCCTTGGCGACGGCGGCGGCGAGGAGGGCCTGGCCGTTGTCGCCGTCGAGAAGCTTGATCTCGGCCATGCCGTTGTAGTTCTTGGCGCTCTCGATGGATGGGTGGTTGAGGAAGGAGGCATCACCGGTGAAGGTCATCTGGACGCGGTTGGCGGGGTAGCGGGATTTGATCTCGCGCATGGCGCCGGAGAGGACGAGGTGGCCGCGATGGATGAGGCAGATGGTATCGCAGAGCTTTTCGACTTGGTCCATGCGGTGGGTGGAGAAGAGGACGGAGCGGCCCTGCTTGCGGAGGTCGACGAGGGTGTCCATGAGGAGGGCGGCGTTGACGGGATCGAGACCGGAGAAGGGCTCGTCCATGATGATGAGCTCGGGCTCGTGGAGGAGGGCGGCGATGAACTGAATCTTCTGCTGCATGCCCTTGGAGAGCTCTTCGGTCTTCTTGTGGATGGCCTCGGTGATCTCCATGCGCTCGCACCAGACGAGGGCGCGCTTGCCGGCGGTGGCGGCGTCAAGGCCGTGGAGCTGGGCGAGGAAGACGAGCTGGTCGATGACCTTCATCTTCTTATAGAGGCCGCGCTCTTCGGGGAGGTAGCCGACGCGGTGGAGGTTTTTGCGGTTGAAGGGTTCACCAAAGAGGCTTACGGTGCCGGAGTCGGGGACGGTGATGCCGATCATCATGCGGATGGAGGAGGTTTTGCCGGAGCCGTTGGGGCCGAGGAGGCCGAACATGCTGCCGGGCTGAATCTTGAAGGAGAGATTTTCTACGGCGACTTTGGTGTCGTAGGCTTTGCGGACATTTTGCAGCTCAACGATGGGCATGGGTTCTCGCGTGGTGGTTAGGCCAGTTTAGCAGGATGGTTTGGAGAGGCAGGCTTCAGCGATGTGGCAATCGGTAGACTGATCTGGAGGACGATATCCTGTGCTAATCGCATTTGGTGGACTACCCGGTACCGGCAAGACGACTCTGGCGCGGGCTTTGGCTAAACGATATGCCGCTGTCTATCTTAGGATCGACACTATTGAACAAGCCATACGCTGCAGTGGGGAGTTGAAGGCAGATATGGGTTCGGCCGGATATATGGTCGCCTATCAATTGGCGGAAGACAATTTGCGTATGGGGAGAGATGTCGTCGCGGATTCGGTGAACGCGCTGCAGATTACTCGCGATGCCTGGGCTCTCGCAGCGCGAAATGCGTCTGTGCCACTGATTGAGGTGGAAGCAATTTGTTCCGATCTGGCCGAACATCGGGGACGCATTGAGGGCCGCCAATCGGACATTAATGGATTGAGACTTTCAGACTGGAAGGCTGTCTCCGAGAGGGTCTTTGAAGCCTGGTCTACACCTCACATCGTGATCGACACGGCACGCAAGCCCATCAGTGATGCGGAGAGGGAGTTGATGGATCACCTTACGTCCGCAGGCTATCTTGCCATGTGACGGCCTGCCTGGAAGAGACAAGAGAAGTGGAGCCGCTCAAAGGATGGAGAGTTCTTCTGCTATGCGGGAGTCGCGGTGCTTTCGATCGAGGCGGACGGAAAAGAGGGCGAGGGCAAGGGCAACGAGTGCGACGGCGGCGCTGGCGAAAGGAAGCTGCCGGTAGTGGAGGCCAGCTGAGAGCAGGATGCCGCCGAGGGAGGCTCCGATGGCGTTGCCGAGGTTGAAGGCTCCCTGGTTGAGGGTGGAGGCGAGGTTGGGGGCCTCGGAGGCGTGGTCGACGATGCGGGATTGGAGGGGCGCTCCAGCGGCGAACTGGATGGCTCCCCAGATGAGGATCATGATGACGGCGGGAACGACGTAGGGCTCGGCGTAGTAGAGGCCGATGAGGGTGACGATGAGAGTGACGAGGGCGCTGACGAGGAAGGCCATGGGACGCCAGTCGCTGAGGGTTCCGCCGAAAAAGTTACCGATGGTAATGCCGACGCCGAAGAGCAGGAGGACGAGGGTGACGGTGTGGGGCGTGACCCGGGTGACGGCGAGAAGCGTGGGTGCGATGTACGTGAAGACGCAGAAGAGCGAGGCCGCGGTAAGGACGCTCATGGCGAGGACGAGGAGGACCTGGGGGCGGCGGAGGACGCGGAACTCGTGAACGAGGCTGCCGGTACCGGCGGGCTGCGGTGGGAGGAACCAGTAGACGGCAGCGGCGGCGATGAGGCCGATGGGGACGATGGCCCAGAAGGAGGCTCGCCAGCCGTAGGCCTGACCGAGGGCGGTGCCGGCTGGGACGCCGAGAACGTTGGCGAGGGTGAGGCCGGAGAACATGAGGGCGATGGCCTGGGCGCGCTGGTTTCGCGGGACGAGGTTGACCGCGACGACGCTGCCGATGCCGAAGAAGGCTCCGTGGCAGAGGGCGGTGAGGATGCGGGCGGCGAAGAGGAGGTTGTAGCCAGGGGCGAGGGCGCAGGCGAGGTTGCCGAAGATGAAGACGCCCATGAGAAGGAGGAGAGCGAACTTGCGTTCGAGCTTCGCGGTAGCGATGGCGACGAGGGGAGCGCCGATGGTGACGCTGAGCGCGTAGGCGGTGACGAGGGCTCCAGCCTTGGGGATGCTGACGTGGAAGTCGTCGGCCAGGTTGGGGAGCAGGCCCATGATGATGAACTCGGAGGTGCCGATGCCGAAGGCGGCGATGGCAAGGGCCATGAGGGGGGTGCGGGTCAGGATGTGTCTTTGGCCGGTGGCGGAGGAGGGGGCATCCATCTTTCAATTGCAACACAGGAGTGGTCGAGCACGAAAATTCTGCCGGTTGCGCCGGGTCGAGGTGCTCCCGGTTCCGGTTCGGGTTCTTGATAGCATCGGGTTGTGCTGGAACTGTCTACACCGATCAAGTTTGTGAAGCGCGTGGGAGAGCGCGTTGCGGCGGACCTTGCGAAGCGGGGGGTCGAGACCGTCGAGGACCTGCTGTATCATCTGCCGTTCCGGTATGAGGACCGGCTGAATCCGCTGCCGATGAGCGCGTTGAAGGCGGGAACGATGGCATCGGTGATCGGCGAGGTGCGGGGGAGTGTGCTGTTGCAGACGCGCAGTATGCCGCTGTTCGAGATGACCGTGGGGCAGGGGCTGAGCACTGTGAAGTGCATGTGGTTCCACGGGGCGTATTTGCGGGACAAGTTTCAGGTGGGGCAGATGGTAGCGCTTTACGGGAGGCTGGAGGCTTCGCGGAGCAGCGCGGGGAAGTTCAAGATGATTCAGCCGCAGTTCGAGATTCTGCCGGTGAAGGATGGGCCGGAGGCGGAGTTTGTGCGGCTGGAGATGGGACGGATCGTCCCGGTGTATGAGTTTCTGGGTGGGACGACGGCGTGGGGATCGAAGCTGAACTCGCGGTGGCTGCGACGGGTGGTGTGGTCGATCTTCGAAGAGCTGACGGAGTCGCAGACGACGGTTGAAGAGACGCTGCCGGGAGCGCTGTGCAAGCGGCTGGGACTACCTGGAAGGCTGGAGGCGCTGCGGGAGATTCATTTTCCGGAGGCGGGGACGCCGATGACGGAGCTGATGTCGGCGGCGACACCGGGGCATCGGCGGCTGATCTTCGAGGAGCTGTTTTATCTGGAACTGGGGCTGGAGTTGAAGCGACGGCGGATGCGCGAGCGCAAGGGCACCGCGTTTGTGACGAATGTGAAGGTGCGCGAGGCGATCAAGCAGGTGCTGCCGTTCCATCCGACGGCGGCGCAGAAACGGGTGCTGGGAGAGATTGCCAGCGACATGCGGAAGGCTCAGCCGATGCGGCGGCTGCTGCAGGGGGATGTGGGGTCGGGCAAGACGATTGTCGCGATGCAAGCTGCTCTGGTAGCAATTGAGAATGGGTATCAGACGGCGCTGATGGCTCCGACGGAGATTCTGGCGACCCAGCATTATCTTTCGGCGCGGAAGTTGCTGGGGGAGGTGCTGTCGCCGCGAACTGGCAGGCCCTACAAGGTGACTTTGCTGACCGGGTCTCTGGATGAGGCGGCCAAGCGGGAGGCGCGGGGGAGAATTTTTCGCGGGGAGACAGACCTGGCGATTGGGACCCATGCGCTGATCGAAGACAAGGTGGACTTCGACAACCTGGGGCTGGTGATTGTGGATGAGCAGCACAGGTTTGGCGTGCAGCAGCGGTTTCGGTTGATGAAGAAGGACACGGCGCTGGACCCGGATGTGTTGGTGATGACGGCTACGCCGATTCCTCGCACACTTGCGCTGACGCTCTACGGGGACCTGGATGCGAGTGTGATCGATGAGCTGCCGCCGGGGCGGACTCCTATTGTTACGCGGCGGACGACGGAGGAGCGAGCGGCGGATGTCTGGGAGTTCGTGCGGAAGCAGGTTGCGGCAGGGCGGCAGGCTTACATTGTCTATCCGGTGATCGAAGGGGCCAAGGACGATCAGCCGGAGCTGGACTTTGCGCGGGATGAGGAGCCAGAGGAAAAGGCTGATCCTTCCGCTTCGCTGAGGAATGACAAACAAAAAGCGGCGATGAAAAAGGGTTCGAGTGCGAAGCGACAGACCAAGGCTGCCAAGACGGAGAAGCTGTTCGCACCGAAGAAGGCGTTGCGCGCGGCTAGCGATATGTACGAGGAGTTGCGTGCGGGGGCGTTGGCCGGGCTGCGGGTGGGGCTGTTGCATGGGCGATTGAGCGCGGATGACAAAGAGGTCGCTATGCGGCGGTTTCAGCGGGCAGATACGGATGTGCTGATTGCCACCACTGTTATTGAAGTCGGCGTGGATGTACCGAATGCTTCGGTAATGGTGATCGAACACGCGGAGCGATTCGGGCTGGCGCAGATGCATCAGCTGCGCGGTCGTGTAGGGCGCGGCGCGGCGAAGAGCTACTGCATCCTGATGACTGGCGGCAGGGTGAGCGAGCAGGCCGAGGCGAGGCTGGACGCGATGGTGCGGACGCAAAATGGATTTGAGCTGGCGGAGCTTGATCTGCAGCAACGCGGGCCGGGAGAGTTCTTCGGCACGCGGCAGGCAGGGCTGCCGGAGTTTCGCGTGGCGAATCTGATTCGTGACCGGGCGCTGCTGGAGTTGGCCAAGGTGGAGGCTTCGCGGTTTGCGTCGCAGCCCGATCCCGCGATACCGCGCGAGGAGATGGAGGCGGTGTGGGCGAGGCTGAAGCTGCAGTGGCAACGGAAGTATGGGTTGGTGGAAGCTTAACGATTGCTGGACGAAGGAGCTCCCGAGGAGTGGTCACACCTTCCATCCTTCGCGATGAGACCGCGAAGGATGGGCCAGTCGACGGACTGTGCGATCGAGCTACGACGCTACTGCGTGGGCGTAGCTCGGTGCATTCATGGGCTGCGAAACGGAGGGAGCGATTACCTTTTTGGGGCCACGTTTGCGGGCGACGAGGACGCGGACCCGTTCGATCATTTCGGCGGGCGAGCAGGCTCCCTTGGGAAGGAAGACGTCGGCGTGGACGGCTCGGTCGAAGGCGTTGACGGTGCCGGAGACGATCATGGCGGGAAGACCGGGGTGGAGCTGCTTGGCGCGGCGGACAAGCTCGTTGCCATCCATCTGGGGCATGAGGAGGTCGCAGAGGAGAAGGTCGAGCGAGCCGGGGAGCGATTGTTCGACAACCTCGAGCGCTTGTTGCGCGCTCTGTGCGGCGATGACGCGGTAGCCGCGGGTTTCGAGAAGGAAGGTGCGGACAGAGAGTACTTGTTCGTTGTCATCTACGCAGAGGATCGTTTTCTTAGGGCGCATGCATTCTCTCTTCTACCGGACGTCACCTTGTGGTGACTCGCGGCCGATGGGCCAGGCAGAAGCGTCTGCTGGTTTGCAGGAGCTCCAGACTGGAGGGCGTTCAAAAAATGCCCCGAGGCCCGGCCGGATGCATACTCCGGCGCGTAATGGGTCGGCTGCTCCGGGAGAGCAGCAGACGCGGAGAGACGAGGCTCTCTTGTCTGCTCCACAGAGGAACAGTTCCACCAGTCCAGCGTGAATCTGCCGGACCGCGGGGTGCGAGAGATGCCGTGTGCCGGCGCAGGTTGCCACGCGACTCCGCGGGCGCAGTGGATCGGTCTGATGCGGATACAGTCAAGATCGAAACCAGAAAAACAGGATCGATCTTGACTGCGTGTGCAGTCAGCGATTGTGCGCTGGGGGAGCCGCGACTGCGGGGCAGTCGGCTTCTCTCAACTCAAATTGTCAGAAAACAGGCGAAAGCAATTCGTCTCCAGCAACGTTGCAATTGCGTGCAACATTGTCGTCAACGCTTGCCAAGAGTATGAAGAGTTGCCGAGCTTGGCAACGGCGAAGATTGAGCGAAGACCATGAATAATAGAGCTTGCATATGCACCGTGGTGTGGATACGGTGCATATTCATTGGGGATTCACGATACGGACCTGTTGAAATCAAGTGCATCACGGCAGGAAAAAGCGTCCGCTTGCAACAGGAATGGTGCGGCCACCAACAAACACTTCGGATACGACGCCGTCTGTGTATGTTGCGGAGACGTGAATGCGGCTGGGTCGAAGCATCTCGATTCCCTGCTCGATCACGATTGGCTGACCGCTGGCGGCGAGCCCGTGCCGCACGAGGTAGGCGATGGTGCAGCCGGAGGCCGAGCCGGTGGCGGGGTCTTCGCCGTTGTAGAACTGCATGCGGGCATGCCAGTCTGCCGATGTTTTGGATGGGCTGCCCGCGCCGGCGCGGGTGATGCAGTGGAAAAACTTTGCGTCGCTGCGCTCAAGGTAGGCGCGAGCGGCGTGTTGCGGAATCTGCAGGCGGGCAGCGACCTCCATCGATTTGAGCGGCACAATGCAGAAGGCCATGCCGGTGGAGACAGTTTGAGCGGGCAGGTCGGGATCGAGGTCGTCGATGGAGAGATTGAGCGCGGTAGCGAGTGCGGCACGGTCGTGCGTATCGCCGAAGGTGGGATCGTTCTGCCGCATGATGCCAAAGACACCGTACTCTTCGTGCTGCGGTGGAGTGAAGCGCACGGGGATTGGGCCTACGCGGAGGTCGAGCGTGATCTGTTCGGCTCCACGCAGTGTGGGGTGGTTCCAGTAGAGCCAGCTGGCGGTGCCGAGGGTGGGATGGCCGGCGAAGAGGAGCTCCTCCTCGGTGGTGAAGATGCGGACTTGGACGCCACGCTCGCGCTCCACTTCGGGTGCACGGGGGAGGATGAAGGTGGTCTCCGAGAGATTGGTCTCGCGGGCGAGTGCCTGCATCTCTTCCGTGGAGAGACCGCGTGCGTCGGTGAAGATGGCGAGTTGGTTTCCTTCGAGCGGGCGTCCGGCGAAGACGTCGACCTGAGCGAAGTCGTAGGCCTGGTGCGCGGTTTCAGGGGCTGTGGCGGGAGTCATTCCTGGACTAGTTGACATGCAAAGCTCCTCAGTCGTATGGTTTGGATAGACCGCAATGGGGCAAACTGCTTCATGCCAGCATAGCTGGCCGCGGTACAAAAGATCAGCCATGACAATGTCGCCAAACACGGAGTCCACCCGCTGCTGTTGCTGTAGCCGGGCGTGGGTGTGTGGATGAGCGAATCGAAGTAAGCATCTTCGAGTAGCACAGGCCCCACCCAGAGCTAACGAGCCGGGTGGTTTTTTACTTCCAGACTCCGCGTTTCAATCGCGGTAATCTCAATCAATAAGAAAGCATTGGGGGAAACCCCAAAAGGCAAATCGACAATGTCACTCCGCATCAACGACCTAGCTCCTGACTTCACCGCTGAAACAACCCATGGCACGGTTCATTTTCACGAATGGATCGGCGACAACTGGGCTGTACTCTTCTCGCACCCGAAGGACTTTACCCCGGTCTGCACGACCGAGCTGGGCGCTGTCGCCAATCTCGAGGCTGACTTCGCAAAGCGCGGGGCCAAGGTGATCGGACTTAGCGTGGACCCTGTCGGCAACCATGAAAAGTGGGCGGTAGACATCGAGGAGGTTAGCGGATCGAAGGTGAACTATCCGCTGATCGGCGATCCTGAGCTCAAGATCGCGAAGCTGTACGACATGCTCGCCGCAGACGCGGGAGATACCTCCGAAGGCCGTACACCTGCGAACAATGCTCCTGTGCGCACCGTCTTCGTGATCGGGCCGGACAAGCGCATCAAGTTGACGCTGGCGTATCCTATGTCAACAGGCCGCAACTTCGATGAGATCATCCGCGTACTCGATTCCATCCAACTGACGACCAAGCACAAGGTTTCCACACCGGCCAACTGGAAGAACGGCGACGATATCATCATCGCCGGCACCGTGTCCGATGAGGAAGCGAAGACGATTTATCCTGAAGGCTTCAAGACGGTGAAGCCGTATCTGCGAACTGCAGCTCAGCCTAAATAGCCGAACATTTTTGAATTGCTCCGCTGCGCGCTGCGTGGCGGACAAGAGCACCGATGGCGAAGTGGCTAACGCGCTGGTCTGCAAAACCAGTATTCGCGGGTTCAATTCCCGCTCGGTGCTCCACAAAATAACGACTTACGATGATTTTCTATTTTCGGCTCCACCTCTATAACCCACAAGAAGATAAATTGCCTTGGGGGAAGGTGAGGTGCGAAGGCCATGAAAATCGCCCGTGAGCGTTATCACCAAAGGTCCATCCGCCGCGTCAAGCGGGCCAAGGGATTCGCCTCGGAGTTCCGCTATTACGTCCTCGAAGGCGGAAAGCGGACCCATAGGCCGTAAACCTTCGACGCGCGATCTATAAGACCGAGAAGGCCGTCCGCCAGAAGATCGAAGGGCAGCGCCTCAAGCGGTACTGGTGTTGCGGTTGCTGTGGCGCTCCTTTTCGCGCCAAGTTTTGGCTCCTCAGCCTCATCGCTTGTTGGCGGTTCTCGATACGACGGCGAGATGGGCTGATCCTGGTAGTTCCCCTCGTGTGATGGATATTCTGACTCGTAACGAGATTTGACCTGCGTGGTTGCACGCCGGCAAGACCTTCTCGAGATAGTTCTTGTGGTGGGCACTCTATAAGTGAGCGGGCTGCACAAAATGGGCACCTAAATGAAATCGTCAACGATTCAGATTGGACTGGGAGAGAGAATCGATCATTCAGACGACATCAAATGATCGAACAACGATTGAATCAAGCTGCGCGTGCTCTTCTGGGAGAGTTCCGCGCCAAGGATCTTCTGAGTGACTGCCAGACCATGCGCAAGATTATGCATGACCATGATGAAATCATCTGGTTTTAGTCTCGATATGACCTCAGAGGATTTCAAAAGATCCTTAACCAGCTCTCCACCGTCGTGAATCTGCTGTCGATGCATCTCAACAAAACTTTGTCGGATACGCTCGCTCCGAAGGGCCCCGGCCTCGAACTCAGCCCGAAGCACAATCCAGTCGCGATTGGTAACCATATCGGCAATCGTGTCGCGCATCTTTCTCAATCGTTTCTTGCTCGAAGGCTCATCCCTGAGAATGGAGCGAAAGGTATTTGATCGCCATGCCTGCTCCTCACGGATGATCGCGAGAAACAGGTCTTCCTTGCCGTCGAAGTTGGCATAGAGGGCACCTCGGGAATACCCGGCATCTTCTGCAATTTTCTCCGTCACAGCACCGCCAAGCCCATGACGCAGAAAGTGCGTGCGCCCCACGGCGATCAGCGCGGCACGGGTCTGCGCCCGGCTTTCCTCGCGCGTTAGTCTCTTCCTTGGTTTTACGATGGTTCCTGCCATTTTGGATCCCCAGCTATATCAAAATGCAATATCCGATGAACGCTTTGCATCCAGATACGAAGCTAGCTGATTTTACCGGAGGCGGTTCCTGCTTTCCAGATCGATGGTGACTGGCAACACTAGACATTCGGTTGATGAAAAATACTGCTCCGGCTACCAACAGTAATGTCCCGAGAATCACGTACAGCAGATAAGCCATGGGCACGTCTTCAGGGTCGTCTTTCATCTTCGCTCCTTTTTTGCTCACGATCGGGACTGCTCCATCCGTGACGCATCAACAGCAATCCCATAAAAAGGCACAGAAGTGCTGTGACCCGTAAGGTCGGCATATATGCCGACCCCAGCCACGCAACGGAAGCAGAAGGCGGGCCTTCAATCTGTCTCGCAAAGATTCCAAAGGCCCCGCAGACGATACAAACCACACCCAGCACGAAGCGGAGCCACTGTCCGGTAACGTCAACCCACGCAGGCGTGAAGTCTTTCGGTCCATCCCCTGCTGTACTCTCAGTTTTTTGCTTTGCGTTCAGTGGCTGACTGTAAGTGCGGCCCGAGAACCCGGCAGGGCTGTCAGTGGCATGGTCGCGACCTTTACCCATGGACTCGAAATGCGTCGTCAACGTTCGGCCTGTGTCTCCGGAAGCCATCGTGCCTCCTCTTCATCCGAAATCCCATTATAGATACAATACGCTTTGAAATACATATTGTCTTTGATATGATTTATGAATAAGCAGATGAGAGACGGACTCTGCATTGTCCTCCTCAAATCCACCAGGTTGAACAAGGGCATTGGATGACGGCAAACGTCGAAAGCACGCAATGGAAGCCTAAGGTCAATCCATGGCTCATCGCGGCGACGGTCGCCCTGGCGGCCTTTATGGAGGTTCTCGATACATCCATCGCCAATGTAGCGCTTCCGCACATTGCGGGCGACCTTGGCGCCAGCACCAGCCAGGGAACCTGGGTCCTCACCAGTTATCTGGTCTCCAATGCGATCATCCTGCCGGTTGGCGCGTGGGCATCGAGCGTGATTGGCCGCAGGAACTTCTTTCTGCTTTGCATCATCATCTTCACAGCCGCGAGTTTCCTGTGCGGAATCGCACCGTCACTCCCGATACTGTTGCTCGCGCGGGTTTTGCAAGGCGTTGGAGGTGGGGGTCTCCAACCGATGGCGCAGGCCATCATGGCAGATTCCTTCGAGCCGAAGAAGCGCGGCCAAGCGTTTGCGCTCTATGGCCTCGTGGCGGTGCTCGCTCCATCCCTGGGGCCAACCATCGGAGGTTGGATCACGGACAACTACTCATGGCGCTGGATCTTCTACATTAATCTTCCCGTCGGCATCCTCGCCTTTTTTCTCGTAAGGCAACTGGTTCAGGATCCGCCCTGGATTAAGCCTGACCGTGCAAACCTCAGGAAACTGGACTACATCGGACTCGGACTGCTCACTGTCGCCATGGGTGGCATGCAAATCATGCTGGATAAAGGAGAAGAGAATGATTGGTTCGCCTCCACTTTCATCCGCGTCTCCTGCCTGCTCTTTGTTGCCGGAATGACTGGTCTGATCTGGTGGCAGTGGCGAGCCAAGAATCCTATCATGAACCTGAAGCTATTCAAGTATAAGAACTTCGCGATCTGTTGCCTGCTTATGATCCTGGTTGGCGGAGTTCTGAATGCAGCAACGGTGCTTGAACCGCAGTTTCTGCAACAGTTGATGGGTTACACGGCGACTCTGGCCGGACAGGCGCTCATGGGCGGAGGGGTGGCTCTACTGGTAGTCATGCCACTTGCAGGAGTATTTACCGGTAGATTTCCTGCGCGCAATCTGGCCGCCTTTGGTTTTGCGTGCTTTGCTTTCGCGTTCTATTACACGTCCACGCACTTCACGCTTACCATGACTTTCGGCTTTGCGGCCTGGCTGCGAATCCTGCAGATGGCGGCCATTCCTTTCGCGTTCATCGCCATTACTACCGCGGCTTATGTCGGACTTCCACAAGAAGCCAGCAATCAGGTCTCCGGAATCATCAATTTTGTACGCAACGTAGGCGGCAGCATCTTTATAGCTGTTACTGGGGCGATCGTCACAAACCGCTCTCTCTTTCATCAGGCGCGATTGCAAGAGTCCATGCAGCCTGGCAATCCCGCCTTTGTCGATCAGCTCCATGCGCTTACGTCATTCTTCGGTGGTGCAGGAAACGGGCCAGACCCAGGTGTCATGGCTCGAGCCACCATCTACCAGCAACTCAACCAACAGGCCACCGCGCAGGCCTATCAGGACATCTACCGTTTGCTTTCCTGGATGGCAATGGGCATGGTGCTGTGTGCCTTTCTTCTAAGCAAGAACAGACCCGGTCAAGGCGCTCCGGCAGGAGAAGCGGTGCACTAGCAACGCACCTTTGCACGCCCCCGAGGTCAACACATTGGCCAAGAGGAGAAAAGGAGGTAGGACATCATGACAAAACCCAATGAATTTTGGGAAGTCTACATAGCGATTCAGAATATTCCTTATTCCCGCGAATCTCCCCAAGGCCTCGCTAGCGGAGGAGTTCTGGCTAAAGGACAGTTGGTTTGGGTTCAAACGATGATCGATGCGGAGGAGCGGCCGATCTCCATCTCCGCTTTTGTTGATAATATCGGCATCATCTCATTGGACCCTCGGTGGTTGGCAGTCGCGAAATTTGCGGATAGTGAAGTTGCCGACAATCCAAGTGGGACCGTCTTGATGGATCGGGTAGCCCGTCTCGAGGAACTCGTCTGTCATCTACTTCGTCGGAATGAGGAGCTTCGGATGGCTTTGCGTGAATCTTCGGCGGGTCGATCGAGACAACGCTACCCACTCATGGGATAACAGTAGCGGACGGGGCGCCAGCCGCTTTCGCGGAAGTTGCAGACGGATTGAGCGTTATCGTCGACCACGCTGTAGACATCCCTTCCAAGAGCCAGAGCAGAGCTGCTTCGTGCAGTTGTGGCGTATCTCGGAGTGTGAGAGTGCCGGATTGGACGCGCAGTGTGACCCCAACTCCCTGGCCCGAATCTCTGTTGCACGCGAAACTCCGCCGGCTTTGTTTGCGCGATCTGGTGCAAGCCTAGAATGTGTGAGAGCTATCTGATGACGATCATAATCAAGTCGCCGTGTGAAGAATCCGCAACCGGTGCGGCTCCGAGCGCATTGGTGACACGGAATGGGCCCTGGGTACTGACTGCGACGATTCTCGCCTCCAGCATGGCTTTCATCGATGGAACCGTCGTCAATGTAGCTCTTCCGGCTCTGCAAACTGCTCTCCACGCAACGGTGATCGATATCCAGTGGGTCGTGGAATCCTACGCACTTCTGCTCGCCTCTCTTTTACTGCTGGGTGGCTCGCTTGGCGATCTCTACGGTCGCCGGAAGGTCTTTGCCTTTGGAGTTCTTCTCTTCGCGATCGCATCGACCTGGTGCGGACTCGCGCCATCCGTCAACTCGCTCATCGCCGCGCGTGGCCTGCAGGGCATTGGAGCGGCATTTCTTGTGCCGGGAAGCCTTGCGCTGATCAGCGCTTCCTTTTCAGCCGATGAACGTGGCCGAGCCATCGGAACCTGGTCTGGCTTCACAGCCATCACAGCTGCCATCGGTCCGGTGCTTGGCGGTTGGCTGGTCGAAAACCTTTCGTGGCGGTGGGTGTTCTTTATCAACCTTCCCTTGGCTGCAGCCGTTATTTTCCTAACCCTGTGGCGTGTTCCAGAGAGCCGCAATGAGTGCGCAAGCAAACGCCTTGATTGGCCAGGTGCCACTCTCGCAACCATTGGTCTCGGAGCGATTACCTTCGCTCTGATCGAATCTCCAAGAGGCGGAATCGGCATCTGGATATGCGGCGTTCTCGGACTCTGCGCATTGGCTGGATTTCTTACAGTCGAGAGGTATTCACCGGCACCGATGGTCTCTCTGCATCTGTTTCGCTCACGAGACTTCTCAGGAGCCAATCTGCTTACGTTCCTTCTGTACGCGGCGCTCAGCGGCATCTTATTCTTCTTCCCACTCGACCTCATTCAAGTTCAGGGCTACCCTGCCACGAAAGCCGGAGCTGCCCTGAACTTGAATGAGGTCGAGTGGGAAGAAG
>Ga0193753_10001460_pt1 | contig 20165 bp, 16 predicted proteins | sample H1c2metaG_FD_144925 | JGI IMG/M metagenome (GOLD analysis project Ga0193753, IMG submission 144925) | Soil microbial communities from a riparian zone of the East river system, Colorado, United States - H1c2 | ecosystem: Environmental > Terrestrial > Soil > Riparian zone | place: USA: East...
GCGCCGCCTCGACCAGCATTGGCAATCGCTTGGCGACATGCGGTGATCGAATCGTATCCGTATAGGTCGACAGCGCACCAATGACGAGCACGTCGTCGCGCACGGAGATCGCGCGAAGTTCCTTGAGCGACCAGATGTTGACGAATTTTTTCGGGACGAGCGTGCCAAAGTTGAGCGCAACGTATAGGTCGGTCGCGCCGGCGATCGGCGTGCCCCTTTCGTCGCGAAGCATCGTCAGCGCTTCGTTGACCGACGTCGGCTGCAACACGCTCAACTCCGAGATGGCGGTCCTCACGGGTCCTGATCCCGCCAGCGCGGCGACAACTCGCGTGACGCGATGCGCCACTTCATGATGGATCTATAAATCGCGCTGTAACCGGTGCAGCGGCAGAGGTTCCCGGCCAAAGCGGTTTTCACGTCATCGAGCGTCGGCGTCGGTCCCAGCGACAACGCGGCCATGATCATTCCCGGCGTGCAGATTCCACACTGGGCGCCCACTTCGTTCATGAACATGTGCTGCAGCGGATGATCGTCGCCGAGCGCTTCAATGGTGACGACGGCGGCGTCTTCGACCTGCGATATGGGAATGAGACACGAGCAGACCGGGTCGCCGTCGAGGAGTACGGTGCACGCTCCACATTCTCCTTCCCCGCATCCTTCCTTCGTTCCCGTGAGGCCGCATTCGTGGCGCAGCACGTCGAGCAGCCGCGCCATCGGGTGGACGTCGACCTCGACGGGATGTCCGTTCAGCGCGAAGTGCATTGCGCGATCAACTCTGGAGTGGCGGGAATTTCGCGGACGTCGAGCCCGAAATAGCGAAGTGCGTTCACGACGGCCGGCGCGGGCCCGTCCATTGGAAGCTCGCCCAATCCCTTCGCGCCGAATGGGCCGCCGGGATAAGGATTCTCGAGCATCACCACATCGATCTCCGGCGTGTCGAGCGTTGTTGGAATCGTGTAGTTCGTCAGCTGGGCATTGGCCATTGCACCGTTCTTCATCACGACGCGCTCGAGCAACGCATAGCCGAGTCCTTGCGCCGTTCCGCCTTCGATCTGTCCGCGAGCGAGCGCGGGGTGAATAGGTCTGCCGAACTCCTGCACGGCGGTCAACCGTATGGGCCGCACCTCGAACGTATCGGGATCGATCTCGAGCTCGGCCACATCGCAGCCCCACCCATAGGTCGCATAGGCATCGCCGCGATACGTGGCATCGTCCCATTCGATCCAGTCCGGCGGTTCGTATTGCCTCTCGACGGAAAATGCGCCGTGCGCGGAATGATATTCCGCTGGCGAGAGGTCGCCGAGCGTCGCGCGCATCTCCTGGGCGCACTCTTCGAGAATTTTTCCGACGACCATGCAGGTGCGCGACGCCACCGTGGGGCCGCTGTCGGCCACGAGCGACGTGTCCGGCTGCATGACCTCGATGTCGGCGTACGGAATGGCCAATGCGTCGGCGACGATCTGCGCGTGCATCGTGCGGGTACCCTGTCCAATCTCCGTGCTACCGGTGGCAATGCGAACGCCGGTGGCCGTGAGGTCGAGACGCGCGCGCGACTTGAGATTTCGTTCACCGCTGCCCGTGAACCCCGCGCCGTGATAAAAGAGTGCGAGTCCGATGGCGCGATTCGTTCCGCGATACGTCTCGTGCTTGCGCCGAAAGTCGCTTCGGCGCACGGCTTCGCCGAGCACCATCAGCGCGCTGGTGTCGTCGCGCAACGTTTGGCCGGTCGCGGTCGTGTCACCGGAGCGCAGTGCGTTCATTTCCCGCAACGTCACGGAGTCCATGCCGAGCGCTTCGGCGATGCGCTCCATGTGCACCTCGACGGCGAATTCTGTTTGCGGAGCGCCAAAGCCGCGAAACGCTCCGTTCGGCGGCGTGTTCGTCGCCACCGCGCGCCCACGAATTCGAGTATTCTCACAGCGATACGGGCCAGCGGCGTGAATGCAGCCGCGCGACAACACCACTGGGCTCAGCGTGATGTACGCGCCGCCGTCGAGCAGAACATCGACATCCATGGCGACGACGCGACCGTCGCGCATCACCCCGGTGCGATGGCGCACGATTGACGGATGACGCTTCGTGGTGGCGATCATGTCCTCGACGCGATCGTAGATGATTTTGACCGGACGATTCGATTTGAGCGCCAACAGCGCCGCGTGTCCCGCGATCATCGATGGATACTCTTCCTTGCCGCCGAATCCGCCGCCTGTCTCCGTCTGCACGACCCGAATCTTGGCGTTCGGCCCAAGCATGGACTTGAGCGCCTTGAGTGCGTAGAAGGGACATTGGATCGAACCGTAGACCGCGACGCCGCCGTTTTCCGGCACGGCGATCACGCCATTCGTCTCGATGTAGACGTGTTCCTGATGTCCCGTGCGATACGTGCCCTCGACGATGATGTCGGCACCGGCGAGCGCGGCATCGACGTCGCCCTTCACGATGTTGATCGATTTGAGAATCTGCGTCGACTGCTCGGGATCGAAAACCGGCTCTGCCGCATCGTACTCGATCTCGACGCGCGCGGCATTCAGCGTTTCGACATTTTCATGCGCGAGCAACAAGATTGGCTCGGCCATGTGCCTGACATCGTGCTCGACGAGAAACGGCTGGTCGTCTTCGATCAGGGCGACGACGTTGCTTCCGGGAATGTCGCGATGATCGACGACCGTGAAGCCGGTCGCGTCGAATCCGAGTTTCACCGAGCGAACGCGCCCGCGCGGAATGGTCGAGCGGACGGTGCGTCCATGGAGCATGCCCGGGAAGGTGATGTCGTCCGCGTAGAGCGCGCGGCCGGTCGCCTTTCCAATCCCGTCCTTTCGAGAAACGTTATTGCCGACTGCTGGCATGATCAGGCATCGTTGGGCTGCGAGGCGTGAGAGGCGAAGATGCCGTACGGCATAGTCGGCGGCAAGACTGTCAGGACGTCGAGACTGTCCATGCGACGGGATCGACGTACAAAACTCCGGTCTCCTGAGCACCCGGGCCTGAATCGGCGAACACTTGCGCCGCACGACCGGATTCCACCGCATAACGCTCGGCGATTTCGCGCACGACCGACTCGGCGTCGTCGCGACCGAACACGGCGACGGTCCCACCACTTCCAGCGCCGGTAATCTTCGCGCCGAACAGCCCGCGAGGCGAACCTGCCTCTGCGACGAGCTCGACCAAGCGATCGGTCCCTTCAGTTCCGAGGCCGCACGCACTGTAGCTCTCGTGTGACCCATGCATCAACCGGCCCATTTCGACGACGACGTTCGGCGCCTGTCCGAGCTCGCCCAGCAGGTCGGCGAAGCGTTCGACGCGATGTTGTTCGAACACCGGGTGCGCTGTTGCGTGGCGCACCGGATAGCGTCGCTCAGGGTGGACGCGTGTGACCTCGTCCGTGATGCCTCCATACCGCGGGAGGAATTCCGATCCACTCATCGAAACGGGCAGTAGCATTTTGTAGAGATCGCTGAACTCGGACGGCGCAATGTTCGCCAGATATCCGTTCCAGCGCGGATCGGTGACACGGACGTGTGCGCCGTCGGGTTCGGCACGCAAATCGGCAGCATCCGCGACCATTCGATATCCCATGAACGCCGCGGTGCGCACCGTGCCGTAATCTGCGCCTGTGACAGCGTGGCGCAGCCCGGAGTCGATCCCGAAGAAGGCAAATCCGGCTGGGATCTCGATGTGGCCTTCGATCGTTCCGGGCTGGCACTTGAGGCGCATGAGCCGATCGCTGCGGCCGCACACGCTCGTCATTTGATCCATAATTCCACACGGCGCGCCAACGATGTGGTTCTCGACCCATTGGCAATCAAGCGCCAGTTGTTCCGGCGTCAGCGCGACATCGTAGCTCGCGGCGACGACCGCCATGCTCGCCATTTCGAGCGCTGCCGACGAGCTCACGCCTTTGCCCTCGGGGACGTTGGACTCGATCAACATTCGCATGCCCGGGTGGGCCGAGGGACGATCGCCGTCGCGGTGCTGCAGGCAACGCTGGATTGTACCGACGACATACGCGGCCCATTGGTCCGCCGGCCGGTTCTCAAACCACGCGGCAAGCGCCAACGGATCGTGCAACTCGCCGGTGATCAGAGAATCCATATCAATCGAGAAGAACTCCCATTGACCGCCGCGATGCGTGGCCAGGTCGCAGCGCGGCGCGACGTGTCGTTGCAGAATGGCGACCGTCGCGCAATCGAGCGGAAGCTGGAGCACCGTGGCGCCGCTGTAGTCGGCGATACCTCCCATGACGTCGAGGCGACCCGGCGCGCGCGCAATGTGGACGCCGACGTCGGGCGCGAAGAAGTCGCGCAGGCGGGGCTCCGGATCCCTCGGCAGTTCGTGCAGCCGATCGAGCGCGAGTTGGAAGAACGCCAAATGCGACGGCACACGCCGATCGAACAGCGGGGCGGAGAGACGATGCAACCGCATGCCTTCGCTTACGAGTCGCGCACCGGCAGCAGCCCGCGTCGCCGAAGGGCGCGCTGCAATGCCGGCTCGACCAGTGCGCGGATACGCTCGTTCGCATATCCAATCCACGACGAGTCCGACTCGACGTCGAACGGCCCGTCGAGCGGCGATCCATCGGCGTCGGTCACGACGACCCCGAGCTCTTCGGCGATCAACGCCGTGCAGATGTCGTACGGGTGCGCACACAGGCCGCGCGGGAGACCGCGCTCCGCGTACAGTGGCTGCATGAGCGGCCGCACGTCGGCGATGAAGCGGTCGTGGCCGGCCATCAGTTCGTACAACTGCCCGCCCGTGGAGAGATATTGATCTTCGAAACACGCCGCTTTGCCGGCCAGCGGCGGACCCAGTACTTCGTGCACCATTTCGTCTTCGATGGCGGAGAGCACGTCGCGCACGCCGGGAAAAAATCGGCTCACGGTGGAGAATCCATGCGCGATCGTCTCGGCCGTCGACGGTCGAACTGTCAACAGTTCGCTCGTGCCCGTAATCCGGTTGAAGCGCGTCGCGTGCGCTCCCTGTCCGCGGAGCGCCCAGAGTTGATCGCTCAAATGCTGCTTCACGAGTGGAATCTCCGTCTGCACCGCCAGCGTGATGTCGCGGAGGCGAGTGCCCGCGCCCTGATTGGGCGCGACGCCGGTGAGAATCCATGCGCTTCTTTTCTGATACATGATGCCGCGTGTGCCGTCGATCGGGTCGACGATGACGCGCCAGCGGCAATCCGACTCGCGCGCGTCGCGCGGTAGGACCATCGTGCCGCCGGCGAGTCCTTCCGCCATGAGGCAGAGCGGCTCGTCGCGCGCGACCGTCTCAAGTCCAGCGACGAGAATCTCTTCGCTCACGCGATCGACCTCGTAGATCGTGTCACTCGCCTCCTCGGCGGACACGGCTGCGAGCTGATCGATTCGCTGCTTCGTGCATGCGTCGACAACGGAGTCGCGAATGCGGTCGTGCAGCGCGAGCATCGGCTCGAGAAGCGCGGCGGCCTCAGACATACTCAGACATACTCAGACATACTCAGCCATACTCAGACATACTCAGACATTCTTACCGACCTGCTTGTAATGAATCGCTGACACCGCTTGAAGATCGGCGGCTTTTTCCTCGGGCGCCGTGTCATTAAGAAAATTTCCGCCGCCAATCTCGGGCCCGGCCAGGTATTTCAAGAGGCCCGGCTTCCGAAGCGGCGGATGTATCTGAATGTGAAAGTGAAAATTATCATTGGTCGGGCTGCCGGTGGGTGCCTGATGGAACACCATCACGTAGGGCAGCGGCATCCGCCACAAATTCTCGAGTCGAACGAGCGTCTCGCGCAGCGCGGCGGCGAAATCATTGAGCTCCGACGGCTCGAGATCCGCGACGCTTGGGTGTGTCGCGCGCGGAGCGACGTATGTCTCGTAGGGGTACCGCGCAAAAAATGGAACGAACGACAGCGCCTCGTTGCGACGCGCGAGCAACCGCCGACCATCGGCTTCTTCGGCGGCGATGATGTCCTGAAACAACACGCGGCCGTGTTCGGCGAAATGAGCCGCCGACGCCGCGAGCTCGACTTCAATCGTCTTGAACACGAAGTTCGTCGCGTAGATCTGGCAATGCGGATGCGGATTGCTGACGCCGACGACGTCTCCCTTGTTCTCGAACATGAGCACGTGGCGCACTTCGTCGCGCGCCGCGAGCTCGCGGTATTGCGTTTGCAATAATTGCAACAAACGAACGATGTCGTCATGTGACAATTCCGCCAACGTGAGGTCGTGGCGGGGCGAGAAGCAGACGACGCGAGACAATCCATTCGCCGGACGGCTGCGGTAGATCCCCGACGGCGGCTCCAATTCGGCCGGCGCGGCCGGGCCGACGCACGGATGATCGTTATCGAACGCGAAAACGTCGGTGTAATCAGGATTCTTCGCGCCGGATACGCGCGTATTCCCCGGGCAGAGGTAGCACGTCGGATCAAATTCCGGGAGCATCGGACGGACGTCGCCGACCGTCTCGCCCAACCACGGCCGCTTGTCGCGATGCGACGATATGACGACCCATTCTTGCCGCAGCGGATGCCAACGTTCTTCCCAGACCATGGCGTAAACTATTGGCTAGTATTGGAGAATACCGAGAGTTGGGCCGGACCGGATGGCGGATCTCCGAGATCAGCTTTGGCGCATGGGCCATCGGTGGCGCTGAATGGGGTACGACCGACGACGCGGAGTCGATGCGCGCCTTGCACAAGGCCGTCGACCTCGGCGTGAATTTTATCGATACCGCGGACGTCTACGGCGACGGGCATTCCGAGCGCCTTGTGGGGCAACTCCGACGCGAGCGAACCGAGCCAATCATCATTGCGACCAAGGCTGGCCGGCGATTGAATCCGCACACGGCCGCCGGGTACAACCGGGAAACCTTGACGGCGTTCGTCGAGCGCAGCTTGCGAAACCTCGAAACGGACGCGATTGATTTGCTCCAACTCCATTGCCCGCCGACCGCCGTCTACGAGATGCCTGAAGTGTTCGGCGTACTCGACGACCTTGTGCGGGCCGGCAAGATTCGTCATTACGGTGTGAGCGTCGAGCGCGTGAGCGAGGCGCTTCGCGCGGTGGAGTACCCGAACGTTCAGTCGGTGCAAATCATCTTCAACATGTTTCGGCTCAAGCCGGCCCTGGAATTCTTTTCTGTCGCGCGCGCGAAGCGGGTGGGCATCCTTGCGCGCGTCCCGCTGGCGAGCGGATTGTTGAGCGGAAAGTTGCGGCCCGACTCGAACTTCGTGGCGACCGATCACCGCCACTTCAACCGAAAGGGCGAATCATTCGACATGGGCGAGACGTTCAGTGGCGTCGACTATCAATCGGGACTCCGCGCAGTCGATGCGCTGCGATCGCTCGCTCCCCCGGGCGCGACAATGGCGCAACTCGCGCTTCGCTGGATTCTCATGTTCCCGGAAGTCACTGCGGCCATTCCCGGAGCCAAGAACGTTCAACAAGTTGAGGAGAACGCGCGGAGCGGTGATCTACCCGCGCTTTCTGAATCGGGCATGCAACAGGTGCGATCGGCGTACGACAGCCACTTTCGATCTGCGATCCATGGGCATTGGTAGCGCGCATTCGTCGAACAAAATCCGTTGGGGCATTCTCAGCACCGCCGACATCGGGCTTCAGAAGGTCATTCCGGCAATTCAACGGAGCGCGAGCGGTCAAGTGGTTGCAATCGCCTCGCGCGACGGCGACCGAGCGCGCGCAGCAGCGAACACCCGCGGCATCGAGCGGGCGTACGGGTCGTACCAGGAGTTGTTGGCCGACCCGGAGATCGACGCGATCTATAATCCGTTGCCGAATCACCTGCACGTGTCCTGGTCGATTCTCGCCGCTGAATCGGGAAAGCACGTCCTCTGCGAGAAGCCGATCGCATTGTCCGCCGTCGAAGCCCATGAGTTGCTCGACGTGCGTAACCGGACAGGCGTGCAGATCGCCGAAGCGTTCATGGTGCGCACGCATCCGCAGTGGGTCACGGTGCGCGCGTTGATTGCCGGCGGACGCATCGGCGAGCTCCGGCTCGTGTCGGGACACTTCAGTTACTACCGGCGTGATCCGAACGACATTCGAAGTCGCGTCGATTGGGGCGGTGGCGCGCTGCTCGACATTGGGTGCTATCCGATCACGCTGTCGCGCTGGCTCTTTGGAACGGAACCATCGGACGTCGTCGCACAAATCGAGCGAGATCCTGAAATGAAGATCGATCGGCTCGCATCGGCCCTTCTGCGTTTCCCCAACGGCCAGGCGAGCTTCGCGTGCGCGGGACAGCTCGTACCGTATCAGAGAATGCAAATCTTCGGCACGCGCGGTCGAATCGAAGTGCAGATCCCGTTCAATGCGCCATCTGATCGATCGACGCAGATCATCGTCGACGAAGGAGGAAGCTTGCACGGCGACGGCGCGGAAACGATCGAGGTGCCGGCCATCGATCAGTACGCGCTTCAAGCGGACCACTTTGCGAACGCGATTCGCGGGGTGGGAACCGTCGCCGTGTCGATTGAGGATGCGATCGCCAACATGGCGGTGATCGACGCGCTGTTCCGGTCGGGCGACACGAGACGCTGGGAGAAAGTGGCGTCCTGATTGGCGCTAGAGCGACGCGCCGAGATACGACGCCAGCCGCAGTAGGTCGGCGAATACACCGGCGGCGGTGACTTCGCGCCCCGCGCCCGGCCCTTGCACCACGAGCGGATTCTCATGGTACCGACGCGTGCGAAAGAGCACGATGTTGTCCGTGAGCGCGATGCGCGCGAACGGGTGTGTGCGGGGATACGCCCGCAAGCGAACGCTCGCCGTCCCGTCGCGGTTGATACTCCCGACAAATCGAAGTGTGTTTCCCGCCGCGTCCGCGTCGGCGCGCAACCGTTCCATGTGGCCATCATGCTCCGGCAACGCCGCGAGGAAGTCAGCGGCCGAACCGCTCTGCAGCGCCTCGGGCACGAGACTTTGCAGATCGACATCGCGCAGCTCGATCGACATGCCCATCTCGCGCGCGAGAATGACGACCTTGCGCGCGACGTCCATCCCCGAGAGATCGTCGCGCGGATCGGGCTCGGTGTAACCCAAGTCGCGCGCCTGCGTGACGAGCGCCGAGAAGGGAACCGTGCCATCGTACTTGTTGAACAAGTACGACAATGTGCCTGACAGAATTCCTTCGATCTCCACGACTTCGTCGCCCGTCTGCACGAGATCGCGCAATGTCTGAACGATGGGCAGCGCCGCGCCGACCGTCGTCTCGTACAAATAGTGCGCGCCCACGTCGCGATTGGTGCGACGCAACCGCCGATAGTACTCGAGCTCCGCGGTGTTCGCGCGCTTGTTCGGGGTGATGACGTGAATGCCCTGCTCGAGCCACTCTCCATATAGTCGAGCGACCGCGTCGCTCGCCGTGCAGTCAATGAGCACCGCGTGCGGCAAGTGATCCGCGTGCACATGCGCAACGAGGCGCGCTAAGTCGGCCGGCTCGCCGTGCGTCGCGAACCCATCCCGCCAGTTCGCCAAGTCGATCGACTGCTCGTTCAGCAACATGCGTGTCGACGTCGTCACCGCACGAACGCGAAGGTCGACGTCGAAGTCTTTCTTGAGCCGCGCAGCTTCCTGCGCCAACTGGGCGAGTAATGTCGCACCGACGTTGCCCACCCCAATGATGCCGATCGACAGCGTCTGACTCGACAGATAGAAACTCGAATGCGCGGCCCGCAACGCGCGCTGTGTGTCGGCGGCGTCGACCACAACCGAGATGTTGCGCTCCGACGATCCTTGCGCAATCGCACGAATGTTCACGCCGACCTTGCCGAGCGCACTGAAGAACTTCGCGGCAACGCCGGGCTGGCCCGCCATTCCGTCGCCGACCACCGCGAGGATGCTGCACCCCATCGCGATGTCCACCGTATTGACCTGCCCATGATGCCGCTCGGCGAAGAACGCGCGCTCCACGGCATCGCGCGCCTGCTCGGCAACCGCCCCGGGCACCGCAAAGCAGATCGAGTGTTCCGAGCTGCCCTGAGAGATCATGACCACCGATATGCCGGCGTCGCGCAACGCGCCAAACAATCGCTGTGCGGTGCCGGGCACGCCGATCATCCCCGTGCCCTCGAGGTTGAGCAGCGCGATGTCCTCGATCGTTGCCAGACCTTTGACGGCGAACGCGGACGCCGCATCCGCCGCGATGCGCGTTCCCGGCAGCTCTGGCCGAAACGTGTTGCGAATAAAGATTGGCAGCCCGCGCTCGACAGCCGGCGCCATGGTGCTCGGATGAATCACCTTGGCGCCGAAGTATGCCAGCTCCATCGCTTCGTCGTACGTGAGTGCATCCAACGTGAGCGCTTCGGGCACGAGCCGCGGATTGGCGCTCATCACGCCGTCGACGTCCGTCCAAATATGAATTTCCTCGGCGTCGAACAATGCGGCAAAAATCGACGCGCTAAAGTCGCTGCCGTTGCGGCCAAGCGTGGTGGCGACGGCATTCGGCGTGGACGCAACGAAGCCCGTGATCACCAGCGTAGACGGAAGCGGCTCGTGCTGCTTTTTCCAATCGTCGAGATGTTGCCGCGACAAATCCCATAGGACTTCAGGGACTGCGGCGTCGGGCGCGACGGTGAGAACGTCGCGCGCGTTGAGCCACGTAGCCGGCACGCCGTTTCCCACGAGGAACGCAGCGAGTATCTGCCCCGACCACAACTCACCATAGCCCGAGACGAGATCGAGCACGTCGCGCGAGTGGCGATGCAACAACGTCGTCGCATGCAACACGTCGTCAATGTCGCCGAGGTCGCGTTCGATGGCGGATCGCAGCCGCTCGCCAGACGCCGCGGGAAGCAATTCCGTGATCGTTTCGGTATGACGGCGCCGGAGTTGATCGAGCGCTCCGCGGTATTCAGTATTTCGCGCGCCCGCCAACTCGACGGCGTGCACGAGCGCGTCGGTAACCCCACCCATGGCGGAGACGACTACCGCACGCCGTGCTTCCGGGCGAGCGGCAATGATGTCGGCAACCTGACGGAAACGCGACGCATCGGCGAGACTACTGCCGCCAAACTTGTGAACGATGCAACGCGGACTCGCCGGAAGCGGAGGTGAGGACGGAGCGCTCGCCGGCGTCTTTGGTTTCGACGGCCGCACTCAGCGCGACACGGGTGCGCGTGGAATGAGCGCGTCGCGCATCGCGGCATTGTAAGCAAACGCGGCGAAGACGATCGCGGCCTGCTCGAGATCCTCGGGTTTCATGCGCTCCATCGTGTCCATGTTCGTGTGATGGATTCGCACGTCGTAGCCGGCGTATTCCTGCACCGGGTTGAAGCCGGGCACGCCTTCGGCAATGAAGCTCAAGTGATCGGTGTTGCCGATGCCGAGAGCGACGTTCTTGCGAGCGGTGAAATCTTTGAACGGCTCGAGCCACGCGTCGAAGATTGCCTTGGCCGCGTCATTGCCTTCCATGAAGAAACCGTAGATCGGACCGTAGCCGGGATCGATGTTGAGATACATAGAGAATTTGTCGCGGGCGGCCTTATTCGCGTCGCCGGCTAGATGTTTGGCGACCCACGCCTTGGAGCCGTACAAACCTTCTTCCTCGCCGCCCCAAATTCCGACGCGGATGGTCCGGCGAGGCTTGGCGCCGACCGCTTTGAGAATTCGCATGGCCTCGAGCACCGTCGCGGCACCGTCAGCGTTGTCCGTGGCGCCGGTCGCCGAGTGCCAGGAATCGAGGTGCGCGCCGATCATCACGATCTCGTCCTTATGCGCCGGGTCGGTCCCCGGCAGCTCGGCGATGATGTTGTAGCCGCTCGTGTCCTGCGTGAAGTAGCGACCCTGAACGTTGACTCGTACCTTCACCGAAACGTGATTTTGGAGAAGTCGAATGAGATTATTGTAATGCTCGCCCGCCACGACGACCGTCGGCACGCCATTCGCCCCCGCGTCTCGCGTCTGGAGGAAGATCGTTCCGTGCTCGCCGCGGCTCGGCTTGAGCACGGCACCCACGCCCACATCGTGCAGCAGCGTCGCGATGCGCTGCGCCTCGCTCGGTCCGCCGCGACCGCCTGCACCTCCGCGCCCGCCCCGGCCGGCCGCCGGTACCGCTGGAGCGGGCGGCGGCGCATTCGGATCCGTCGGATTCACGCGATCCTCGCGAATGAACGTCGTCATCAGCGGCTGCGTCATGACAATCGCGCCCTTGAGGCGATCGCGCATTTTGTCGAGCGAATCGTAAGGCATCCCGGCGATGAACAACGGTGTGCCGACTACGTCGCCGTTCGTCGACGGGGACCACGCGTCGGGGTAGCCGATCATCGGCGCGAAACGCGGTTCCGTCATTTCGAGCGTGAACTTCTGCAGCTCCCATCCGCGACCGAACGGCCACGTTTCGAAGTGGACGTCCTGCAGCCCCCACGCGGACAGATGGTCCTTCGCCCACGTCGCCGCGCGCATGTAGGCCGGCGACGCCGTGAGCCGCGGCCCGATCACCGTCGCGAGCGTGTCGACCATCGACCAAGCGCGTGGATTCTTGAGACCCTCGTCGCGGATCTTCGCGACCATCGCGCGATCGAAGGGTTCCTGCGCCGCGAGCAGTGAGGGAACAGCGGCGGCGGCGAAGAGTAGAGTCTTGATCGACATCGGCACGAGGAATGAGAGCGAGAGGCCGGAACAGAACGAGACAACGTTAGTTGCTACCCTGCACGTTATCCCATCACCCGTCTGCTCGTCCACCCGCCAATCTCCGTTTCACGTCGTGTCTCCGTACGCCGATTTTCTCGCCTTTCGCAGATCGCTGCCCCGCACTCCCCGCCTGGAGCGACAGACGGTCCGTACGCGCGGCGTCAACTTCGCCGTGTTCACCAGTCCTCCAGTCGGCAACGCACCGCCCATCTGCTGCATCAACGGCGGCATGCTCTACGACCACTCGATGCTCTGGCCGGCGTTTTCGCCGCTCGCGGCGAAACGGCAAGTCATTTTATATGATCAGCGCGGGCGTGGCGCGTCGACGACGCCCGACAATCCCGCCGACGCATCGATCGACGACGACGCCGCCGACGTCGGCGCCATCCGGCGAGCGCTCGGGATTCGGCAATGGGACTTGATCGGCCATTCGTGGGGCGGTGGAATCGCGATGCTCGGCGCCGCGGGGGACTCCGCCGGCGTTCGCCGAATGGTGCTCGTCGATCCGGTGTGGGCGACCAGCGAGTGGATGGCTCCTTTGCGAGAGGCCGTGCTAGCTCGACTCACCGGAAGCCAGCGCGAAGCCGTCGCGAACATTTCCGAGGAGGCGCTCGAAGTCCCCGACGCCGCCGTCCACAATGCGTTCAGCCGCGCCGTCTATCCTGCATGGTTTTCCGACGCCGAAATGGCGACCCGATTCACGCCACCCGACGCGCTCAGCGGAACGGGCGCCGCAATTCTCGCGCGTCTGCGCCGAGGATACGATTGGCGAAAACGTGTGCGTGCCGTTTCCACACCCACGTTCGTCATTCACGGAGAGCAAGATCCATTGCCTCTGGCGGTTTCGCGCGGGGAATCCTATATAGTCCCCAACGTCGTGTCCGCCGTAGTTCCCGCCTCAGGACACATGCCGTTTTGGGAAGCCCCCGCCCGCTTCTTCGCACTGATCGACTCCTTCCTCTGATCAACTCCGCGTAGTACACAGCCGATACTCGAAGGTATGAAGCGCGCAGCACTCTCCCTCCTCTCGCTCGCGCTGGGGGCACTATGCCTCAGCGACGCGCGAACTCCCAAACCCAGCCCGACAACTCACCGCACGCGTCATAGCGACGTGTCCGGCGGTGCAGTCGCCCGTGTATTGGCAGCCGTCGTCCCCACGAAACGGAAGGATGATGATCGCGCCGCGGCAAAACAGCGCCTGCGTGACGGAGAGGCCGGCACCTACATCGGTGACATTCTGCTCGAGCGCGACTCGTCGCTCGCACGTTGGCCCGAGCGAAGCGAACACCCGCTCACTGTCTGGATTCAGCCAAAATCTTCTGTTCGCGATTTCACGCCGGCGTACGCCGCGAAAGTCCGCTCTGCTTTCGCCGCCTGGGACGAGCTCAACCTTCCCGTGCGCTTCGCGTTCGTCGCCGACTCGGCCGCAGCGGAAGTTCACGTCAACTGGATCGATCATTTCAGTGAGCCGATCAGTGGACGCACGCGCTGGGCGCGCGACGACGATTGGATCATCACCGACGCGAACATCGTTCTCGCCATGCACCACAACCAAGGCGACCTGCTCGACGAACAGGCGATGCGCGCCATGGCGATGCACGAGATCGGACACCTGCTCGGCCTCGATCACACGACTGACAACATGAGCATCATGGCGTCGCGAGTTCGTGTGCGTGACCTCTCCGACAAGGATCGCGCGACCGTTCGCCTCCTGTACGCCCTGCCCGCCGGCCCCCTGAGATAGTCGGTCCAGTGCCCCGCGCCGACACGCTCTTGATGACCGTTGTCGGTGCTCTGGCCATCTTTGTCGGCGTTCAAGTCGCACACTCCCCGCGCGCTGCGCACGTCGCGTCAAAGCAGGTTTCCAACCAAAACGCGACCGCAGCCACAGAACCCGAGCGTCCATCGACAGCCGCTCGTCCGGCAAACGCCGCCGCTGGTAGACCTGCGCCCGACGTCGCCCTCCGAGTGACGCAGTCGGCCGCCGCCGTCGCGCCGCCGAAAAACGTCGACGACATTCGCGCGCGGATCGCCGGAACGCCGGGCACCTACATGGCGAGCATGATTGGCGATCTCAACGGACAGTTGGTTCGCTGGCCCGATCGGCGCGAGCAGGGGCTCCGCGTTTGGGTTCAATCGGCAACGTCCGTTCACGATTGGGATCTTCGGTACGCGCAAATGGCCCGCAACGCGTTCGCCGACTGGGGCGCGGGCCAGGACGGCGGCGGACTGCCCATTCGTCTCGATTTCGTACTCGATTCGGCGACGTCCGACATTCAAATCGTCTGGCTGGAGCAGTTTGCTCCGGAGTTGGGACGTCGCGTTGGAACAACGCGACGCATCACCGATCCGAACGGCTGGATTGTCGCGGCGCAAATCTCCGTAGCCGTGCACGACAGCACCGGCCGAACGATTCCACCGGGCAGCCTTGCCGGAATCGTCCGGCACGAAGCTGGTCACGCGCTTGGTCTCGGCCACTCGGCGGACACGGCGACGAAGATGTTTCCAGTGGAGCGAGTGAGCGACATCCAACCCGCCGACCGGGCAACGCTGCGACTGCTGTACAAGTTGCCGCCCGGGTCGGTTCGCTAGGCTCGCAGAACGGCCGTTAGCCGGACCCGTTCTTGCCAAAATTGCTGGAATGACCGACGGCGACAACGAAACACGCTTCGAAATTGGAATTGTCGGCGGCGGACCGGCCGGGCTCTCCGCGGCGATTTGGTCTGCGCGCTATCTCCATTCCGTTGCGCTCGTAGACGGCGGCGACCCGCGCAACTGGGAAACCCGTTGGATCAACGGATATCTCGGACTGCCAGGCGTGACACCGCCCGAGCTCCGCGGCGGTGCGCGCGACGAATGCCGAAAGTACGGCGTCGAGCTGATCGACAACGTCGTGCTGCGCGCCGAGCGCCAGCACGACGATGAAATTCTGCTGCACGTCGAGGGTGGAGGTCAGCTCATCGTGCAACGCCTTCTGCTCGCCATCGGGATACGCGACGTCTGGCCGGACATTCCCGGGCTCGCGCATGCCTACGGCGCAAACGTGCACGTCTGCCCGGATTGCGACGGCTACGAAGCTCGCGGAAAGAAAGTTGTCGTCATCGGAAATGGCCGGCGCGCGTTGGGAATGGCGCTCAATCTTTCCACGTGGACCGACGACATCATCATCTGCACCAACGGCCGCGCACCCGAGATGGACGAGCCGGAGTACTGCACCAAACTCGAGGCACTGAATATCCCGGTGTTGACCGAGCCGATCGTCCGCGTGAATTCCGAAGGAAGCAAAATCCAATGCCTTCTGCTGGAGAGCGGAATGCAGCTCGACGCCGAGAAGGTTTTCTTCACGATCGGCCAGTACCCGGCCGACGACCTCGCCGTGCAACTCGGCTGCGAACGCGATGACGAAGGCCACGTCATCATCGACGGACACTGCCTCACATCGGTGGACAACGTATTTGCCGCCGGAGACATCACACCGGGGCCGCAATTGGCAATCGCGGCGGCCGCCGAGGGGGCGACCGCCGCGTTGGCGATGCACAAGTCGTTGGTGCCGAAGGAACGTCAGCTCACTCCGCTGGCTCCGGCTAAGGCAGCCTTACAGTAAATGTCTGCGGTTTTCTGTCGCGCATGACTTGAAGCGCCATCGTTGGCTCGCTGAGGTTCTTTCGAACAGTTTCCTGCACTTCGCGTAGCGAAGTTACGGCGCGACCCGCGACGCTGACGACAACGTCGCCCGCCCGCAGCCCCGACTTCCACGCCGCCGACTCCTGCGCCACCTCGGTCACGAGCATGCCCTTCTCCAGCTTGAGGACTTTCGCGAGATCGGGCCCCACCGAAACCATGCTCGCGCCAAACACGCCGTTGGCGGAGTAGATGAAGAAGCGAGGCCCCGGCATCCCTGGCTCGCCGCTGAATCGCGGTCCGGGCGCTCCGGGAATCATGAGGTGCTCGTCGTATCGGCTCATTCCCGCCGCCATCGCGTCGCGCTGGAGGACAACAGCGGCCTGGTCGATTCCAGTTCGCATATCGAACAGCATGGGCGCATCGAAATTCTGCCGGCGAAGCTCCACGCGCACGGGCGTCTTGGCGACCGTGATGGGATAGTCCTTCGCTTCCCCGTCGCGCCGGATGGTGACGGTCACCTTGGCGTCCGGGATCTGCAGTCGTGTGAGGTTCAACTCGTGTCCCACAACGTCCACGCCGTTATACGCAATCAACATGTCGCCGCGCGCAATGCCGGCGCGCTCGGCGGGCGATTCCGGATCGATCGAGAGAATGGACGGATAAGCGAAGTACGTAATGCGAAGACCGGTCGAGTCGAGAACCTGGTAGCTCGGGCCCTGAGCGTTGAACCCGATCCACCCGCGCGGCCCATTGGGCATCTCGCCGTTCATCGAACGCTGGAACATCACGTTCACTCCTCTTCGCATTAGCAGCAGCGAATCGAGCCGCTTGGTGACCGCGAAGTATTCCGGCGTCCCAAAGCCTTCACGATCGAGCATGCGAAGAAACGTCTTGATCGAATCCACGCGCGCCGCGCCGCGCTCGCCGTCGGGCGAGATCATTCGAACGATGATCGAATCGCGCGGTCTCGCGCCACCGACGCCGACCGCCTGCGACTGGAGCGGCAACGCGACACTGATCGTTGCAATCGCGGCGACGGCGCCGCTCGAGAGAATTCTAAACATCGGATAGCGCTCCATCAGTAGCTCGTAATGCGCATGCTGGCCGGCGCAAATGTGTTGAGCTGCCGGAGTGTCGCCTCACGCTGTCCCAACGTCGTGAGATACTGTCCATTGATGACCGGATCGTACGGCGCGTCGTTGAGCGCTGCCCCAAGCACTTGACGCGTCCGATCCAGTGCCGCGAGACGCGTGCGCACCGACGCCGGACTGTCCGACGCACGGCTCGCCGTGTCACGCTCGGCAAGAAATGCAGTTGCGCTTTGATACACGAGTTGTGATTGCGCCTGCGCGTCGCGCGCCGCGGCCAACGAAGCGAACTTCGGCGCCGAATCGATCGTGGTCGCGTTGTTCGCTGCGACCGGTGTCTCGTTCGGAGGAAACAAGCTTGCTCCCGCCGACCGCCGTCCCGCCATTATTCCGCCTGCGATGAGCAGCACCGCGGCGGCAGCTTGTAACCACGGCCGGCGCACATGACGCGAGCCAAGCGACATGCCGCGACCGTCGTCGATCACACCGTCGGCGATGAGCGCCGGCCGCAGCTTTTCCCAACTCGTCAACGGCATTCCGATGCGCGCCGACTCGCCCGCCGACAACTCGGCAAGCTGGCGATACATCACGCGCTCACGCGCGCACTCGGCGCATGCGGCGAGATGCGCCATTTCCGTGGCCGAGGGCGGTTCGTTGACGAACGCCGCCAGCCGCTCAGTAGGCAGGTGCGACATGTTCCGTTCCTTCGTTCGATGATCGTACGTCATTGGCATCTATGAGATGCGCGAGCAGCTTTCGCAGCTTCGCGCGGGCTTTAAACAATTGTGATTTCGATCCGCCCGATGTGATTCCCAGCTCGTCGGCAATTTCTTCGTGCGTGTAGCCTTCGACGTCGTGGAGCATGAACACCGCGCGCGCGCCGGGCGATAGCCTCGCGGCCGCATTCTCGATCGATTCGGCGACAAACGTCCGTTCGTGATCCGGTTCGACCGACGCCGTGTCTTCATTCACGTCCGTCTCGATGTTCGCGAGCCGGCGTGTTTTGCGGAGCGCGTTGAGCGTGCGGTTGACGGCGATCCGGTGCGCCCAGGTACTGAACTGCGAATCACCGCGATAGCTCGGCAGGGCGCGGAAGATCTGAATCCAGACTTCCTGCGCGATGTCCGCGGCCAGGTCGGGGTCTCCACCGACCAGCCGGCGCACGACCAGGTCGATATGAGGGGCGTGCCGGGTCCAGAGGGCCCGGAGCGCCACTTCATCGCCCGAAATCGCTCGGCGGATGATGAGGGATTCCTGTTCCATGACTGCTAAATTGGTCACGGGTGAGCCGGGAAGGGTTTACCGGCAGGCGAGCTGAACCGCCACGGACTGCCCAAGTCCAAGCAGCACAGTTACATCCCTAATTCTTGCTCGTCGTCCCAAAGAGAAACAATATGTACCACTCTGGCACCTTGCCACCGGGAACATTCGGAGCCATTGTGACGTAAGGCACGTGGGTGCGGTCGGGTTTGTAATTCCTCCCCCAACCGATACTTAGACAAAGAACCTCCTCGCGTTTTCCCGACGCCCGGTAAGCCGGGTGTTGCTAGCCTGTTGTCCCGCAGCCCCCCGTAGGAGCCCAATCAGTGCTGTCCCTGCTGATTTCCGTGTTCGCCTTTGCGAGTGGTCCTGGCGGCGGCCTTCCCCTCAAGGCCCCGAAGACCGTCGGCATGTCCAGCGAGCGTCTCGCAAAAATCGACCACGTGGTTCAGCGCGGAATCTCCGCGGGCGGCTACCCCGGTGCCTCCGTTGTCGTTGGCCGGCGCGGCGCCGCCGTTTGGGAAAAGGGTTTCGGCAAACTGAGTTGGGAAAAGGGCAGCGAAGCCGTCGTCGCTGAACGCACCATCTACGACCTCGCGTCGCTCACCAAAGTCGTCGGCACTACGACGGCGCTCATGGTGCTCTACGACGAAGGCAAAATTCGTCTCGACGATCCCGTCTCGCAGTATGTGCCCGGGTTCTCCGGCGGTAACAAGGATCGCGTCACCCTCCGCATGCTTCTCGAGCATCGCTCCGGCCTTCCGGCTGGGCGCGACCTCTGGCGCATCGCACACACACCGGAAGAAGCACGCGCCGCGGTCATCTCCACCAACCTCGGGTGCGAACCCGGCCGCTGCTACGAATACTCTGATCTCGGCGCCGACATGCTCGGCTTCGTGGTCGAAGCAGCGTCAGGACAGCGCCTCGACGCATTCCTTCAAGAGCGCGTGTTCGGACCGCTCGGCATGACGGACACGTTCTTCCGCCCGGCCGACTCGCTCCGCTCGCGCATCGCGCCAACCGAAGTCGCACCCCCGCGCGGCTATCCCCTCAAGGGCGAAGTGCACGACGAAAATGCCTTCGCACTCGGTGGCGTCGCCGGACACGCCGGACTGTTCAGCACGGCCAATGATCTCGCGGTGTTCGCGCAGATGATGCTCGACGGCGGCGTGTACGACAGCACGCGCATCATCGCCGATTCCACGATCGCGCTGTTCACCAAGCGCGCGGCCGGCACGCGTGCGTTGGGTTGGGACACTTGCGCTGGCGCCGGGGGTTGCGGTCAGTATCTCGGCTCAGACGCGTACGGACACACGGGCTTTACCGGCACATCACTCTGGATCGATCCTGAGCGTGACATGTTCGTGGTGCTTCTCACGAATCGCGTGCACGAAGCGAAGGCCAAGCGTCCGGCAAAGGTCATCGCCGACGTTCGCGCCGATCTCGCCGATGCCGCCGCGCTCGCCGTGACCGACTACGCCGACGGCCCAATGCTCATGCCCGCGAATTTCCGCGCCGACAGAGCGGTGGATTGGAACAAGGCCGTGCGTCGCCCGCGCAA
>Ga0193753_10001461_pt1 | contig 20165 bp, 16 predicted proteins | sample H1c2metaG_FD_144925 | JGI IMG/M metagenome (GOLD analysis project Ga0193753, IMG submission 144925) | Soil microbial communities from a riparian zone of the East river system, Colorado, United States - H1c2 | ecosystem: Environmental > Terrestrial > Soil > Riparian zone | place: USA: East...
GACCGGGCTCCTGTCGGCGGCGCTGCGCGAACTGATCGGTGAGAAACTGATCGCGCGAGAAGCCGAGCGCGTGCAGATCACGCGGCCGACCCAAGCGATGGTGGCGCAAGAAAAGCAGCGTTTGGTCGCATCGGCAGGCGGCCCCGATCGCGTCCAACGGTTGTTGGCTTCACTCGGAGCCGGTCCGGCGGAGCTGGATGGAATGGCGGAACGCCGTGCGCTCGTCGGTGCGTTTCTACGCGCGAATCTCGAGGGCACGACGTTGATCACGGAGCGCGAGATCGACCAGCAGATCGCGCGAGATGGCGCGCAGTACGCCGGTCAGAATCCGGTGACTGTTCGTGCGCAAGTACGGACGATCCTCGCGCGGGCAACGCTTGCGCGAAACATCGAACGCTGGGTGCGAGTCCTGCGTGCGCGTGTGCCGGTTCGCATTTACGCTTCGTTCGAGAGCTCGTGAGGAACAGCGGTCCCAAACCCGTGATCTTGCCGATGCTCGCGTCCGACCTGTCCTCAGTCGAGCGGATCGCGGAGCGTTGCTTTCCCGTGCCGTGGACGCGCCAGGAATTCGAGAAAGAACTGAAGCGCGACTACGCGGTGCTGCGCGTATTGCGGCCGTCGGCCGAGGAGTCCGTGTGCGCATTTGCGAACTACTGGCACATCGGCGATGAGCTTCAGCTCATGAATGTTGCGACCTTGCCGGAGCTTCAAAAGCGAGGACATGGAAGCGCGTTGCTCGTCGATCTGCTGCAACACGGTCGCGAACGTCAGGTAAAGCTGGTTACCTTGGAAGTTCGCCGGAGTAACGCGGCTGCGCGCTCGCTCTACGTGAGCTTCGGTTTTCGCGAGCTCGGGATTCGGCAGCGTTATTATTCGGACAACGGGGAGGACGCGATCGTCATGCACCTGTCGTTGCCACCTGCTGATTGAGCAAGGCTTCGCACGTTGGGTTGGACCACGTTGGATTCCCGGCCTATGGACTGCTAGTTATCCGGTGATGCCGGTGCAAGGAGCGCAGTTTGGCCTTCGATTCTGACGAGGAAGAGCGTCGCGCGAGAGGCGCTGCAAGCAAGTCTGACCCGAGTGAGCTCGGGAAGCTGGCTGCAGAGTTGCCTGCGAGTGAGCGGCGTTCGAGCGCTCCACCGGGATCGGATGGCGACGACGCGATCAACCCATTGGACCAAGCCGCGATCGCGGCGTTGTCCAAGGGCTCCGCCGCGCGACCTACTGCAGTCGTGCCGCCTGCGCGGAGCTCGAGCTTCGGTTGGTTGATCGGGCTCGCGATCGGGTTTGTCGCCGGCGTCCCAGTCGGCGGCATTTTGTTTCCGCACACGACCGTGGTGTCGGTGCCCGCTCCAAAGAGTCCGACTGCGGATCGCGAGGCGCAGCTTGCAGCGGCGGAAGCCCGCGCGCGCAAGGCGGACGAGATCGCCGCTGCGGTCCGGCTTCCGTCCCAGCGCCTGGCCGAGCAAGGTCAGCCCCCTGCCGCGGAACAAGCCGCCGAACCAGCGCCGCCGAGCGCTGCAGAACAGGCGCCGCCTGCCGCTGCCGAGGTGCCGCCAGCAGCTGCATCGGCGGCTGCGCCACCGGGCATGGGAAGCGCCAGCGCCAGCGCCGCGGAAGCTGCGGCTGCGAGGAACCAGCCACCGCCGAACGCGCACTCACGCGAGGCCGCGCGCGTCGCGACCGCGGCGCTGAATGCTGGTCCTGCGAAGCCAGCTGATGCGCCCGCGACCCAGGCGAGCACAGCGGCGCAGCCATCCGCTGCAACCCCGGCTACCCCGGCGCCCGCCCCAGTGCCGGCAGTGGGCGCGACGGGCCCCGACGGCCGCAAGATCGACGATCTCCTGGATCAAGCGCTCTCCAGCACCGCGGCAAAGCAGGAACAAGCGCGCGTCGCCCAGGCCGATCGCGCCCTCGTGGCAGCCAACACGATCCCAGTCGTGCCCTCGCGCGACGACGTGACCCGCTCGATGACGGTCATATTGCCGGCGATTCGCGGCTGTGCGGCGGGCCAAAGCGGCCTCGCGACGGTCGGGATCGTGGTGAAGAACGACGGACGTGTCGAAAGCGTGTCCGTGACAGGCGCACCCTTTGAAGGGGATCGCAGCGGCAGGTGCATGGAAGGCGTCGTGCGCCGAGCAAAGTTTCCGCGCTTTCAGCAAAGCTCGTTTCGCATCCAATTCCCGTTCGCGATCCAGTGAGATCGGGCGATCTCCTGGCCGGCCGAGATCTGGCCCAGATCTCGCGTAATCGTTAGGATCGGCCGCGCCGCTACGACTGATTGTGGTCGAGAGCGCGTGCTGATACTAGATTTGGGCCTCAGCGTTGCGGGGCAGCGCGGGGCGGTGTTACCCCAGCCTCGGCCATTGCGAAATTGGCATGGCTCGTACTCGGAGCTCTCTAATCCGATGTGCGCGAGAGTTCCGAGGAGCGTCTGACAATTCCATGAAGATCAAGAAGCTCGAGGTGTGCGGGTTCAAATCGTTCGTCGACGGCGTCACCTTGCGCTTCGACCACGACGTCACCTGCATCGTCGGCCCGAACGGCTGCGGCAAATCCAACGTGGTCGACGCGATCCGCTGGGTGATGGGCGAGCAGTCTGCGAAGAACCTCCGCGGTCGCGCGATGGAAGACGTGATCTTCGCGGGCACCGAGTCGCGCGGGCCCCACAGCTTCGCTGAAGTCACGATCACCTACGACAACTCGGACCACCTCGCGCCGCCCGAGTACAACGCGTTCAACGAGATCGCGGTGACGCGCCGGCTCGATCGCTCGGGCAACAGCGAGTACTTGATCAACAAGACCACCGTTCGTTTGCTCGACGTGACGAACCTGTTTCTCGGCACCGGTGTCGGTCGCCGCGCGTATTCGGCGAAACCACAAGATCGGCGCGTGCTGATCGAAGAAGCCGCCGGCATCACGAAGTTCAAAGCCAAGAAGCAAGCGGCCGAGCGGAAGATGGAGCAGACGCAGCAGAACATGCTGCGCATCACCGACATCATCGAAGAGATTCAGAAGACGCTCGCGTCTTTGAAGCGCCAAGCGCAGAAGGCGGAGCGCTACAAGCGCTACCGCGAAGAGATTCGCGATCTCGAGCTGTGGCTGTCGTCGCACCGTTACTTGGAGCTGCACGTCACGCACAAAGTGCTGGTCAAGCAGATGGACCACGCGGTCGCGAAAGCCGACGGCGCTCGTTCGGCCTTGCGGCTGCGCGAAGCAGAGCTCGAAGCCGAGCGCGTGGTGTTGCAGACGCTCGAGAGCGTCGTCGAAAAGGCGCAGACCAAAGCCTACGGCGCGGACAACGCAGTGCGTTTGCTCGAGTCGCAGATCGCGCACCACACCGAACAGCTCACGCAGATGCGCGAGCGCGAGGCTTCGGGGCAGCGCGAGCTCGAGCGCTTGGGGACGCAGCGCCAGGAGCTCGCGACCGAAGCGGAGAACTTGTCGCAGCAGCTCGAAGCGCTGGCCGAGTCCGAGGCTACTTCCGCGGCGCAGTTGGAAGAAGTCACGGGCGAGCTCGAGCGCCAGCGCGCATCGAGTGACGAGGCTGAGCGTGCGCTCCAGGAGATCCGTGATCGCGTGACGGATGCCGATCGGCGGATCGCGCGCGCGGATGCGATGCTCGCGGGCTTCGACAAGCGGCGTGAGGACACGCGGGCGCGGCTTACGCGCATCGAAACCGAGCGTGAGCAGCTCTCGGAGCAGAGTGCGAGTTCGCAGCAGGAAGCCGCCGAACTGCGCGCGCGGCTCGAGGGTCTGCAGTCGACCCATGACGCGATCGGCCAAGCGAAGGAAGAGCTCGAGTCCGAGCTCAAGCGCCTGCGCGAAGACATCGTCTCGAGCGACGAGAGTGTCGAGAAGCTTCGCGCCGAGCTCGCGCAAAAGCGCTCGCGGTTGCACTCGCTCGAAGAGATCCAACAGCGCTTCGAAGGCGTCGGTAAGGGCGTTCGCGCGATCATGACGCAGTACGGTCGCGAACAGGGCTCGAGCAAAGTGCAAGGCCTCGTGGCCGATCGCTTCGAGTGCCCGCCGGAGCTCACGAAAGCTTTGGCCGCGGCGCTCGGCGAGCGGCTGCAGTACGTCGTCGTCGATGACCTCACGACGGGTGTCGACGCGGTCCGCTACCTGACCGAAGGCAAGCGCGGACGTGCGACGTTGATTCCGAGCGTTCCGCGCCGGACCGAGCGCGAAGCGCGGGTGATCGCGCAGCCGATCGCGGAGGCGACCGCGGAGCAAGCCTCGCCAGCGCCGAGCCTCGCATTCGCCGAGCTCGAGCAGAACGCGCCGAACTTCAGTGAGGGGAACGGCGCCTACGAGCAGAGCTCGGCGCCTGCAGATGGCTCGTTCATCTCGCCCGATCAGGACTCGGCGACCGCAGACAGCCCCAATGGGTATGCCGCGTATGCCGCGTCCGCGTCCTCACACTCCGAGTCCGAATCCCACGCAGGGCAAGACGGCATCGTGGGTCCGCTCCTCGGCTTGATCCAAGCGAACGACGAAGATCGCGTGCTCGCCGAGCACATGCTCGGCGATGTGCTGGTCGTCGAAACGCTGGACGTCGCGCGACGGCTTCACGCCAACGGCGCGGACTTCGGCATGTTGGTCACGCGCGATGGCCAGGTGTTGTTCTCGGATGGGCGCTTGTCGGGCGGCGACGGCGAAGACTCGGGCGCGCACTTGATCGAGGTCAAACGCGAGATGCGCGGGCTTCGAGACGAGGTCGCAACGCTCGACGACCAGATGTCGAGCGCGATGGCGCGGCACAACTCGCTGCGTAGCGCGATCGCGCAGCGGCAAGCGGCGCTCGAAGCAACCCGCAGTGACGGGCACGACAAAGAGATCGCGCTCGTCAAATCCGAAAAGGATCTGCGGCGCGCTGAAGAAGCCGAGCGCGCCGCGCGTTCCCGGATCGAGACGCTGAGCGCTGAAGCTGCCGAACTCGGTCGCGTGCTCGGCGGTGAAAACGACGAAGAAGCGCAAGGCCGCATCGAGCGCAGCGAAGCGCAAAACGCGCGGATCGACGCGGAAGCGCAGCTCGCAGCTGCCGACGAAGTCTACCGTGCGCGCCGCGCCGGCGTGGAGCAGCAGAACGCCGTCGTGACCGAGGTGCGCATTCGCGCCGCTCAAGCGAAGCAGCGCCTCGCGAGCGATCGCGCCGTCGTCGAGCGGCTCGAGCGTTCGCGCGAAGAGCTCACCCTGCGCGGTGAGCGCTTGGCCGAAGAGCTCTCGCAGTTGTCGCGGCAAGAAGGCGAAGTCGGCGAGCGCGAGGCGCAAGATCGCACGCAGCTCGACGCCCGTGTCGTCGAGGCGATGGCCGCGCAGTCCGAAGCTTCGGAGGCGCGCGCGGAATACGAGGCCGCGAAGACGGCGCTCGGCGAGCTCGAGCAGGCGTTGCGCCAAGTGCGTTCGGTGATCGAAGCCGACATGCAGGAAGCGAGCATGCTCACGATTCGCGAGCGCGAAGTGGCGCTCGCGATCACGCACTTGCTCGAAGGCGTGTTCCAGAAGCACCGCGTCGACGTGCGGGTCGAGTTGACCGACTACCACGACCGCGTGCAGCCCGACGAGTCGCTGAAGTCGCGCATCGACGAGCTGACGAGCGTCGTCGAGCGGATGGGTGAGATCAACCTGACTGCGATCGACGAATTCGCGGAGCGCAACACGCGCTACGAGTACCTGGTCGCGCAGAAGGACGATCTCGAGAAGGCACTCGGCCAGCTCGATCAGGCGATCCGGCAGATGAATCGCCAGAGCCGCAAGATGTTCCGCGAGACGTTCGAGGAAGTGAATGCGCGCTTCCAGACGATGTTCCCGCGTATGTTCGGTGGCGGAAGAGCGGAGCTGCGCCTCACCGACGCCGACAACATTCTCGAGACCGGCATCGACATCATCGCCATGCCGCCCGGCAAGAAGCTGACGTCGATCGAGCTGATGAGCGGCGGTGAAAAGGCGCTGACTGCCGTCTCGCTGATCTTCGCGATTTTCCAGTACAAGCCGAGCCCGTTCTGCCTGCTCGACGAGGTCGACGCGCCGCTCGACGAGGCGAACATCGGTCGCTACTGCGAGATGATTCGCGCGATGACCGGCCGCTCACAGTTCATCCTGATCTCGCACTCGAAGACCACGATGGAGTCGGCGGACGTGCTGTATGGCGTGACGATGGAGACCCCAGGCGTCTCGAAGATCGTCAGTGTCGAGCTGCGCGATCGCAGCGAGAGCCGACGCGCGCCCTCGGGCGAGGGCGAGGCCGCCGTCGCGTAGCCTCTCGGCGTACGGATCCGGCGCACTGGTGCTGCACTAGTTCGTTGCGAAAATTCAGTGACTCCGGCGGCTTGGCCGGTGCGCGAGGTTTTTGCTACACAGGCGCTGCGGCTTCTGCCGCAGTGCCCTCATGAACTCATCCGCTCCCAATTTTTTCGTGCGGCTAGCCCTGGCTTTTCAGGTGTTTTTCCGCGTGCTGTTCAATGCAGTTTTCGCGGAGCGCGTGCAGCGCCTCGGCCCAGGTGCAGCGATCATCGAACCTCGAGCCAGCGTGCCCGCGCCGGTGACGCCTTCCGCACCGCCGCTCCGCGAGCTGCCTAGCCAATCCGCGCTGCAATTGCTCGGTTTGCTGCAACGCGAAGGCCGGTTCGTCGATTTTCTGCAAGAAGACGTCTCCGGCTACACCGACGCACAAATCGGAGCGGCCGCACGGGTCGTCCACGATCAATGCCGCAAGGCACTCCTGAGCCACGTGACCTTGGAGCCCATTCGCAGCGAGAACGAGGGCCAACGCATCACGCTCCCACCGGGATTTCCCGCAGGTGAGATTCGCCTCACCGGCCAGGTGTCGGGCCAACCGCCGTTTACGGGCGCGCTCACCCACGCGGGCTGGCGAGCAGCGAAGATCGAGCTCCCCAAGCTGAGCGACGGCCACGACGTGCGCGTGATCGCCCCTGCGGAGGTAGAGCTTTGATCTCTCAACTCTATGCCGTCGGGATCGACCTCGGGACGACGCACTGCGCAATGGCGTCGCTCGAGCTCGAGCTCCAAGCCAATGGGGTGGCGGCCGCAGAAGCCCCGAAGCCGGTTGTGGTGCCGGTTCCGCAAGTGATCGCGCCGGGCGAAGTGGAGACGCGGTCGCTTTTGCCCTCGTTTTTGTACATTCCGCACGCGAGCGAGCTGCCGCCGCACGCCCTCGCGCTGCCTTGGCCGGATCACCCGACCGAGTTCGCGGTCGGAGAGGTCGCCCGCGCGCTCGGCGTGAAGAGCGCGCTGCGCCTGGTGTCGAGTGCGAAGAGCTGGCTGTGCAGCGCGGGCGTCGATCGCCGTGCGCCGATCCTGCCTGCAGCTGCAAGCGGCGACGTGCCGAAGCTGTCGCCGCGCGACGCGAGCGTGCGCTACCTCGAGCACTTGCGCCACGCCTGGGATCACGCGCATCCCGAAGCGCCGATCGCCGAGCAGATCGTCACGCTCGCAGTTCCGGCGTCGTTCGACCCGGCTGCGCGCGAGCTCACGGCGGAAGCGGCACGTCTAGCCGGGCTCGGGCACGCAGTGTTGCTCGAAGAACCGCAGTCTGCGCTCTACAGCTGGCTCAGCACGAGCGGCGAGCAGTTTCGCGAGCAAGTGAAGTCCGGCGACATGATCCTCGTGGTGGATGTCGGCGGAGGAACGGCGGACTTCTCGGTGATCGCCGTGCGCGAAGACGCGGGCGAGCTCGCGCTCGAGCGCGTCGCGGTGGGCGAACACATCCTGCTCGGCGGCGACAACATGGATCTCGCGCTCGCGCACATGTTGAAAGGGCAACTCGAGCAGCAAGGCCACGTGCTCGACCCCGTGCAGCTCGCCACGTTGACGCAAGCGGCGCGCGCGGCAAAAGAGGAGTTGCTCGGTAAGAACGACGTATCGGTCGTTCCGGTCGTGATTCCGGGGCGCGGCTCGAAGTTGATCGGCGGGTCGCTCAAAGTCGAGCTCACGCGCAGCGATCTCGAACGTGTGCTGCTCGATGGCTTCTTTCCAAGCGCCGCCGCGGACTCGCGTCCGCAGGCCCGTTCGCGCGCCGGTTTGACTCAGCTCGGTCTGCCGTACGCGCACGATCCGGCGATGACCCGACACTTGGCTGCGTTCTTGTCGAAGCACGCGGCTGCGTTCGGCGAAGAGCCTGAAGCGGATGGCAGCCCGACGATCGGTCACCCGACCGCGATCTTGTTCAACGGCGGCGTGTTCAAGTCTTCGCTCTTGCGCGAGCGCGTCCTCGTATCCCTAAATGGTTGGCTCGAAGCAGCGGGCGCCGAGCCCGTGCGTGTGTTGCAAGGCGAAGATCTCGACCTCGGCGTCGCGAAAGGCGCGGCGTATTACGGCTACGTGCGTGCGGGGCACGGCATTCGGATCCGCGGCGGCACGGCGATGGCGTATTACGTCGGAGTCGAGAGCGCGATGCCTGCAGTGCCGGGGCTTCCACCGCCACTCACAGCAGTGTGTCTCGCGCCGTTCGGCCTCGAAGAAGGCTCGCACGCGGACATGCCGGCGGCAGAGTTCGGTCTCGTCGTCGGCGAGCCGGTGCGGTTCCGGTTCTTCGGGTCGTCGACGCGGCGCGATGACCAAGCCGGCACTGCGCTCGATTTCTGGGAGCCGGAAGAATTACTTCCGCTCCAAGACATCGAGGTCACGCTGTCGGCGGAGCAGCACTCACCCGGTGAGACCGTGATCGTCCGGTTGCAAGCGGGCGTGACTGAAGTCGGCACGTTGCAGCTCGAAGCAGTAGCTCGATCCAGTGGTGAACGCTGGAAAGTCGAGTTCGATACGCGCGACAACTCGCCATGACCGCCGCGGATCCACGCTTCATCGTGGGCATCGATTTGGGCACGACCAACACGGTCGTGGCGTTTGCAGATCTTTCGCGCCCCGATGTGCGGGTCGAGCCGTTTGCAGTTCCGCAGCTGATCGCTGCGGGCGAAGTCGAAGCGCGCGCCAGCTTGCCGTCGTTTCGTTACCACCCCGCCGAAGCCGAGCTAGCCGATACGGACCTCGCGCTCGGGTTTGCACCGCCGCTGCCGGAATTGCCGCGCGGTGTCGTAGGAACGTTCGCGCAGTCGCTCGGAAGTCGTGTGCCGGGGCGCCTGCTCGCGAGCGCGAAGAGCTGGCTGTGCCACGCCGGCGTCGATCGCCAGGCGGCGATCCTGCCGTGGGGCGCGCCGCCAGACGTTCCGAAGATTTCACCCGTCGCTGCGAGCGCGAGCTACCTCGCGCATCTGCGAGCGAGCTGGGACGCCGCACATCCGGAAGCTCCGCTCGCCGACCAGGAACTGGTGCTCACGGTGCCCGCGTCATTCGACGAGGTGGCGCGCGCACTGACGCTCGAAGCGGCGAAGCGCGCGGGCCTAGCGCGTGTGCGTTTGCTCGAGGAGCCCCAAGCCGCGTTTTACGCCTGGCTCGATCGCAATCGCGACAACCTCGAAGAAACGCTCGCTGACGTTCGACTCGCCCTCGTGCTCGACGTCGGCGGAGGCACGACCGATCTCACGTTGATCCGGGTCGAGCTGCGCGAAAGTGGTCCGCGTCTGACGCGCATCGCAGTCGGCGATCATATCCTGCTCGGCGGCGACAACATGGATCACGCGCTCGCGCGCTTGTGCGAGCCGGCGCTGCTCGGCGGCACCGCGGAAGGGCACCTGCCTGCCGGGCAGTTCGCGCAACTGCTCGAGCAGTGCCGTGAAGCGAAACATCAGCTGCTCGGGAAAACGCCACCTGACAGCGCGCACATCACGGTGCTCGGCGGTGGCTCGAAGCTGATCTCGGCGCAGCGCGCAGCAGAGCTCACGCGCGCGCAGGCCGTCGAAACCGTCGTGCACGGATTCTTTCCCGACGTCGAGCTGGCTGCGCGGCCGCACGGGCGTCGAAGCGCGCTCACCGAGTTTGGTTTGCCCTTCGCAGCCGACCCCGCGATCACGCGTCACGTCGCGTCGTTTCTGGCACGTCAGAAGTCGGTGATCGCGGTCGAAGCCCCGAGTCTCGTTCCGCCGCAGCCCGAAGGCGCGGGAGAGTCGGTGCCGCCGTCTGCGATCGAGCGCGACTTTCCCCCGAGTGCGTTTTTGCCCGACGCGGTGCTGTTCAACGGCGGCGTGTTTACGAGCATCGAGATCGAAGAGCGGATGCACGCGGTGCTCGCGCGCTGGCGCGGTGGAGACGTCAAACGCCTTCGCAACGACGAGCCGGATGCTGCGGTTGCGCGCGGTGCGGTCGCGTACGGGCTCGCGCGTCGGGGTCTCGGTTTGAAGATCGGCGGTGGATCACCGCGCAGCTACTACCTGCTCATAGAATCCGAAGCCGACAAGCAGACTGGCGTGTGCGTGCTGCCGCGCGGCGCGGAAGAGGGCGAAGAGCATACGCTCGCGGAGCGCAGCTTCATGTTGCGGATCGGCAAGCCGGTTCGCTTCCGATTGCTCACGAGCACGACCGAGCGACAACATCGGCCGGGCGAGCTCGTCGCGCTCGACTCGAGTTACGAAGCGCTGCCCGACATCGCGGCCGTGATCGAAGGCGAGTCGGGCAAAGAACCGGAGCTTCAAGTCCAGCTGCACGCGCAGCTCACCGAGGTCGGCACACTCGAGCTCAGCCTCGCGTCGACCGCAAATGCATCGCGGCGCTACCAGCTCGAGTTTCAACTGCGCGGTGGCACCGAAGATGTGTCAGGTGCACCGGCCCGGGTGACACAATTACACCCGCGCTTCGATGCCGCGGTCGCGCTGATCGCGATCTTCTACGGAAAGTCGGCGAAAGACCTCGAAGGCCGAAAGCTCCGGAACTTGCGAGCGGATCTCGAGAAGTTGATCGGCGATCGCGAGACTTGGAACCTTCCGCTACTGCGCGAGCTATTCGGTGAGTTTCTCGGCAGTGCGAAGCGGCGGCGTCGCTCGGCCGATCACGAACGGTTGTGGCTGAACTTCGCTGGCTTTTGCTTGCGGCCGGGCTTCGGCTATCCGGCAGATGCATGGCGCGTGCAGCAGCTGGCTGCGCTCTACTCCGAGGGCGTGCAGTTCGCGGCCGACGCTCAAGTCTGGTCGCAATATTGGATCTTGTGGCGTCGCATCGCAGGCGGCCTCGATGAAGGCTTGCAGACGCGGATCCTCGACGACATCGCGTGGTATCTCGAACCTGCCACCGGTGCGCGGCCGCGACCACGGCCGAAAGGGCCGCGCGCGCAGGGTCTCGAAGACATGGTGCGTCTCGCGGGCGCGCTCGAGCGCGTGGCCGCTGCGCGAAAGCTCGAAGTCGGAAGCTGGCTGCTGGCCCGGCTCAAGAGCAAAGAGCTGTCGCAAGCGAGTGTGTACTGGACGCTCGGGCGCCTCGGCGCGCGTTCACCGTGGTACGGCAGCGCGCACGGCGTGATTTCGCCCGATGTGATTCGCGAGTGGCTCGAACCGCTGCTCGAAGCCGACTTGCGCAAAGCCGAGCAAGCGGCGTTTGCGATCGCACAGCTCGCGCGGTTGACCGGCGATCGCGCGCGCGACCTCGATCCCGAGCTGCGCGAGCGGGCGGCGCGAGCGCTCGAACGCGTGCCGGGAACCGAGCCTTGGGTGCGGCTGGTTCGCGAAGGCGGCGAGCTGAGCGAGGCCGAAGCCGGTCGCGTGTTCGGCGAATCGCTGCCGGCGGGTTTGCGGCTTCTTTAGCTTGATGAGCCAGCACGTCTCACGCGCGAGGGCCAATGTCTGAACTTTTGGGGACGTTCGAGGGACGGCGATCGCACGTGTCTCGAAAAGTTCGCGGAAGTGGCCAAAACATGCGCTTCACGTTGTGACCCGTCCGACGGGGGGCTAGACCACAGAATCCGGCGGCGAAACGCGAGCGAGGGTTTGAGCGTGAGAGCGAAGCTCGTTCTGGCTTGGTCGATTGGGCTTGCTGTGCTCGGAGGCTGTCGGTTCGACCGCAGCCCGCTCTCCAGTAGCAATCGCGCGGACGGCGTGAAGACGGATGCCGCCGTCACTGCCGATGTGGACGCCGCCTCGGGAGTGGCCGCGGATGCCGCTTCGAGCGGCGACGGCGGTGCGACCGCGGCCGTGCCGGCTGATGCCAGCCTGGAAGATGCAGCTCTGACGGACAGCGACGCGGCTGTGGCCGATGCGGCCGTCGTCGTGGACGCGGGACTGATCCCTCCGGACTCGGGCACGACTGCGCCGCCTCCGATGACCGGCGGCCTCGCGTGCGGCGGATCGTTCTGTGCGTTCGGCCTCGACCCGGAGAAGCCGTGTTGCACCACTGCGGCGGACGTCACGTCGCGTGCGGCGCGGGCGGTAGACCGTTGCGGTCTAGACTTGAGCGGGATCCCGAGCTCCCCGTACGGCCAGCACTGCTGGCAGCGCGACCAACTCGGCATCGTCGACGACCGTTGCCCGGCGTCTGCAGCGGGTGGCGGCACGGGTGCCGAGCCTGGCTGCTGCAGCGATGACGGAACGTGTGGCACGCTGAACGCTGATCACAAGCTCGGCTGCCGGCACGAGAGCGGCGCGGCGCCCCGCGCGTGTGCGATGCAACCGGGTGGATCGACCTGCGATCCGATCGGCACGTTCGGGCTCTGGTTCACGGTGGACGCAGCTTGGGGGGGCCGTTCGGGCGGGTTGTGGGACCTCACGGACGACGGCCGCGGCAAGATCGAAGTCTACGTCCTCGCCAAAGTCTCGGGTGTCGATGCGCGCACGAAGCGGATCGACTCGAAGGGTCGCGTCTGCGGCGTGCGGCTGCCGCCCTTTTACAGCACGACGTTATGCGAAGCGTACCAACCGAACTTTCCGGTCGAGGTCTGGGAATCGAGCAAGTTGCCGGGGCTCACACTGACCGGTCGTTACGACTGCGCCGCCAATGGCTGCGTGCTCAGCATCGATCCTCAGACCTATTTGCTGGGGTTCGATCTCACGAATCCCGAAGCTCCGTGGCCTGGGGCGTCGATGGTCGATCAGCTCCGGTGCCCGAACGGGCGAGGCGAGGGCTGCTTTCCCGATCACGACGACGACGGGAGACCGGGTGTCGGCGTGAACTTGTCGACGAGCGGCATGGCCGCCGGTAGCTGCCGAAATGGGCGCTACATGTATCGAGGTGCGCCGCTCAGTGCGAGTGCGGCAGCGATCTTCGATGGAGTCCGGCGCACCGATCGGTTGGAGCTCGGGATTCGGACGAAGCTCGGCGCTACGACGCGCTTCGCGAACAACTGCGACCGTGGCCAGGGCTCTGCGATCGCGGAGTACGTGAACTCGCGTGCGGCGGGCTGCCTCGTCCAACCTGGGACGTTCAACTGGCCGAACAGCGGAAGGCCGGCCGGCGATGCCGACGCGTGTGAGTCTGCAGAGGCGAGCTTTCTCGACGAGAACCTTCCGGTGTACACGTTGCTCGCGGCGAGCCAGACGCCGGACAGTTCGCTCGATCTCGCAGATCGGCAGCCGAGCCGTGGCCCCGAAGTGAAGGCCGTGCGGTTGGGTGATGTGGATGACGCCGTCAGCTGCGCAGAGGTAAGGGACGCGAAGTATTGACCGGCACAGCAGCGGCGCTTCGCTTGCTGCTGTTAGAACTTCATCCGCGCCCCGAGCCCAAACCCCTTGCGTGCGATCGTCGGATGCAGACTCCAGTTCTCGCTCCCAAGCGTGGGCCGTTCCTTCGCCCGCCCGCTGCTCGTGAGAAAATACGCAGCGAGCCCGCCTGACACCACGGCGCCACCGATGAACACGAACTGCAAGATCTCGAACGCCGTGCCACGGCTGCACGCGCTCTTCGCTTCACGAAAGCTCGACGCATCGAGCCCGTAGCGACGGCCTGCGTTTGCCTCGTCACACACGTCGGCGACGTTCGTGGTGCGCGCACCGACCGCGAGGCGATACCGCTCGTAGTCCCGATTGCGCTCCGCGCGATGGACCTCCATGAACGACAACACGGACGCACCGGCGGACAACACCGCGCCACCGAGCAGCGCGTAGCCCGCGACACGGCTCGCCGTCACGTCGTTGTCTGGCGGCGCGAGCTCACCCGGCTTCGAGAGTTTCGGAAGCACCGGTGCCGCGAGCTCGGGCTGGTTGCGATTCGCCTTCGGAGCCGGTCCGAGTAAGTCGTTCAGCAACTTCGACGACGAGCGGTCGAGCTCTTCGCGGCGCGGCGTGTTCGACGTGAACGACGCGAGTGCGGACCGATCGATCTGCTGGCTCCACAAGTCGTAGCGGCGCAACAACGCGACCGGAACGCCGCCTTCGTGCGTAACTTTGCCGAACACGAAGCCATCGACGCCCAGGCTCTGCGCGATCGACGCGAGGCACTTCGCTTCTGCCGTGTTGCAGTTCTGCGCGAGGCTCAACTGCATGAGTGACACACGCGTGTCCTGGAGGGCGTAGTCGCTGCGCGCGTCCAGCGTGGCGCGCAACTGCTGCGCGAGCCGCACCGCAAACTGGTCTTGCAGGTCGTCGGTCTCGAGCGCGAACACGGCCATCCGGTACTCGCCCGATTCCGCGAACGCGCTGCCCTCGAGCGCGAGACACAGCGGCAAGCCGTACAGCCAGACGAGTGTGAACGTTCGCAGCCAATAGCGGCAGGCGCGTTCAGATCGCGAGTGGACCCGCCACTCGAATGACGCTGATGGCGGCGCTGCTGTACTCGCGCGCACGGAGTTGCTCACATGCCCCGGCCTCATGCTCTTTTCGGAGTACACGAGTCTCACAGCACAGGCAAACTCTTCCCAGGTTGGGGTGGGACCGCAGCGTCCACGAGCAGCGGTCGAACTGCGAATATCCGGACAGAATGTCACAAAGCCCGGGAAGAACTCGGCCCGTCAAAATCGGCTCAGCTATTTCGACGTTTTCGCGCACCCTGGCGTTCGGCTCCTGCAGCGAAATGCTCACGGTCCTCGTCGGTCTCGAGGATCAATCGCGGCACTTCGACCGGTTCACCGTCGTCCCCGATCGCGACGAACACCAAAAACGCCGAGTTCGTATGCGTGATCACACCACGGATCGGGTCTTCAGCGACCACTTCCACACCGATCTCCATGCTGGTGTTGCCGACGTAGTGCACGCATGCGTCGAGCTGAATCACTTGCCCGATGTGAACCGACGATCGAAACGTCATCGAGTCCACACTCAACGTGACGCACGTGTGTTGCGCGTGCCGCATCGCACAGATCGCCGCGACCTCGTCGACGAGCTTCATGATCTCTCCGCCGTGCACGGTGCCGAGCATGTTCGCGTGTTCGGGCATCATGAGTTGGTGCAGGCGCGAGCGGCTCTGTGCGCGCGTCTTCGGAGTCGGCGGGGTGGCAGGACTGTTGACCGCGATGCTGGGGCGTCTCGATTGGGTCATGTTGCGCTCTGACCAGGATACTCATCCACTCGCCATCCAACAGGTTTCCAGCGTATGTATGGACGGGGGAGACGAAAGGACTCGGATGCGTACTTTTTCGGTCTTGGCTTGTGTGGTCGCAGTGGCGGTTTCAGTCGGTGCGCAGGCGCAGCCAGCCGCGCCGCCGCCCGCGGCTTCAGCGGTGCCGCCGGCAGCTGCACCTGCCGGTCAGCCGCCTGCCGCAACGCCGGCGGGCCCGCCGCCCACGGCTGCACCAGCCGATCCGCCGCCAGCAGCTGCAGCGACGGCTGACCTCCCCGTCGCGCCGATCGAAACGCCGGTGATCGAGGCCTGTGTTCCGCGCTGTCGCTCCGGCTTCACCTGCGTGAGCGGCAGCTGCGTCTCGAGCTGCAATCCCCCGTGCGCGATCGGCGACGTCTGTAGTGACCACGGCGAGTGTCTTGCGAAGCCGCTCCCGCCGCTTCCGGGCGACGAATCGGCGGCGAGGGTCGATGCCGGCGTCGAGACGCACGATGGATTTTTTCTGCGCCTCACGACCGGTCCCGCCGGCGGAGCTGTGTCGCTCGACGTTTCCGACCGAGACGAGCGCACCTGGAGCGGAGGCGGGTGGGGCTCGAGCATCGACGTCGGTGGAGCCGTCGTGCGCGACCTCGTGGTCTTCGGGCGCCTGCGCGTCGTATCGCTGTTCGATCCGAAAGTACGCGTCGGCAGCGAGACGCAGGACTTGGGCGGTGACAACTTCTTCGTGACGCAAGGTTTGTTCGGCGCCGGCCTCAACTACTACGTCATGCCGATCAACATCTACTTCGGCGGTACGATCGGGTTCGCTACTGTGACTACGGAGCTCAATCCGCGCTCCGGCGACACCCAACGCCAGAGCAGCGATGTGGGTTTCGGCATCGATCTCGACGCCGGCAAAGAGTGGTGGGTCGGTGACAACTGGGGACTCGGCGTCGCGCTGCGCCTGTCTCTCGCGAGCGTCCCGGCCGGAGACGACTTTGCACAGGATGCCGTCTTCGGCAGTGGCTTCGTCTCGATCCTGTTCTCAGCGACGTATCAATAGCGGGGCGCGTGCACGACGCAGCATGACGCGATAACGCGCCCACGCAGATGCGTGGGCGCGCTAATCGGTCAGCCGCCCTTGTAGAAGTACTCTTCGCGCACGACTTTGCCGTTTGCGACCGTGAAGACCGCTACTTCGTCCATCATCACGCGCTTGCCAGTCGGCTTTTGCGTGAGGTCGTAGACGAAGCGAACGGCGAATCGATCATCGCCATGCGGGTAGGGCCCGTACGTCTCGGCACTATGGACTTCGTGGTTCGCGGTCCACCAATCGTGTTTTGCGCGAACGGCATCGATGCCTTTCGCGGTTCGATCGGCTCCACCTGGCGGCGCAAATGCTTCGACGCTCACGATGTCGTCGGAGTAGAGCGTGTTGATGGAGTCGATGTTCTTGCCCTCTTGGCAGAACTTGACGAGCTTCTCTCCGATTTCCGCTGCCGTCATGGCCATGATCGATCCTTCACTTTTTGCGTTCAAAACGAACGCCGCATCATTTCGATTCCGTCGCGAGCATGTCCGCGTGCCGGTGTACCAACTTCCACGCGTCACCCTCGCGACGAAAGATCTCCGTGATCCGCAAGTTCATCGGCACCGGCTGATCTTGGCCCTGCATGCGCGCTTTCGCTCGCTGATGGCCGACCCAATACCCGATGCCGTCGCTCGCGCCCAGCTGGAGGATTTCGAACTCGGTCTCACTGCCCGCCGCGAACGCTTTTGCATCGCGCACGTAGCGCTCCGCCACCTCGCGTGCGCCGTGCGTGTGCCCACCTCTCGGACCAAAAAACGTCGCGTCCGAGCTCTTGGCCGTGAGCTCATCCAGCGGAGCGGCGTTTCCCGACACGTACGCCTGGGCTGCCGCTTGGCGTTGCTTCATGAAACGCTCGAAGTCTTGTGCGTCGTTTGTTGCCTTAGCCATGTGTCACCTCACACGTCCTCGATCTTGCCAGTCAAATCGTCGACGCGATCCCCGAGGCTGGCCATACGCTTTTCGACCTGCTCAGTCGTCGCTTCCCAACTCGACGCCGGGGTCTTGTCGAGGGTCTTCACATCGTCCGAGAGGGTCTTGTATTGCTGCGATGTAGTCGCAAGCTCCTCCTTGAGCGAAATCGGCGCGCGGCCGCCCAACACGGTGATCTTCTCGCGCGCGGCGCTCAAACGTGCTCCGAGCTTGTCGAGCTTGGTCTTCGCGTCGGATTGAAACTGCATGCGCTCCTCGGACACCTTCACCATGTCCTGAGCTGCTCCTTCGCCAGGAGGATTCGTGGCTTGCAGGTTGTCTGAAACGACCTCGTGCCGCTGCTCGATCGCCTCGTCCCGCGCCTTTCCTTCGTTATCGGCGACCTTCGCGTCGGCCTTTTCACGCGCGTCCGCTTGTTCCATTCGCGCGTCGCGCACTTGCTCGGCTTGCGAGCTCGCACAGGCGCTTCCCGCAACAATGAGCAGAGCGCCAATGATCATAGGTGTTCGCATGGTACATTCCTCGTCGTATGGGCCGCGCAACACGCGACCACGGGAAGCGCCTGTGCGTTGTCGAGGACGTCGCGGGGCCGCTGTCAGCGGCTGACGAGTCCAGCTCCATGACCAGCAACACGCGTGCCATCAGAGCGAGCGCGAGAGCACGTTAGGTTCGTGCTGAGCGCGCGCGCTGCCGTGCGCGGCGTGCCTGCCACACATTCCAAGTGCGAGTCTGCCACTGTACCCAGGCTGCACGGCAGCTGCGGCTCACTGCACGCGATATTCGAGGGTCATCGGCTGACCACCGCGCGTGAGCGACAAGCTGAGGCGCGGTGCCGAGCTGAGCTGCGTCCGCGCGCTCAGCATCCCGTCCACACTCGACATGTCGAAGCCATTGACCGTCTTCAACACATCGCCCTTCTTCATCCCGAGGTGTTCGAACAAGCCTCCGGATTCGATCCGCGACAGCGACATGCCGGTCGCCACGCCGTGCTTCTTGACCGTCTTCGTACGCGTCGTGCGCGCGAGCTTGGGAACCCGCTCCATCGCCTTGTCGAGGATCGTTCGATTGACGCGGTAGATGCCGGGCCCGAGCTGCTGGATTCCCTGCTGCAGCTCCTCGGCCGAGAAGGCCTTGTTGCGCTCGCGCTTCGACTCCTTCGACTCCTTGGGCTGCTCGGCGGGCGGCGCTGGCGGCGGCGCGTTCGGGTTCGGCCGCTGCATCTTGAGCCAACACGGGGTCTCTTCGCGATCCGTCGTCAGCAGCACCGCATGCGGGCGGACTTCGAGGAGCTCGAAATGACCAAACTTCGACCCGGTCCGGTACACCGCCGTCGGCGCCGAAGCCGGGCCCATCATGGCCATCGAGCGCTCGGGATGCCGCCCGTCGTAGACGGTCCCAGTGACGCGGATCAGGCTCTGGAGTTCGGGCTGGCACGCACCGGGTCGATCCACCGCGGGCGGCCGCGCGATGTACTCGCGCTCGCGCTCGCGCTCGCGCTCGCCATTGCCCGGCACGAGCTCGTGACCACGGCTCTCCGCGAGGAGCGTGCCTGGCTTCTGGTCAGCCTCGTCGTCGAGGGGCTCAGGCGCTTCCTGCGCGAGCGAGGCAATCGCACAGCATGTCGCAAGGCATGTCAGCCCGCGAACCAAACGGGAGGAGCCTCCGAACATGGGGGCAGAATCGTCTTGTCTGCTGCGTTTCGCAAGCGTGAACATTCCGGCCTAGTCCTGATCCGATCCGTCCCGATAAATCTGCGCGAGCTCCGCCAACAAGAAGTCGCGCACGACCACCACGCGTGCCGGCACGAGCTTTTGTGACGGCCACAAAAGGTAGATGCCCCCGCCGACGTAGCCGTGTCGCGGAAGCACACGGACGAGCTTCCCAGCTCGCACGGCCGCGATCGTCATCTCGACCGGCAAGAGCGCAAGCCCGCTACCCGCGATCGCGGCGCCTCGCAGAAACACCATGTCGTCGCACACGATCGAGCCCGAGACCGCAACCGTGTGATCGCCCTTCGGACCGCTCAGCCGCCACGGGAGCTTGCCAGTGCGATCGCCGTAGCAGAGGCACTCGTGTTTGAGTAGATCGGCGGTCGTTCGCGGCTTGCCGCGCCGCTCGAGGTACTCTGGCGCCGCGAAGATGCCGAGCTCGCTCGCGCTGATCTTGCGCGACACGAGCGATGAGTCCGGCATGATGCCGCCGCGCACCGCGAGATCGATGCCTTCAGCGATTAGATCGACGAACTGATTCGTCAGCTTGAGCTCCACCGTCAGCTCGGGATGCAAGCGCGTGAGCTTCGCGACGATCTGCGGAAGCCGCATGCCACCGAAGCCCGCGGGGCAGTGATTCGAACGAGGCCGCGCGGCGTGTTCGCGAACCCGGTCACCGCGCGCGTCGCTTCTTCGGTTTCGCTGACCACGGTTTGCATGCGCTGAAAAAAGTGTTGGCCGCTGTCGGTCAGACTCAACTTCCGCGTCGTGCGATGTAACAGCCTCACGCCGAGATCCGACTCGAGGTGCGCGAGTGAGCGGCTGACGGACGAGACCGGCAGGCCGAGCGTCTTCGAGGCTGCGGTGAAACTTCCGGCCTCGACGACGCGCACGAAGACCGCGATCCGGTTCAAGTCGATTGTTGTCATGACGACAAGAATCTTATGCAAATGCTCCGACTAGTGCACGGGGGCCCGCGGGCCTAAACCTTTCGTCGAGGTTGACGATGGACTTTCGACGGATATTCGGCTGTGTCGCAGGATTGTCGACCAGGGCGGCGAACGGTTGTGTCCACCGATGCCCGCGGGACCGGTCGGGACGTTCGGCGTAAGCGTTCAGGGGTG
>Ga0193753_10001462_pt1 | contig 20130 bp, 18 predicted proteins | sample H1c2metaG_FD_144925 | JGI IMG/M metagenome (GOLD analysis project Ga0193753, IMG submission 144925) | Soil microbial communities from a riparian zone of the East river system, Colorado, United States - H1c2 | ecosystem: Environmental > Terrestrial > Soil > Riparian zone | place: USA: East...
TCTCCTGATGCAGCTCCAGGCCGACGCGCTCGGCGTGGCCATATCGCGCCCGGAGATCGTGGAGACCACCGCGCTCGGCGCCGCGTTCCTGGCCGGCCTCGGCGTCGGTCTGTGGCGAAGCAAGGACGAGATCGCCCGGGTGTGGCGCGAGGAGCGGCGGTTCGAGCCGTCGACCGATCGCGACGCCGCCGCCGCGGCGCTGGCGCGCTGGCACGACGCCGTCGCCAGGGCATGACGGATCGCGAAGATTTCACGCGCAGCTCCGTCGGTGCGCCGCCCGGGAGCGCCGGCGCCAATCGCGCCGCCTGCCCTGGGACTTGGTGCGAAACGCCAAGTCTTGGTGCCGGGGGCCGACCTCGACGCACCCGCGTCGAATAGTCTCGGCCACTTATCGGTGGCATCGGGCTTGCTGAATCCGTCGCCAGCGCCCTTCTCGTCTACGCGACCGGCGCCGCGAACCTTCCCGAGGAGCCCCCACCCGATGCCGCAGATCGCCCGCCCCCCCACCCAGCCGTCCGACTGGACCGAGAGGCAGCTGCTCCGCCGCGTTCTCAGCCGTGACGACCGGGCCTGGATGGAGATGGTCCGTCGCTATCGCTCCCTCATCTACCGCTGCATCACCAAGGTCACCGCGCGCTGCGCCCCGTCGCTGGGAAGCGCCGACATCGACGAGATCTACGGCGACGTCCTCCTCAACCTGCTGCGCGACGACATGCGCAAGCTGCGCCTGTACAACCCGCTGCGCGGCACCAAGCTCGGGTCGTGGATCGGGATGATCAGCGTCAACTCGGCCTACGACTTCCTGCGCTGCGCCGGCCGCCGGCCGCTGCTCGACCGGCTCGAAGGCGCGCCGGATCCGCACGAGGAGCACGACCGCTCGCCGCTCGACCTCCTCATCGAGAAGGAGCGGTGGGATCACCTGAACGGGCTCCTCGCCGACTTCTCGGACAAGGACCGCACGTTCGTCAGCCTGTACTTCGGGCAGGGGCTCGACGCCGAGGACGTCGCCGAGCACATGTCGATCAGCCTGAAGACCGTCTACACCAAGAAGCACAAGATCCGGGCCCACCTGCGCCGCTGCCTGAGCGGCGTGCGCGGCGAGAGCCCGATCGCCGACCTGGCCGGCGCGATCGCCTGATCGTGCGGCTCGCGGGGCGCCCGGCGGGAATCGCCGCGCTGGCGGCAATCGCCGGGCTCGCCGGATGCCGCCGCGCCGCCGTCGACAAGGAGGGTGGGCCGGGCGCGCCGGCCGCCGCGCGGGATGCCGGCGGCCCTGCGCCGGGGACGGCGCCGGCCGAGCTGGCGGTGACCGTCGCGCTGCCGGGCGGCTCGAGCGATGCGGTCGAGGGAATGGCCGTCCTTCCGCTCGAGGAAGCGCTCGCGTCGGTCGGTGGCGCCGCGACCATGCGGGCGATCGCCGCCCCCGGGCGCGCCGAGCTCCGGCTCGGCTTCGCCAGCGAGGAGGCCGCTCGCGCCGCGCTCCCGTCGGTCCGCGCGGCGCTCGGGACGGTGCGGCGCCAGCTCCCCGCCGACACCGAGCCGCCGACCTGCGCGCTCCTGCCGTCCGGACCGCGCGTGTTCCTGGTCCTGCGGACGGACGATCGCACGTCGGCGGTGATGGCGCGCCTGATCGCCGACCGGGTGCGCGACCGGCTGCTGACCGAGGTCGGCGTCCACGAGGTGCGACTGTGCGCCGGGGTCAGGCCGGAGACCCTGGTCGCCATCGACGCCGCCCGGTTGCCGGCGTACGGAGTGGACGCCGGCAAGGTGCTCGACGCGCTCGCGGCGGCGGCCGGTCCGCGCGACTCGACCCCGGAGGCGCTGGCCGGCCTGGAGGTCGATCGCCGGGACGGCGCGGTGGTGCGCGTGGGCGATCTGGCGACGGTGACCGCGGGCGCGTTCCCGGATGCATGCGCCGCGCGCGGCGCCGGTCGCGAGTCGCTGTCCGTGGCCGAGGTCGCCGTGGCGCGGGGCACCGGCTTCGACGCCGCGGTCGCGCGCGCCGCCGCGGAGATGCCCGCGGGCGCCGAGCTCACCGCGCTCACGGCCGACGTGGACCTTCGCGTTCCGCTGGCCGGGAGCAGCATCGAGGCCGCCGACGCCGCGGTCGCGCGGCTCGTCGACGCCGTGCCCGACGCCCGGGTGATCGGGCTGGTCGAGCGCGAGGGGCACTGGTCGCCCGGAGCGTGGCCGCCGGAGTCGCTCGGCCCGTCGCTGCGCCTGCTGATCGACCTCCCGCCCGGCGCCACCGACGTCGCCGCGGCCACCACCCGGCTGCGCCAGGCGGCGAGCCAGAGCGCGGCCGCCGCGCCGGCCGGGCCGGCCACCCCCGCGCCCGGGACGCTGGCCATCCAGATCGATCGCGCGCGAGCCACGGCGCTGGGCATCGCTCCAGGCGCGGTCGAGCGCATCGCTCGCCTCGCCACCACCGGCGTGGTCGTCGGCTCCGAGAGCCGGGCGCACGCGCGCCTTCGCGTGCGCATCGGCCGCGACGACGCCCCGCCCGACCTCACCACCGTCATGGTGCCGACCACCGGCGGCAAGAGCGTCCCGCTCGCCGCCGTGGTCAGCGTGACCGAACCGGGCCCGCCGATCCTGCGCGCCGCCCGCCAGCGCACGAAGTAGCGCGGCGACCCGCCGCGACCTGGCCCCTGACCCTGTCCTATCCGGCGCGGACCGAGAAGTCGCGCACCGCCACCACCGCCTTGGCCGCCGGGTCGACCAGGAAGCTCCTCCCGGTCCCGATCCGCCCGTCGAAGGCGAGCAGGTACCACACGTCGAGGGTCCAGACCGGGTGCTGCGACTCGCACGGCGGGGTCCACGACACCGCCTCGAGCCCCCCCAGGTGGGCCGGGCGGTTGGAGAGGAGCGGGGTCAGCCGCTTGAACTCCTCCGACGCGCGGGTCACGTCGACCGCGCCGGCCGCGTCAGCGGCGGCGATCTCGCGCCGCCAGGCCGACGTGAGCCGACAGCGCCCGACCTCGCCGGTGGTGGTCAGCTCCACCTCGTACGCCTCGTCGGCGACCAGGTGGTCGAAGTCGGGCACGTCGAACTCCGGGTAGCGATCGCTCCGCCCGATCTCCTCGAGCCGGTCGTCGAAGCCCTCCTGCCCTGCGGCGAGCGATTCGGCCCGGTAGTAGGCAAAGACGCGCAGGACCAGCGCACGCGACGGAAGCCGGTGATCCCAGTCGATGACGGTCAGCGCGCCGGAGTACGGGTGGCGGAACGGCGGCATCTCGGGGAGCGCGGCGGCCAGGCGCGCGCCCGCGTCCGTGTCGGCCAGCAGCCCCTGATACGCGACGCGCGGGTGCCGGCGTAGGTCGGCCGAGACGAGCTGCCGGAGGTCGCGGACCTGCCGCCCTTCGCCAGCCCTCTCGGTTTCTCCCGTCCCGGGCCGATTGGACGACATGCCGGGCCAAATCTACTACAAGTCGCGCCTGCCCTCGACGGCTGCCGCGAGCCGGTCGATGAGGCTGGCGACGACCGCGCCGCGAAGCTTGAGGCTGGCAGGGTTGACCACCAGCCGGCTGGTGACCTCGAGGATGGTCTCCACCTCGACGAGGCCGTTCTGCCGCATCGTCTCGCCGGTCTCGACCAGATCGACGATCCGGTCGGCCAGGCCGGTCAGCGGGCCCAGCTCGACCGATCCGGACAGCTTGATGATCTCCGCCGCCACCCCCCGCTCCTCCAGGTACCGGCGGGTCAGCGTCGGGTACTTCGTGGCCACACGCAGGTGCATGTGCGACGCGAGGTCGACCGGGCGCAGGGCCGGCTCGGCCACCACCAGCCGGCAGGGGCCAATGCCGAGGTCGAGCGGCTCGTAGAGGTCGCGCTCCTCCTCCTCGAGGACGTCGCGGCCGGCCACCCCGATGTCGGCGGCGCCGTACTCGACGTAGGTCGGCACGTCGCCGGCGCGCACCACCAGGACCCGGATCGACCCGCACTCGTGGACCAGGCGCCGGGTTTCCTCCTGGACCGCGCGCAGGTCGTGCCCAGCCAGGCCGAAAAGCTCGATCGCCGCGCCCAGGACGCGTCCCTTGGGCAGCGCGACCACGATCGGCCGCTCGCCGGGGCGCTCGGCCGGTCCCGCCGCCCGGGCTCGCGGCCGCCCGCCCACTAGTGCACCGACCGCATCAGGCTCTGACCCGCTTCACCTGCGCGCCCAGGGCGCGCAGCTTCTTCTCGATCCGCTCGTAGCCGCGGTCGAGGTGGTAGACGCGCAGGACCTCGGTCTCGCCCCGCGCCACCAGCCCGGCCAGGACCAGGGAGGCCGATGCGCGCAGGTCGGTGGCCATCACCTGGGCCCCGCCGAGGCGAGGCACACCGCGGATCACCGCGACCCGGCCGTCCACCTGGATGTCGGCGCCCATGCGCGACAGCTCGGACACGTGCATGAAGCGATTCTCGAAGATCGCCTCCTTGATGACGCTCTGGCCGCGCGCGACCGCGCACAGCACCATCAGCTGGGCCTGCATGTCGGTCGGGAAGCCCGGGTACGGCTGGGTGGTGATGTCGATGGGGCGGAGGTCGCCGCTGTGGCGCACGCGCAGCCCGTCCCCCTCGGCCGCCACGTGCACCCCGGCGCTGCGCAGCTTGGCGATGACCGCGTCCAGGTGATCGGCGCGGGCGTTGCGGACCAGCACGTCGCCGCGCGTGATCGCCGCGGCGACCAGGAAGGTGCCGGCCTCGATCCGGTCGGGCAGGATGGTGTGCTCGATCGGCTGGAGCTCGTCCACGCCCTCGACCTGGATGATCGGCGTGCCGGCCCCCTCGATGCGGGCGCCCATCTTGACCAGCGCCTGGGCCAGCTCCTCCACCTCGGGCTCGCGGGCGGCGTTCTCGATGATCGTCATGCCGCGGGCCAGCGCCGCGGCCATCATCAAGTTCTCGCACCCGGTCACGGTCGGGATGTCGAGCACGATGCGCGCGCCGCGCAGCCGGCGGGCCTCGCACTCGACGTAGCCGTGGCTGAGGCTCACCGTCGCGCCCATCGCCTCCAGCCCCTTCAGGTGCTGATCGATCGGGCGCGCGCCGATGGCGCAGCCGCCCGGCAGCGAGACCCGCGCGCGCCCATAGCGGGCGACCAGCGGGCCGAGCACCAGCACGCTGGCCCGCATGGTCTTGACCAGGTCGTAAGGCGCCTCGAACGAGCGGCGCTTGCTGGCGGCGACCGACGGCGGCGCGATGATCATCGTGCGCGCCTCGTGGTCGACCTCGCAGCCGAGCTTGGCCAGCAGCTTGCGCATGGTGACCACGTCGTTGAGGTTCGGCACGTTCTTGAACGTGCTCGCCCCGCTGGCCAGCAGCGAGGAGGCCAGGAGCGGGAGCGCGGCGTTCTTGGCCCCGCTCACCTTCACCTCGCCGCGCAGACGGGCGCCGCCCTCGATGACGATCTTGTCCATGCCGGTGTAACGCCGGCGGCCGCGCTGCCTATTGCCGCGGCGAGACGGCGACGTGAATAGCGCCGTCTACCATGCGGACGTCGATCAATCCACCGGTCCCGCCGCCAAACGAGTCGAAGGCGACGTCCTCGAGCTGCTTGGTGAGGATCGAGGCGAGCCCGCGCGCGCCGGTCTCGCGGCGCAGCGCGTCGATCACCACGTGGTCGAGCACCTCCTCGGCGACGTTGAGGGTGAAGCCCTCGTGATCGAACTCCGCGGTCATGCGCTCGATGACGTCGGAGCGGAGGATGTCCTTCAGCGTCTCGGCCGACAGCGCGCGGAACGGGACCACCCGGGTGAAGCGCGCGATGAGCTCGGGCAGAAAGCCGTAGGCCTGGAAGTTGGCGACGCTCTCGACCTCGTCGGCGGTGAAGTCGACCGCGATCGCGTCGAGCGCGTAGCGCCCCTTCACCACGCCGCGGGCGAAGCCGATGTGGTCGCGGCTGGCCCGCTTGTGGGCCACGTGCTGGAAGCCGGAGAACGCCCCGGCGGCGACGAACGCGATGTCGGCGGTCGACATGATGACGTGGTCGCCGTAGGTCGAGTGGGTGAGCTCGAGCGGCACCACCACCTCGCTCGCCTCCAGCATCTTCAACAGCTCGCGCTGCACGCCCATGCCGGTCACGTCCTTGGTCGTGCCGGCGCCGGCGAAGATCGCGTTGTTCTGGCCGGAGGCGATCTTGTCGAACTCGTCGAGGCAGACGATGCCGATCGAGGCCAGCATCGGGTTGTCGTCGGCCGCGTGCAGGAGCCGGGTCAGGATCGTGCACGGGTCCTGGCCGACGTAGCCCGTCTCGGAGTAGGTGGTGACGTCGACCAGCGCGGTCGGCAGCTTGAGGATCTTCCCGAACAGGATCTCGATGAGGTAGGTCTTGCCGCACCCGGTCGGGCCCACCATGAGGCAGTTGCTCTTGCGCGGCACGGTCGCGCGCTCGACGCCGTCGAGGTAGATGCGCTTGACCCGGCGGATGTGGCGATAGGCGAGCAGGCAGACCGCGCGGCGCGCCTCGTCCTGACCGCGGTAGCCGTGCTCCTCGAGCATGGCGTACATCTGGCGAGGCGAGACCTCGGGGAGCTCGCGGACGAACTTGATGAAGTGCTCGAGTCCGGGCTTGCGTAGCTTGCGAGTAGGCTCCACGCGCTGATCCACGGTAGCACGCTTTCCCGCGGCTGGCGCGCGGCCCAGGTCGATCGCGATGCCGCCGCCGAGGCGCCGCTCGAGCCGGCGCGTCGGCCAGAGCGCGGGCTAGAGTGCGGGCCATGCGGCGGCGCGTCGATCATGCAGCCTGGCATGCGGCCCGGCATGTAGCCCGGCATCCGGTCGGGGCCGTCCTGGTCGCGGGGTTGATCGCGGGCGCGGCCGGCGCGCCCGGCGACGCGCGCGCCGATTCGAGCCCGGCGTCCACGGTTCCGATGGTGCCCGAACCCGCGTCGCGCCGCGACGACGCGCGCCCGTGGTCGGGCGATGTGGGCGTCGGCGGCTACGTCGCCCTCGGCGGCCCGGCCGCGACCGGCCTGTGCGCGGTGGCCACGCTCTCGCCGCGAGGGTGGGCTGACCGCACCGGGCTGCGCCTCGAGGCGCGCACCGCCGGCGACACCGCCGGCGACAGCGACAGCGACGGCGACGGCGACGACGGAGCCAGTCGATTCGATCGCGGCCTCTTCACCGCCGGCCTCACCTACGAGGCAGCCGCGTCGCGCCCGCGCCTGGCCCTCTCTCTCCACGGCGAGGTCGGCGCCCTGGCTCCGGACCCGCACCCGGCGCTCGGCGGCGGCGTCGAGATCGAGCTCTGGCTGCTCGGTCCGATCGCGCTGGCCGCCGGCAGTAGCGCCCACCTCATCGTCGATGGCCTGGACAGCCAGCTCGTGCTGGCCGGCACACTCGGGCTGCGCCTGGCGCGATGACGATTGCTCGTTAACACTCCGGCGCGGGCTCCGACCTTGGTACCGTGCGCACCGGGGTGGAGATGGCGATCGCGATCGACAGCGAGGCTGCCGCGCCGGCCGAGCCCGAGCCTGCCGGCGCGGCCGAGCCGGTGAGCGGCGACGCCGAGCTGGTCGACCGGGCCACGGGCGGCGACCGCGCCGCCTTCTCTCGCCTGTACGACCGCTACGGGCCGGTGGTGCACGGCGCGCTGATCGCGCGCGTACCGGCCCAGGACGCCGCCGACCTGGTCCAGGACGTCTTCGTCATCGCGCTGCGGCGGCTCGACACTCTGCGCCAGGGCAACAGCGTCGGCGGCTGGCTGCTCGCCATCGCCCGGGCGCGCGCCGCCGACTACTGGCGCGAGGCGATGCCGCGCGCCGAGATGGACGAGGCCGCGCTGCAGCGCGGCGCGGAAGCGGCTCCGACGGCCGACGCGAACAAGGTGATGGCCGCCCTGCGCGAGCTGCCCGACGCCTATCGCGAGGTGCTGGCGATGCGCCTCGTCGAGGGGCTGCGCGGACCGGAGATCGCCGAGCGCACCGGGCTCCGACCCGGCTCGGTCCGGGTCAACCTGCACCGGGGGATGGCGCTCCTGCGCGAAAAGCTGGGCTGGAAGGAATCGCGATGAGCGAGCGAGACGAACGCGAGCCGGACGAGCCGGACGAGCTGGCCGTGCCAGACGAGCCATCCGTCGACACCGATTACCTGTGGGACGGCCGCGGCGACCCGCCCGACCAGCTGCGCCAGCTCGAGACGCTGGCCGCCGAGCACCGCCTGCGCGCGCCGCTGGCCGTCCGACCGCGCCGGCCCTGGCGACTCGCGCTGGTGGTGGGGGGCCTGGCCGCGATCGGCGCCGCGGTGCTGGCGCCGCGCGACCTGATCCCGCCGCGCTGGGTGGCAGCGCTCCTCCCCGGCGTGTCGAGCGAGCCGGACGTCCTCGGCGGATCCACTGTCGAGATCGGGCTGCGCGGCGAGGAGCAGCCCGACCCCGCGTGGCGGCGCATCCTCGCCGAACGGCTGGCCGCCAGCGGCGCGGCCCTGATCGAGGACGGCGCGCGACTCGTGGTCGAGACACCCGGGGTGGAGCCGGATCGCGCGGTGTCATGGGTCGAGGTGGCCACCCGGCGCTTCCAGCTCGAGCTCACGACCGTGGTCGACGGCAGCCCGCTCATGCAAGCGCTCTGCGAGCGGGTCGGCGTCGATCCCCGCGCGGCCGAGCTCGGCGTGGTCGCCGACGTGGACTCGTGGGTTCACGACCCGAGCGGGCGCCGGTTCACGGACTGCTACCTGAACGCGGATGACCGCGGCGCGCTGCAGATCTACCTGCGCGACGTGGCCCGGGCCGATCCCTCGCTCCAACCCGAGCCCGGCTTCGCGATCGTCGAGGAGCTGCTCCAGCGGCCGACCGGTGGGTGGTCGACCGGCGCCGAGGCGCCCACGCTGCCGCGACGCCGTGGCGGCACGGCTCGGTCCGCGCAGAGCTGGCGCACCTACTACGTCCGGACTCCACCGGAGATCGACCGCCGGCACTTCGCCGACGCGGCCATGTACTGGAACCAGATGAACGGGCGCCCCGAGGTGCTGGTCACGCTCACCGACGAAGGGGCGCGCCGCTTCGCCGATCTCACCGAGCGGATCGCGGGACACAAGCTCGCCTTGCTGCTCGACGAGACCGTGTCCTCCGCCCCGGTGGTGATGGAGCGGATCGCGGGGGGCCGCACCTCGGTCGTCATGGGCGGCGGCTCCAGCGAGGAGGTCGAGCGCGAGGCGGCGTCGCTCGTCGCGGCGATCAAGTCGACCCCGCTGCCGTTCGCGGTCGATGTCCTCTCGGTCCGCGGGCATCGCCCGGGCCTGGCGGTGATCCCCCTGCAGGTCGCGCGCGGGCTGATCGCGCTCCTGGTCGGCCTCTGCGTCGCCGTGCCTCTCCTCCTGCTCGAGCGGCGAAGCCGATCGATCGATCCGGAGGTCTCCCCGGTGCGCGGCCGTCCGCGCCGGCGCGCGGTGTCCCGGCGCCGACTCGCGGTCACCCTCGGAGGCCTCGTTCTGGCCGGGCTGTCCACCATCGTCCCGATGCCCGGCTTCGCCGACCTCGCCGAGGCCCTGCACCACCAGGCCGACGACAGCCTGGGCCCCTTCGCCCTCGGCATCAGCTCGATCCTCTCGGCGTTCGGCATCGTGGAGCTCGCCGCGCTGCTCGTGCCCCGCTGGCGCGGGCTGCGCCACGGCGGCCCGGATGGACGCGGGCGCCTCGCCGTGGCCACGGCGCTCCTGGCCGTCGTCTTCACCCTGGCCCAGGCCTTCTTCCTGACCCACTGGCTGAGCGGCTTCGGGCACGAGGGCGGCGGGACGTTCGGGGCCTTCGGGTTCCCGGAGGTCATCGACGGCGCCGCGGCGTTCTGGCGCGTCTTCGGCCTGTACGTCGCCGGCGCGGTCGGGCTCACGCTCCTGGCCTTGACCGTCGACCGTCACGGGCTGGTCAACGGCTTCGGCTGCGTCAGCCTGGGCGCGTTCGCGTTCACCTCCGCGCGCGCGGTGCTGCAGGGGCTCCACGCGGACCGAGCGGCCGCCGGATCCCCGGTGTCGCCCGCGCTCCTGGGCGGCCGCCTCGGGATGATGGTCGGCCTGTCGCTGGTCGTCATCCTCACCGCCGCGGTGCTGCGCTGGCGGTCGCGCTCGAGCGGGGCTCGCTCGGCGTTTCGCCTGCCGACCGCGGGGCTGGTGCCGAACGGAGCCGCCATGGCGATCACCGGTGGCCTTGGTCTGCTCGCCCTCTGGCCCGGGGCTCACGCGGAGCGGCTGCTCGGCTGGTGGATGGCGCTCTGGACTCGTCCGATCGGGGCCGCGGTCCTCCTGGTCGCGGTCGGCGCCGGTCTGTCGTGGCTGTTCTCCCGCCCGTCGCGCCTCGGGGTGGTCGCCACTTCGATCGACGCCGAGGCAGCGCGGCGCGTCTGGCGTGGCTTCGCGTGGGCGGTGCTGCTCTCGCTCGCCTACGTCGGCTCGCTCTACGCCATCGAGCGAGCCCTCGGCCGCTGGTCCCCGCTCTATCCGATCCCGGTCCTCATGACCGCGTTCGCGACCGCGATCACCATGGACCTGGTCGCGGAGTGGCGCGCGTTCCGGCGGCGCGACGATCTGGTGCCGATCTGGCCGCTCCATCAGGTGCAGCGCGTCGCCGGCATCGTGGATGCGCTCACCCGGAACGGCATCGACGTCCACACGCGCAGTCTGTACTGGCGCAGCACGCTCCACTTCTTCGGACCCCACGTGCCGATCGTCCTCATGGTGCCGGCGGCGCGGCGCGACGAGGCGATCGCGATCGTGCGCGCCCAGGTCGGGCTGGCGCCGCCGGAGCCGGCCGCGTCGGTCCCCGACCAGTCCTCGAGCCGGGCCTAGATCAGGCCTGGATCAGGTCGGTTCGCCGTCGCCGGGCACGGGCCCGGGGGCGGCGAGGCGCCCGGCCAGCCACGCCAGGTAGTACTCGTCCTCGCGGCGCGGCTCGAGCTCGCCGCGCTCGATCGCCTCCTCGAGCTCGTGCTTGAGCTCGCCGACCCGGCGCGAGGGCGGCAGGTTGAAGTGGGTCATGAGCGCGTTGCCGATCCCCGCCGGCAGGGGCGGCAGGACCGCGTCGGCTTCGCGCAGGCGCTCGACCCGCCCCTGCAGGTCGCTGATCTGGCGCAGGAGCGACTGGCGCCGGCCCGGCCGCTTCGACGTGATGTCGGCGCGCGACAGGTCGAGCAGGTCGGTCAGGTGCTCCTCCATCTCGCGCGCGAACCGGCGCACCGCGCTGTCGCTCCAGTGGTCGCTGTACTGGTTGGAGCGCAGGTGGTGCTTGATGAGGAAGCGCACCTTGCGCGCCATGTCGCGCTCGAACGGCAGGCGGCGGCAGACCTTGTCGAACATGCGCGCGCCGACCTCGGCGTGGCCGTGGAAGTGGACGCCTTCCCTGGTGAACGTCCGGGTCGGGACCTTGCCGATGTCGTGGAGCAGCGCGGCCCAGCGCACCGCCGGGCGCGGCACCGCCTGCTTGACCACCTGGCGAGTGTGAGCCCACACGTCCTTGTGCATGCGCCCGGCTTCCTGGGCGAGGTCGACGGTCGCCTCCAGCTCCGGGAACAGCGCGCGGATGACCCCGACCTCCTGCAGCCACTCGAGGGCCACGTCGGCGTCGCGGCCGAGCAGGCACTCCTCGAGCTCCTGGCGCTGACCGACCAGCGGCGTCTGGGCCAGGAGGCCCACCTCCTCCTTGCACGCGCGGGTCACCGCGCTGGGCGGGAGGCCGCGACCGCGGCCGATGGCGGTCGCGGTTCGGAGCAGCGCCAGGGGGTCGCGCTGCAGCTCGGCGCGCACCCGCGCGGCCAGGTCGGCCCCGTCGGTGGCGTCGAAGACGTCGGGCATCTCAAGCACACCGTGGACGAGCTGGGTCACGAAGGGAATCCCGGTGGTGGTGGGGACCGGTTGTTTAGTGGCAACCGCGCGCCAGGTCAATGGAAACCCGGTCATGAGGTTCGGTGGAATGGAGATTGCGTAGTGTGTGACCCGTGGTTGGACGCATCACCGAAGCCCACCTCTCCGAGGCCGAGAAAACGTTTCCCGGCATCTGTCGCCTGTACCGCCGCATGTCGGTCAAGCCGGTGACTTTCCTGCAACTCGTCTGGCACTACGAAACCAAGGGCCCGGCCTGCCAGGCGCGCCGCGGGGCCCGCTGAGTCTGGCTGGTCGGGCTTCCAGACCTGGCCGATCCAGGAGCCTGTGCCAGAACGTCGCACCTCTCGGGCGTTGATCCAGCGTGAGCACGAGAGCGAAGCGCCCCATCGGGATCTTTGACTCGGGGGTGGGCGGGCTGACCGTTGTTCGAGCGGTTCGAGCCGCCCTGCCCGACGAGGACATCGTCTACCTCGGCGACACCGCCCGGGTGCCGTACGGATCGAAGAGCCCTCGCACCGTCGAGCGCTACTCGCTGGCCTGCCAGCGGTTCCTGGTCGAGCGCGGGGTGAAGCTGCTCCTGGTCGCGTGCAACACGGCCTCGGCCAACGCGCTGCCCGCGCTCGCGGCGGCGAGTGAGGTGCCGGTCATCGGCGCGGTCGAGCCGGGCGCCGAGGCCGCGCTGCGGGTGTCGCGGGGCCGGCGCATCGGCGTCATCGGAACCCTGGCCACGGTCCGGTCGCGCGCGTACGAGCGGGCCATCGCCGAGCGGGCCCCCGACGCCCACGTGGTGGCCCTGCCCTGCCCGCTCCTGGTCCCGCTGGCCGAGGAGGGCTGGACCCACGGCCCGATCGCCGGGCTGATCGCGCGCCGCTACCTGGTCGAGCTGTTCGCGCTCGACCGCGACCTCGACACGCTCGTGCTCGGCTGCACCCACTACCCGCTCCTGGCCGAGGAGCTGACCGAGGCGGCGGCGGAGCTGGCCGGACGGCCGATCGCGGTGGTCGACTCCGCGAACGCCATGGCGGAGGCCGCCGTGCAGAGCCTGGCCGCCACCCACGATCAGGGCGACCAGCGCGGCCCCGGCGAGCACGGCGAGCTCGCCGTGTTCGTCACCGACGCGACCCGCCTGGACGAGCTCGCGCCCCGCTTCCTCGGCCGGCCGTGGACCACGTTCCAGCTGGTCGATCTGTAGCGCCGGGAGGCGACCCCGGCGGCGCGTCAGGACTTCTTGCGGTCTTCCTCCGCCTTTCGGCGCTGGATGACCTCGAGGATCGTGGAGGCCTTCTTGAAGCGATCGGCCAGCAGATCCTCGTCGACCGGGTACTCGGTCGCGAACACCAGGCCGTCCTCGTACAGGAGCTCGCTCAGCTCCTCGTCGTCGAGGTAGCCGGGCACCTTCTTGGTCTTGTACTCGATCTCGCGCAGGTGATCGACGCGCGCCGCGAGCCAGCCGTAGAGGTCACCCATCGCCTTGCCGCAGACCTCGAGCTCCTCGTCGAGGCTCTCGAAGAAGTCCTTGAACCGGTCGCGAAACTGCTGCGAGTCCTCATCCTCCACCGACACGATCCGCCGCAGCGCGATCCTCAGGATGAGGCAGTCGTCGGCGTAGCCGGTGAAGTCGGACCGATCAGAGCTGATGAAATCGGTCGGCGAGATGACGTAGATGATGGCTCCGGTCGCGAGCTCGCGAGCGGCGCGATCCAGATTCTCGTCAGCGACTGCCTCGTAGAGAATCTTGAGATCGTGCGGCAGCGAGATCAGCCAAGCGCGCATCGTGTCCACGAAGCGCCTTCCAATTTCCGCGTCCACCGAGAGTTCCTCTTTTGCCCTGAACTCGGGCCTTGCCGACGGTTATCGTTGCGGCGCCAACCGGAGGACGCCGCCAAACCCTGTGAGTATCAGCTTACACCCTGCGGTTACAAGGTGTGAGGGCGTGCTGAGCGCCGATCTGGCTGTGGTAACGTCGATCGGGGGCCTGTGGCGAAGCGTTCTCCGATCCGCGGCTACAACCACAACGTACGGCACCGAGGGCTGCTGTTTCACGTCCAGACCGAGGACTCGGGGGTCGACAACCCGCACATCTTCACCCACCTGTTCAACGGGGGGGTGATCATCTCCAGCCGCAAGCTGCAGTATGACCGCGGGTCGGCCGAGGAGGTGGTGAAGGCACTGATGCAGGCGCAGCACAAGGCGTCGCTGCGCGAGCTCAAGGCCGGTGTCTTCGACGAGAAGATCACCGTGTACCTCGCGGATCATCCCGACCTGGAGCCGGCCAACACCCGCCGCGCATCGGTTCCCGACGAGGTCCACGCCGCGCCGCCGTCGAGCTACGGGATGGGTCCAAGCGCCGCGCCGCCGGGGCCAGCGCCGCCCTCACCGCCGCCGCTCACGCTGCTCGGCGAGCACGGCCAGGCGGTCGAGCCGAGCCGCACCGGGCGATCCGGCGACGTCTCGAACGCGTTTCGCCTCATCAAGCGCGCCGCCACCTCACCGGACGATCTGACCCCGCCGCCGCTCGATCTGCGCCCGCCCGAGCCGGCGCCGGGAGGAGCGCGCGGGCGGTCGAACAGCCAGACCGGGTACTCGCACCACCGCACCGGCCAGCTCGAGCGCATGCCGGAGGTTCACGAGCAGCCGACCGCGCCGATCGCGCGCGGCAAGGGGCGCGCGCCGCCGGTGGTGAGCCCGGTGGGGAGCCGAGCGCCGATGGCAGGATCGCCGATGGCAGGATCGCGATCGACCGGCCGGTCGATGGCACCGGTGGCGCCGCCGCTGCGCCCGGCTGGCAAGCCGCGCCCGCCGTCGTCGCCGTCGATCCCGACGCCGATCGGACCGGCGCCGCGCTCGGGCGTGGTCGTCTCGCGCCCGGCGGTGATCGTGGGGGCCGCGCCGCGCGTGATCGCCCCGCGCGACGCCTCGGTCGGCCCGGCCGTGCCTCGCACGGTCCGGCGCGCGCGAGAGGACAGCCGCCAGAGCCTCTTCGGCAAGGACCTGGTCTCGGAGCGCAGCCTGGACGAGGTCATCCTCGCGTACCTGAGCGAGGACTCGCAGGAGAAGTGATCGGCGCGCCCGGCCGGAACGCCGCGCTCGCGCTCGCCTACCCGAGGCGACGCGCGGCTCGCCCCGGAGCTCGCGCGCGCTCGCTCACTCGGCCACGCGCCAGTCGGCGCCGCCTGGGGTGTCGAGCACGTCGACGCCGCGGGTCTGCAGCGCGCCGCGGATCTCGTCGGCGCGGGTGAAGTCGCGGTCGGCGCGGGCCTGGGCGCGCTCGCCGAGCAGGCGCTCCACCTCGTCGACGTCGATGCCGCGCCGCGCGGCCAGCCGGTCGCGCCTGGCCGCCAGGAAGCGGGCCGGCTCGCTCTCGAGGATGCCGAGCGCGCCGCCGACGTCTCGCAGGTCGCGGGCCAGACGGGCGAGCGATCGCCGGCGGACCGGCTTGGGGATGCCCTTGCCCTCGTCGAGGAGCTTGTTGGCGGCGCGCGCGGCCTCGCCCAGCGCGGCCACCACGACCGGGGTGTTGAAGTCGTCGCACAGCGCCTCGATCGCGGCCGGCACCAGCGTCTCCGCCTCGGGCACGACCTCGCCCGGCTCGGCGTCGGTGAAGTCGGCCAGGCGGCGCAGCGTGCCATAGAAGTAGTCGAGGCGGCGATCGGCCGCCTCCAGATCGCGGAAGACCACGCGCGCGGGCGGGCCCTCCTCGCTGGCGACCTCGAAGTTCACCGGCGAGCGGTAGTGATGCGACACCGCGAACATGCGCATCGCCTCGGGGCCGGCCGCGGCGGCCACCTGCGGGCAGCTGAACACGTTGCCGAGCGACTTGGACATCTTCTCGCCGGCCAGGTTGAGGAAGCCGTTGTGGAGCCAGTAGCGGGCGAACGTGCCCTCGCCGTAGGCGCCCTGTGACTGCGCGATCTCGTTCTCGTGGTGCGGGAAGATGAGGTCCTTGCCGCCGCCGTGGATGTCGAAGCTCTCGCCCAGGTGGCGGATCACCATCGCCGAGCACTCGATGTGCCATCCGGGCCGGCCCGCGCCCCACGGCGAGCTCCACGACGGCTCGCCCGGCTTGGCCGACTTCCACAGCGCGAAGTCGACCGGCGACCGCTTGCGCTCGTCCACCTCGACCCGCGCGCCCGAGCGCAGCTCGTCGATCGACTGACCCGACAGGCGGCCGTACAGCGGGAAGCGCTCCACCTGGTAGTAGACGTCGCCGTCGACCTCGTAGGCGATCCCGCGCGAGATCAGCCGCTCGACGAGCGCGATGATGTCCGGGATGTGGGTCGACACCAGCGGCTCCAGGTCCGGCATCTGGACGCCGAACGAGGCCATGTCGCGCCGGTACTCGTCGGCGTAGCGGGCCGAGAGCTCGAGCGGCGGCTCGCCGGTCTCGTTCGAGCGCTTGATGATCTTGTCGTCGACGTCGGTCACGTTGCGCACGAACAGCACGCGGTAGCCGAGCCAGGCCAGGCTGCGCCGGATGACGTCGAAGCAGATGGCCGAGTAGGCGTGGCCGACGTGAGCCGCATCGTAGGTGGTCGGTCCGCAGAGATAGATCGAGACGGCGCCCGGCACCATGGTCTCGAGCGGCACCTTCTGCTTGCGGTACGAGTCGTAAAGGCGGAGCGCCGGCAGCGCGGCGCCGTCTCGTGTCACGGCTGGATCTCCTGTCTCGGTTCCGGCGGTCCCGGCGAATCTGGTTGTGCCGGCGCGGGCGCGGCACGAAGACCGCGCCACAGGGCCCACGCGAACACCAGGGCCAGGGCGGCGAGGACCGCGAACAGCGCGGTCACGTGCCAGTAGTCGCCCGGTCGGTCGGTCGTCACCAGCACGCGCGCGTCGTCCGGCGGGCGGCGCATCGCCTCGACCAGGATGGCCGCGACGCTGGCCGCGCTCACCCGCTGGACCTGTCCGCCGTCGGGCACCAGCAGCGCGTCGCCCTGGACCGCGAGGTCGCGCCAGGTCGCGCGGAAGGTGCGGTCGACCGGCTCGGCGCGCGCGGCGAAGAGCCTGGCGGCGACCAGGCGGGCCGCGACCGGCTCGACACCGTCGGGCGCGGGCACCCGGAAGCTCCAGGTCGCGTCGGTCTTGCCGTCGAGCGGCGCGCCCGCGGCGACGAGGCCGGTGCGCTCGAGCGCCGCGCGCCAGGCGCGCTCGTCCGGTTGACCGTCGGTCGCGACGCAGACGACGCGAGCCTCGCCGACCGCGCGCTCGACCACGGTGACCGGAGTGGCCGCGGTGACGGCGACCGGATCGCCGGCCACGTCGCGCACCTCGGCCGAGGCGGAGCGAGCCGCCGGCGGACGCGCGCCGAGCGCGGCCAGCGCGACCCGGGTGTCGAGCGCGCGCGGCAGCGGCGTGCGGGCGACCTCGGCGAGGAGCTCGTCGTGGAACGGGAGATCGTCGAGGCGCTTGATGCGACCGCGCACGCGCTCGTCGTAGGTCGGCGTCTCGACCCACTGGTTGCCGCCGAACAGGATCCACAGCCGATCGGCGGAGCCGAGCACCGGGGCCAGGCGGTGGCCGTCGCGCGCGTCGCTGGCGTAGACGCGGAGGATGGCGGCGCGGTCCGGCACCGCGACCAGCTCGACGTAGGAGTCGAGATCCGCGGCCAGCGCGCCGGCCACGTCCTTCACCTCGGTGGGGTCATCACCGGCGTGCGCGAAGACGAGATCGCTGCGCAGGCGGAACAGGAAGTAGGCGCAGAAGACCAGCACCGACAGCGCGAGCAGCGGGCCGATCGCCGCGCGTGGACGGGCCAGGACCAGTAGCTCCGGATCCACCTCGTCGCGCCCGCGGGGCCGGCCCGGGTGATCGGCCAGCTCTCGATCGGGCGCCTCAGCCATGGGGAGGTCGAGATTAGCTCGACGGGCTGGCTGGCGCTACCCGGGCGGGAGGTGTAGGTTTTTTCGGTGGCACAGGCCGAGAGCGCCGGGCCGGCTGCACCATCGCCGCGACCTGGATCGCGCGAGCGCCCGCTGCGGATCAGTCACCTCCTGGCCGGCGCCAACCGGGTGCTCGACCAGCGAGTCGGCACCATCTGGGTCGAGGGCGAGGTGGAGTCGGTGGTTCGAGCCACCAGCGGTCACATCTACTTCTCGCTGAAGGACGCACGCGCGCAGATCAAGGCGGTCATCTGGCGCTCGGACGCGGTGCGCCTCAAGTTCCGGCTCGTGGATGGGCTGTCGGTCCACTGCCGCGGGCGCGTGGCGATCTACGACCGCGACGGAAAGTTCCAGCTCTACGCGCAGGTGATCGAGCCGGCCGGGCTCGGGGCCGACGCGCTCGCGTTCGAGCAGCTGAAGGCGCGGCTGGCCGCCGAGGGGCTGTTCGCGGTCGAGCGCAAGCGGCCGCTGCCGATCCTGCCGCGCCAGATCGGCGTGGTGACGTCGAAGAGCGGGGCGGCGGTGCACGACATCATGCGCGCGGTCGAGCGGCGCTTCCCGGTGCCGATCCTCATCGCCGACGCGCGGGTGCAGGGACCGACCGCTCCGGCGGCGATCGCGCGGGCGATCGCGGCCCTGTGCCTCTGTCCGGAGGTGGACGTCATCATCGTCGGGCGCGGCGGTGGGTCGGTGGCCGACCTGGCCGCGTTCAACGACGAGCGCGTGGTGCGCGCGGTGGCGGCCTGCTCGGTGCCGGTCATCAGCGCGGTCGGCCACGAGATCGATCTGTCGCTGATGTGCCTGGCGGCGGACCGGCGGGCGGCCACGCCCACGATGGCGGGCGAGATGGCGGTGCCGGTCCTGGCCGAGATGGCCAAGCGGCTCGGCGTCGAGGAGCGCCGGCTGCGTCGCGAGCTCGATCATCGGCTGCGGGTGGCGCGGCAGGAGCTGGATCAGCTCGACGAGCGCGCTCGACACCGGGTGAGCGGCGCGCTCGGCCAGCGGCGGCGGCGGCTCGGCGACGCGCATCACCGGCTGGAGGCGCTGCATCCGCGCGCGCGGCTGCTGGCCGACCGGGCGCGGCTGTCCGAGCTGACCGGCCGCGCGGAGGCCGCGATCCACCGGCGAGTGCACGACGGTGCGCGGCGGTTCGGCTCGCTGGGCGGGCGGCTCGACGCGCTCAGCCCGCTCAGGGTCCTCGAGCGCGGCTACGCCCTGGCCCGGGCGGCCGGCACCGACGGCGACCGCGACGGCGCCGTGATCACGTCGGCAGATCAGGTCGGGCCCGGCGACGCCCTGACGGTGCGGCTGCGGCGCGGCCAGCTCGGCTGCCGGGTCGAGACGGTGGACCCGGGGACGGAATGAGCCGAGCAGGCCGAGGCCAGCGAGAGCCGCGCGGGCACGACACCAGGACCGAAGGCGGCGGCAGCGACGACGAGCCGAGCGCGGCGATGACGACGGGCCGAGGCGGCGCGGGGCGCGGCGGCGCGGGCGGCGACGAGCCGGGCGCGGCGATGGCGACGGGCCGAGGCGGCGCGGGGCGCGGCGGCGATGACGGGAGCGAGGATGGGCGCGCGTAGAGGCACGACCAGTCCGCGCGCACCGACGACCGCGTCGCGCGGGGCAGGCGACACCGCCTCGCGCGCCGCGAAGACCGCCTCGCGCCCAGCCGGGACCATCTCGCGCGCCGCGAAGACCGCCACGCGCCCAGCCGGGACCATCTCGCGCGCCGCGAAGACAGCCGCGCGCCAAGCCAGGGCCACCGCGCGCGCAGCGAGGACCAGCTCGCGCGCCGCGACGTCCGCCTCGCGCGCGGCCAGCAACACGGCCTCGCGGGTCGGGGCGAGAGATTCATCCGGCGCGGCCGGTCAGTCGACCTCGCGCGCGGGCCGGCGCGAGGAGGGGGGGAAGCGAATGGGGGCGGGGAAGAAGACAGGCTCGAGGCGGCGGGTCGGGCTGCGGGCTGGTGCGGGGCGACGGGCCGGCGCCGGCGTGCGTGCCGGCGCGGGCAAGCGCCCCGGCGCGGCCGCACGGGCCGGCACAGGCGCGCGGAGCGGCGCAGGCGCACGGAGCGGCGCAGGCAAGCGTCCCGGCACAAGCACGCGCCCCGGCGCTGGCAAGCGAACCGCCGCGGGCAAGCGTCCCGGCACCGGCAAGCGCCCCGGGCCAGGCAAGCGGCCCGGCACCGGCAAGCGGCCCGGCACCGGCAAGCGGCCCGGCGCCGGCAAGCGCCCCGTCTCTCGCGCCTCCACCACGCAGATCACCCGGGTCCGGTCGCTCGCTCGCGCCGGCGCGCCTTCGATCGCGTTCGAGGTGGCGGTCTGCGAGTCCACTCGATCGACGCAGAGCCGGGTGCGCAGGCTCCTCGTCCAGCTCGGCTATCAGGTGGCGCCGGAGCAGGAGGAGACCGCGATCGTCGCCCGGCTGCGCAGCGACCCGCCTCGCGCCATCGTGGCCG
>Ga0193753_10001463_pt1 | contig 20123 bp, 20 predicted proteins | sample H1c2metaG_FD_144925 | JGI IMG/M metagenome (GOLD analysis project Ga0193753, IMG submission 144925) | Soil microbial communities from a riparian zone of the East river system, Colorado, United States - H1c2 | ecosystem: Environmental > Terrestrial > Soil > Riparian zone | place: USA: East...
CATCGTGGGAGGTGACACCTCTTCATCGCAAAAAGGCTTTATTATTTCTATTACTGCCATTGGCGAAGTGTCACCCGATAAATTTGTGCAACGGTCAACAGCCAGAAAAGGAGATCTCTTATGTTGCAGCGGCGACCTGGGAGCGGCCTATCTGGGGCTCATCTTTTTGGAAAGGGAAAAGAAGATCTTTCTGGAAAATCCCCTGATCAAACCAGACTTAGAAGGGGAAAAGTACGTTATAGGGCGAATACTGAAACCCGAGGCATCCAAAAGGACCATTGAGTTTTTTGAAAAAGAAGAGATTACGCCCACATCGATGATTGATATCAGCGACGGGCTGAGTTCGGAAATTCTGCATATCTGTAAGCAGAGTAATGTGGGTTGTTTATTATATGAAGATAAAATTCCGATCGCGGATGAAACACGCAATGCAGCCTACAAATTCGAACTAGATCCCACTGCCTGCGCACTGAGTGGCGGGGAAGATTATGAATTGCTATTTACGATCCGCCCGGAAGACTATGACAAATTGGTCTTAAATGAAAATATCAGCGTGATCGGGTATATGACAGATCCTGAAGAAGGGAAAAAAATCCTTACGAAAGGTGGAAATAAATTTGACATCACAGCCCAGGGCTGGAATGCATTTACCAAATGAGTATTTTCGATCGCCTGAAGAAAATCCGGAAACTGAAAACAAATAGTTGGTGGTGCCTTTGTATCATCCTGGCAGCTTCCTGTTCTTCTTCACGCAATTCATATAACCCTCAATATAAATATCCACCTGCCAAACTGCAGGCGGATTATTCTTTATTCCGTCATATCCTCGAAAGCTCCCACCCCAGCATTTACTGGTATACGACAAAGGATAGCATGGACTATTATTTTGGTCAGGGTTTTCAGTCGCTGCAGGACTCACTCACTGAAGTTCAATTCCGTGATGTGCTGGCATATGTGATTTCAAAACTGGACTGTGGCCATACCAGCGTAAAAGGTTCAAAAGCATTTAACCGCTATATTGATACTGCATCCTCTCTGGCATTTCCATTTGCATTAAAATTCTGGTCAGATACCATGGTCATTTCAGCCAATCTGCGGAGAAGGGATCTTTTATTGCAAAGAGGGACGATTGTGACATCCATCAATGGATATACCACAAAAGCATTGACGGATACACTTTTCAATTATATTACCACCGATGGTTATAGCATGAATGGGAAATATCAAAGTCTGAGTACCGGATTCGCCTTTGCCAATCTTTATAAAAATGTTATTGGTCTGACCGATTCATTCGACATCCATTATATCGACAGTCTGGGTGTTGAGAGCCAGACATACGTGAAACCTTATGATTTCAGGGCAGATACCATGAATAAAAAAACCCTGAGTCACGGTCCCCCGGCCAAGGGGTCAGGAAAGAAAAAAGAAAAACCCACATTCTATCTTTCTTCGGTAAACCTGCAGCTGGATACTGTTATGAAAACGGGTTTCATGACCGTTGCCACATTCGATCGTTCGAATCATCTGAGGAAATTTTTTAAAAATTCTTTCAGGGTACTTCAGGAAAATCATATTAAGAACCTGATTATTGATGTCAGGTCGAATGGCGGAGGCGATGCCGGATTATCCACTTTACTGACAAGATATATTGCTGATCATAAATTTAAACTGGCCGACTCACTCTACACCATCAAGCCGCCCGCCGAATACAGGAAGTATATTCAAAATGGTTTCTGGTACGGATTACTGGTTTCTGCTGTGACCAAAAAGGACAAGGATGGCAAATTACATTTCAGATATTTTGAAAAACATTATTATTCCCCAAAAGAAAAATATCATTATGATGGTCAGGTTTTTATTCTGATCGGAGGAAATTCATTCTCTGCTACCACGTTATTTGCGGGAGACCTGAAGGGTCAGAAAAACGTAACCCTTGTTGGAGAGGAAACGGGCGGCGGTTATTACGGAAATACAGCCTGGATCATTCCCGATGTTACACTTCCCAATACAGGACTGCGTTTCCGGCTTCCACGTTTCAGGATGGTCGTCAGCCGGGACCGCATAAAAAACGGAAGAGGTATTCTGCCGGATGTGTGGGCATTACCCACGTCCGAAGCCATTCGTGACGGAATAGATTTCAAGGCGATGAAAGTAAGAGAACTTATTTCGCAGCAGGAAGCGCTGACCAGTCATGATCCGGAAAACAAATAGTTGGCATGAAAAAGATTTTGATGTTTTGCCTGGTTTTACTTTCGCTCAGCGCTTCGGCGCAGGAATCACTCCAGGAGGCGAAAATTAAATCCCTGCAGGGAAAAATTGAGCCGTTTTCAGTGTTTGCAAAAAAAGATTCGCTTTTTCTGATTTGTTTCTGGTCCATGTCATCCGATGAAAGTATAACCGAACTGAATTCAATCAATGCGAATCTCGAACATTGGCAGAGCCTATTACCTTTTCGTTTTATGGCGGTTTCGGTTGATGAAGGTAAATTGGCGAACAAACTGAGACCGGTTTATAATCAGAACAGCTGGACCTTTGAGGCCTATTCGGATCTCTATGGGGATTTGCGGAAAGCTCTACACTCAAACAATCTTCCGCAAAGTATGATCGTCTATAAAAATGAAATTATTTATCAGCAGTCCGGTTGGACAGAGGGCACAGAAAATTACCTGATTCAAAAGTTGCTTTCAATGAAACACTGAGTGTACCAGCTCCAGCCTTTTTTTGTTGATGATATTGAAATCCGCTGCCTGTCCCTTTTGAATTTTGCCGAGAAAAGGATCTTTTAGCAAACCAGCAGGATAGACCGAACACATTTTGAGAGATTCTTCCAGAGAGATTCCGGCTTTTTCCACGGAATTTTTTAAGGTGGACATCATGGTCATGCAGGATCCCGACAACGTTCCATCCGGAAGTGTATAACGATCGCCCTTATAAACGTGTTTGTAATATCCTTCGGAAATGGACGTAACGGCGTCTGTAATAAAAAACAAACGTTCCCCCATCATTTTTTTACTGATACGTACGGAAGCATAATCAACATGCACTCCGTCACAAATAATACTTGACATCACATTTGCGTCATCATAAATGGCGCCGACCATGCCCGGTTCCCTGCCTTGCAGCGGGGACATGGCATTGAACAGGTGCGTAGCCGCAGGTACGCCCATTTCGAATGCATGGCTGGCCTGCAGGTAAGTAGCATTGCTGTGTCCTGCAGAAACAAGAATTCCATGATCCATGATGAGTTGGATGATCTCGTCATCACATTGTTCAGGTGCCAGTGTGATCATTTTCACTATGCCTCTTCCTTTTTCAAGTAGCAGTTCGACATCTTTACGGGGAGGCTTTTTGATGAACGCTTCAATATGTGCCCCCTTTTTTACCGGATTGATCCAGGGGCCTTCGAGATGGAGACCAAGCAATCCTTTTTTCCCGGAGGAAAGATATTCTCCCACCGTATCGATTCCTTTTAGGAAATTGTCCATGGAGTTGGTCGCCATGGTAATCATAAATCGCGAACAGCCACCGGTCATACAATAAGCGCGGGTGGCATCCAGGGATTCTGTATCGAGTGAATGGGAAAACAGTTTTCCGTTTCCTCCATACAGCTGCAGGTCTATAAAAGCAGGTGTTATAAAACAGTCCGGGAATTTTTCAATAGTTACATCAGACGGCAGTGAGCCCGGTTGCAGAATACCTGAAACGATGTTATTCTCTACCAGAAGCACCTGTCCTTTCAGTGTTTCGTTTCCCGTAAATATTTCGTCTGCCAGAAATGCCTGCCTCATAATTTATGGTTGAATGAAAAATGTATCCGCGTCACGCCAGAAAGGTAACCGAATCCTCAGGTCCTCTAATTTTTCACGGTCAAGAGTATGCGAAAATACTTCTTCTGCGGCGCCCATTATTTTGATGGGTTCTCCCGAAGGACCGAGAACCATGGATTCCCCGCCATATTCCAAACCCTTTCCGTCCTGACCCGTCCGGTTAACGCCGATAACATAACATTGATTTTCTATGGCTCTTGCCTGTAACAGTGTTCTCCAGGCCAGACTTCTTGCCAGTGGCCAGTTTGCCGAAACGATCAACAGATCATATTCCGGGGCCATTGCTGGCTTTTCCATTGGGGATTGTCTTAACCAAACGGGGAACCGGAGATCATAACAAATCTGAAGGTTGATTTTCCATCCGTTTACAGATGCAATCAGGCGTTTATTTCCCGCGCTGTAGTGCTGGTCTTCCGTACCATATGCAAATAAATGGCGCTTGTCATAAAAAGCAAATTCTCCGTTCGGAAGCATCCAGATCTGGCGGTTATAAAATTTTGTTTCGTCTTTTAATTCATCTTTCGCTATGATGCTGCCAGTAATGATCGCTCCTTTTTTAGCTGATGTTTTACGCAACCAGTCGACCGTATTACCATCCATGGTTTCAGCCAGGGACTCCTTATTCATACTAAATCCTGTGCTGAACATTTCAGGCAAAACAATCAATTCAGGTTTATCCGGAATGCGCTCGATTTTTTTTTCCAGCATTTCCAGATTTGCTTTTTTATCTTCCCAATGGAGTGTGGTTTGTACCAGGGAAATCCGGAGGTTGGCCATATTATGGTTTATTCTGTGTCTTGTCCTGTCACGCTTGTTCCGGAAAAGACCAGGTTTTGATGATGGATTGTTCAAATCCTCTTTGCAGGAGGAATTGCTGCCATTTATTCTTCTTTACAAAAATATTCTTTTCAGATTGGAGCGAGAGCCATTTTTTATCGGCAATACGCTGAAAACCGGTTATGTATTCGGATTCATCCAACGATCGAAGGGCTTTTAGAATACAATATTTGCTGATTCCTTTCTGTTCCAGACCATGCCTGATTTTTATTCTTCCCCAGCCGTTGTTCCTGGATTTTCCGGAGGCATACGCCATAGCGAAACGTTCTTCATTCAGGTACTCTTCCTCAATCAAACGGGAAATCAGCTCCTCTACTTCTTTTTCGTACAAACCCAGGGAATATAGTTTATGCTTTACTTCTGCGTGACTGCGTTCTTGGTAACCGCAATAATGTTTTAGTTTCTGCAGTGCTTTTTCTGGCGATGTTCTGCCACGGGAATATGAAGAACCGGAAGTCGGCATTTCCCAAATATAAAAAAATACACAAGTTATTATAAGGATATTCACCCTCTGATAATCGCCTGCGGCTCTACCAAAAAAATCAGTAGTTTCGTTCCAAAGTCAATATTCATGAAGTTTATTGTATCGTCATCGGCTTTGCTTAAACAATTGCAACAAATCAGTGGTGTGATCAGTGCCAACACCGTACTGCCCATACTGGAAGATTTTCTATTTGAAGTAGAGAAAAACAGGCTCACCATTGTTGCGACCGACCTGGAAACCGTGATGAAGGTTCAACTGGATGTGGAGGCAAAAGAAACCGGGAAAGTGTGTATCCCGGCCAAAATTTTGCTGGAATCCCTTAAAAACATTGCAGATCAGCCCCTGGCATTTACGATCGATAAACAATTTTCAGTCGAGATTACCAGTGATAACGGGAAATATAAGGTGATGGGCGAAAATCCGGATAATTTTCCGAAAGATCCTTCCGCCGATCAAACCACTTCATTTGAAATACCAGCGTCTGTTTTGGCAACAGCGATCAATAAATCACTGTTCGCAGTCAGTAATGACGATCTGAGGCCGGCGATGACAGGTGTTTTGGTTGAAATGAGCCCCGGATCCGTCCAGTTTGTAGCAACCGATGCGCATAGGCTGATCCGTTATAAAAGATCAGATATTGCATGCCCAAAAACAGAATCCCTGATCGTACCAAAAAAGCCTCTGAATTTATTAAAATCTGCCCTGCCCTCCTCAGATGAAAATGTAAAGCTCACTTATAACAGCAATCATTTATTTGCAAATTTCGGCGGCTTACAAATGAGCTGCCGCCTGATCGATGCAAGATTTCCGGATTATAAAGTAGTGATCCCGGCAGACAACCCATATAAACTAACGGTGAACCGCAGTGATTTTCAGGGTGCCCTTCGCCGGGTAAGTGTTTTTAGCAATAAGAGTACCAATCAGATCGTATTGAGCATTCATGGAAGTGAATTACAACTGGCCGCCCAGGACATTGATTTTTCGTTCGAAGGAAATGAAAGAATGAAATGCCAATACAGCGGAGAAGATATGTCCATCGCATTTAATGCGCGATTTCTGATTGAAATGCTGAATGCCACAGCTTCTGATGAAATCCGAATTGAATTGTCCACACCTACTAAAGCGGGTATAATAAAACCTGTGGAACAGGACAAAGCAGAAGACCTGCTGATGCTGGTCATGCCTTTAATGCTGAATAGCTGAGAGAAGAATTAATTTTTGTTACAGAGAAATTGAAAAGGTTTCAGTTCCTGCTGCCTGACGATTCGTTGGATGTAACGTGTTCCCCTTAAAATTTTGTAACTATTCAGATCGAACACTTCATGTGCAACGCAGAACGTTTCAAGTGTTTCATACTGGTAAAGAAGATCGTTTAATTTTTCGAGTTCACAGGCCATGAACTGCTCAGTAACGAATTCATCTTTCATAAGGACAAGCAAATCTCTATCCGGTGTTTTCATTGCAATTAGATTTTAGTATCCTACCATACCCTTGTTGAGTCCACAACCGCATTTCTTGCTACTGCCTCCAATCCGATTGCTGGAACTACAACTCACGCTTACAATTGTAATCATTATTAATAAAAGGATCAATAGGGTAAGCGGATTTCTCATAGATTCTTTCCACTAATTTATAAAAATTTGCGGTTAATTTCAGGTTTTTCTCCCTGTTTTAGAAAATTAATATGATGGAAAAGGACCCCATTTCCGTGCTGATTGCACCACTTGATTGGGGGCTTGGGCATGCAACCCGCTGTATTCCAATTATTAATGAGTTAATTCGACGGGGGGTCCGGGTTATTATTGCGGCTAATCCAGGGCAAAATGCCCTGTTAAAATCCGAATTTCCCCAGGTTGAATTCATTGAAATACAGGGGTATAATATCCGCTATAAGAGAGGCTTTTTACTGAAATGGAGCCTTTTATTTCGTCTCCCCTCTATACTTAATCAAATTAAAAAGGAACATATATGGTTGGATGATGTTCTCAGGCATCATCCTGTAGATGCCATTATCTCCGACAACCGGTACGGCCTTTTTCACAGAACATGTCCCAGCGTATTCATAACACACCAGCTGCAGATTCAATCCGGCATCGGAACTTCATTTGCTGCGTTGAATAATGAAGATTTACGGGGCCGGGTCAGCCGCAAACCGTTCTTCACTGGCCGTTGGTCGTTGGCCGTTGGTCGTTGGGTTGACCGGAGAATTTTAAAATGGAATTACGCATTCATTGAAAAATTTACTGCATGCTGGATTCCGGATCAGGAAGGCGGATTATCAATCGCGGGACTGCTCTCCCATCCCGCCAAACTGCCTTCCATTCCATTGAAATATATCGGGATCTTATCCCGGTTTTATATGTCAGAAAATAGAATACAAAAGAACGCACTGCTCATTCTGCTTTCCGGCCCCGAGCCACAGAGAACAGAATTTGAAAACATGTTATTCGGTCAGCTTGCGAACTCAACGATAGATACGGTCGTAGTGCGTGGTCTGCCGGGGTCTGATTTCCCCCTTCCCTTTATCAGGGAGGGCATACAGATATGGAATCACCTGCCTTCGAATGTTTTAAATGAATTATTGAATAGCTCAAAATATATCGTTGCCCGTAGCGGATACAGCACCATTATGGACCTGCTGGCAGTTAAAAAAAATGCCATTCTCGTTCCAACACCCGGTCAAACGGAACAGGAATATCTGGGACATTATTTACATGAAAAAAAATGGATGTATTCGGTAGCTCAAAAAAATTTCAATCTGGAAGAAGCAACGAATGCTTTTAGAAAAGCAGCATTGATATTACCCGAAATATCAAACACAAACCTTCGCGATGTTATAGAAGACTTCTTAAGCGAAGTGTCGCGGCGAAAAGTAAATAAAGTATAATAAATCGAAAGCTTTACACTTCAAGCTTTCTGTTTTTCTTCGGGTTTGTAAAAAAATAAAAAACTCTTTTCGGCAGAGGAAAAATCTTTCCAGGAATCGACCGATGCTGTAACCGCAAACACAGAACTGGTGGGCATATGCGAGATATGGTTGCTGGTCAGAGAACCCGCGAAATCAGTAATACCCGGATTATGGGAAAAAAAAGCAACATGATCGTACGCGTCGTCCAGTTTGCCAGCGACCTCATAAAAAATCTCAGGATCCGCGTGATATAACGAAGGGACAAAAAGAATTTCTTTCAGCTTGCGGTCATACTCAGCTACAAATAATTCCGCCGTTGTTTTTGCACGCAGGGCAGGACTGGAAACAAACTGGTCAATGCGTGTATTTTTTTTGAAAAGCTTTTTTCCCATTTCGGAAGCCTCTCTGAATCCCCGGTCGTTTAACGGCCGGTCAAAGTCTGAAGACACGCCAAAAGAATGTGAACTCTTTGCATGTCTTATTAATATTAATGTTTTCATTCCCTTAATATTTTGAATGCATGAATGCGGATATTACTATATCCTGACAACAACCTGTAGCTATTTCATTTACTACCGGCCGGCCGTGAAATTACGTGCTTGTTTAATTATTATAAAGTAAAAAATCGGGCCAGATGCGGATTTTTCCCTGGACTTTTACGAAATGCTGTTTTAAATATTTATTTGGAAGCAGTACAATAAAAAAACAACAGGCGAATCATTGCATAATCAAGAATCTAATAATATTTTAGTAGCTGACCCGTTAATAACAAACCCTAGAAAAACCCCGACCCATGAGAATTCAACACCGCGTGTTATCCGTCGCACTGTTACTATCTTTTTCTCCCATCTTACAATCCGGAAACGGACTGATGGCCGCACCACTGATAAGTTATCCATCGACAAAAACAATTTCCGACGCCTCCGCAAAATTTGAAGCTACTGTCAGTGCATTGTATTGCGATGCTAACCTGGAAGAATCAGGTTTGCAGCGCGAAGTATTTGCTTATGCGTATAAAGGTTATCTCCGACTACTCGAAGAACATAAGATCAGTAAAAGCAATGTCATCACGATATGTGACTTCAGCCAATCTTCCAGAAACCGCCGCTTATATGTTGTAGATCTTGAAACCAGAAAGATACTGATCAATACATATGTAGCTCATGGGCGCCGTTCCGGTGGTGAATATGCAAAATCATTCTCCAATAAATGGAGCTCACATAAGAGCAGCCTTGGTTTTTATGTTACTGAAATGACATATAACGGAAAGCACGGATATGCCATGAAACTGCACGGATTGGAAAAAGGATTTAATGATAAGGCTAACAGAAGAAATATTGTAATACATGGTTCCAAATATGTCGGAGAACAATATTTGCAATCAAATAAATTTAATGGAAGAAGTTTCGGTTGCCCGGCCATTCCGAATTCGGATGTAAAGGAAGTAATTGAAGATATGAAAGGAGGATCCTGCTTTTTTATATATCACCCGACAAAAAAATACCTGCAGGGTTCAAAAATATTAAACGGTTAACCGGACGTAAACTCCGATGGTTTGAAGGTGAAAAAGTCCAATTTAGGTTCGTACCCTATGATTGGGCTTTTCTTTTTTGACAAATGACAGGTCCGGCATATTTTAGTTTATCTCTGACGGGAAAAAATGGCAGTTTTGCCGGGTATTTGAAAATACTCCGATGAAAAAAAGAACTTCGAAAATAATGCTTGCCATTACTCTGCTGTTTACGGTTTTTCTGATATTATTTGTATACAGACATCCGATTGTTCTTAAATGGATAACGGGGTCCGCCAGAGTGATCGGATGGCCGGTGCGAGCCAGCGTTTATGCAGATGGGGAGATCGATAAAAAGATAAAGGTCTTTCATTCTGATAAATATTGGGACGGCCGTAAGGCCGACTGCTATATACTGTATATTCTTTCACCCTATACATACAAAACAAAACATATTGCAAGCATTGATATCCCTGGTAAAAATGCCGGAGTCCCTGCGTTTACAGATAAGAACAGTTTCGATCTGGTATTCGGGATTCTTTTTCAGAGTGAAACAGGAACTCAATTCTCAGATTTCAGAGATGCTGTGAAGGGTTATGGTTTGGATCCCCATATCGATATTTCCGGAAAAACAATTCGTTTTAATCTTCCTTCGAAGCAAAAACCGGAGCCCAGTCTGATCCGGATAGAATTTTCAGAATAGCCAGGCAACAGCCTGTGCGATGATTCCGACAAAAAAACCGGTTATCATTTCAAACCGTGTGTGTGCACCCAGGATGAGGCGTGATGTGCATACCAGTCCGCAGATCAGTATGGGCAGGACCAGGTAAAGCCCCGACACATAAGGATCCTCCCGGCCAAACAGAATAAAAAAACTAATCAGGCCACCCATTGCCACGGCGTGCAGACTTACTTTGTAAAAAATGGTACACATCCAGGCGCCGCAGACTGCCAGAAATGTCCCCAATACGAAGTGAGCGGCTACTGCAGGGATATCCGGCAAATTTCTGAATACATAACTTGCCCAGAAATAAAAAAACATGGTAACGATGAATCCCACCAGGCGATCCTGACGATTTTCCAGTGAAAGGCCCTTGATAAGTTTGAGTCTCCAGGCAAGAAACAAACTGATGGCCGGGAAAAACATAGTGAACAAAACCATGCTGAACATCCGCAGGTTCCGGGTATGGGGATCCACGCCTTCAAATACTGCCGGATGTAAATAAATCAGAAAGGCAAAAACATAAGAACTGATCAGTAATGGATGAAACAGAATTGAAAAAAAATGCGCAAAGAACCGCACTGCCCGGGAGGGATGTTCATCAATGGCAGATCGTTGCAGATAATCGGAGGCTGCGTTCATTGGTTGAAGGTTGACGGTTGATCCCGCACGTGCGGGATCAGTTGACGGTTGAATTTTTTCGGTGTAAGATATATAGAAAGCTTTAAGCTTTGCGCATTACGCTTTAAGCTTAATTAAAGTTCTCTTCTTAATCTTGCTACCGGAATATTCAATTGTTCCCTGTATTTCGCTACTGTGCGCCGGGCAATATTATATCCTTTTTCCTGCAGTAATTCTGTCAGACGTTCATCACTGAGCGGTTTCTTTTTGCTTTCATCGCCTATCAGATCACTCAGAATTTTTTTCACTTCGCGGGTAGATACTTCTTCACCACTATCTGTGCTGAGGGATTCACTAAAGAAAAATTTCAACCGGTAAGTTCCGAATTCTGTTTGTACAAATTTACTATTGGCAACCCTGCTCACTGTGGAAATATCCAATCCGGTACGTTCTGCAATATCTTTCAGGATCATCGGTTTTAATGATGTTTCATCACCGGATATAAAAAATTCATGCTGATAATCCATAATCGTCTGCATGGTATTGATCAGTGTTTGCTGCCTTTGTTTGATCGCATCGATAAACCATTTGGCTGCGTCAATTTTCTGTTTGATAAAGAGCACGGCTTCTTTTTGCCGTTTGTCTTTTTTTGAACCACGGTCATAATCTTTGAGCATATCCCGGTAACCGTCACTGATACGCAAATCTGGTGCATTACGTGAGTTCAAGGTGAGCTCGAGTGTACCGGCATTATTGAAAATAAAGAAATCCGGAACCACATAACCTTCTCCTTTACCGGCGCCCCCCAGGTTACCACCCGGTTTAGGGTTTAGCTTCACGATCTGACGGATCACATCCCTGAATTCTTCTTCTGAAATATTCAGCCCGCGCTGAATTTTATCGTAATGTTTTTTTGTGAACTCATCGAAATATTCTGACAGCACACTGATGGCCAGTGTGACACTTTTCTCTTCATTCTTTTTCCTTTCCAGCTGGAGCAGTAAACATTCCTGCAGATTCCGCGCAGCTACACCAGGTGGATCGAAATGCTGAATGCGGGCAATGATGGATTCCACTTCTGATTCGGTACTTTCAATATTCTGACGGAAGGCCAGATCATCTACAATGGAAGCTGTTTCGCGACGCAGATAACCATCGTCATCAATACTGCCTACAATCTGCTCGGCTATTTTACGGTCGCGTTCGTTCAGCTTCAACATACCCAGTTGATCCAGCAGCAATTCATAAAAACTGGTTTCCAGTTTGTGCGTTACCGTTTGCTTCTCTTCCGCATCCGGATAGTTATCGTCCCTGAGCTTATAGTCGGCTACATCATCATCGTGTTCGTTCACGTAATCGCTGATATCGATATTATCATACTCGTCCTGCGTTCCTTCCGGTTCAAACTCTTCTTCCGCCGTTTCAAATTCATCCTTTGTATCATCCGTCAAACCATCGTCATGATCTTCTTCAGCCACCTCAAGAGCGGGATTTTCTTCCAGTTCTTCCTTGATCCGCTCTTCCAGATTGGCAGTAGGAACCTGCAGCAGTTTCATGAGCTGAATCTGCTGGGGAGATAATTTTTGGAGTAATTTCTGCTGTAATGATTGACTTAATGCCATCTTTGAGGGGTTAAAGTCGAAAGAACAAATTTTAAAAAAATTTGCCCTTTCCACAAAAATCACGCCGTAAATTTAGATATAATTATGAATAATCGGCTGCAACGTCTTAATTTCTTTCTTGTTGTTTGGTTTACAATGATTTCCTGCCTGAGTGGATGGGGACAAAATATTAGTGTTGTAAAGCTGAAAAAGGACTTTTCGGACCTCGTATACCCCGGAGCTCCACATGACCAACTTTACCCAAATTCGCCCGTTTACAGGTCCCGGATGATTTTTTTGATGTTATCCCCGGAAGAAGGAGTTTCGAATTATTATAAGCGGAATCCGTTTGTAGGATCGAATTGGCGGATGGAAGGGTCTTATACTCAGCCTCCTAATATATACTACCTCCAATCCGGATTCTTTTGTAAACGGGAATGGGAATTTGAAAAGGCGACCCATATTCCATTCCGGTTCAGGCTGGGTTCACTGGCTGAATGTAATGCCATGGAAGGCAAAAATTAATTCGTAGTTCGTAGTTGTTTTTCTATGGCCGTTATTCTTGCCAGGTGATGATCATCATGTTCAGCAACAAATAAAAACAGGTCCATTGTCCGCATGGGAGTCTTGAGCCGCGGATGAAGCGAAAACCTGAAAATAGATTCCTCCGGTATATTTTCCAACATGGAAAGGGTTTCCGATCTGATCATTGAAAATTCGCGGATCAGCTCATCTGCCGGCTTGCTGTTGTGATTAGCCAGATCGGTTTTATTATTTGCCAGATCTGTCGGGGTCATGTATTCATTTCCTGAAATAATATCGTCAAACCTTTTCTGCCACAGGGTTTCCAGGTCTGTCAGATGTCCGATATTCTCTTTGATAGACCAGCTGTTGTCAATCTTTGTTTCCAATAGCTCCGGGGCGATGGATCTTAATTTGGAAGACAAACGCGGCGGCGTTCCCATGAGTCGCTCCAGGATCATCGGGAATATATTTTCTGTATAACTGAAATCGAATTTCCTGTCAAACCATTTTAAGCGGTCCATAAGAAAAACATTAACAAAAGGAAGGTCAGTCTGCCGGATTCAACTCCATTTGCGGCGCCGCAGAAGTATTTTTTGCCATTACCTTCTTTATGGCGGCAGTTAATTTGGCAGCTTTTTCCCGTAGCTGGTCTTCAGTCCATGCTAACCCAATGGCCGTACTGATACAGCATCCCATAATGGCATCACTTTTACTGAAATCCTGGGTGTTCAGTTTTTCCAGGGCAACTGTTTGCGCGGGGGTCAACCTGTTTAAGGTAGATACTGTTTTCAGGTGGTCCCATTTGCGGATATAATGCCAGTTATGCTCGAACCAGTAAAAATTCCCGCCAAATATTTGTTGGGATTTCATCTCTGTCACGACAGACTCTGTGAGTTGGAGGCTTGGCATAAACCAGCTCAGAAAGGTATGGCTGTCACCTGCAGGATCGGGAATGGTCCTGAATTTTATTCCGGGAATTTTTGCCAGTTCTGACTGGAGGAATTGATGATTTTTTTTCTGAATGGCGAGGAAAGAATCCAGTTTTCGGAATTGGGCGAGTCCAACGGCCGCATGCAATTCGGAGATGCGGTAGTTATAACCGATGAAGGGATGCAGTTCAGCCCCACGGTCATTTCCAATATGATCATGACCGTGATCGGTATACCCATCACAGTTGATATAAGTCTTTTTATTATTGGTCAGTACAGCGCCTCCCTCAGCACAGGTTACCGTTTTTACGAAGTCAAAGGAAAGGGTTCCCGCATCTCCGATAGTGCCCAGGAATTTTCCTTTATACGATGCACCGATACTCTGGCAGGCGTCTTCCAGCAGGAGTAATTGATGATCCCGGCAAATTTCCTGTATGGCGTCCATATCAGCCATACTACCACACATGTGCACCGGCATGATACATCGGGTGGCTGGTGTAAGTGCTTTACGCACGGCTTCCGGATCCAGGGTCAGGGAATCATTGACGTCAACCAGAACGGGTATGGCTCCCACACTCAATACCGCTTCAAAGCTGGCTACAAACGTGAAGGAAGGCATGATGACTTCGTCGCCCGAACCAATACCCAGGGCGGCCAGCGCTGTTGTCAGAGCCGATGTTCCGCTGGAAGTAAGTTGCGCAAATCCGCATTCCAAACGCTTGCATATAGCCTGTTCCAGCTCACGTGATTTCCATATATCTTTACGGGCAGCATCAAAACCATAACGCATGAGTATCCCGGTAGACAAAACTTCGTTTACTTCTTTTCGTTCTTCTTCACCAAATAATTCAAATCCTGGCATGATTCAATATGATTATAGATCTCAGATAAATATGCGTACAAAGTTAAAATCTTTTATACTGACTGCGTTATTATTCGGGCTGATTTCAACTACCTGTGCACAGGTGGATTCGGCGAATGTGGAGCCACCTAAAAAATCGATGCCTTATGCTAAAATTGGCGGGAGATGGAGTTTAATACCCGCATCAGAAACCGATACGGCCGGTGGACATTTCCCTGAAATGCAATTTGATGTCAAAGAGGCCAAATTCTCCGGAAATACCGGCTGTAACAGAATGTCCGGAACCTATTTTATTTCCGATAGCGTGACTATACACTTTAGTGAAAAAATGATTACAACCCGTATGTTTTGCGCGGGGTACAACGAATCTGCTTTTCTTCAAAACCTATTGAGGGTTGACGGGTTTAAATTCAGAAAAGGGATGCTTATTTTTACGGTAGGCAGCATCGAGGTTTCCAGATGGATTCGTAAAGCCTCACCACCCAAGAAAACAACGCCTAAAGCATAGGTCTTTTTCCCATCAACTGTATAATTTAACCACTGGTTCTGCCGCCGGCAGTTCGTAAATTGCAAGCATGCAGGATTACCTTATTGGATTGAATGAGCCGCAGAAAGAAGCCGTACTACATATCAACGGACCACTGATGATTATCGCCGGTGCCGGCAGCGGAAAGACCAAAGTTCTTACAACCCGCATTGCCCATTTGTTATCTACCGGAGTGGACGCTTTCAATGTTCTTGCCCTCACTTTTACGAATAAGGCCGCAAAGGAAATGAAGGAAAGAATTGAGCGGATTTTAGGCACCAACGAGGCAAGAAACCTCTATATCGGCACTTTTCACAGCGTTTTTGCCCGGATTCTGCGTGCAGAAGCCCCTAAACTGGGTTATCCGCATCATTTTACGATCTACGATACAGACGATGCCAAGAGTGTAGTCAAGACGGTTGTAAATGAACTCAACCTGGATGATAAGCACTATAAACCCAATATCGTATACAACCGGATTTCGCAGGCTAAAAATGGATTGATCACACCTGCAGAATATGCCACCGATTATTATATACAGCAGGAAGACATCCGGAGTAACCGGCCGGCTATTACCCAGATTTACGAGGCCTATGCCAAAAGGTGTTTCAAGAATGGCTCGATGGATTTTGATGACCTTTTACTCAAGTTTTATGAGCTTCTCAAGAATTTCCCGGAAAGCCTGCACAAGTATCAGCATAAATTCAAATACATATTGATCGATGAGTTCCAGGATACCAATCCGGCTCAATACGAGATCATTAAATTATTGGGAGCCGTTTATGAGAATGTATGTGTGGTAGGAGATGATGCCCAAAGTATTTATAGTTTCCGGGGAGCCACGATCGAGAATATCCTTCAGTTTCAAAAAGATTATGAAGACGTGAAAGTCGTGAAACTGGAACAGAATTACCGGAGTACACAAAGTATTATAACGGCGGCCAACGAAGTCATTAAACGAAACAAGGGACAGATACCGAAAAACCTCTGGACGGAAAATATCGAAGGCGAAAAAATACGCCTCGTGCGTACGATGACCGACAACGATGAGGGGAAATTTGTTGCGGATACCATCCAGGAACAAAAACTCAGGAATCATTTTAATAACCGGGATTTCGCGATTTTATACCGTACCAATTCCCAGAGCCGTGCTTTTGAAGAAAGTCTTCGTCGGATGGCCATTCCCTACACGATATACGGAGGCCTCAGTTTCTATCAACGTAAAGAGATCAAGGACTTTATTGCTTATCTCCGTATAATCGTAAATCAGAAAGACGAAGAATCTCTGAAAAGAATTATTAATTTCCCCGCGAGAGGTATAGGAAAAACTTCCCTGGATAAGGCGGTTCTTATGGCGAATGAAAAAAATATCTCCATGTGGGATGTCCTCTGCAATGCATCTTCCATGGGATACAAAGCAGGAATGCTGGAATCCATTGAACAGTTTGTGCTGATGATAAAGAGTTTTTCGAGTATGCTCAATACAAAAAATGCCTATGAAGTGGCAACCCATGTTGGTAAACAAACAAATATTGTCAAGGAATTATTTAATGATAAAACGACGGAGGGACTGGCGCGGTACGAAAATATCCAGGAATTACTGAACAGTATCAAGGAATGGGTTGACGATCAGACAAACCGCAGCATTATCGATGAAGATGGAATCCTGATCGATAATATCAATACACAGGAGACTCAAAGGGGCCAGGCCGGGTTGTCCGGTTATCTCCAGCAGATTACTTTACTTACGGATACCGATCAGAAGGATCCCGAAGCAGATACTGTAAAGCTCATGACCATTCACGCGGCGAAGGGGCTCGAATTCAGTTGTGTTTTTGCAGCCGGTCTGGAAGAGTCTCTTTTTCCCAATGCGATGTCCATCAACACCAGGGAAGAACTGGAAGAAGAAAGGAGATTATTTTACGTTGTGATTACAAGGGCCAAACATAAACTCTGGATCACATATGCGAATTCACGTTACCGTTTCGGAAGTGTTATTCAGAATGATCCAAGCCGTTTTATTGAAGAAATTCCGAATGACCAGTTGGATCGCAGTTATGCAGGTGGCGGAATAAAAAATCAGATCGGATCATCCTGGGGAGGGCGACCGGCATACGATCGCCTGAACCGCGGGTACGGTGGTGGGGAAGACTCCGGAACTAAAAGTCGCGAGCCAGCCAAGCCCACCTATATTTCCGCCAGCGCAAAAACACCTGCCGCGATTCATATTCCTTCAGCAGGTTTTGCCCCGAGCGACACGTCCAACCTGGCGGCAGGAGATAAGGTGGAGCACCAGAAATTTGGATACGGTGAAGTCGTAAAGATGGAGGGATCGGCGCATAATCCGATTGCGACGGTGAATTTCAAATCGGGTGGGGAGAAGAAAATCATGCTGAATTATGCCAAACTCAGAATAATAAAGGACTAATTCCATCAATTGCCAGGCAAGGAGCAGGCTAAGAGCATGACGGTTGCCAATAAGAGGAAAGTCTCCATAAGGCCCCTGTAATGTCCCTTAATGTCTCTGAAAGGGGCTGTGTAAAACGAGTGTTCTCAATCTCAGGATCAGTGTTTTCGGGAATTCCTGAAGGAAAGTGACAAATCCTGTAATTTAAGTCTGTTCTGCCCGGATTGTCCTCATTGGGTCCTCTTTGGTACCTCGGAATCCGAGGACTCAATGAGTACCCATCGGGGTAGTAAAGAGGATACATCCACATCCTCTACACTACTTCAGTTTAATCACCTCCGCAATCGTCTTCTTTTCACTTCCCGAAAATATTTTCTTCCCGGAAATGATAACCGGCCTTTTCAGAAAAGTATATTCCTGCAGGATCAGGTCACGATAATCTTTTTCCGTCAGTTTTTTGTCCTTCAATCCCATGGCTTTGTATTTGAGTGCTCTTCTGCTAAAAAGCGCTTCATAGCTTCCAATCATGTCTTTCATCTGATCGAGCTGGGCAGGGGTAATTTTATCTTCCTTGATATTCTGATAGGTATAACCCTTTTTGATGAGGTCGGAATCCTTCATGATCCGCTCGCAGGTACCGCAGGTGCCAACGCAATAAGCCTTTTTCATTATTTATTTTATCTGTTTAAAAGCAGTTTGTGAAATTCCAGTGAATCGCCATTGAATACATCGAAATCAACGATTGTGTAACATCCGTTTACCCGGCCTCTTTCATTGTGTTGCCAGAAACTCCAGCTCCGATAGATGCGTGGTTGGGAAGGTTGTAAATAATGTGCGGCCCATAACAGATAGCCATCAAAATCATCCTTAAGATATCGTTCGTAAAAATCAACATTGGTATAAATGATGGGGGCCGTCCCGTAATAGGCCTGTACGGTTTGCAACCATTCTTTGGCGCGCTGTCTTAATTTTTCAGGAGGAACACCATACGTCTGTTCAATATCCAGTACCGGCGGCAGATCACCGGGCAGCAGGGTTACGGAGTTGATAAAATTTTCGGCTTGCGCTTTACCGCTTTTGGTTGCTAAAAAATAATGGTAGGCGCCACGGATCAGACCGGCCTCTTTTATTTTTTTCCAGTTCCTGCTAAACATCTGGTCCTCGTTTCCCAGGCCTTCCGTCGCTTTCACAAAAACAAAGCTGATGGAAATATCCTGAACGCGCATATTCTTTACCAACTGCCAGTTCACGACATCCTGATATTTGGAAACGTCTATGCCATGAATTGAATAATTCACAGGCATACTGATCCCGAATTCGCGATATTCAACAAATGCAGTCCTTTTTTCACTTATCCATTGATATATCATCATGATCAGCATGACAATTATCGAGGTACTGAATATAAAAACGATGATCTTCCAGATCCTGCGCTGCTTTTTGGCCATTTCGATAGGTAAACGAGTGCAAATAAACTAATTTTACATGTGATATGACCAAAATCAACCGGCATGATACCATCAATCTTTTCACCAAGCTAAGTCCTCGAAGAGCATGGAACGGGATCCTTGTGTTATCCAGTTATTACATTAGCAAATGGACACGCAGGCCGGTTCAATGGGGCGCTCCGGTATCCATATCATTTGAACCTACAACCAGTTGTAATTTGAGATGTCCCGAATGTCCCAGTGGACTCCGGTCGTTTACACGTCCGAGGGGAATGCTGGAAATGAATTTTTTTCGCCGGATGATCGATCAGCTGGCACCCGAACTGCTTTATCTTACTTTTTATTTCCAGGGAGAACCTTATCTGAATCCTGATTTCCTGGACATGGTGGCATATGCCGGATCAAAAAATATATATACAGCCACATCTACCAATGCCCATTATCTCAATGACGAAAATGCGCGCAAAACAATTGAAAGCGGACTGGACCGGCTGATCATTTCACTCGATGGTACCAGCCAGGAAGTGTATGGTCAGTACCGCATCGGCGGTGATCTGGAGAAAGTGCTGGCCGGTGCCGCCAATATCGTTAAATGGAAGAAGAAACTGAATTCTAAAACACCCTATGTCTTTTTCCAGTTTCTGGTCGTACGGCCCAATGAACATCAGACGGAACAGGCAAAAGAACTGGCACAGAGAACAGGTGTGGATGGTATTCGGTTCAAGACGGCACAGATTTACGACTACGAAAAAGATCCGAATAAGCTGATACCCCAGCATTCTGAAATTTCGAGATACCGAAAAAAACCGGACGGAACATATGAGTCAAAAAACCGCTTGCAAAACCATTGCTGGCGCTTGTGGCATGCGCCTGTTATCACCTGGGACGGGCTTGTGGTACCCTGTTGTTTTGACAAG
>Ga0193753_10001464_pt1 | contig 20123 bp, 16 predicted proteins | sample H1c2metaG_FD_144925 | JGI IMG/M metagenome (GOLD analysis project Ga0193753, IMG submission 144925) | Soil microbial communities from a riparian zone of the East river system, Colorado, United States - H1c2 | ecosystem: Environmental > Terrestrial > Soil > Riparian zone | place: USA: East...
CGAGATAGTCGACGGTGCCGGAGGCGGCGTTTGGCGCATACCGGCGTACGCTCGCGCAAATCGGTCACGACAGCACCGTCGACTATCTCGAGTGGGCGGCGCTCGCTGCGCTCGAACACGGGTTATTGCCGCATACGAACGCGGGTGTGCTGACGCGCGAAGACATGCAGCGGCTCAAGCCCTGCAATGTCAGCCTCGGGTTGATGCTCGAGAACGTAAGTCCGCGGTTGTGCGAGAAGGGCATGCCGCACTATCGCGCACCCGATAAGCGCCCCGAGCGACGGCTGCGCATGCTCGAAGAGGCAGGCGAGCTGCAGATTCCGTTTACGACCGGAATCTTGGTCGGGATCGGCGAGACGCGTCGCGAGCGGATCGAGAGTTTGCTCGCGATTCGCGCGTTGCATCGCCAGTACGGTCACATTCAAGAGGTGATCGTGCAGAACTTCACGCCCCGTCCGGAGATCGCGATGCACGACGTCGCGCCGCAGGAAGATCTGGAGATGAAACACGCGCTCGCGCTCGCACGTTTGATCTTGCCGCTCGACGTGAGCTTGCAGGCGCCGCCGAATCTCAACGCTTCACGCACGGCGTTGTTGATCGAGTCCGGCATCAACGACTTCGGCGGCATCTCGCCGGTTACGCCCGACTACATCAATCCGCGGCATCCCTGGCCGCACCTCGCGGCGCTCGCGCAGGCCTGCGCCGATCGCGGCTTTCGGCTCGAGCCGCGGCTTCCGGTGTACGACTCGTATCTGTCGCGCACTGGCTGGGTGGTGGATTCGCTGCGTGACCGGTCGCAAGCAGTGCAAGTGCGGCTCGCGCAACACGGGCTGTTCGAGGCAGCTAGATCATGACTCGACTCGATTCGCTGCTGGTAGATCGCAGCTTTGCGCGTGCCCGTCCCGAGGTGGGTCGGTTGCTCGGTACGGTGTTGGAGGGGCGGCCGCTGTCGGCTGCGGATGCGGTGACGTTGTGCGAGGTGAGCGGCCCGGATCTGCGTGCGCTCACCGCCGCTGCGGATTGGTTGCGCATTTCGCAAGTCGGCGAGCACGTCACGTACGTGGTGAATCGCAACATCAACTTCACGAATCAGTGCGTGAAGGCGTGTAAGTTTTGTGCGTTCTCGCGAACGGCGCGCTCCGAGGAAGCATACTTCCTAGACACCGAGGAGGTTCTGCGTCGCGCGCGAGAAGCGCGGTCGCTCGGTGCGACGGAAGTGTGTGTTCAAGCGGGGCTGCCGCCGCGTGCGGAGCCGACGTTGTACTTGGACCTGCTGCGAGCGTTGCGGCGAGAGCTGCCGGACGTCCACGTCCACGCGTTTTCGCCGGAGGAAGTGAAGTACGGCGCCCAGCTGATGAACTTGTCGATCGGTGACTACCTGAGTGAGCTGAAGCGCGAGGGCATCGGTTCACTTCCCGGTACGTCGGCTGAGATTCTCGACGACTCGGTGCGAAAGCGGCTCGCGGGCGGGCGAATCACGACGGCCGAGTGGATCGAAGTGATCACGACCGCGCATCGCTTGGGCATTCCGACGACGGCGACTCTGATGTACGGGCACATCGAGACGCCGCTCGAGCGAATGCAGCATTTGGCGTTGCTGCGCAGCATTCAGGAAGAGACGGGCGGCTTTACGGAGTTCGTGCCGCTCTCGTTCGTGCATGCTGAAGCGCCATTGCACTTCAAGCACATGGTGCCGGACGTGCGTCCGGGTCCGACCGGTCACGACGTCACGCGGTTGATCGCGATCTCGAGGCTCATGTTGGGTGCGAGCTTCAAGAACATTCAGACCAGTTGGGTGAAAGAGGGCATTCGCCAGGCCCAGTGGCTGCTCGATTGTGGGGCGAATGATCTCGGTGGAACGTTGATGAACGAGAGTATTTCGACTTCGGCCGGTGCGATGCACGGTCAGTTGATGCGCCCGTCGGAGTTGCGCAGGGTGATTCGGGATGCGGGTCGCGTCCCGGTCCAGCGAAATACGAAGTACGACGCGCTGCAGATCTTCTCGGCCGACGCAGCCGACGATCCCGAAAGTCCGTTGGACCGGATCGAAGATCCGGAAGCGGTCTTCGGCAGCTACAAGCAACTGACGCAGCTCGCGCGAGCGAAGCGAGCGAGCGCCCCGTAGTTGTGCCTCGCGCGCGTGTTCGCGTTCGTTCTCGCGCCGAACACGCTTCCCCCCAGCTACTCCAGCGGCCGCTCCGGCACCCCGAGGTGAGCGGTAACCCGATCCGCCTGTGACCGGATCTCCTGAAGGTTCTTCCCGATCTCCAGCTCGATCTCGGAAGCCCTCGCCACATCAGGCTCGAGGTCGGCGTGAGCCTCCGCCTCGAGGCTCGCGAGCCGCCCCTTGAGATGCGAGATCTGAAACCGCAAATCGGTCTTGGCCGCTTCTTTCTCCGCAATCCGAGCCCGAACCCCGAGCAACTTCTCCTGCACGCGAGCCCAATCCCGAGCGACGTGCAAAAGATCCTCGGACGAAAGCGACACCCTAGCGTTCTGCCGGTCGAACGTGTGCACGGCAGCGAGCAACCTCTGGACCTCGTGCGCGAGCTGCTCCGAGTGTGAACGCTGCTCCAGCTGCAGCGTCTCGTACTCCTGCGAAGTCCGGCTCTCGTCCAACGCGAGCGTGTCGAGCGCACTTCCGATCCGCAGCATCGTCGCACGATCGGTGTCGTGCCGCCGTGCGCCGCTGAGGCTCAGCGTGCCGAGATCCCCGCGCAACCGCTGCGTCTCTCGAACGAGCGCGGTCGCGCGCTCCACCGCTTTGAGTGCATCGGTTCCAGAGCGGTCCACCTCCTCCTTGGAGAGCCGCTCGCGCAACGAGTGCAGGTTCTCTTCCCAACGATCCTCTTCGTTGCGCGCCGCTGTGCCGCGCTCGGTCGGCGGCTCCAGGTTCGGCAGACGCGGTCGGGCAGACACCTTCGGCAACGTCGAGGCACAGCGCATCAACTCGTCCGCGACTTCGTACCCGCTCGCGGGCCTGCGCGCTTGATCCTTGTGCAAGAGCCGCAAGATCAAGCTGTCGAGCGCTTCCGGCGTCTCCGGCCGAAAGCTTCGCGGCTTCGGCGGCTGCTCGTAGACGTGTTTGTAGATCAAGCCGGTCGGCGCACCTTCGAACGGCAATCGCCCGGTCACCATTTCGAACAGCACGCAACCGAATGCGTAGAGATCCGCTTTCGCTCCGACGAGCGCACCGCTCGCTTGCTCCGGCGCCATGTACTCGGGCGTGCCGAACAGCAGGTTCGACTTCGTGATCGAAACGTCGTCTTTGGCGCGCGCGAGCCCGAAATCGAGCAGCTTCACGAAGTCGGCGTCGCCCCCCTTTTGAATCAAGAACACGTTGCCGGGCTTCACGTCCCGGTGCACCACTTCCAGCTCGTGTGCGCGCGCGAGTGCGAGCGCGAGTTGGCTGCCGACGTGGCAGACACGTGGCAAGCTGATCGGCCCATCCGCGATGTCGTCCGCCAGCGTGCGACCGACCAGATGCTCCATCACCATGTACACGAGCGAGTCTTCGGTCTCTCCGACGTCGCTCACGTCGATGATGTGCTCGTGCTGGACGCGATTGACCGCGCGCGCTTCGCGCAAGAAACGCGTCCGACTGCTTTCGTCTTGGGCGAGCTTCGGCGTGAGAAACTTCAATGCGACCCGCCGCCCCAGCAGCTGATGGCTGCCGCGATACACACTACCCATGCCACCCGAGCCGATCAGCTCTTCGATCAGGTAGCGCTCCTGGATCACGCGCCCGACGAGCGGGTCCGGCAGACTGATCAGCGCGGCCCCGTCGATCGGACACAAGCTCGCGCGCTCGTGGAAGCGCACGCCGCAGGTCGGACATTGCTTCGTAAGCGTCGGGTCGAGCGGTTGCACGGGGTTCTGGTGCTCCGACCCAAGTGTATTGGTCAGGAGGAGCTAATCCTGGTGCAATCCAGCTAACAGGTCCAGATCTGCCGGGGTGTCCAGGTCCAGCCCGAGTCGCGGGTTTTTCTCGACCCGCACCCGCAGGCCTAGCTCGCGAGCCGTCTTCGTGTGCAGCTCCAAGCTGCCAGGACCGCCGAATGCCGTCCGGAAGTGGTTCGCCGCCGGCCCAAATCGCAGCGCCAGCGCGTTTGTGCATTCGCCGCGCAAGTCGGGCGCAAGTGCGAGGTCGGCGTCGTCGAGCGCCGCCAGCAGTGCGGTGAGGTCGCCCGGTTCGACCCGCGGCAAGTCTCCCATCAGCACGAGCACCACGCCCACACCCTGGGCGCGAAGGTGCGCGAACGCCGTATCGATCAACACGCCCAGGCGCGCCGCTGTCAGCTGCGTGTCAGCCGCGAGCGCTGGGTCTTCGAGGACGTCGGCGCCACGCGTGCGAACGTCGCGGGCGATCGCCGTCGCGTCGGTCAATACGAGCGTTCCATCGAGCTTCGGGCACGCGAGGCTCGCGTTCAACACACGCTCGAACATCGAGCGCGAGAGCTGCGCGCGTTCGGGGTCCGACAAGCGCTCGCTCAAGCGCGTCTTGCCGCGCTCGAAGCGTTTGATCGGGATCACCGCCTTCGCGATCGTGCTCATGCTCATGCTCAGCGTGTCCGGGTCGCGAGGACCTGTTCCGCGAACGACAACACCTCGCGCGCCAAACGCAGGCTGTCGTCGCGCGTGGCCATGACCGTTTTCGCGGCGTGACACGGCAGCTGCGCGGACGGCAACTCGTCCCCCGCTTCACCGACGAAGCCCGCGAGCAGGTGACCGTAGTGCGCTGCGATCGCGGCTGGGGTTGCTTCGGCACGCGACAACGTCTCGAGCATTCGAGCGAGCGGGCCTTTGACGGCGCGCCCGTGCACGATCGGACTGACCGCGATCACGGGCAACCGCGCGACGCGCTCGCGCACTCCCGTGCATTGCAGGATCGGATCGATCGATACGTACGGGTTCGACGGCCCGATCACGACGAGCTGCGCCGCGTCGAGCGCCGCGAGTAGGGCAGGGCTCGCCGGTGTCTCCGCAGCAGCGTGCTCGCGCCGAAACCACACGCGCGTTGCATCGAGCTGCGCGCGCTCTTGCACGAGCCAGCGCTGAAACGTCAGCGTGCCTTTCGCCGTGTCGATCATCGTCTCGCACGGCTCATCGGTCATCGGAACGATCGCGTGTGCGACGCCGAGCCCTCGACACAAGCGCGCCGTGACCTCGGTCAAACGAGCGCCGTTCCGCAGCCATTCGCTGCGCATCAAGTGCGCCGCGAGGTCGCGATCCCCGAGCTGAAACCAGGTCTCGCCACCGTACTTTTCGACGAACGAGAGCGCCGAGAAGGTCTCCTCCGCGAGCCCCCAACCCCGTTCGACCGCTGCGAGATCGGCGAGCGTGTACATCACCGTGTCGAGGTCCGGACAAATGCGAACGCCCCAGTGCCACAGGTCGTCTCCGGTGTTCACCGCGAGCGTGAGCGATTCGGCGGCGAGCGCGCGCGACAACCCATGCGCGAGCCGCGCGCCACCGACACCGCCGGAGAGGTACACGACCTTCATAAGTACAAATCCTCGCCAGGTGGCCGGGACAACACACTCGCACCGCGCTCACTCGGCGGAAACTTCAGCCCGCGCACGCGCACGACTGGCCGGCCTTCTGCAGCTTGACCCGCGATCAGATCCGCCGCTGCCGCGATTTGATCCGCAGTCGCGCTGATCGTGTGTTCGAGCGTGCGACCGAACAAGTCCGTCTTCCCGCGCTGATCGAACAGGGGATCGATCCCGGCACATCCGATCGCCGTGCCGACGGTACCCACACGCAGCGGACGCCCGAACGAATCGCTGATGATCACGGCGATGCGCGCGTGCCACGTCGCCGACAGCTGCTGCCGCAGGTGCTCTGCCGCTGCATCGGAGTCGATCGGTAGTCGCAGCACCCACGGCCCCGAACCTTGGTCCGCGTGGGGTGGCCGCACGTTGCTCTGATCGATGCCGGCGTTCGCACTCACGTGACCGCTCTTGTGCCGTACGATCAACGCATCGCGACCGACCCGCGACACCCGCTCGGACTCTTGCAAGATCGCTTCGACGAGCCGCGCGTCTTTGCCGCTCCGAGCGGCGAGCTCGAGCGCTGCCGGCGAGGGCTCCAAGGTCGACAAGTCGAGGTAGCGGTCTTCGGCCTTTGCCAAGATCTTCGAGCACACGACGAGCACGTCGCAGTCCGCCAGCGTCAGCGCTTCGGCGCGCAGCGCGGCGTCGATCAAGGCCGCGACGTCATCGCCCGGGGCGACGTGAGGCACCTGCCGGAGCGCGCGAAGCGACAGCTCTTCCGAGCACATCAGCCCTTCCGTGACTTCGCCGTCCATCCGCGCACCTTTCCTTAGCAGCACGGCGCGATGGTTGCTCGCCCACCTCGCACGCGCAAGCCGGGATGCTTCGCGCGGTCGGTCGTTGCGCCGCTCGGGAGCCCTCTGATGTAATGATTTTTCACTCGAGCACGAGGCTCGATGGAGGCTTTCCGATGCGGCTGCGCTACGGGTTCGGACTACTCGGGCTGGCTTTGGGTCTCGCGCAACTCCCTGCGATTTCGTCGGCGCAAGCTGCGCCGACCGCAGCTGAGAACGAGGAGCAAGCGCGCGCCCACTTCCGCCTCGGCCGTGCCCACTACGACAACGGCAACTTCGCGCAGGCCGGTGTCGAGTTCGAGGAAGCCTATCGAATCTCGCAGCGGGCGGCGCTGCTCTACAACATCTACCTCGCGTACCGCGATGCGAACGACACGCGCAAATGTGCGGATGCGTTGCGAAAGTATTTGCAGCTCGAAAAGGAAATCGAGAATCGCGGGCAGCTCGAGTCGCGACTGGCTGCGCTCGACCGCGCGCTCGCAGCGGAAGCGCAGCAGCCAGCCGCTGCAACAACGCCCGCGCCGACCAAGCCGCTCTCACCGGCACCGAGGCCCTCGCAACCCCTGACTCCCGCGGAGCCGAAGCAGCTTACGCCAGTGCCGGAAGCTGCCGCTGCTCCGGCACCGGACACGCAACCAGCACCGGAGGCAGCGACGGCCGAGACCTCACGCCCGAGCTCGTTTCCGGTTGTGCCAGTGATCCTGATGGCGACCGGCGGCGCGATGATGGCGACCTCGGTCGTGACCGGTCTCATGGCTGTCAGCAAAAAGACCGAGTGGGACGACGCGCGGAAGCAGTGCACTCAAGCAGACAACTGCGCGCTTCTTCGACCCGCTCGCGTGACTGAGCTGAACGACGTGAAGAGCAGCGGCCAAACGCTCGCGACCGTCACCGACATTCTGCTGTTCGGCGGCGTGGCTGTCGCGGGCACGGGCGTCGTCCTCTTGTTGCTCGACCTGGGCGACTCGGGAGAATCGGCGCCGAACACGACGGCTGGGCTCGCGTGCGTGCCGGGTGCGTGCAGTGCGACGATGCGCGCGAGCTTCTGACGCGAAGCTGCGCAAGCGGCCTCGAATCAAGCGAATCAACGCGGCTCACCCAGCGTTCACAAGCCCGTGATGCGAATGCCCGCGCTCGTCTTGTACTGCTTGTTCAGGTGCAACAAGACAGGTGTCAGCGACTCGAGCGCGACTGCATTCGCGAGTGGACCGGCGTCGAACGCACGTACGCCGAGGTCGCGGATCACGGCCAGGCACGTTTCGAGTGCTTTCGCGTCATCGGAGCACGCCAGCACGTCGCAATCGACGGCGTGGCCCAAATCGAGCAGGTGGTTCGAGCTCACGTGATGCACACCAGCCACGACGGGAGTGCCGGGGCCGAGCAACGCCTGCGCTTCGAGCGCGGCTGCATGACCTTCAGGCAAGTTGACGCGACGAATCTGTGGTGGCTTGAGCGGGACCGTGACATCGAGCACGACTTTGCCCGAGAGCGCGTCCTTCAACCCTGTCAGCGTGTCGCGGTGCGCCCCGTAGGGTACGCTCAACACCACGAGCTCTGCTTGTGCCACGGCCCATGGATTGTCCCCGCCGGTGACCTTGCCACCACTTTGCTGGGACAGCTCGGCGGCTTTGGTTCGAGCACGTTCTGCGTCGCGCGAGCCGAGCAAGACCTCGTGCCCTGCTTTCGCCCAGCGCAACGCCATCCCCGAACCTTCTTTTCCGGTGCCTCCGACGACTGCGATCTTCATTCGTGCTCCATCCGTGGATTCGGCCTTACTATAAGTCAGAAACAAGCGGCGCGATGGCGACGTTCTTAGCGAACCCGAAATGCGCGTGACCTCAACCGCTGGGTAGAGTCCGCACATAGCCAGAAACGAGAGTTTCCCGTGGCTCAGCAAGACGACAACGATCCATTGGAGACGCAGGAGTGGCTCGACGCCCTCGGGGCCGTGCTCGACCGTGAAGGTATCGCGCGGGCTCACTTCATCATCGAGGCGTTGATCGACAAGGCGCGTCGCGCGGGCGCCAATCTGCCGTTCAAAGCGACCACTGCGTATCTGAATACGATTCACGTGAACGATGAGGCGCGCAATCCCGGTGATGGCGAGCTCGAGTACCGCATCCGTTCGTTCATCCGTTGGAACGCGATGGCGATGGTGCTGCGCACCAACACGAAGTTTCCGGGGCTCGGCGGGCACATCTCGAGCTTTGCGTCTTCAGCCACGCTCTACGATGTCGGTTGGAACCACTTCTTCAAAGGGAACGACCACCCGGACGGCGCGGACCTCGTCTACTTCCAAGGGCACGCATCGCCCGGTGTGTATGCGCGCGCGTATCTCGAAGGTCGGCTGACGGAGGACGACATCGATCGGTTCCGTCGCGAGACCGATGGGCCGGGTTTGTCGTCGTATCCACACCCGTGGCTGATGCCGAACTTCTGGCAGTTCCCCACGGTGTCGATGGGCCTCGGCCCGATGATGGCGATCTATCAAGCGCGCTTCATGCGCTATTTGCAAAATCGCGGTTTGATCCCGCGCAACAAGGCGCGTGTCTGGGCGTACCTCGGCGATGGCGAGATGGACGAGCCCGAGTCGCTCGGCGCGATCTCACTCGCGGCGCGCGAGAACCTCGATAACCTCACGTTCGTGATCAACTGCAACCTGCAGCGCCTCGATGGTCCGGTGCGCGGCAACGGCAAGATCATTCAAGAGCTGGAGGGCGTGTTCCGCGGTGCGGGTTGGCAAGTGTTCAAAGTGGTCTGGGGCGACGGCTGGGATCGCTTGATCGCAAAGGACAAACACGGCTTGCTCCTGAAGCGCATGGAAGAAGCGGTCGACGGCGACTATCAAAACTACGCCGCACGTCCGGGCTCGTACACGCGCCAGCACTTCTTCGGCAAAGACCCCGAGCTGCTGAAGATGGTCGCGAAGCTGACCGACGACGACATCAAGCGCTTGAATCGCGGTGGTCACGATCCGCAGAAGGTGTACGCGGCCTATCACGCAGCGGTGAACACGCCGGGGCAACCGACGTGCATTCTCGCGAAGACGGTGAAGGGTTACGGCATCGGTGAAGAAGGTGAGGGCAAGAACCCCACTCACCAGCTGAAGAAGCTCGGCATCGAGGCGCTCAAGGCCATTCGCGATCGCTATCGCATTCCGATCGCGGACGACGTGATCAAAGACGCGCCGCTGTACAAGCCGCCCGAGAACAGTCGCGAGATGGCGTATCTGCTCGAGCGCCGCAAAGAACTCGGTGGCTTTTTGCCGGAGCGGCGTGTGACGGCACCGCCGCTCGAGATCCCAGGGCTCGAGGTCTTCGATGCGTTGCTCAAGGGCAGCGGCGATCGCGAGAACTCCACGACGATGGCGTTCGTGCGCGCACTGACGGCGCTCACGCGCGACAAGACCCTCTCGAAGCACATCGTGCCGATCGTTCCGGATGAAGCGCGCACGTTCGGAATGGAAGGCTTGTTCCGGCAGCTCGGCATCTACGCGTCGCAAGGCCAGCTCTACGAACCGGTCGATTCAGCCGAGGTGATGTACTACCGCGAGGACAAGCAGGGGCAGATCCTCGAGGAAGGCATCAACGAAGCCGGCGCGGTGTCGTCGTTCATCGCGGCGGGCACGTCGTACGCGAACTACGGCGTGCACATGATCCCGTTCTACGCGTTCTACTCGATGTTTGGGTTTCAGCGCGTCGGCGACCACATCTGGGCCGCCGCCGATAGCCGCACCCGTGGCTTCTTGATCGGTGCGACTTCGGGCCGCACGACACTGACCGGCGAAGGTTTGCAGCACCTCGACGGGCACAGCCACGTGCTTGCGAGCACGGTGCCGACCTGTCGCGCGTACGATCCGACGTACGGGTACGAGCTGGCGGTGATCATCCAAGACGGCATGCGGCGCATGTACAAGGAGCAGGAAGAGGGCTTCTATTACATCACCGTGATGAACGAGAACTACGTGATGCCGCCGATGCCCGAAGGCGTCGAGGCAGGCATCGTGAAGGGCATGTACTTGCTCGCGCCGACGAAAGACGAGAACAAGCCGCGCGTGCAGCTGCTCGGATCCGGAGCGATCTTGCGCGAGGTGCTCGCGGCGGGGGAGCTCTTGCGCGAGGAAGGCATCGAGTCCGATGTGTGGAGCGTGACGAGCTTCAACGAGCTCGCGCGCGAAGGTCAGCTCGCGACGCGCGTCGCCCTCCGGGACGCGAGTGCGAAGCCGGCCGTGAGCTACGTGGCGCAGTGCCTTGGCCCACGGAAGGGTCCGGTCATCGCTGCGACGGACTACATGAAGCTCTACGCCGAGCAGATTCGCGGCCTCGTGCCTGGTTCCTACACTACGCTCGGGACCGACGGGTTCGGTCGCAGCGACACGCGGGAAGGCTTGCGGAAGTTTTTCGAAGTCGACCGCCACCAAATCGCGTTTGCAGCGTTGCGTGCGCTGGCCGATGCGGATGAGTTCCCGGCGGATAAGTTGAAGGCGGCGCAAGAGAAGTACGGCATCGATCCTAAGAAACCACCCCCGATGCGCATGTAAGGCGGCGACAGAATGGCAGAAGAGCGGGTCAGTGTTCCGAACATCGGCGATTCGCACGACGTAGCGGTGGTCGAGGTGCTGGTGCAGCCGGGCGCCAAGGTCGAGCGCGAGCAACCTTTGGTCGTGCTCGAGAGCGACAAGGCCTCGATGGAGATTCCGTCTCCGAGCGCCGGCACGGTGAAGAAGCTCGAGGTGAAGGTCGGCGACACGGTGTCCGAGGGTTCGCCGATCCTCGTGCTCGAGACCGAGGGTGGTGCGGCCAAGGGTGACGCTCCAGTCGAGAAGAAAGCGGAGCCAGCGCAACCTGCTAAGGGCGGCAACGGCGCGCCGGCCGAAGCGAAAGCAGCTAACGGCGGCAAGAAGGCCTCAGCTCCGCAGCCGCAAAGCGCGAAGTCTTCAGGGAACGGTGAAGAAGCGCAGCCGTCGGCAGGTGGGCAAAACGAACCGTCGCTGCGCGAGGTCGCCGATCAGCAGGAGCCCGCCGCAGCGAAGGATGCAGACGAGGAGCAGGACGAAGACGACGACGACGCAGACGAACAGGAGAGTGAAGGCGCGGGCGAGACTCGCCAGACGCGCACGATCCCACCGGCGCCGCCCATGTCGGCTGCTCCGCCCGTCTCGACTGAACATCTCCCGCACGCGAGCCCGGCGATCCGTCGCTTCGCGCGCGAGCTCGGCGTCGACCTCGCGCGACTCAACGGTTCGGGTCCGAACGGCCGGATCACGAAAGACGACGTCCAGGGCTTCGTAAAACAAGCACTGACGGCGCCCGCGGCGAGCTCGACGACCCTGGGGATTGCGGAAGCGCCCGAGATCGACTTCACGAAGTTCGGCGAGATCAGCGTCCAGCCGCTCACGAAGATCCAAAAGCTGTCGGGCAAAAATCTGCACCGCAGCTGGGTCACCATCCCGCACGTCACGCAGCACGACGAGGCGGACATCACGGAGCTCGAAGCGTTTCGCAAGAAGTTGAAGGCGGATCAGCCGAAGCTGAAGCTCACGCTGCTCGCGTTCTTCATGAAGGCGATCGTGTCGGTGCTGAAGCAGATGCCGAAGTTCAACTCCTCGCTCGACAAGAGCGGCGAGAACCTCGTGATGAAGAAGTACTTCCACGTCGGCGTCGCGGTGGATACGCCGAACGGGTTGGTAGTTCCGGTGATCCGTGACGTCGACAAAAAGAGTCTCGGGCAGCTCGCGACTGAGCTCGAAGAGGTCAGCGAGCGCGCGCGGGCGCGGCGGCTCACGACCGGCGATCTGCAGGGCGCATCGATCACGATCTCGAGCCTCGGTGGCATCGGTGGTACCGCGTTCACGCCGATCATCAATCCGCCCGAGGTCGCGGTGCTCGGTGTATCGCGGGCCCAGTGGAAGCCGATCTACGAGAACGGCGCGTTTGTTCCACGCCTCATCTGCCCGCTTTCGCTCTCGTACGATCACCGCGTGATCGATGGCGCCGATGCGGCGCGCTTCTCGAAGCGGCTGACGGAACTGCTCAGCGACATTCGCCAGCTCTTGCTGTAGGTGGCCGTCCGCGCGTTGGCGACGCACGCGCCACTATGCTCTAATGTTTCCATCCGTCGGGGGCGGCAGGTCCGCTAGAGGCCGCCCGAGTGCGGAAGGACTCGACCATGCACAATCGTTATCTTGGGTCCGCGGGTTCGACGTTGATTTCGAATCACCTGCGGCGGTCGTTGTGGGCAGTCTGTCTCTGTGTCTCGCCTGGCTTGATCGCGAGCGTCGCATCCGCGCAAACCGCAGCGCCGACCACGCCTCCGCTGACTGCGGCGCCCGCTGAACCGGCGCCGCCGACAGTGCCGCCGCCTCCAGGCGTGACGCCGCCGCCGCCCGCTGCAGCCGCTCCGACTGCGCCTGCGGAGCCGGCGCCGCCGACGCCTCCGCCCTCGAGTGCGCCGCCGCCTCCGCCCGAGCCGCAATCGCAGTACGGCCGGCTCGGTGGGACGCCGGAACAAGAGGTTCAGCAGGGCGAGTGGAACCCTTGGGATCATCCGGAGTCGAGCGGCAACTACGCGCACGAGGGCTTCTTCCTGCGCTTGCAGCTCGGACCTGGCGGAAGCAGCGTCTCGCGCGAAGGCGAGAGCTGGTCGGGCATGGGCCTCGGCATGGGGCTCGCGATCGGCGGCTCACCGGTCCAAAACCTCGCGCTGCACCTCGACCTGCAAACCACCTGGTTGTTCAGTCCCTCACGCGATGTGAACGGGATTGGAATGCAGTCGCTCGGCCTCGGCGCGACCTATTACATCATGCCGGTCGACATATTCTTGAGCGGCTCGGTCGGCATCGGCTGGCTCGCGTTCGAGGATGACGCTGGTCAGTCGAAGGACACGAGCGCAGGCATCGCGCTCGACGCGATGATCGGCAAGGAGTGGTGGGTCGGCTCCGATTGGGGCATCGGGCTCGCCGCGCAGCTGCTCTACATGCACGTGAAGGACTACACGGACGACGCGGGCATGGACGCGATCGCGGTCAACGTGCTGTTCACTGCGACATACAACTGAAGCGCGCGAGCGCGGCGGTTTCGGCCGCCGCTGCGCGAGCTCTACTTGCGGGCGACGCCGTCTGCTTACTTGCGGGCGACGCCGTCTGCGTCGACGTCGAACAGCAGGCAACCCTCGGGGGCGGTATCGTCGTCGTCCTCGAGGTCATCCGGCAGCGAGTACTTCGCTTGCAGCATGCACGTCTCGTCCGATGAGCTCACGCCGTAACGCAGCTCGCGCCCGCTCGAGTTGAAGTAGTTGCACTCGAACCGAAAGCCTTCGCCCGGCATCAAGTGCAATGCCTCGGTCGGCTCGTAACGATTGTCGCGACGATCCGAGCTCTCCCACGCGAGCTCACCATCGCGCGCGCCACCAGCAAACCAAACCTTGAAGCTCGTGCCGAAGCGCTGCGTGCGGCGCACGAGCTCACTCACCAGCATCTCCTCACGCACGAGGCACTCGCCGACGTGAGAGCTGTGACCGCCCGGCGGCGTGTAGATCGTCAGGTTCGCGAAGTTCGCGCTGCGCAAGGTGCGCTGCACACGCTCGGCATCGCCGAGATGGAACGAAAGCTTCGCACGCGCAGGAACCTGCTCTGCGGACTCGTTCACGATGTGCACTTCGAGCGCGAGCTTTTGCCCGCCGTGAAACACCTTGCCGGTACCTTCCGGAAAGAGCTCGTCGGTGTAGCGATCGGCCGTCGCGAGCACTTCGCTCAGCTCTTCGCCGAAGGCCTCGCCCGCACGCGTACAGGGAATGCTCGCGCCGGGATCCATCACCGCTTCGGTGTCGCTGCCGGGCCGCGCCGCGTGCACGATCAGCTCTTCGCCTTGCGCGCTCAGCAGGGTCTCGATGCGCGGCACGTAGTACACGTCTGCCGCCGTGCCCGGTAACACCACCACTTCGCACATCCGCACGTCGTCGCCAGGATCGACCAGCGTCGCCGGCGTATCGATTTGGAACCCGATCTCGGGCTGGCTCAACTCGAGCGCACTACCGCTCCCGGCGCTCGCTTTCTCGCGCGCCACGGTCTGCTCGGTGCCGGTCTGCGTGGCACATGCGGCCGCCGCAAATAGCAGGATCCAAGCGGCGTTGAGTGGCTTCAGCATGCGGCTCGAAACTCCGGGCCCGAAGGGGTACCCACAAGGATAGCGCAACGCAAGGTATGAGCGCCAAGAGTCGTATGCGTTTCTGATTCCAGCAACACTGGAGTGAACCGAGGATTATCCGAGCAACGCGAGAAGATCCTGACGCGTCAGGCCGAACGCAGCTTCGGCGCCGTGTGTTGCGGCATTCGCGAGCGCGCGTTTCTTATCCTGGAGCGCGAGCATTCGCTGCTCGACCGTGTCTTCTGACACCAATCGGTGAACCAAAACCGGCCGCTCTTGGCCGATCCGGTGCGCGCGATCTGCAGCCTGATCCTCGACCGCCGGGTTCCACCAGGGATCGAGCAAGAACACGTTGTCCGCCGCCGTCAGGTTCAAGCCAGTGCCGCCCGCTTTGAGCGAGACAAGCATGACGCGGGGCTCGGGGTCGTTCTGAAAGCGCGTCACGACCGCGCCGCGATCGCGGGTGGTGCCGTCGAGCCGCGAGAACCCGATCCCTGCAGCCTTCAGCAGCGGCTCCACGCGATCGAGCAAGCTCGTCCACTGCGAGAACACGAGGGCCTTGTGATCCTCCGCCAAGACCTTGTCGAGTAGGTCGAGCAGGAGCTCGAGCTTCGAGGACGTCTCCGCACTCTGACCGGGCAACAAGCCCGCGTGACACGAGGCTTGCCGTAGTCGCAGCAGGGCTTCGAGCGCCGCGAGCACGTTGCCACCCGCCGCGAGTTGATCGACCACGTCCTTGCGCGTCGCCGCGAGGATCGCGTCGTAGAGCTCGCGCTCCCGCTCGTTCAGCGTGCAGTGCACGACGACATCGGTGCGGGGCGGAAGCTCGCGCGCGACGTCCTTCTTCAAGCGCCGCAACATGAACGGTTTGATGCGCCGACGCAGATGATCGAGCGTCGACATGTCGCCTTCCGCGATCCGCTTCACGTAGCGCTCTTGAAAGTCGTGCCGGCCGCCGAGCAAGCCCGGATTTGCGAAGTGAAACTGACTCCAGAGCTCGTCGAGACGGTTTTCGACCGGGGTGCCCGTCAGCGTCATCCGAAAGCGCGCGTTCAGCGCGAACGCCGCGCGTGCGACTTGCGAGTCCGCATTCTTGATGTTCTGCGCTTCGTCGAGCACGACGGTATCCCACTTCCGCGCAGCGAGGATCTCGTCGTCCAGGCGCAGGATCGCGTACGTCGTCAGCGTGATGTCTGCCTTCTCGTCGATCGAGCGATTTGGGCCGTGATAGGTGCTGACCTTCAAGCCCGGGCGAAAGCGTTCGATCTCCGCGGCCCAGTTGTGAAGCACGCTCGCGGGTGCAACCACGAGGCACGGCGAACCGAGGGCGCACAGCGCCTGCAGCGTTTTGCCGAGGCCCATGTCGTCCGCAAGCAAACCGCCGAGGTTCGCTTTGGAAAGGAAGCCGAGCCAGTTCACGCCGTCGTGCTGGTAGTCGCGAAGCTGCGCGTTCAAGTCTTTCGGTAAGGGTGCCGTTTCGATGCCGCTGAAGTCACCCGTCAGCTCGCGCAAGCGCGTAAAGCTCGGAGGTGGTGGTGCGTTCAACGCCTCGCACAACCGCGCGAGGTCGGGCAACGCGCAGGTGGGGAGTGTGTCGTCGTCGCGTTTTGCCGCGAGCAGGTCCGACAACAGGTTGCCGACGCGCGAGAGCACTGCAGCTGGCAGCGGCGCGTATCCGCCCTCGAGCAGCGGCACGAGACCTTCGCCGCGCCGCCACGCGTCCACGACCGCTTCAGCCGAAGCATGCCGCACGCTGCCGTCTGCTTCCGAGATGAAGCCGAAGTGCGAGCGATCCTCGCGCAGCTCGAAGTTCGGTGTGAGCGGAGCCGAGATGAAGCAGGCATCGAGGCCGGTGCCTTCGACTGAAAGTTTGCCGAACTTCCGCAGCTTGTCGGCCGCTTCGAGCGCGGCGCGACCCATGAAGCGCGCGGTGTGCCCGATCTCGAGGCCGGTTCGTGCCTGAAGGTCGTCTTGCAAACGCCGCTCGCGATCTTCGTTGCGTACGGGCAGCGCGCCGCCGAGGTACTTCAGCTTGCCGCCGTCGACCCGCGCAACCGGCGGATCGCCGTACACGAGCAACGGCAGCACGCCGAGCGCGCCGTCGACGAACTCGGTCTGAACCAAGAGGCGAGGCTGCATCGGTGTCGCGCTCGGCAAGAGTTTGCTCGCGATCTCGAGCGGTACACGTTGTTGCAGCACGGGGATCACGCGCCCCACGAGATCCGCTACTTGGCCGTACGGATAGATGCGGCCTTTGCGCAGCTCGTCGACGTCGCGACCCGAGAGGTCCAACTCGCCGACGGCGCGCAACGTACCCGCGTGGAGCACGACGCCGTTGTCGAAGATCTCCTCGATCTCGGGATCTTGTTCGGCCCAGACGCGAAAACCCTCCGGGTGATCGTCTACACGCACGCGGATCACGGGACGTGGCTCGCCGATCTTGGCGTTCCGATCGCGGAACTTCACGTTGGTGCAGTCGCTCAGCGCGTTCAGTACGCGCGCAATCAGCGGCCGCGGCACTTTTCCAGAGATGACAGGCCCGAGCGCGACGTCGACAGCCATGTCCTGTGGACTGGCATTGACGTCTTCTTCGGAGTCGCGGCGCTTCCATGCAGACAGGCGTGCTTGCAGTGGAATCAGCTGATCTCCGCGGACGAGGAAGCGATCGAGTGCGAGCGAACCTTCTGAGTTTTTCAACCGATAGGCGACTTTGATCGCCGGTGGGGTGAGACCCGTGAGCGGCTCGCCGGCTTCTTCTGCGTTGCGAACCGCGATGACGGCTGCCGCGGCGTGAATGCACGCGGGCTCTTCGCTCGGGCAATCGCACGACCAGTCTTCGTGCGCAGGCGAGAGCGTCACACGTGGCGAACTCATTCCGCCTTTCGTGATCAAACGCAGCTCGATCTCGCCGTTCGGCGTGTGCTTTGCGTCGACACTCGAGCTGCGCGTCATTTGCTCGGCGCGAAGCCAGACACCTTTTGCACACTGTTCGCGAACCGCATCGAACAACGTTTGTATGGAACCTACCATCGGGGGCCGCGTAGCGTAGCACGTAGAGCCGGTCTTGCGGCGCATACAATGCTGATCGAATGCACGCTTGCGCGTGCTACAACAGGCGGTTCGGTCACTCGCAGTACGGGTAACGCGGGTAACGCCGCCTAACCGTTTTCGATGCGTTGCAGGTCGAGCTCCCACAACCGCTCCAGATCGACCGGGGACGTACCTTGTGCGAGCGCGCGAGCGCGCGAACGCGTTCAGCTCGGCGGGCAGCGGCCCGATCTCTTCTGCGGCAACTTGCCGCGCGCCTGGTGCAGCACTTCAGAAGCGAGGGAGTGACCCGTAAGCACCGGGACAAAGACAGGGCGACTCGTCAGCTCGAGCAAGCCGACCGAGCCGAGTTTGCCTCGGCGACCGTCCGTAACAGGCATGACTGCGAGCGGCTTGAATGCCACCCCGGGTAAGCTGGGCGATTTCGTGGGCGACGCGAGATCGAAGACGCTGTCGGTCGTCATGCGTCATGGGCTCGCACTCGGCTGAGACCGAACGCGAGCCGCAACTGCGGAGGACTGGATCGCTGCCGCCGTTGGCTGCAGTCCGTTCGGCGCTGCCTGTGCGGTGGGAAGCGCGAACAACGTTGCGGCGGCGAGCAGGCGCAACAGCCGGGCGCGCGCTGCGGCCGCGAGCTTCGGGACGACCCCGATCCGCAGCCGCGCTGGACCTCGCGACCGTGGTCTGGCCGTACGTCCGAATCGTGTAGAATCGCGGCGTGTCTGAGTTCGATGATGCCGTTGGTAAGCTGTTTGGCTCGATGTCGCCGCACATGCGTGACTTGGGCTTCGAGATTGTATCGATTGGAGCCGGCGTGTGCGTCGCGAAGATCCCGTATCGCGAGGAGCTCATCGGCGATCCGCTGACCGGCGTGCTTCACGGCGGCGTCGTGACCTCGCTACTCGATTCGGCGGGTGGAGCGGCCGTGCTGTCTGCGCTGCAGACTCCAATGCCGATCGCGACGCTCGATCTGCGCATCGATTACCTGCGGCCGTCGCCGCCCGGGCAGCCGATGCTCGCGCGGGTCGAGTGTTACAAGGCCACGAAGCACGTCGCGTTCACGCGAGGCATCGCGTACGACGCGTCGGAATCGGACCCAATTGCCTCGATGTCCGCTACCTACATGTTGCACACGCAGACCTCGCGCACCGAAGGCGAGGGCACGAGCGAAGGAACTTCGGAATGAGCACGCCCGCGCCGCACGCCGCGTACATCGAAGAACTCCGTAGAACGGGAGACTTTGCTCGCGTTATCAGTGCGATTCCCTATGCTCGCTACCTCGGACTCGCGGTCGACCTAGTGGACGGGGATCCGATTACTCGAATGCCGGCTGACCCGAAGTTGACTGGGAACCCCGTGATTTCCGCGCTGCACGGAGGTACAGTCGGCGCGCTTCTGGAGAGTGCTGCGATCCTCAAGTTGCTGTGGGAGGGTTCGATCGGCGCTGTCCCGAAAACTGTAACTATCACGCTTGATTATCTTCGATCGGCTCGAGCCACCGAGGACACTTTCGCGCGTGCGACCATCACCAAACATGGACGCCGCGTTGCGAATGTTCAGGTCCTTGCTTGGCAGCGCGAAGAAGGCAAGCCGATTGCAGCCGCACACGCTCATTTCCTGCTAAAGACATCTGTGATCTAGAAACCTCTTACGCTTCGGCTTGCCTTGAGTGCATACTTGGGACAACAAATTCCCACATGTGGGACCATCAGTCGGTTCCCGGACGCGTAGGAGGTCCAGCCCATGGACGTTGGTAACGACCCGTTTCCGCGGGACGAGGTGACGGGCCTAGCGGCCTTCGAGAACCTGGAACCGGTCAGCGGGATGAACGTGGTGCCGGAGGAGCCTCCGCCGCAGCCGGCAGCGCCGCAGCCAGCACCCCGAACGTTCTCGCGACCGATCGGTGTATCGCCCGTGCACGCGCCCGCCACGAACGGTGGCGCGGACTCGGAGCGGCAGGACAAGACCGAGATCCTCACCCTCAACGGCGCCGAACAGGTCGTCGAGGACGACAGCTCGGACGACGGTTACGGCTGGGAAGAGGATGCAGCGACTTCGATCCTGACGCCTGCCGCGTTTCGGATGCCGTCGCCCTCGCAGCAGCACGCGGCTCCGCCAGCCGCTTCGCTCGACATGGACTGGGACGAGGACGAGCCCCCCACGCGCATGCGTGACGACTTGCCTTTCCTGCCGCCGCTCGGTGGAGCTTCGGCGCGTGGCTCGAATCACGATTCCTGGTCTGACGAGGAGAGTGGTCATCCGGAGCCGGTGGATCGTTTCGACGATCTTGCGAGCGCAGGTTACGTCCCGCCGGACCTCCCGGTGCCGACGCCTCCTGTAGGGCGGCCATCGCCGTTCCCGCAAGCGAACGTTGCGAGCAGTCGAACGTATCTAGCGCCGATCACGACGCCGGTTGCGGAGCGCGGTGGAGCGCCGTCGCCCTTCAGCGGAGGCGTTACGGCGGATTTGCCGACCGGGACTGACAGCTTCGCGTCGAGTCTCGCGGGCCGGCCACCGTGGCAGCTCGTGTCGGCGGGTGCGGGCGTGATGCTCGTGTTGTTCTTGATCGGGCGTTTGTTCTT
>Ga0193753_10001465_pt1 | contig 20118 bp, 16 predicted proteins | sample H1c2metaG_FD_144925 | JGI IMG/M metagenome (GOLD analysis project Ga0193753, IMG submission 144925) | Soil microbial communities from a riparian zone of the East river system, Colorado, United States - H1c2 | ecosystem: Environmental > Terrestrial > Soil > Riparian zone | place: USA: East...
GTATCCATGATGGCGAGGAGCTTTGATTGGTCGACACTGTTAATGGTGAGTGGTACTTTGGTATCGGTGATACTGTCTTGTTCCTCCGGCCTGGGGTCCTGAGCTATGGGGCTGTTCAGGGAAACCAAATCGCCACTACCCCCGGTTCCCGGCGGTTTTGGTGGAACGATATTGCCCACGGCGCCGACAGGGGTTGCATTCAGATTAGTGAGACTGGAATCGCAGGGACAATAAACCACATGATAATCCACATGGAAATTTTCTCCGGTACGGCTATTATAAGCGGAAATCGACGCTTCTATTTTGGCTTTCAGATAATTAATACATTTTTCTTTGTCCTGGTCGCTGGCGTTCTGATGAAATAGAATGTTCCAGTCCAGCCATCTTTTTGCTGTATCGGAATAGGCGTAGGCATCGCGACTCCTTTTTGTAATTATTTCTTGAAAGGTTAGCGTTTGTGCCGTAGAAGTGAAAATAAAGGCTTGCAAAAACAGGATCAGGGAAAAAAATATCCCTTTGCGGGAAATCCGGTTCGATGTCCGTTCCGGGAGTTGGTTGTTTTTTTTCATTTGAATTCGTTTTAGGATTATCGCGGGTTAGTTTAGCTAACTTAAAAAAGTCCTGGGGTAGGGAAGAGCAGTCTTTATCAAACGCACTATTACCATCAGACATGGTAAAGTCTCAAAAGATCTCCTAAGTATGACATATACATGTATCGTCTAAATTGGCCGGAGGTAAACAATCGGGGGACTTTCATACTAAATATAAGGAAAAGGAAGCAATATTGACGTCGGCGGAAACCGCTAGCTGGGGATCTGAATGCCAAAAGATTATCGGCATGTATGGCGGCGACAGATTCTGCAAATGGATTGGGTAGAAGGATGCCCGTAACTCAAGAGATGCAAAAGAAGCATCCTTCACTCTGATAAAGTAAGTGGATAAAAGTCGATTTCTTAGAATCCCTAATACCTGAAGTAACCTACATAGGGATAATTTACCGGGTCAGCTTTGACATCGTCAGTCATATCGTAACGACCGGAGACACCTTCAAAAACACCCGTGCCACTGCCCGGCACAATGTAATGTTGACATTGTCCGGAAATCTCAGCTCCTGCATAAGAACCGTCATCATTGCAACCTTCGTACTTTCCCTGGGAATCGTAAGTAGTCCGGAATGTACCATTCTTGCCTTTATATGTTCCAACAAAGTATTCTCTCCCCTTTTCCACATAGTTGCCGTCTGTACAACTGAATTCATCGACAAATGTGTACATACATCCATCCAGATCCCCGGTCATCGTAAGTGCAAAAGTAGCACCCTGACCTGCAGACTGGCACGCATCGTTTGCGTCGAAATAGCCGATACCCGTAAACTTCTTTGAACCAGGGGAATGATCGGGTTTTTTACAACCCGTAAAAACAATGAATGGTACTGCAAGCATAAGCAGTATTAGTTTTAACTGAGTCTTCATGATGTTTAATTTAAATTGTTATAGAGAAAGTGTCGTTTCTTTAGTCGCCTGATTTTAATAGATTGCAGAAACGGGGAACAAAATAAATTGAAATGAACTTCGCAGCAATTACCAAGAGTGGTAGTACACCCGGTATGCATAACAGCATGTGAATGGCCGTGTTATTTGGAGGAAAAAAGTTTTTGGGTAATTGCTTTTGCTACAGCTTCTGTCATGGAAGCTACGTGCAGCTTTTCATAAATTTTTTTCATGTGCGCACGTACCGTATCGTAGGTGATATTTAATTTACCGGCGATCATTTTATAAGAAAGCCCGTCCACCAACAGACCGAGCACTTCTTTTTCACGCAAACTCAAATGAAAGTCTTTTTGTTCATCAGGCAGGATAGCCTGAAACTGGTGTAATACTTTTCTTGCAATACCGGGAGCCATGGGAACGCCACCATTATATACTTCTGAGATGGCATTTAGCAGATTTGTAGGTTCGGCATTTTTTAAAATGTATCCGTCGGCACCCGCTTTTATAGCCGCAAAAACTTTTTCGTCATCATCAAAAACAGTGAGCATCAATATTTGTACTGTTGGAAAATTTCTGCGAATCAGTTTCACCCCTTCAATGCCATTCATGCCAGGCATATCGATATCCATAATCACGACATTGGGTTCGGTCTCCTTAATATTTTCGATCACATCAAGGCAATGTGCATAGGAGCCCATCAGCGTAAAATCTGCAGTATCCTGTAAAAGAAGGGTTACAGAATCTCTCAGGGAATTGTTATCATCAAATATAATTACCTTGATCCCGCTCACATCGGTATTTTTTGTAAAGTTCTGTTCGTTTACTGGACTACCTATTACCACATTTGGTAGTTTTTTAGGAATGTTTACAAGGGTACCGTAAGCTGAACAGTAGTCCCTTCATTTATTCTTGAATTAATTCCCAGCTTTGCCCTCATGTCGTCTGCTCTTTTATGCATGTTTTTGATGCCGTTGCCACCTACGTATTCTCCCGCAGAAACTAATTCATGTGCATTTGCCCCGGAAACGTCGAAACCCTTGCCGTCATCCTCTATGAACATCATCAAATCATCTTTTTGCAACCGGAGAACTATAGAGGCGTTTTTACAATTTGCATATTTTACCATGTTGTACAAGGCCTCCTTAAAAATGAGAAAAATATTTTTACTCTGCTCGCTTGTCAATGGCATTTTTTTTAATTCCTCGTCAGTAACAAAATCATACAGAATATTTCGTGGAGTAAGAATCATTGCCGCAAAAGCCAGCATACGGTTTTGCAACTGTTCAAAATTCTCGTTGTTGGGGTTTAAACTCCAGACAATATCACTCATCTTGTCAATCAGCTCACGTGAAGCAAAGCCTATTTTAGAAAGCACCTCAGCTGTATTCTCATTTTTTTCGGTGCGTTTTTTAGCCACCTCACTATAGATCGAAATACTGCCCAATGTACTTCCTATATCATCATGCAGTTCACGGCTTATACGTAAACGTTCATTCAACAAGGCTTGCTGACTTTCTATTTTTTTATTTAGTCTGTATCTTTCCTCCAGGGATTCTACCAATTCATTTGTTCGTTTGGTTACTTTTTCTTCCAATATCCGGTTCTCTGCTTTCAACCATCGGGAGCGATACCAGGCATACATCCATATAATAATTGTGAGGCCCGATACATATAACATGTAGGCCCACCATGTTTGCCACCATGGGGGGAGTATTGCAAAAGGATATTTCAATTCATTACTCCAGTAGCCCTCGCTGTTTACAGCTTTAACTTTAAAAGTGAATTTTCCGTGAGGCAGATTATTATAGCTAGCTGTTGGCTGATCTGTTATTGAACTCCAATTTTCTTCAAGGCCTTCCAGGATATATTGGTATCGCACTTCTTTGGGCCTGTTGGTTGATATACCAATAAATTGGAACCTGATATAATTATCGTTATGATTTAACTGTAAGTGTTCCGGCTGATTGTACCAGGGTGAAAGTCCGCTGAAATGAAGGTTCATCAATCTCTTATCATTCTTCAAAATGACCTCGTTGTCTTTTTTCTTTTCTACCTCTGGCCAGTTAATATTTTCATCAAAGAGGGATATACCGCTTAACTGTATGGCTGGGGGGATCGTGTCCGGTATTTCGCCTTCAGGGTGATAGCTTGTCAGCCTGTCATTTGCGCCTACCCAAATTTGCCCATTGCTGCTCTGCGTTAAGGAATTTTCATAAGTTCCTCCTCCTGAAAAGCCTTCTGATACGGTATATTTTTTAAAGAATGAAGGACCTTCATTCTTTAATGTATCAGAGCTGTTTGCATGGGGTATAAAACGGTTTATTCCGTTAATGGTGCCGACCCAAATATTCCCGTTTTTATCTTCAAGAATATTCTTAGCGATATTGTTGCTCAATCCCTGTTCGGTCGTGTACCAGGAGAAATACTTTCCGTCAAATTTGTTCACACCCATGCTGGTGCAAAACCAGAGGTTGTTGTTTTTGTCTTCGATCATACCAATGACCATTGCATTGCTTAAGCTATGGGTAACCTCGTAATGCACAAAAGAAACTCCATCGAATGTACACAATCCCATATCACTTGTTCCAATCCATAGAGTGCCGTGATGATCTTCCAATATTGAATAGATGGTTTCGCCGCTTAAACCCTGGGCGACCGAGTAATTAGTAAAGGATTTTCCATCATATCTACTCAGCCCTTTCTCCGTACCGAACCAGAGATTCCCTTTTTTATCTGCCAATAAGCAGTAAACAAGATTGTCAATTAATCCATTTTCAGTAGAAAAATGCCTAAAAGAATGGCCATCATATTTATCGACACCACTTCGGGTACCGAACCAGATATTACCGTATTTGTCTTCGATCATTTGATTAATCCTGGTATCTATTATCCCCTGTGCGGTGGTATAGCGGGCAATTGTGCTGCCATTATATTTGTTGAAGCAGCTGCCCGCCCCTGAGCCAATCCAGATATTTCCGGCTTTGTCTGCTAAAACACATTCTATTTCTTCCTGCCTTAATGGTAGAATATGGCTGAATAATTTTCCATCATATTTGCAAACACCTGCCGTTGTAGCCAGCCAGATATTTCCGCATTTATCCTGCAGGACCGTTGTAACTACATCATTGCTTAGACCCTGATCGGCCCCAAAATGAGTAAACGATTTACCATCATACCTGTTTGCTCCGCCATCAAAGGTTCCGAGCCAAAGGTTGCGGTTGTTATCTTCCATAATCTTTGAGATTCTGTTGGAGCTTAGACCGCTTTTTGTGGTATAGTGGCTTATATATTGACCGTCGTATTTAAAAAGGCCGATATTGGTACCAAACCATAAGTCCCCGTTGCTTTCTTCAAGAATAGTTACAACTTCAGTATCATCGTTTATATCAAGTGCACTAGTATAATTTTGAAACGAGTGGCCGTCGAACCTGGTCAACCCGCCATGAGTGCCAAACCAGAGATTTCCTTTGCTGTCTTCCAGCATTCCCCGAATCCTGTTGGTAGGAAGTCCCTGGGCAGTAGTGTAATGTGTGAATGAATGCCCGTCATACCTGTTCAGCCCATTATTTGTTGCAAACCAGATATTACCATTTTTATCCTGCATAATATTTACGACAAAATTGTCACTTAGTCCTTCCAAAGTGGAATAATGGGTAATGTGTCTTCCATCAAACTTATTTACACCGGCATTTACAGTGGCTATCCAAATATTGCCGCTTCTGTCTTCAAAAATGGAATTAACGACATCACTGCTCAGGCCCTGAGGTGTAGAGTAATTGGTCAGCGATCGCCCATCATATTTACTCACACCCCCCCACCAGGCTCCGATCCAGAGATTGCCTCTCCTGTCCTGGTACAACGAAGAAATTTCGTTACTTTTTAAACCGTGCATTGCTTTAATTGTACTGAAACTTCCCGGATTATTTTCTTTGATATAGATATCCCTGAGTACTACAATTTCGGGAGGACCCGCTGCAAATGGGCTGTCAATCGCGGGTACAACCCGGGGAGATTCAAAACTACCTCCGCGCGGTATTAAGAGTTTGGGAGCACCTGCGGGTATCACACGGTGCGCTTTTGCAGGAAAGACATTCGATACAAGTTGAACTGTTTCCGGTTTACCGGCAACCGTTTTTTTTATACAGGATACAGGAACAACTTTGGGAGCCGCCATCTTTTCAAGAGGTACCCTATATGTCTTCGCTTCAATAACCTTAGGGGGTTTGAATTCAAAACTATTTTGCTGTTGCTTGTTCCGTTTGCAGGCAAGTGGCAGAATGCAGAAAACGATTATAAAACAGTTTAATTTATTTCTCATAAAAGAAATGATTAACCCGTTATCACAATGGCTGATAATGTAAAAATACTACTCATGATAATATCCCGTTCAAAATCTTTGCAGGAGGATCTGTGTCAGGGCTTCCATGTTTTCTGTAAACACGGGGCAGATGGCCAGAATCCATTGGTTGACCCGGGCGATCTGATACCAAAACCTGTTTCGTAGTAGGATTTTTATTTATTGGCCAAATTATTGAGCACAATTACAGATGAGGCAGTTGTATATTTTCTCACTTTAATTTCCGGCTCATGAATTTTTTAATCAAATCGGTGGGGATAGTTTTCGCTTTCACTGCGATATGCTGCATATATCCTCTTCCCGCTTTACAGGCAAAAACAAATGATACCGTGAAAAACGTCATACTGATACACGGTGCCTTCGTCGATGGTTCGGGTTGGAAACCGGTTTACGAAATTCTTGTGAAAGGCGGATACCATGTGGCCGTCGTGCAGGAACCATTGACATCTTTTGTAAATGATATCAAGGCGATAAAACGCGTGATCGCTGCTCAACAGGGGCCCTGTTTGCTGGTAGCCCACAGTTATGCGGGTGCCCTGATCACCGAAGCCGGGAATGATCCCGCCGTTGCCGGACTTGTTTATATTGCTGCACATGCACCAGATTCGGGTGAAAGTGAAGCAGGCAACGGAAAACTATTTCCACCCGCCTATAAATCGATCCGCAAAGGCCCCGACGGTTTTGACGATATCGATCCCGCTCAATTTCACGCAGATTTCGCAGCGGATCTCCCAAAAGAACAGGCGGAATTCATGTCGAATTCACAAATGCCAGTGGCCGATACGGTCTTTCACGCATTAATACAGCATCCAGCCTGGAAAATAAAACCCAGCTGGTATATGGTCGCCCAGTCAGACCGGATCATTAATCCTGATCTCGAACGTATGTATGCAAAACGGGCCAAAAGTTATACGATTGAAATACCCGGTGCCAGTCATTCTGTTTTCGTGTCGCATCCAAAAGAAGTCGCTGATTTGATTATCAAGGCGGCAGCCGGGAAATCTTCGACTGACTATCTGCCGGACCGTTAAGGGTTTAGTTCATCGCTTAACCTGGCTATGATCATTCTTCCGTTATCCATTTGAGCCGCGATTTTTTCCGTATCAAAATCATGCTCGGAGATGAATGATTGCAAAAGCACATTCAGTTCATACATTAATTTTTTTACTTTTTTGTCGGTTGACTTTGCCGTGAGTTGTTTTAGTATCCTAATCTTCTCATAATCAGTAATGCCTTCCCTGAGTTTCTCAAGACGCAGTGAACTGTTTCCACCGGGATATACTAAAAAGCAATCACCTGCGGGCCATAAAGTATGTCTTGCATCCCTCGACGGGTCTGCGGGCCAGGCATCATAAGCCCAGCGTAAGAAGCCATTGTAACCACGCGCCGCAGAATACCAGCTTAACCAGGTTCCTTCCGCAGGCGGAGAGAAAATAAAATCGTTTGGCTTTGGTGGATTGCAACAAACATAAAAAGTGGATGTAGCCCCTCTGTCAGCCCTTGCTTTTAGTGTATCCGCCGTGGGTTCATAGCCGTACAAAAAACTATAATCGTTTAACAACCCGTCAAGTTCCTTATGCCAATTGCCTGCATAGGTAATTTTCCATTTTGGTGAATGTTCTTTTATCACTTTTATGGCTGCCATGGTTTCTTCCAGTGTCGTTTCATTGATGCCCAGGTAGGTTTTTTCGAGCCATCCTTTTTTCTGCAGGTGCATTCTTAGATCACTGAGAAAAATATTCCATACATTTTTATATTCAGCTGAACCGGGTGGCCAGACGACATATACATAATTACCTGTTTTTTCATCCAGATACCGGAAGCGGTTGCCCCAGGGCACGGGCGTATAAATGGTGATTGCTTTGTCAATACCTGTTTCCATGGCAAGCTGAACATACTGGTCAAAAATATCATAGTCAAACTTCCATTTGCCGTTTGTCTGTTTTACCCATCCAATCATGGTTTCTTCCATGCTGTATGAATTTTCAGACCAGGGCGAATGAACCGCATAGGCTGTTATATATTTTCCACCGGCATCAGCATATAATTTCAGGTGTTGTTTCAACAACGTTTTATGCTCTTTCGACCAGGGCCTTACCTGATTGTACTCCGCAATGACCCAGGGGTTTTGCCAGAGGTCAAGCCGGTATTGCCACTCGTGCGGTTCGGGTAATAACTGGTTTTGTATTTTTATATTTACCTGTAATACGGTATGATATTTATCCGAATTCACATCTATTGTGCCGTGGTAAATACCCGCCTCCATACCAGCAGGTACATTAACTGATAACCAAACCGGTCTTACTGTGCGTCCGGGAAGTTCAAAGCGCTCAAAACTTTCAAACCTGTCTGGCATTAAAAAACCATTTTTATTGGGCGAGACGTCGCAGGTCGTGTTGGTGGCATTATATGGGTAATTCGATATAACGTAGCGCACCATGTTTAACCGTATTGCATTTTTTGGTAATGCACTCCCTTTATCGTTCACAAGGTTATGAAATGTAAATCTCACCTGGCTTAGCGTGTCCGGCGACCAAACCAGTATCATGGTATTCAGACGTTCGCCTTTCCAGCCTGTTGCCTGCCAGTTTGTGGTTTCATGTACACCGGGTGTCTCGGTCCTGAAATAATGCTTGTCAGATCGTACGAATGATACGTGCATTCCGGTTGTTTCCGGGAGCCATTGCGCGCTATCGGTCGTTTGATCGAAAGTGTATTCGGACAGATAATGGTCTTTGGCAATGGGTAAATGGGAAATATCAATCTCCCCCTTTTGAAGCTGTGCTGAAGCGATCAAAAAAAATATATTAGATATGCAGAAGAGGGCAGCAATCTTTTTCATCAAAATAGCATCGGGATCGTTGGCACCCGTGTGGACAAATATAATATCTTTCCCATCCAAATTCACTTCACTGTTCTGACATGAAGTGATCGCCGGAGGGCTCGGTATTGGAAGTAGTAATTTGGTATATTCGAATCCTGATGTATTATATAGTATTTGGTTTTTTTTACATGCTTTCCCTGCTGCCGATGCGCATTTTGTATTTCATTTCGGATGGAATATTCCTGGTTGTTTATTATATCATTGGCTACCGGAAAAAAATAGTCATGAAAAACCTCGAAATAGCTTTCCCGGAAAAATCAATGGCAGAGCGGGTTAAAATAGCGAAGGCGTTTTATCACAACCTGCTGGATTCATTTATAGAAACCATTAAATTACTAAGCGCGTCCAGGCGCTTTCTTGAAAAAAGAATAACCGCTAACTGGGAAGTGCTTGACCCTTTGTTTAAAACTGGTAAAAGTTGCCAGCTCCACCTCGGACATACATTTAACTGGGAATGGGGCCATCATGTGTTAAGCAGCCATACTAAATACCAGGTGCTCGTTGTTTATATGCCATTAAGCAATGCTGTGTTAGAAAGATTGATGTATCAATTGCGCGTTCGGCATGGAAATAAATTTATTGCTGCAGGCAGTATGAGTAAATCGATGGGGGCATTTAAAGACACCCAATATCTTCTGGGCCTTGTCGCTGACCAGAGTCCGGGCAATCTCCACAATGCTTACTGGATGAATTTTTTTGGCCGGCCCACCGGATTCGTGTCAGGCCCGGAAAAGGGAGCGAGAGCGGGTAATATGCCCGTATTGTTTACTTCGATTATAAAACCCAAGCGTGGCCACTATCAGGCTTTTCTGGAGATTGCGTGTGAAGATCCCTGTGCATTGAAAGAGGGAGAACTGACTTTGCGGTATGCCCGGTATATGGAAAAAGTAATACGCGCGAATCCCGAAATGTGGTTATGGAGCCATCGGAGATGGAAACACGGTTGGAATCCGGCATATACAAAGAATTGGATTGGGGATCACTTACCGGTTAGTGAACAACAGACAGTTTGAAAAAACGAAAACGGATAACCGTTACAGGTCATGAATAATGTCAGAAGGAAGACTTAAAGGGGTTTTGGACAACTGATCCCGTTCCACCCAAACCGATAACTGATGCCAAGGGTCAGCCCATAGTAATGATCATTTTTTACGGAATTACCCGCATAGCTGAATCCGTCAATATAATCGGACGCCGTAATCCGATATGTAGCCTCTGCATTAATAAAGATTTGATTGGTGACCATGTACCTTATACCTGCGCCAACGGGAATGACCGGAATTATCGTAGGCGTTTTATGCAGCGTATCCATTCCAAGTCCGAGAGTGGTCGTTGACTTGGAATCATAATAAGTTGTATCAAAGCGACTCCAGTTCCTGTTGATATGTAAGATGGCAATGCCTGCCCCTGCGAAAAAATAAGGTGAAAATCTGTGCATGCCTTCGCGATAGGTTTTCCCATTAAGATCCCAGACCAATTCCGCGGAAACTTCAGTGAGAGAAGTATTGAAGGTAAAATTTCTGTGTCGTCTCCAGTCAGGATTTGTATACGTTGACTCATCGGCGCCCAGTGAGCTCTGGAACAAATTGGCCCTGATAGAAAAATAGTCATCCAGCGATTTGCTGACCCACAGTTCGACCGAAGGCCTTAAACATTTTGTATATCCAAAAGAACTTTCTGATAAGTCGCCCTGATAAATAAGGGCACCGGCGTTCACTCCAATTTCCCATTTTGAGGGCGTAAACTGAGCCAGTGTTTTTTGGGTCGCCAGTGTGATGACGAAACCGATTGTCATCTTTGTTTTAAGAATAGAATTCATGACATATGAATTGAGCGTTACGAACATTCAGTTATGTAGAGTTCTATTCGAGGGTGGTTTATTTAATGGTTAATCTCAAATTTATTTTGAAGGACCGGTGACTACAAATTTGCTAAAAAATGATGTGAAAGAAATGCCAAATATAACTTTACGGAACACAATTTCTTTTTAGTATGGTAGGATTGTTGCATGCAATTCTGCTACATCAACGAAATAAATATATCATGGACAAAATACAACAGCTTGAATTAATGGATAAGATCCAACGTGAGTTGAAGGATCTCGAGCAAAGTCAGACGGCTGTCCTGAAAAAGGTTTCGCAGATTGCTGCACATAATATTACCCTGAATGTGGAACTTTTAGATCAGAAACTTCCGGATATCCAGGAGTCAATAGACGCTAATATGGTGGCCATATCTGAAGTTTCAGAAGCTTTTGAAGCCTTTCGGAATAAGTTTTTCACCGATAATAAAATGGGCGCTCAACTGGATCCTACTGCCTGACCGTGGTATTAGATAAACTTGATATCGTATTTGAACCAGCCGGTCCTAGTGGACCGGCTGGTTGGATTTAGCAGAGTAAAAATAAAATTATTCTGCTAATAAAGTAAGACGGTCAATTTCTTCGCCCGTATTTATTTCGTAAAAATTCTGACCGGGAACGAGGGTGAAAAACGATAGAGTCGGGAGTCCGCTGATTGAAAAACCACCCTCCGTTTCCGGATCAGACCCGGTGCATTTTTGAGTGAACCTGGGAGACACAGCCCTGTGTTGATAATCGTCAGGAATAAATCCCGGCTTGGATCTCCGAATACACCTGAGATGGTTCCGCTTGCGCTGGAAACATTTTGGCTGACTTAAAAAGCCTCCTTTTTAGGGGAGGCCGCACTAATCAAATACCATTAACCATTAAACCTTATCCTATGAAAACATTAATATATGACAAATTTTAATTACTTGTTATAACAGTTAGTCACATCTTTTCCCGCGCCGTCGTAAAAAATGTAAATACGACATATATCGCCGTCCTGCAACGATTTATGGAGAAGTTGATCACCCGGGTCGTTTCGAATGCCCGGGTTCCGGCATACCGTGTATTGAATGGAATAGTTTACTTTTAAATTCAGTCTTTAAACTTATTAAACCTTAAACTATTCTCATGAAAAAGTATTTTATCCAGTTTATAATGACCGTTCTTTTCGGGATGTTCCATAATGTTTCTTTAGCCCAGCAGGACAAAGAAGCGGAAATCAAAAACCTTGAAAATATAGAAGGTGAAGCCTGGGTTAAGAAAGACAGTGTGACCCTTTTTAAACTATTCTCTCCGGATCTTGTGGTCAATTCGCCATTAAACAAAGTTGCAAATCTTGCGATTCTTAAGATGCTCATGAGAACCGGTAAAGTGGATATCTCATCCAGTGAAAAGAAAATTGATAAAGTCAGTTTTATCCGGGATATGGCAATCGTAATGGGAAGTGATATTGTTACACCACAGGGGGCCATGGACAATGCCGGAAAAACAGTTACCCGGAGATACACAGACGTATGGATAAAGGATACGGAAGGCTGGCGTTTAACGATCAGGCAGGCGACAATTATTTCAGTTTTATAACTTCTGCCACCTTAGGTCATGATTATACAATAATTTTGAATAAAAAACTTTCCTTTGCAAAAGGTAGTTTCGATATTACTTCTTTGTTTTATACTGACCCGGGGGTTCGGACAGACGGAAAGAAGAGTTTCTGCCTTTTTATTATCAGAATACAATCACACGAGCTACGACTACACAATAGGTAATAATCCCTGGGGCATCGGGCTTTCCCTCCAAACCTTTTTTAACAACAAAACGAAATTTAAGCCGACTATCGAACTCAGCGGCGATATTTATTTGGAAGATGATAAGGTTTTTCGATTGAATCCTGACGGTAGCATACCCAAAGAAGATAATGACATCCGTGGAATGGTAAATCTATTTGCCGGTTCGTCATTTCACCCTACAAAAAGCATTTATTTATCCTTTGTAGCGGGCACAAGTTTTATCAGTGGTCAAGCTTATTTAGGTATAAAACCGTCCTTTGGTTTTTACTTTTCTAAGACTCAAAGGTGGACAGGGAAAATTTCTTACATAAATGTTTTTAATCGTTCACAGCTGACAAAGGAGGATTTCGGTTCATTAAGCTTTGCTATAGGTTTCAAACTATTTTGACATCAGACTTTTATAAAAACAGGTAGCTATGAAAGAAATAAAAAAAGAAGACATCAAACAGGAAGTGTTTGATCTCTACGATGACTATGCCCACAATCGAATTGAAAGGCGGGATTTTATACAAAAACTATCCGCTTATGCAGTCGGAGGGATTACGGTAACGTCCCTGATGAGTTTTCTGATGCCCAATTACTCGGGCTCTATTCAGGTGATGTCAGACGATCCCCGGTTAAAATCAGACTACGTATATTATGAATCTCCAAAAGGCGGTGGAAAAATCAAGGCCTTACTATCGATGCCCATCGATGCAAAAGGGAAACTGGGAGGCATCGTTGTCGTGCACGAAAACAGGGGATTGAATCCATATATCGAAGATGTGGCGAGAAGGGCCGCGCTGGCAGGATTCATTACGCTAGCCCCCGATGCATTGACACCTTTGGGGGGCTATCCGGGAAACGATGACAAGGGCCGCGAGTTACAGAGTAAACGAGACGGCAAAGAGATGCTGGAAGATTTTATTGCCGGGTATGAATTTTTGAAGGGAAATGCAGATTGTAACGGAAAGGTGGGCGTGGTAGGTTTTTGTTTTGGTGGAGGAATCGCTAATCAGATGGCGGTGCGCGTTGCAGATTTATCTGCAGCCGTACCATTTTATGGAATGCAACCGCCAACTGAAGATGTTCCGAAAATTAAAGCTCCGCTCTTATTGCATTATGCAGGACTTGATACACGGGTGAATGCAGGTTGGCCGGCCTACGAGCTTGCCTTGAAGGGAAATAAAAAAGAGTATACCGCTTATGTATATCCGGACGTAAACCATGGCTTTCATAATGATACGACGCCACGATATGATAAAGCGGCCGCAGATCTGGCCTGGACAAGAACAATAGATTTTTTCAATCAAAAATTGAAATAGGCATCTTACGAAGCGGTCCATCCGCCGTCAATCATAAGTGTGGTTCCCGTGATTAATGCGGCGGCCGGTGAAGCAAGAAACAAAACGGCATTGGCGACATCTTTGGGTTCACCAATTCTGCCCAATACAATTTTGGATAGCACCATTTTTTTCGTCTCCTCGTTTGCGAGATATTCCTCTGTGCCCGGTGTGTAGATAAAAGTCGGCGCAACGGCATTGCAGGTGATATGGTGTTTGGCCCATTCCACAGCAAAACATTTGGTCAGGTGTGAGATCCCTGCTTTGGTCATGCAATAGACGGATTCTGTCGGAAGCGCGATAAATCCCGCCTGGGAACTGATATTGATGATTCTGCCGAACTGTTGTTTGATCATCCACCGACCCACCTGCTGGCTCGTAAAAAAAGTCCCTTTCAGATTTACATCCAGGGTATAATCGAAATCCGCCTCGGTGACGTTTTCAATATTATTCTCGGGTGCGATGCCCGCGTTGTTTATTAATATATCAATCCTGCCAAAATATCCGATCGCTTTTGCCACGCCCGCTTTAATTTCATCCATCCGGCTCACGTCCATCTGGAGCGCAAGTGCTCTCCTGCCCATCGCTTCGATTTCCGTTACCAATCCGCTGTCTGCCTGTATGTTTTTAAGCCCGAGTGCAATATCTGCTCCCGCCTCCGCCAGTGCAAGTGCGCATGCCCTGCCGATTCCACGGGCGGCACCTGTTACCAATGCAATTTTTCCCGGAACCCTTACTTCATCAGAATTTTGATTAGCCATATCGTCCTTTCCACGTAAAGATATATACTACTCAATTACCTTTAGAAATCTGTACATTTTATTGGAGATCGATATATAAATAGCTTTATTTAAATCAGCGTTTTTATGAAAGGAAATAATATCAACCGAAGAGACATGATCAGGATCAGTTCTTTTACAGCTCTTTCGAATATGCTGGCACCTGCGCTGGTTTCTGCTTCCGTGTCTCAAGGGAAAATGGATGAATTCCAGTTAGAAAAAATGAATCCGGATAGTGAGATCTGTTTTATGAGTGCCGTAACCATGGCTGCTTTGTTGAGTTCAAAAAAAATATCTGCCCGTGAGGTCATGCAGTCACACCTCAAACAAATAAAAAAACTGAATACGAAAGTCAATGCGATCATTACGTTTGTGCCGGAAGAAGAATTGATGGCCCAGGCATTGGCAGCCGATGAATCGCTGGCCAGGGGAAAATTAACCGGCTCACTGCATGGCCTGCCGATGGCAGTCAAAGATCTTACAGAAACGAAGGGTATCAGGACGACCTATGGTTCCCCCATATGGCAGGACAACGTTCCGTTACAGGATGCACTTTTGGTCCAGCGTCAGAAACAGGCAGGTGCCATTATTATCGGCAAGACAAATGTACCCGAGCTGGGCATGGGCTCGCAGACTTTCAATCCTTTGTTTGGTGCCAGTTTTAATCCATATGATGTTTCAAAAACATGCGGCGGCAGTACCGGTGGTGGAGCTGCAGCACTGGCCTGCGGAATGATACCTCTGGCAGACGGCAGCGATATGGGCGGATCACTTCGTAACCCCGGAAGTTTTTGTAATGTAGTCGGGTTACGGACTTCACCGGGAAGAGTTCCTATTATCAATTCGAAACTCGCGTGGCAGGAGTTGGCCGTACAAGGGCCAATGGCTCGTACGGTTTCGGATTGCGCCCTATTGCTGAGTGTACAGGCCGGTCCCGACAACCGCTCGCCGATTTCCATCATGGAAAATCCCCAACAATTTATGACGCCGCTTGGGACCGATTTTAAAAATGTAAAAGTCGCATTTATAAAAGATCTCGGTTTGCCCTGGGAAAAGGAAGTGGAAAGTGCTGTGGATGCCCAAAGACAGGTTTTTGAATCTCTGGGTTGTATAGTGGAAGAAGATGAGCCCGATATGACAGATGCCAACGAGTGCTTTGTAAATTTTCGTCACTGGCAATATGAAGCCCAATATGGCGATCTGCAAGCGACAAACGGTGACAAAATGAATGAATATACCAAATGGCATCTGTCGGAGGGACGGAAATTGACAGGTTCATATCTGTCCCGGCTGGAAATCAGGCGGTCCGCATTATACAGACGCTTCCAGCAGTTTTTAGATAAATATGAATTTCTGATCATGCCGGTCAGCCAGGTGTTACCGTTTGATGTAAACACACATTATCCGACAGAAATAAATGGAGTTCCCATGCTGACCTATATTGACTGGATGAGATCAGCCTATTATATTTCTGTAGTGGGAAACCCGTCGATCTCTGTGCCCTGCGCATTTTCAAAAACCGGACTGCCCATTGGTATCCAGATCATCGGAAGACATAATGCCGACCTGCGCGTATTACAAATGGGATATGCTTTTGAACAGGCTACTAAAATAGGCAATCAGCGGCCGAAGATTGCCGAGTAATCATCTGAAAAATCCACCAACCACTCAATCAATCGGACACTCTATGCAGAGTTCAGGCCAACTGCTCAATTTGATCTCTTCTCATCTTTGCATCACTCTAACCGCCCCATAGATTTAGTAACTTTAAGAAGCCATGAAACCTGGGTTGATCATCTTGAGCCTTTTAATAACAGTCCGTTTTTTCGCACAGACGCCAGACGGGGATAGTCTCAAATTTGTTTTGCCACACTTAAAGGATTCTGCGAGGATAGATTGTCTGAATGAACTGAGTCTGCATTTTATTGAACGATCCCTGAGCGACTCTGCAATATATTATGCGGAAGCTGCTCACAGCGAATCCAAAACACTCGGCTATATTCACGGCATAGCGGCATCCCTGGCCCGTGAGGGGATGATTAAAACACATTTCTACAACGACTATGCGGGAGCGGAGAAACTGGACAGGCAATCCATCGACTACTATCGGCTTACAGATAATAAATATGGATTGACATATACCTGTGATCACCTGGCCTATGCCTGTTTTTCACAGGGCGAATATGATGAAGCCATGAAAATTTCGCTGACCTGTTATGACCTGTGCAAAAATAATCAGGATGTCTTCGGCATGTCAGATATTCTAATACTGATTGCACAGATTCATTTGAAAAGGGGGGAATTTGTACAGGGTTTCGAATCAGCGAATGAAGCGCTTCAATTAGCCATGCGCCAGGGAGACTCCGCCGAAATCCATAGCTGTTTGATCAACCTGGGTTCGATCTGTATGGGCATTGAAGATTATTCGCTGGCATTGAATTATTACCGTACGTATTTTCAAAATTATACTGCGGCGGATTTGTTGGCGGATTCAAGAGATGAAACCGTGGTATGGACTAAAATGGAATTTGCTGAAATATATAGTCACCTGAATAAGTTTGATTCAGCATTGTTGATTTATAATTCCTTTGATACAATTCATGCGCAGGCTAAAGATCTCCGCATATTTCTTGGCAGCAAGGGTGAATATTTTATGCTGACCGGTGAAAATGATAAGGCGCTTCCCATGCTGCTCAGGGCACTGACCCTGCATCGAAAGTTTAACGACGTAAATGAGATCGTTCGAATCGTTCTGGATGTGGCAAATACATATAATGCGCTGGACAATATAAACCAGGCGCTGTTATATGCCAGAGAGGGAGTCAATCTCGGCTTGCAAACGCGCGCACGACAGCGAATGCGGGACGCCTATAAATTGTTGTATTCGATTTATGACAGCCGTCGGGAAACCGATAGCGCTTATTTTTATTATCGGGCCTATATTCAAACCAAAGAATCATTAACCGATGATCAGACCAAAGGAAAGTTTGCAGCCAATGAATATCTTGGAAAAATTGAACGGCTAAATAGCGAGAAATTAATCAGTCAGCAAAGACTCAAAATACAGGATCAACGGTTGAAAAATGAAAGCCAGCTGCGTAATATCCTGATCGCTTTTATAATCGCGATTCTGGTGGTGAGCATCCTGTTCATCAGAAATACCATGTTGAAACGCAGGAATGACAAACTGAAAAGCGAAAATATCCAAAGAAAACTACTACACGACACATCGGAAATTGAACTGCAGGCTTTGCGCGCACAAATGAATCCTCATTTTATTTTCAACTGCCTCAATTCGATCAACCGGTTTATTATGAAGAATGAACCCCGGATCGCGTCGGACTACCTGACGCAATTTTCCAGGCTGATCCGGTTTGTACTAAATAATTCAAAAAAATCCTGGGTTCCGCTGGAAGATGAAATCGACATGCTGAAGTTATACCTCGATATGGAAAGGCTCCGTTTTAAAAACGCGTTCAGTTACCAGCTCATTTGTGATGAAACCATTGATCCTCTGACTATGTTTATTCCACCTCTATTACTGCAGCCCTTTGTGGAGAATGCGATCTGGCATGGTCTGATGCATAAAAAAGAGAATGGTCTCGTAACGATTTCCTTCCGCATCGAAAATGACATACTTCATTGTACCATCATAGACAACGGAGTGGGTCGTTCGGCAGCGGCTGCTGCAGGCAGTAAATCATCCCAGTCACATAAATCTTTAGGAATCCAGATTGCCAGGGAAAGACTGGCGCTGATCAATGGGAATATGGAGGATGAAAAAGTTGCTTTTGATATAGAAGATATGTTTGATAATGCCGGCCTGCCAGCCGGTACCAAAGTCAGTTTAAAAATCAGATTCCGGCAAAATAATGAGGTTATGGCGGAATCGCATACACAAGTAAAATGGACCAGCCATGATTAAGGCAATGATTGTAGATGATGAGCCCTATTGTTGTGAGACCCTCGAGATCATGATTGAAAATTTTTGCCCCTCCATATCCATCGAAGCGATCTGCCTTAACGGGGAAGAGGCCCTGGGCGCCCTGGAGAAATATACTACGACACTTGTTTTTCTCGACGTCGAGATGCCGCATATGAATGGTTTTGAATTTCTTGAGAAAGTACATTTTGTAAATTTTGGTTTGATATTCACCACCAGCTACGACCAGTATGCGATCAGGGCCTTCCGGTTCAGTGCGCTGGATTATTTGCTAAAACCGATTGACCGGGAAGAATTGATCCAGTCGGTCGAGAGGGTGTCGAAACTTCTTCGAAATCCCACCGAACTCCAGTTGGAGATGCTTTTGCAAAAAATGAATGGCCATAGAAATCCGATTAATAAAATTGCGCTTCCCACCATGGAGGGATTACAGATGGTTGAAATTGATTCCATCATCAGCTGTTCTTCGGACAGCAACTACACGCATTTCGTTTTGAAGAACAATAAAAAACTGACGGTTTCCCGAACCATGAAGGACATTGAAGAGCTGCTTTCTGATTATGCGTTCCTTCGGGTGCACAATTCCTTCCTCGTGAATCTGAATGAAATAAATAAGTATTGCAAGGGAGAGGGCGGATTCCTGGTGATGTCGGACGGTAATCACATTGACGTTTCCCGCAGTCGCAAAGAACTTTTGCTCCAAAAATTACAACCGGGTCGCATGTAAAAATTTTTCTTCGTCATAATCAACACGGGGCCTTTTTCTAAAGGTCCTTTTTTTTGCAGGAACCGTTTCCAAAATACAAATTCAAAACGACCATCCAGAGCCCCATTCGGTCAGACACTCATTGTGGTTTATCTTTTTTTGGTACAAGGAATAGCTTTCCGTATTCATTTAACTCTAATAAAACATTTTATGAAACAATATGTAAAACGCCCACGCGAGAGTTCATTAAAAAAAATATTAATCGTTTTACTGATAGCGGTCAGTGGTATCACTGGCTGCAGAAAGGAACCGGGGTTTCGTCAGGATTTTCCTGCGTCCCTCTATTCTTCCGATGTGATCGATAAATGGATGACCCTGGAAATACGAATTTACAAAGATGCGACGGGTATAGGTAATGGTGCTTTTGGAAGGCCCTTTGCTTATTCCGGAATCACTGCCTATGAATCCATTGATCCCGGATTGCTATCCTGGAAGAATAAATACAACGGACTTTCTGACTTACCGGAAACAGACAAGTTTAAAAAATATAACTGGCCTGCCAGCGTGAATGCGTCGCTTGCGGAATTCAACAGAAGTTTTTTCACCACATCCAATTTGAATGCGACCGATCTGGCTGCTATTGATTCACTAGAAAATGCCATCTCCTCAACATTCGGTGGCGAGAATGTGCAAACACTGAGTCGTTCGGTGGCCTTCGGAAAATCAATGGCAGATGCCATTTTTGCCTGGTCACAAACGGATGGTTATAATCAGAATAATGCACTTCCCTATACTCCTCCTGTTGGCCCGGGTCTCTGGACTCCGACTCCGCCAGCCAACGCGCCGGCCAGCGGCCCATACTGGGGGAACGATCATCGAATTATCGCCGGCAGCGGAGATCACTCTCAGCCTGGTCTGCCGACCGCTTATTCCGAAGATCCAACATCGGATTTTTATAAAATGGTGAATGATTTATACCAGGCATCTAAAGTCCTTACGAC